>Ga0181537_10003150_pt1 | contig 14228 bp, 14 predicted proteins | sample PEATcosm2014_Bin_39_FD_119765 | JGI IMG/M metagenome (GOLD analysis project Ga0181537, IMG submission 119765) | Peatland microbial communities from MTU Mesocosm Facility, Houghton, MI, USA - PEATcosm2014_Bin23_10_metaG | ecosystem: Environmental > Terrestrial > Soil > Wetlands > Peat | place... | reverse complement strand
TATTGGTTTCCTCCGGAGGCGCGACCGTCGGGGCGAGATCATCCTTGCCATCGGCCCACAGGTTTGACGCCGTCAACGAACAAAAGGCTGCGGACAGGAGGATGAAGGTAAGATTGGGTTTCATCAGGCGAACGCGTATGGCGGTAATAAAGGCAGAAACTAGGAAAATGACAAACAAAAGTTTGGTGATAAGGGACTTAACTGGATTGCGTTACTTAAATTCAGAGCGAAAAGCCTCGATGCCCTGCTTGGTTTCCTGAAGCATGATCATACCCGAAGCCAGGCGTTCCGTGCCGTGGAGATAAGCAATGTTCGGGGCGGAGACCAAGTCGTCGCGCCAGACCAGCGTTTCCGTTTTCCCGTTCACTGTGATGGGCCAGAGCTGTTCCAGCTCGATCTCGGCGTAGATGCCCGAGTTGACGTAATACTCGATGTCGGCGGACTGGATGGAGCTTCCGCTGGCGGCCTGGTAGACGGCTCCCGTGCCCACTGCGGCGGAGCCTTCCACGTCGAAGCATTCATAATAGATATCGGCGGGCGCGAGCTTCGCGCCGGAGCCGCCGGCCAGCGCCTTGACCGCCGTTTGGTTGAGCAGCCGCTGGTAATCTCCGTAAACCTTGATGTCGGCATGAAGGAGGCTTTTGATGTCGCTCAAGGGATGAACGTCCCCATCGCTGGCGACATCAACCTCGGAACTGCCCTGGCCGCTGAGAAAGCCATTGATCCGACCGGCCAGAATCTGGCTCCAGGTTGTGGTGAAAAGTGCCTTGGGATCTTTTTCCTGCGCGGCGTTGGCGGCGATCAGTTGCGCTTCCTCTTTGCTGACCTGGAGCGAAGGATTGCCGGGGTCAAGCTTGGCCGTCGAGTCGAGCTGGAATTGCACGGAGCTATTGTCGGGCAGGCTGCCCAGCGCGGAGAAATCAGCGGCGGTCGGCTGGGCGGGAAGGCCCGACTTATGGAGCCAGACCTTGAGCTCGGCATGGCTGGCCGGGTTCCAATGGACCAGCTTGCTCGCCACATCGGCGGGCAGTGCGTCGATCATGTAAAGCGATTGCGTGGTGATGCCGCGCTGGAAGCTGAGCATGCCGCCGCGCGCTTGCAGGACGGTCCCGCCGGCGAGGGCGTTGACATCGACATTGCTGAAGGCGGAGAAGGCGAGGTCGCTGTTGAGATCGGCGCGGAGCGGCGCGGTGAGGACGAGGCCGAGAATCAGCAGTGCGCAGGCGCGAATGGTTTTCGATGAGGCGAGTGGGAGGGATTTCATGGGATGAGTAAACAGGGATCAGGCGGCAAAGCGCCGAAGCAGGTCGTCTTTGATGAGACGGATGGCCTCCTCGCTGAGATCATTAATTTTTTGGGCGAGGGCAAAGTCTTTGGCGGTGACCGTGTGGCCCGCGTCGTGGGTGGAGAGGCTAAGATGAACCGTGCGATAGCGGATGTCGATGTCGGGATGATGGTTCGCCGCTTCGGCCAGCTTGCCGATGGCAACGACCAGCGCAAGGGCCTCGACAAAATCGGCGCGCGCGATGGTGCGCGTCAGGGCGTTGCCTGCCTGGGTCCAGCCTGGGGGAACGTCGTGAGGCATTCGTTCAAGCTAGGGCGTCTTTTGCATAGGGCAAGCTCCCGCGATGGCGGATGCACTCGCTTTCTGTCGGCCAGGACCTATAAGTCCTATAGGACCCATAGGTCCTATTAACACCCATGCTCGACGAAATCATTGCCCTCAAAGAACAAATCCTCGCCGCCATTGCGGGCGCGGCCGACGCCGACGCGCTCGAAGCGGTGCGCATCCAATATCTCGCGCGGAGCGGCAGCCTGCCCGTGCTTTTGGAGAAGATGGCCACGGTGCCCAAGGAGCAGCGGCCCGTCGTCGGCAAGGCCGCCAACGAAGCCAAGAACGCGGTCGCCGCCGCCTATGACGTGCGCAAGGCGGAGCTGACCGCCGCCGCTGAATCGGCTGATTTCGATCCGACCCTGCCGGGACGTTACGAAGCGCCGGGATCGCTCCATCCCGTGCTCCAGGTGCGCGACCGCGCCATCGAGATTTTCCGGCGGCTTGGGTTTGCGCTGGCCGACGGCCCCGACATCGAGAACGAGGTCTTCAATTTCGACGCGCTCAACACGCCGCTCGATCATCCGGCGCGCAACGAGCAGGACACCTTTTATCTCAAGGAGGAGGGCCTCGAACCGAGTCGCGGCCTCGACGGCAGGAGCATCGGCGGCCGCCGACTCATGCGCACGCAGACTTCCACCGTGCAGATTCACGCCATGCTGCAGCAACCACCGCCGATCCGGATCATCGCGCCGGGCCGGTGCTATCGCCGCGACGAGATCGACGCGACGCACGGGATGTCGTTCTTCCAGATGGAGGGTCTGGTCGTCGACGAGGGCGTGACGCTGGCCGACCTGAAGGGCACGCTCGAATATTTTTTCCGCGAGCTGCTGGGCGAGGACCTGAAGTTCCGTTTCCGGCCCCATTTCTTCCCGTTCACCGAGCCGAGCTTCGAGGTCGATTGCGCGCGCACGGGCAGCCAGGTCAAGGGCCGCGAGTGGCTCGAGATTTGCGGCTGCGGCATGGTCGACCCGGCGGTCTTCGAGCAGGTCGGCTACGACGCGGAGAAATATACCGGCTACGCCTTCGGCTTCGGCCTCGAGCGCATCGCCATCATGCGCCACGGCATCCCCGACCTCCGCTTCTTCACCGAAAACGACGTCCGCTTCCTGCGCCAATTCAGCACACGGCTGGATGGGTAGCCCGATAGCGCTTAGCATCTGATGCTACGGTGACTTTCCTAATGCGGCATTTGGAGTTTTTTCTCCAATGCGCTCATGTTTTGTTTCCAAACGAAATGGCCCGTTTTGTCGATGTAACCCGATTCTTCGCCGGCGAGCACTTGCGAAAGGCCGTTGGAGAACGGTTCAGCGCCCAGGTACTGTGGGGGGAGAACGTAGGCGCCGGTGTGATCGATAAAACCGTAGATTCTGCCTTGCGGTCCCTTCCCCCGTATCGCTGTCGCGGCCAGACCATCGGAAAAGGGTTCGGCCCAAGACACGTGCGGCGGCCACTCGAAGGCGGTGGTACCGTGTTTATCAATGCAAATCATTTTGCCGTCCTTCGTTTTGACTCGTGCCACTCCCTCCGAAAAATCCCACCCCATTAAAAACGTGGGCGCGATGGCGTAGGCACCTGTTTTATCGATGTACCCACACGTACCGTCTTGATTTATGGCAGCGAGTCCCTCTTTGAATACGCTTGGCTCGTTGAACTTGAAGTCGATGATCTGTTTGCCGGTCGTGTCGAAAAATCCCCAAACGAGGGGTGCCTGTTCCATGCTTGACGGCGGTGCGGTGCGCGGCGTTACGTAGCGCCCTACGCAGATCATCCCCTCGGAGATTTGTCCGATCGAGGGATATTGGGCCGGGATGATCCACTTGCCTGTGCGGTCGATGCAGCCGCGCAGCCAGTCTCCCGTTTTTTGGACATCCGCCACGCCGTCGACAAAGGGGCCAGCCTGCTCGAATTGCGGCGGTATGACCCACTTTCCCGTGTGATCAATGTATCCGCGCCCCCACGGCGGGCCGGCTTTCGAGGCGACGGCAGCGAGTCCTTCGGAAAAGGGCTCGGCTTGTTCAAATTGCGGTTCAATTGCAAAGCTGCCTTTCGTATCCAAGTAGCCCCAGGCCAGCGGAGGCCACTTTGTCTTGAGTTGCACCTGCACGGGTTCCAGCCCTTCAGCGAAATAGGCGCTATGATCGAAGTGGTGTGGCGGCATGATGTCGGTGGTCGGTGCCAGAACAACCGCGCCGGTTTGATCTATGAAGCCAGTTTTAATGGAGCCCGGCTGGGGCCAGTTCGGGCCAAATTCCGTGATCGGAAAAAGCTTAGGACTTCCGCTGTCGTCCGCCGCAGCGCAATAAACGTTGCTCAAAATCAGAAACCCTAAAAATCGAACGGCGAAATAACATTTCATTTCACCACCCTACCAGCAATTCCGTTAATTTGGAAAATTTGGTAATTCCGTTAAATTCAGCTCGTTCTCACGTCACAATCGGCAGCGTCTGGAACTGCTTGCTTCACTTCTCCAACCGCCGGATATCCTTGAATTTATCCAGGCCGCGATCGAAGGAGAAAACGGGGATGGAGGCCTCCGCGGCGAGTTCGGCAATAAATGCGTCGATGAAGCTGACGTTTGTTGACAAATAACGTTCCAATGCTTTCCTCACTCGCCGCTCTTCCGGAGTTCGTATGCCAGGCGTATTAAGAAAGCGAAGAAGGCCGGTGACGATCCTTTCGCGTGGCTGGGAGTAGAATGACTCAAGGACGTAAAGCGCTTCTGCCAAAATCAACGGATGGGTTTCGATGATTAACTGGCCGGATTGCGCCTGAAGAAGCCTCTTCTCGACGGCATTAGCCTGTTCGGGCACATCATTGCACAAATATCGCAAGATGGCGTTCGTATCCAAAAAGAGCCGAGAAGGATGGGATGGATTTGGCATTATTTTCTGCCCTTGCGCACGACTTCCATGCTATGGGCAGCCCAAGCCTTCTCCCTTTCCTTCGGATCGTAGGGCTTAGAGGGATGTGAAAAGAACCCCTTTAGACTCAGCGCATCGGCAACCGGATAAATCTTCGCGGAGCCGTCTTTGCAAAGCTCAAATCGAACGCGCCGGTTTTGGGTGCCGATCTTGAACGCCTTGCGGATAGGCGCGGGAAGGGTGACTTGGCCTTTGGAGGTGACGACGCTGGTAATACTCATGGCGTCCACATTACCTGACACTGAAGTAAGATCAAGTCACAATCGGCAGCGTCGGGAACTGCCGGCCGAGGATCGGCATGGAGTTGGTCTGGAGCCACGATTGCAGGATGCTCGCGTAGACGCTGCGGAAGTCGGTGTTGAATTTGATGTCGCCGTCCTGCAGATCGGCGGGGGCGAGGCTCGGTTCCGCGCCGAGCATGCCCGATTTTAGCTTCGAGCCGACGAGGAACATCGGGGCGGCGGCGCCGTGGTCGGTGCCCTGGCTCCCGTTTTCGTGGACGCGACGGCCGAATTCGCTGAAGGTCATGATCATCACCCGGTCGAATTCGCCCATGGCCGTGAGGTCATCGGTGAAGGCCTTCACCGCATCGCCCAGCTCGCGCAGCCGCGCATCCTGGCCGCCCCGCTGCCCGGTATGCGTGTCGTAGCCGCCCTGCGAAACATAGAAGACGCGCGTGGGCAATCCGCCCGCGATCAGCCGCGCCACAAGTTGCAGGTTCTTCGCCAGACCGCTGCCGGGATAGATCGACGTGCTCGGGGTTTTGCCGGCGATGGCGCGGATTTTATCCGAGCTCACCTGTGCGTCCATCGAGGTGCGTTCCAGGAAGTCGAGCGCGCTCTGGCCGTTTTGCAGCGTGACCGTCCCCGAAACCATGCTGACGCTCCCGCCCGAGTTCGGGGCGGAAACGGCGTCGTCCGGGTTGTACATGCTCCGGTAGGCCAGCGTTTCGTCGTCGTTCTGGCCCGAGCCCATGAACCGGTAGCTGTCGGGATTTTCGAGACTGATTCCGGTTGGCATGTGGGAGGAAAAAGCCTGAGGCAGGCGCGGCCCGATGTTGATCGCGACGGTCGGGTCGCAACCCTGGCAGGCGTTGTCGAAGTAGCGTCCCAGCCAGCCGTCGGTCAGGTACTTGTCCTCGTCGCTGGCGGTCTGCCAGATTTCCGTCGCGCGGAAATGGCTGCGGTTCGGGTTGGGATAGCCGACGCCGTTGACGATGGAGAGATGCCCGGCGTCGAAGAGTTTTTTAAATCCGGTCATGGCGGGATTCAGTCCGAGCGTGTCGTTGAGCGGCAGCACCTGTTTGGCCGGGATACCGATGGAGGGGCGCGCCTGGTAATAAAAATCGTTCGTGTAGGGGACGACCGCGTTGAGGCCGTCGTTGCCGCCCGCGAGCTGGATCAGCACAAGGATCGGGCCGTCCTTGCCGGTCGTGACCTGGGTGAGCGCGCCGTCGGCCTGCGCATGGAGCGCGGAGAAGGTCTGCGCGACGAAGCTGGGAACGGTCCAGGTGAGTGCACCGCCCAGGATCGTGGTGCGGAGGAAATCGCGGCGGGTGGTGAAGAGAGGATTGTTCATAGGTGTGGGGAGGGTGGGGATTTAGGTGAGCTGATATTCGGGCGTGCACATGATGAGCCGGATGGCCTTGCGGATGTCCGTTTCTTCAAGAGGTGATCTGGATTTGAGGAAATCGCTGAGCGAGCCCTGGCGTTCCGGCGCGAGGGCGGCGTTGAGAAAGCGCGCCTGCAGGGCGTCGAGAAAGCTGGTTGGGTTGCTCAGGTCCATGGGGGTGAAGAGCGGGCCGATATCGACGGGCGAGGTTTCGAGCAGGCCGTCCGCCGCGATGGTGTTCAGCAGGCCCTTCATCTGGCCGAGCAGTCCGGGCAGCGGCACGCGGTTGCCCTCGACCAGCGCGGCGGCAAAATTGTAGCGATCAAGCAGGTTGTTCGTCGTGATCCAGGCGATGCCGCCGTCCCACCCCTTGACGTTGGGCGGATTGAAAAGCTCCTGCCCGAGTTGGCGCAGCATGACCAGCGTCATCGGCTGCGTCGGCAGCGGTGCCTGAAGCTGGTGCATGCTGGCGAGGAGCCACTGCACCGGACTCTTGATCTGCGAGCGGATCACGTCGGGCGCGTAGAATTCCTTCGCGCGGAAAATCACGCTCATCAAATGCTTGAGGTCCATGCCGCCCTTGCGGAATTCGGCGGCGAGGGCGTCGACGATCGGCTGCGGCGGCTCGTCCTGGGCGAAGAAGCGCCACAGTTTTTTGGAAATGAACTGGGCGCACTCCGGCTTGGCGCAGATCATGTTGAGCACATCCTCGCCGGTGAAATTGCCGGTCTGGCCGAAGATCGTCTTGGGGCCGTCATCGTGGTTGTAGCGGTGATATTCGTAGTGCAGCTTGTCCTTCGAGATGCCCCAGCCGGTGTAGGCTTTCGCCGCCTGCTGGATGTCCATCTCCGTGTAGTGGCCCTCGCCGAGGGTGAAGAGCTCCATCACCTCGCGGGCAAAATTCTCGTTTGGCGCCTTCTTGTTGCTGCGCGCGCCGTCGAGGTAGTTGAGCATCGCCGGGTCCTCTGCGGCGGCGATGAGCAACTGGTTGAAATTGCCCGTGGCGTTTTCGCGGAGGGTCTCGTTTTGCAACCAAAGGAAATAGGGCATCTGGACTTTGTCGAAACTGGTGGCGAAATGGCCGTGCCAGAAAAGGGTCATCTTTTCCTGGAAGGGGCGTGGGCCGAGGGCCATCCGCCGCACCCACCAGTAGCGGAGTTCGGCCATTTGCGTGACCTGGTCCTGGTACTGCTGTTGCTGGAGCATCTGGCGCGTTTCGGGGTCGGCGGCGTTGCGGATCGCCTCGCGCCGGGCGATCTCATCGGGATCGGGATGCGCCCAGTCGGGGGCGGGCGTGTCATCGGGAATCCGCTCGTAATCGACGAACCACGAGACGGCCCGGCCCAGCCCCATCTGCCGGAGATTCTCGATGTCGGTCGGGCTGCCGCCGAACCCGGCGCGGTTCATCAGATGGGCGGCGGTCTCCGTATTCCAGAGGTGGCCTGGCAGCGGTTCGAGCATATAGGGTTAAACCACGTGAAGCGGAGGGAGTTGCGAATAATATCGCCTATCTTGGGGCGATGCGCAATGGGCGGGGTTTCGGGTGGCCCGGATACGTCACGCGAACAGGAGGTCACTAAAAAAATGCCATTGATAAGCGGACGAGCCCATTTAGTTTTATCTGCAATGACTGCCACGGTTATTCTGGACAAGCGGGGCCGAATCCTTATCCCGAAGCCCATGCGGGATAAACTGCGCTTGGCTCCTGGTGATAACTTCGAATCGGAAAGTTCAGGGGAAGAACTTGTTTTACGTCCTATTCGCAAGGAAGCTGCTCCACGAAAAAAGCGCGGCAAATGATGTACTTCGCGCGATGCGCGCTCAAGGACAGGGCGGCAACAATCTATACGTGGAACACCCGGCATTTCCGCCAATTCGGGCCGGAAGTGGAGAAGAAGCTGCGGGTGCCGTAAGGGTTGTGCCCCTTTTCTCCGCGCTTGCTCTTGAAATCGAATCGGATAAACTAGAAGCATGATCCAAACGCTTGAAGCGGTGATCGACGAGCATGGCGTCGTTCGGTTGCTCGAAGACATCCACTTGCCTGCGGCCCGGCGCGCGCTGGTGACCGTGCTCGAAGACGAGCCGGTGCGTTATCCCGCCGAGACCGCGCTCCTGAGCGAAGCTGCCCTCGCCGAAGACTGGAACCGACCTGAGGAGGACGCGGCATGGGCTCATTTACAGCCGGCTCGGTAGTTTTGGTCCGGTTTCCGTTTTCGGATCTGTCGTAATCCAAGCTGCGACCGGCGGTTGTGCTCGCCGATTGCGGGCGTGGCGATTGGCTTCTCTGCCAAATCACGAGCAACCCGTATTCAGATTCGCGCGCCGTGCCACTCGCCGATTCGGATTTTCGAACGGGTTCCTTGCGGGTCACCAGCTACGCGCGTCCGGCCAAGCTTTTTATCGCGCATCATGCATTGATCGCGGCTGAGATTGGAGGTCTCCACAAAGCCTCGCTCAAAAGAATTACGGATGCCGTTATACAGCTTCTCGAACCGAAGGGCTGATCGCGCGGCGCTGCGAGCGGGTGAAGTAAGCCGTGGTTGAGAAGCAACGGAGTTGCGCCGACAAGGGCGTTCCCAAGTGAAACTTGGGAACGAGGGGAAAGCGTTAACAAGCCTCCACTCTTTTTTTAAAGGTAAAATGATAGAATCCATCCGCATATTAATCCGATGGAATAACTGGCCCATCCTAAGCCTCCTAATATTGATCTCTTGTAGTTATAGTAATATAGGGCTATAAATGATTCTAGAATAATTAAAATATAAACTGTTTTTTCAACGCCCAGAAAATGAAACAAAAGCAACGCACAGCTTATAGAAATTAGACCTGAAAAAAATCGTAAGCACTCGACAGCATAAAATCTCACTGGCATAGAGAAAAGCCAAGCTATAGGCATAAAAGCCCCTCCTAGTATTGTTCCAACATAATTTGGAATGCCAAATACTAATAATGCATAGGCTATAAATGTTACTATCATCATTCGCCTTTCTGATGTCTACCCGCTGAACTGATTCTCCAAACTCCACACCACATTCCCGCCCACGATGGTGTGGGTGGCGCGGGCGGGGAGTTGCCAGCCGTGGAAGGGGGTGTTGCGGCTGAGGGACTGGAATTGGGCGGCGTCGACTTTCCAGGAGCGCTTGGGGTCGATCAGCGTGATGTCGGCGACGGCGCCGGGGGCGAGGGTGCCGCGATCGAGGCCGAGGAGGCGCGCCGGGTTGAGGGTGAGTTTTCCGAGCATCTGCGGCCAGTCGAGGATTTTGCCCTCGATGAGGATTTTGGCGAAAATGCCGAGCTCGGTTTCGAGTCCGACGATGCCGAAGGGCGCCTCGGCGAATTCGACTTCCTTTTCGTAGGAGGCGTGGGGCGCGTGGTCGCTGGCGAGGATTTCGATGGTGTCGTCGGCGAGGCCGGCGAGGAGCGCTTCCTGGTCGACGCGTTCGCGCAGCGGCGGGTTCATCTTGAAGTTGGTGTCGTAGTTTTCGATGGCGGCGTCGGTGAGGGCGAGGTGGTGCGGCATGGCCTCGGCGGAAATTTTGACGTTGCGCTTTTTGGCTTCGCGGACGAGCCGGACCGATTCGCCGCTGGAGAGATGCTGGACGTGGACGCGCGCGCCGGTGAGTTCGGAGAGGAGGATGTTGCGCGCGACGATCATTTCCTCCGCGATGCGGGGCCAGCCGGGCAGGCCGAGGACGGTGCTCCAGTAGCCCTCGTGCATGACGCCGCCGGCGGAGAGATTGTAATCCTGGCAATGGTCGAGGGTGAGGAGGTCGAACATGCGGGCGTAATCGAGCGCGCGGCGCATGACTTCGTTGTTCTGGACGCAGTGGCCGTCGTCGGTGATGGCGACGACGCCGGCCTTGTGGAGCGAGCCGATGGGCGCGAGTTGCTCGCCCTTCATGCCGACGGTGATGCAGCCGGTGACGAAGACGTTGACGCAGGCGGTCTCGAGCGCGCGCTGGCGCATGAGCGCGATGGTGTTGGGGCCGTCCGCAGGCGGATTGGTGTTGGGCATGGCCAGGACGCTGGTGAAGCCGCCCGCCGCCGCCGCGCGGGTGCCGCTGGCGATGGTTTCCTTCTGGCCGCCGCCCGGTTCGCGCAGATGGACGTGCATGTCGATGAGGCCGGGCGCGACGATGAGGCCCTTGGCGTCGATGACGGGGATGGATGGATCGGTGGGAGCGGCGGTGCTTTCGGCGATGCGGCCATCGATGACGAGGAGGTCGCCGACTTCGTCGCGGCCCGAGGCGGGATCGATGATCCGTCCTCCGCGAATGAAAAGGGAATGAGGTTGGCGCGGAGGTATCGAGGTGGACGACGGGAGCGGGGTCACTGCGGCCAGCTTAAAGGGAACTGTGCGGGGGACAAGCTCAGGATGAAATCTCTCTCCCGAAAAACAAAAAGCACGCGAGGAGTTTTTCCCTGCGTGCTTTTGTGGAGAATCGGCAAACTGAATCAGGTACCGAAAGCGGACGTGTCTGGCGATTCATTTGACGTGGACGACGGTGGCGGAGGGGGAGGAGTGCCGTCGCCGCCGGGGCCTCCGGGACCACCAGGTCCATGATGGTGTGCTTTGATCTTCGCGATGATCGGCGCGACCGCGGGATCAGCCGCGATCTCAGCTGCATCCAGCTTGTCCTGAAAAGCCTTGAATTTTTCCTTGTCCGCATCGCTCGGCGGCGTGCCCGGCTGATGAGAGGCCTGCAAGGCGTCCTGTTCGGTCTTGAGGCTGGGATCGGCCGCGAAGGCTGCGGCGCGCGCCTTCTCCAGTTCAGCCTTTTCTGCCGGAGTCAAAAAGCCCATGCCGTGATGACCGCCTGGACCTCCGCCGGGCGGCGGCGGCGGTGTGGAGGAATCGTCTTGTGCTTTGGTAAGTGAAGGGCTGAGGAGGATCGCCCCCAAGCTGAGTAGGAGAAAGGTTCTTTTCATTACTACCAATGACACGGCACAGGGGCAAAAGGTTTCATTTATGTTGTGACACGGACTCATCGCGGCTCGACAAATTCATAAAGTAAGCCATAAACATTCCTGAATGGCTTGTAACCGCGGCGCAATCTTCGACTGGGACGGTGTGATTATCAATTCCGCCGCGCAGCACAAGACAAGCTGGGAACGGCTGGCGAAGGAGTGCGCCAAAACTTTGCCGGAGAATCACTTCAAGCGCGGGTTCGGGATGAAGAACGAGGTGATCATTCCCGAATTGCTGGGCTGGACAACGGTGCCGACCGAAATCAGGATCCTGTCGCTGCGCAAGGAGGCGATCTACCGCGAAATTGTGCGCGAGCAGGGGATGACGGCGCTGCCCGGCGTCGAGTCGTGGCTGCAACAATTGCGCGCGGCGGAAATCCCGTGCGTGATCGCGTCATCGACGCACCGGGAAAATATCACGACGACGCTGGAGGTGCTGGGGCTGGAGCCTTTTTTTGCGGATATCGTCACGGCGGAGGATGTGAAGCGGGGCAAACCCGATCCCGAAGTTTTCCTGACGGCGGCCCGGCGGATCGAGGTCGCGCCGGCCGATGCGGTGGTTTTCGAGGACGCGCTGGTGGGAATCACGGCGGCCCGGGCGGCGGGAATGCGCGTGGTGGCCGTGGCGTCGACGGAGCCGAGGGAGAAGCTGGCGCATGCGGACTGGATTGTGGAGCGGATGGATGAGCTGAGCGTGGCGCAACTTTGGCCTGGCGATGAGACGGGACATTAACTGGGTGACCAAGCGCGACGACGGATCGCGCTACGATGTGCGGGTGACCTGGTTTTCCGGGACGTTCAAGTTCCAGTTCAAGGAGCGGGGCGCGGACCGCTGGGATTATGACCGCAAGCCTTCGGCGGAGGATTGGGAGACTTTTCTGGATGCGATCGAGCGGCGCTACACGCGGAAAACAGCGACCTACAAGGAACTGGAGGAAGCGCGGAGGATGGTCGCGGAGGCAACGCCGCCCGACTTGGAGGGACAACCTCCGGCTTGTCCCTGATTGGGTCGATTGCAGTTGGGGTTGGGCCGGCACACCTGTCGTCGACCCTCCAGAAGAGGGAACCATGACCAAATTTCCAAATGAATCCAAATGACCAAATTGGGGAAGGAAGGCAGATTTCGCACGGAGGGCCGAAGAGATGGGTGAAGAGGTGCTGAAGAATTCGGAATCTGAATGGGTCGGGACGGAGTCCGACCCTCCAGGTTGCTTAAGCCGCAGCGGCAAAAGTCCGTAACACGCTGACGACGACGCCCTGGATGTCGAGCTTCTCGGTGGGTTCGAGGTTGGGGTAATCGCGGTTTTCGGCCTTGAGATAGACGCGGTTGCCATCCTTGACGAGGCGCTTGAGGGTGTTTTCGCCGTCGATGAGCGCGGCGACGATGTCGCCCGCCTTGGCTTCCTTTTGTTCAAGAACAACGATGTCGCCGGAGAAAATGCCCGCGTCGATCATGCTGTCGCCGCGCACGCGGACGGCGAAGGCCTTGCCGGGGTTGGAGATGCCGAGCGTGGTGGGGATGAAGCGGAGCGTCTCGGGCGCTTCATTGGCCTCGAATTGATCGGGGTTGCCGGCGGGGATGGAAGCGAAGAGGGGCAGTTGCACGTTGGGCGAAGAGGCGCTCGGCTTGGTGAGTTGCACGCCGCGCGAGTGGGCCCGGCGGATGATCATGCGCGCTTCTTCCAGCTTCTCCAAAATATAGGAAACGGCGCGGGGACTTTTAAATCCGCAGTGGTCCTGAATTTCGCGAATGGTGGGCGGGCGCTGGTTCTCGTCCTGGTATTGTTCGATGAAGTCGAGGACCATTTGCTGGCTGTTACTTTGACGCATAATACTAGCGTATAATGGATCGTCACAATTGTCAAATTCAATCGGTATACAGATGGATGAGTTGCCAATCCTGGAGGGGCAGATGGCGCGGTGCCTGTCCCCGTTTTCGTGCCTTTTTCCCTGACGACGGAGCTAATGCTTAGAACTTAGAATTGCAAATATGACTACTGAAACCATTGCGGACACTTGTATGAAAAATATGACCTTCCAAACGTTAAATAGACGCAATAGAGGAACATAGGTTATTTCAGAAGGCGGTCTGGTGATGATTCCCATTAAAGCTAAGGAATTATTTATTGAAGATCCCAGGATACTTTGATTGCCTATCTGCCTCGCGATCTCAGGATATAGAGCCTTAATCAAGACTTTTATTCGCGCGGTAACATTTACGCTTGCGATAGAGTTTATGATCAGGATTACAAATCCAGCTTGGACAAACGTATTTTCATGCACCATATATTTATCGAACTTTTACTATAACTGCATTTTTACATCATAATATTTGTACAAGTCGCTCCGCCGACCCCGACTCCCCATCCAATTCCAACCGCCATTTTCACTCCCCGGCGCGGTGCCTGTCCCCGTTTTCCTTAAGATCATGATTTGCCCCAAAAATGTAGACGCCTACCCAATCACCCTCTGCCTCAGCCAATGATCGACGAGGACGAGGCGGGTCATGGCCTCGACCATCGGGACGGCGCGGGGGAGAACGCACGGATCGTGACGGCCACGGGCTGCGAGTTCCGCCGCCTCGCCGGTGACGGAAACGGTTTGCTGTTTCTGAGCGATGGTGGCGACGGGTTTGAAGGCGACGCGAAAGATGATGTCCTCGCCGTTGGAGATGCCGCCCTGGACGCCGCCGCTGCGGTTGGTGAGGGTGCGGACGCGGCCGCCTTCCTGCACGAAGGCGTCGTTGTGCTCGGAGCCTTTGAGCAGCGTGCCCGCGAAGCCGGAGCCGATCTCGAAGCCCTTGCTGGCGGGCAGGCTGAGCATGCCTTTGGCGAGGTCGGCTTCGAGTTTGTCGAAGACCGGTTCGCCGAGGCCGACGGGGGCGTTGCGCACGATGCAGGTGACCACGCCGCCGAGGGAATCGCCGGTGGCGCGCGTTTTTTCGATCAACGCGATGACGCGCCCGGCGTCGGCGCTGTCGGGCCAGCGGACGATGTTGCTTTCGACTTCGGCGCGGGAAATTTTTTCGAGCGGGACGTTTGCTTCCAGCTCGTGCACACGCGAAACGAAGGCGACGATTTCGAGTTTCGGCAGGAATTTCTTAAACACCTGGT
>Ga0181537_10003148_pt1 | contig 14231 bp, 8 predicted proteins | sample PEATcosm2014_Bin_39_FD_119765 | JGI IMG/M metagenome (GOLD analysis project Ga0181537, IMG submission 119765) | Peatland microbial communities from MTU Mesocosm Facility, Houghton, MI, USA - PEATcosm2014_Bin23_10_metaG | ecosystem: Environmental > Terrestrial > Soil > Wetlands > Peat | place... | reverse complement strand
GATCCGATTTCTTGGTCGGCGTCACCGTATCGAGGTAGCGATCGAGCGCGGTTTCAAAGAGCGTGGTATCCGCAAGCGACGGATCCCGACAGTCGCCGCGGTTCATCGCGTCCTCAATCCCGGTCGCCCAGGTCACGGCATCCCCTTTAAGGCGAAAGGTTTTGATGCTGGCCGGGTGCCCGCGCCGTCTGACCAGCGCCTTCCACGTCCCGGACGGAGTTTTCACGAAAGTTGCCAACGGTAGACCTCGTTTTATAGGTGTACCGTATTTGTACCGCGGAGTGATTTTCCGGCAAGGTGGGATCGTGCGCCGGGTATAAACCATTGATTGTTAACGCGCCGCCACGTGCCCGCCGCCAGGCGTCATCTCACTGCCTCTTAGATGACCATTGGCAGGCATCGACCTCAGGATCCCTAGACGCAGGGTCCTGAATCCGCGCTTATGCGTGGAAAGTCTTCGCAATTGCAGCCGACGCGCGCGAAAGCGCAGGCGCCAACTTCATCATCTGCTTGGTCTCAATGCGCTGCATCAGCGCGTGGGTCGCAACTACAGCGATCATGCGTCCTTCGGCGTCGACTACTGGAACGGCGATACCGCCCATACCTTTGATGAATTCCCCGTCATCGACGCCGACTCCGGTCGAGAGAATGCGCTTTACGGCTCTTTCGATGTCCAGGGGATCGACAATGGTTCGATCTGTGAATTGCTTCAGCGGAGCCGAGGCTATTAGCCGCCGCCGGGCCAGCGTCGGCATCGCGCTCAGCAACAGTTTGCCGGCTGCGGTACAGTGCAACGGATGCCGCGCCAGCGGCGCAAACCGTTCCGGCGGGGAGCCGTCGACCCCGATACTGTCAATCAACACGATGGAATCGCCGGCCACCATGGCCATCGCGCAGCTTTGCTGGATTTCATCCGCGAGAGCCCGCAATATCGAGCGACGAGCTTCACGCTGCGGTGAATTGACAAGCGTCACGATCGCCATCTCCGTCAGCTTGTGCCCGGCAATAAATCGCTTTCCGCCGGGCTCGCGCTGCATGTAGCCGGCGTGTTCCAGCACCTCTAGCAGCCTCTTCACTGTAGCCACCGGCAATCGAAGGCCGTGGGCTAGATCGGCAGCCGATTGGCCGTGGTCGCTTGCGCTGGCCGCATGCAGTATTGCCATCGCCCGCGCTGCTGCGGCCGTCGGAATGCGGCGTTTCTCGTGTCGCGCCGCCCTTGGGAGTTTTGCCAGTATTGTCTTGCGTTGGGCTTGCCCGGGCATGTGCGGTTCCATTCAGGTCAGAGGCTTTGTATCGTCTAGGGGTTTTTGCTTCGACTTCACGATCAGACGCTTTTGCCTCAACAGCTAATTGATGAGTCTCTTCGGCTTCGCCAGTAAGGCAGCCGCCTCAGTCGGAGGGAATCCAATATCGGCGAAAATGTTTCCGCCGGACGGAGTTACGTGGCGAGATTTTGTATCGATTGGCAATGCCCCGCACTAAATCTTCTCCGCACTGGGCGCAACAGCGCCAGCGTCGGGGTTCTGCCGCAGTTCTCGTTCCGCCCTCCTCCATTCAATCCGGGTGTGGCGGATTGCGCCAAACAAGGGGGCAAAGAAGAGCCTGGGCCCGTGATGTGCTGCCTGCCAGAAATCCCGCCAAAACTGGTTCCAGTTTTCCATGTTTGTCCTCCAAGAATGTCCCCTCGCCATCTTTGCACGTTTTTTGTGGCGTGCAGAGCCCAGGTAAAGGAAATATTTTCTGCCGGCGCCTCTCCTGCGTACGCTGGCATACGTTGATCGCTATTCCGGAATTGGCTGACCATGACTCCCCGAAGTCACTGACCAGTACCGCTTGTCGCCGTTGACCATCGTCGCTGGCAATCAGCGTTTTACATATGGTCATTTGCCGCCGGACCAGGGCGTGAATCAACTCGCCGCATGTCGGCTGCGACCCGGTGAATCGTTGCACTCAAGATCAAAAAGAGCAATAATGAGATGCCCGCGACGGGGTTCTTGCTGCGTACTAAGTCTTTGCCTGCAGTTAAATAACTAGAATCGAAAGGCAAGTCCGCGCCACGGTCAAAAGGAGGGCAGCATGCCCAAACGAGGATTTGAGCAGTGGCGCGGAAGCTGTACGCGATATTGTCCTGGCGTCCGGCGCGTCGATTCAAGTATTACCAGCCTAGTAAGCTCTTCTTCGCGTTTGGTGTTGGCGATCGCGCGTTCTTTGGCGGCGACGCCGCAAACGATCAAAATGCCATGATTCCCGACGGCGGGCGGGTAGCCGTGTCGCGCACCGCCGCGCTATGGCTAAGCGTGCTCGTCGCTGCCCTAGGCGCAACAGTCCTTGCGGGCTGGGCGCTGGACGTGGCCGTCCTAAAAAGCATTGTGTCGGGCGGTGTGACCATGAAGCCCAATGCTGCAATGGGCATGTTGTTGACCGGCACCGCGCTCGCGCTGCTGTCGCGTGGAAAAGTTGGAAACGCAGCGCGGATGTTCGCGTTGGGCGTGGCGTGCGGGGGAATCGTCATGGGTATTCTTACCCTTTGGGAAACCTTTTTCGCGCAGGATCTTCGAATCGATCAATGGCTGTTCGCAGAGGCGCCAGGTGCGGTCGAGTCGACGAGCCCAGGCCGGCTGTCGCCGCCCGCCGCGTTTTCCTTTGTGCTGGCGGGCATTGCGCTGGCATTGATTTCGCGTTCCGTCGCCAATCAATTTCGCGCCCCTGCGGTAGCGGCCCTTGGCGTCGCTGTCCTGCTTATTGGAGGGTTGGGGCTAGCCGGTCACCTCATTTATGCAACGTTCGAATTTCGATTCTGGAATTACACCGGACTGGCGCCGCACACGGCGGCCGGTTTGTTCTTGCTAGGATGCGCTTTTCTGGCCTGGGCGCGCGGCGAAAGAGATGTGAGGTGGGGCTTGGACGTTCTGACTACCGCTGGATTTGTAGTCGGCATCGTATCGATCATCGCGGCAGCCGGGATGTCCTATACCTTCACCGACCGACTGCGGCAGGATGCCAGCCTTGTTGCACATTCGCAGGAAGTGCTCAAGGAAATTCAGGAACTCAATACGTCGCAGAGAGACCTGACCCTGAGCCTGGGGCGCTACATTATCACCCACGACGAACTTGCGATTGCGGAACGCCCGAGCATCAAGACTGCCATTTTGGAAGACACCAACCAACTCCAGAAACTCATTGCCGGCGATTCCGGCCAACAAGGCCGTCTGGAACAAGTACGACAGCTCACCGTTCGACGCATCGCCCTGTCGGACCAAATCATCGAAGCGCTGCGTCACAGATCTGCCAGCAATTCGTCGCCGTTGGGGACGGAGTATCCCGCCGCCGGCCAGGAAACCGACCGTTTGCTCAAGGAAATGGAGGCGGATGAGTATGGATTACTGCAAAAACGTTTGGCCCAGTCCGAGTCCAGTGCGACGCTGACGTTCCTGCTCATGCCGGTGGGTGTCTATCTCAGCTTTACTATCCTGCTTTTAGGGCTTTTTTTCCTGAACAGCGGCGCCGTAGCGCGCGAAGGCGCAGAAGAAGCGCGCCGGGAGAGCGAAAGCTATTTCCACACCATCTTCGAAGCAGCTCCAGACGGCATGATCATCGCCGACCGGGATCGGCAGATCATTGTCGCAAATGCCGCAGCGGAAGAAATGTTCGGTTACCCAAGCGGCAAACTCGCACATGCCGCAATGGAAGATCTGGTGCCGGGGTCTAATCGCGAAATGCTGGTACGCGATTTAAGCAAATTGACGGCCGACGCCCGGCAGCGCGTCGCAGCCGGCACGCGCGAGATCGACGCAATGCGGATGGACGGTTCCACCTTTCCGGTCGAACTGACGCGCAGCGTTTTCGACATACCTGGGAAGAGGCATGTCCTTGGCGTGGTACGTGACATCACTGAACGCAAGCAAGTGGAGCTGACACGCGCCCGCTTGGCGGCGATCGTGGAGTCCTCGGAAGATGCCATCATCGGCAAGGACATAAACGGTATCGTCACCAGCTGGAACGCGGGTGCGACAAAGGTCTTCGGCTATACGACGGAGGAAATGACGGGTCACCCAATTGCCATTCTGCTGCCGCCGGACCGCCTGGATGAAGAAGAACATATCCTGGCCCGGATCCGACGTGGCGAGCTTGTCGAGCATCTGGAAACCGTGCGCAAGCGCAAGGACGGCCGGTTGATCGATGTCTCGATCACCGTCTCGCCGATAAGGGATGGCATGGGCAATGTTGTCGGCGCCTCGAAGATTGCGCGCGACATCACCGAGCGCAAGAAGCTCGAGCGTTCGCTGCGGGAAAGCGAGCGGCGCTTCAGCAACATGCTCGGCACCGTAGAACTTGCGTCGGTCATGCTCGACCGCGAAGCTGGCATCATGTACTGCAATGACTATCTCCTGCGGCTTACCGGCTGGCAGCGGGAGGAAGTAATGGGCCGGAACTGGTTCGACACGTTCATGACAACCGGGCCCGGCTACGAGAGGCCCGATTTTCCACCGTATCTCGACAGCCGACCTGAAGCATGGCTTCGCGAGAACGAAATATACACGCGTGCGCGCGAACGCCGGATCCTCCGCTGGAGCAATTCGGTGCTGAGGTCGGATACCGGCGAAGTGATCGGTGTCGCGAGCATCGGCGAGGACATCACCGAGCAAAAGCGGGCGGAAGACCGGATAAGGCGCTTGAACCGGATTTACGAGGTGTTAAGCGGCATCAATAACCTGATTGTCCGCACGCGCAGCCGCGAGGAACTATTCCGGGAAGCGTGCCGGATCGCCGTCGACCATGGCGCCTTCAAGATGGCCTGGATCGGAGAGATCGACCTCGAAACGCTGGATGGCGAGGTCGTCGCGTGGTGCGGCGGTGAGGAAAGCTACTTCGAAAAGGGGCGGATCACCGCGCGCGACGGCACACCTGACAGCGAACGGCCAGCGTGCCGCGCATTGCGTCTGGGGCAACCCGTGATATGCAACGATATTGCGACCGATCCTTCGATAGGGGCGCTCCGGGAAGATCTGCTTGCCAGGGGTCATAAATCGATCGGTTGCTTTCCTCTAATCTTAGCTGGGCGCGCCGAGGCGGTTCTTTGCATGTTTGCTGGAGAGGCACACTCCTTCGACGAAGAGGAGATGCGGCTGCTCCGGGAGTTGGCGGGGGATATTTCCTTTGCGCTCGACCATATCCAGAAATCCGAGCACCTTGACTACCTCGCGTACTATGACGAGTTGACCGGCCTCGCCAACCGCACCCTGTTTCGGGAACGGCTTGACCAGTTGGTCAACACGGCGAAACGCGAAGGGAAAGAGCTTGCTGTAGGAATGCTCGATATCGAACGCTTTAAAGCGGTCAATGAAGGACTGGGCCGGCAAGCCGGCGACGACCTGCTGAAGCAAATTGCAGAACGGGGAAAGAAAATTGTGACAGACGCAGGTTGGCTTGGCCGCGTGGGTGCGGATCATTTTGCGGTCGTGTTCCCGGAAATGATCGAGGCCGACGATGCCGCGCGCCGGGCCAATATCCGATATCACGAAATCTTCGACGCGCCATTTGTCATTGATGGGACGGAACTCCGCGTTGCCGCCAGGTACGGTATTGCGGTATTTCCGTCCGACGGTACGGACGCGGATATTCTATTGCGTAATGCCGAAGCTGCTCTTAAGAAAGCGAAAACTTCGGGCGAACGCTACCTGTTCTACACGGAACAGATGACCGAGCGCGTCGCCGAAAGGCTGAACCTGGAGAGCAGTCTTAGGCGCGCCCTCGAGAATCATGAGTTCGTCTTGCACTATCAGCCGAAGTTCAGCCTTGAAAGCAGACGCATCGTCGGCGTCGAGGCACTGATACGGTGGAACGATCCGGCCACCGGCCTGGTTCCCCCCGCGCAGTTCATCGGTTTGCTGGAAGAGACGGGCCTGATCTTGGAAGTCGGCAACTGGGCGCTGGGCCGCGCCGTATTGGACCACCAACATTGGCTGGATCTCGGCTTGCCGGCGCCACGAATCGCGGTCAACGTGTCGCCGCTGCAGTTACGCCAAGGCAACTTTGTCGAGACCGTGAGACAGGTCATCGCATCGGGTATATCGCCGCCCGGCATCGACCTCGAAATTACCGAGTCCCTCATCATGGACGACGTGGACAGCAATATCGGAAAGCTGAGGGCTATCCGGGAAATGGGCCTCACCATCTATATCGACGACTTCGGGACGGGGTATTCTTCGCTGGGCTATCTCGCAAAATTGCCTATCCAGTCGCTCAAAATTGACCGGTCGTTCGTGATTACGATGCTCAAGGACGCAAACGTGATGACGTTGGTTTCAACAATCGTTTCGCTCGCGCATTCGCTGAAATTGACGGTAGTTGCCGAAGGCATTGACGAGGAAGAGCAGGCGCAGGTGTTGTGCTCCTTGCGGTGCGAGGAAGGACAAGGCTTCCTCTTCAGCAAGCCGATTCCGCGCGACGCCTTGACCGCCTTACTGCGAAGCGAAGCCTAGCAGCGTAGTTCCTTAGGTCGTGAGCGTCTTAGCAATGGCCGCCGAGACCCGATTCAGCGCTGGAACAAATCACAGAATACGCTTCATGTCGGTTCGGTCCGCACGCGGGCGCATGCGTTGAAGCAGTGGCGCACATGCGACCTTTCTTATCGAATACAAGCACCGCGACACCGATCAGCCCTTCCAGGAATTCCCTATCGTCGAACCTCGCTTTTGACGCGCGAATGTGTTTGTCCGGGGCAATTGGACATAATCATTCTATTGGTTACGACCAGCGCCAACCAGCGAAGGTGGTCAGCGACAACCGGAACGGCTGGTCAGGGCGATCGGGATACGCACTCTCCGATGCCCACTTGCGCAAATTCAAATCCGGGTTGAACTCTCGATGAAGGCCAACGAACCGGCAATTTTCCACATCGACGGGAGGTAACCATGCGATTTAAGTGTGATTCCAATTTCTGCATCTGGGGCCAGGTCAGCGCCTACCGGATTGCGCAGAAGGTGTCACCGGCGGAAACCGCCCAGGCGGTCGCATGCCTGGAACACAAAGGATTCCACCTCGAGGACCTCGAGATCGTCATTGGGCGCGACAGCGTCAACTGGGAGCAAAATGAGCAGCGCATCGTAGTGGGCCTGGCCTACGGACTGCGACGCCGCCACTTCACGCGCCGGCAGTTTGAGACTTACGCGCGCGACGTCCGCCGGGCAGCCAAGCTTTGCCCGGGTCCGTGGGAACCTGATGTGTCACCTGAGGACATTCTCAAGCTTGAGCGGCCGGCAAGTTTTGAACCGCCGGACAATGCAGAGAATTCTGTTTAGGAATGGCGGCGTCCCGGCGGACAGGAAAAACCCCGGATATCGCACAGCGCGCGACTTTGCCTCGGTCGAAAATACCAGCAATTCCCATGAATCGACCTTCATCGCGGCAGACGGCCAGCAGATATGCAGTCTGGTTGCGCCGGCTTTGACCGGAAGTCAGCACTATCTAGGTCAACGGTTTCAAGGCCAAACGAACTGAATCTAGCTATTGCGACCAGACTTTCCTAGTATCTTGATCGAACGGCGTCTCGCCGTGGGGCTTGCCTCAGCGAATGCCAAAATCCACTCTGCCAAATCATCTTCAACGGCATAGAAGTAAGCAGACGGAACTGCGAGGACCTTGGCGATCCGTTCAATCGTGCGGAGGTCTGGGGTGTGTTTCCCGCGTTCGTATTGGTTAATTCGCGGGCTCGCCGAGAACTCGTCCATCCCGGCTGAGATTCCCAGTTTCTTCTGGGACAAACCCAAGCGCGTGCGCGCTTCGCCCAAACGTTTTGCAACGATTGACTTGCCTGTCATCTTGGCCTCGAACGGATATCGAGGCTAAGAGATTCTTAGTTTATTCCGTGCTACGATACTAAGGAGTTCTTAGTATCGTGCATGCACCCATTTTTCGGGGGGGAAGTCCGATGTTCTCGATCAGCGAAAAGCCCCTGATCGAACTGGGCCGCAAGCAGCCAATTCAAGGCCAGTGAACTGCGTGAAGGGCGCAGGTTCAGATGTTTTTGAGCAACTACTTCATAAAGGCTTAGATATGCAGAACTTGTCGAGAATTAAACTCGCTATTCAAAAGACCTGCGCGATCGGACTGGCGGTCCTGGCAGCGGCTGCAGGCGCCACTGACTTCGACCTCCTCGGCCCGCGCGGCACTTCGGCCAATTTTGCTCTCAAATATGCTAATCCCGGTGACAACGTGGTGTTCACATCCCCCAACGGAGTCAAGACAGTCATCAGGGTCGACCGAGTCTCCAGGACAGCCAACGGCGCCGCCAATCTGATCGGATCGACCGCGCAGTCGCTCTCAAACCGGAAGGCCCTGTTGACTGTAGTTCGAGGCTCCGTGGTGGGTTCAATCGCCGCGAAGGATGGGCAATTCATGGTGCACGGTACGGCAAATGCTGTCGCGGTGACGACGGAGTTGGCGACCAAGGGTTCGGGCAACGACGGGATACAGGTGCCGACACAAGCCTACGCCGCGAGCGAAAAGGTACAGCAGGTCCAGACGTTGTCCAAAGTAGCGAGTGCGGCAAATCCCGTCGTAATCGATCTGATGATTTTGTATTCGCCATCTATCGCGACGCAATTCGGCGATTCCATCGAGGCGCTGCTCGAAAACTACGTTTTGGTCGTCAACCAGGCCTTCGTCGACAGCGATGTCTTCGTCACCATTCGGCTCGTGCATTTTGGAGAGGTGATGGATCCCGAAACACAAAACAATCAGCAGGCGCTTGCCGACCTTGGTTCGTCGGAAGGCGGCGCCGGCAACGCGACATCTGCGACGAGCGCCCCATTCGCCAATGTTGCGTCGTTGCGCAACCTGTATGGCGCCGACCTGGTGGCGCTGGTGCGTAGCCCGAACGTTGCCGATATCAGTTCCGGACTCGGTTATCAGGGCGACGGGACCGCGGATGACGCCAGGTTTGGGTACAGCGTGATTTCAAATATCGGCGGCGGGGTTATCCTGGCGCACGAGCTGGGCCACAACATCGGGTTACGGCATGATCGCCAGAGCGATGCAACCGGCGTGGCAGTGCCGGTGTATGGCAGGGGTTACATCGTAAATCCCGGCAGCTCGTCCGGATTCGCCGACATCATGGCGTACGCGGTCCCTGACGGGACGTTTCTGACCTACAGGTTTTCCAATCCGAACCAGACCTGTTTTGGTGGGGTCCCGTGCGGGGTCGCAGATGGACAACCGAACAGTGCGGACGCAGCTGGCGCGATCAACGCCAACGCAGCCGTGGTGGCAGCATATAAACAGACGGCTGTGAGCGTTCCGCCGCCGACATACCCACAAAGCGGGTACTGGTTTAACCCGGCCGAAGGCGGAAGAGGTTACTTCATCGATTCGACGAGTTCATCGCTGTTCATGTCATTCTTCATGTACGCCGGGAACGGAAGCCCGGTCTGGTACGCGGCGGGCCCGGCTAAGTTCGACGGGGTTAATTTCAACGCGTCACTCGATTACTACTCCGGTGGTTCCACCTTGACGGGCGTTTTTCATCCGCCGACGTCGGTGCAATCGGTTGGGTCTGTGACGGTCACCTTCACCGACTCGACGCATGCGATTCTGACATGGCCAGGCGGAACGACGCCTATTCAACGATGGGAATTCGTATCGGGCGGGCTCACGTACCACGCGATAAACAATCCATCACCGACGGCGTATTATTGGAACCCAGCGCAAGGCGGCATGGGTTACACGGTCGAGTATCAAGGTCAGTACAACTCGGCCACAAACACAACTGTAGTGACAGGGGAAATTGCAGCGTACGCTTACGATGCGAGCGGCAATCCGGTCTGGTATCTGATGGGCGGCACGACTCTTCCAGGGTCAACGAACGTGTTGGACGGAACATTTGCCCAATATGGCAACGGACAGACATTGACCGGCTCGTATGTACCGTCGAGCGTGATCAATTCGAATGTCGCCAAGCTGCAAGGATTCACACCTCAATATGGACCATTGCCAGGACAGAATGTCGGCTTTGTCCTTAACACTGGGCAATTTGTAATTGGCGGCGGCGTGCGCACGATCCCGATCAATAAGTTCTCGTTCTGAGGTCGATCGGGCTAATGATCATCGCCGAGGGTACGGACTCGCCCCGGCTTGAGTCGGCCTTGTCATCTTCTATTGCTGGCTTTTTCGACATGGCAATCCGTTCAGGCTAATTAGGCAGCTTTTCTGTGCTCGTAATATGGCCGCTCGCGTTCATCGAGGATGCCGGATAGTTCGGACTTGTCCCGACCGACGGGAGTAAGCCAGGCTTCGAGGTTCTTTTCCTGGATGGGAATGACGCAGCGGTCATGGCCGGCTGCTGAAACTTCCACCGGCGGCTCATCGGTGATCGCCGCAAACGACAGGAATTGTTCATCCTCGACCTTGCCCCATGAGTCCCACAAGCAAGCCAGGAGCATTTCCGTTTCGGGTTTCGGGTTGAACTCCAGCACCACGTTCTGTGGAGCTTCCCCTACCTTGAGCTCGCGGTGCTCGAAATTGTGCAGCGATACGTTTTCGTAAAAGGCGGTGATCAGCACTGCCGCATGCTGCTTTCCCCAAAGTCCTTTCCAATACTTGTCCAAGTTGTCGCGACGGGCGTTGTAGAGGCCGTCCCGCTCGCGGTCGATCTTTGGTTCCTGGTAGAACTGCCGCAGGTGGTATCGCATTGGCTTTACCACCAGCTTGCTTTGCTCCATCACGAATACCGGCGCGAACTGGAACGGGAAAATGCGCGACTTCTCGGTGGGCTTCAGCGGCTCATTGAGTTCGGTCAGCTTTTTCTTGGCCGCGGCAATTTTGTTGGTCGCGATGCGCTTGTCGTCTTCCGCTTTCTGCGGCTTGTCCGCGAAAACGCGATCGGCATTGTTTAAACGTGTGGTCTGCTTGAACAATTCCTTTTCGTACTCGGTGCGTTGCAGTGCGTCCCATTCGTCAATCATGTCCTTGATGCGCTGCTCTTCCGGCGACTCGGGATTCGCGAAGTTCGCGTCGATGCCGCGCGGGATCTTGATCTTTTTGTCCTTGAAGCGCATGCGGTACAGCTTCTCGAACAAAACGAAGTCGATAATGGCGCCGCGTTTCTTGACGAATTTCTTAAACGCTGTCTGGACCATCGCGGAATAACACATATCAATCCTTCTTCTCTGCCTGATTCTTGAGCGCCTGCCTCACTGCGGCTTCGCCAAGCTCTTTGGGCGTGGCGTTGATGGCCGCCACCAAGCCGGCGCGGGCTTCCGGCGTCTGCAGGCTGGCAACCATCTTATCCAAAGCCACGTTCATCTCGGCGGGAAACTGAATGTCTTTTTCGGGAGGAGTGGTCATGGTCAAGTGTCCAAGGGGGGCGGTTGCTACGCAGGAATATTAGCCTCCTCCGGAATTTCCGTCTCTTCACGAATTTCCAGGGAGGCCAAAGTGCGTTGATCCCGCGCGAACCTGGGCATGAGAAAAGGTTGGTCGGGCACAAGGGCCTCGCTCAAAGATTTTCGCCGGCGTTAACCTCGCCGCGGCATCTGGTCATATACTGGTTTTATGTACAGTAACACAAACGCCCGCGGAAGTAGGCAATTTACGCCAGAAATTGTCTCGCCGCCTCCGACTCGGGGGCGTCAACGGCGACTGCCCTGGTGCGCCTGTTAGGCATGCCCAATCCTCACCCGATTTGTAACAAATGGAATCACCGAAGTCTGCCGCGCCGGCGTACGCCGAGCTCCATTGCCTCACCAACTTCACGTTCTTGCGCGGGGCGTCGCATGCGCACGAACTGATCCTGCGCGCAAGCGAACTGGGCTACCGGGCGCTCGCGATCACGGATGAATGTTCCTTCGCCGGCGTGGTGCGCGCGTTCGTCGCCGCCCGGGACATTGGGATGAAGCTCATTTGCGGGACCGAGATCAGGCTGGAGGACGGCCTGCGCTTCGTCCTGCTCGCCACAAACAAGAATGGCTACGGGAATCTCTCGGAACTCATCACCTTGGGACGGCGCAGCGCCGAAAAAGGTACCTACCGGCTTATCCGCGACGATTTCTTCGCCGGGCTGCCGGACTGCCTGGCGCTGTGGCTGCCGGACCAGGAAACGAAGGTCGAGGACGGCACCTGGCTGCGGGAACGATTCCCTGGCGCGCTATGGATCGCGGTGGAACTGCACCTGGGGCCGGACGACGGCGCGCGCCTGGCCGAGCTCGAGGCGCTGGGCGAAGCCACCGGCCTGCCGCTGGTCGCCGCCGGTGACGTGCATATGCACAAGCGAGGCCGCCGGGTGCTGCAGGACGTGGTGACGGCAACGCGGGTTAAAACGACTGTCGCTGAGGCTGGGTATTCGCTCTTACCCAATGGCGAGCGTCACCTGCGCGACATGGAGACCTTATTGCAGAGTTACCCGCCGGCGCTACTCGAGGAATCGGTGCGGATTGCCGACCGGTGCACGTTCTGCCTGGACGAACTTCGATACGAGTACCCGCGCGAGCTGGTGCCGGAGGGCGAAACGGCTGCCAGTCACCTGCGAAAACTCACCGAGGAGGGCCTGCAATGGCGTTACCCGGAGGGGGTGAAGCCCGAAGTGCGGGATCTGGTTGAGAAGGAACTGAAACTCATCGAGGAACTCAAGTACGAATCGTTCTTCCTCACGGTGCAGGACATCGCCCGCTTTGCGCGCGAGAAGGAAATCCTTTACCAGGGCCGCGGCTCGGCCGCTAACTCGGTCGTTTGCTACGCGCTGCGCGTCACCGAGGTCAATCCCGCGTGCATGGAAATGCTATTCGAGCGATTCATCTCCAAGGAACGTAACGAGCCGCCCGATATCGACGTCGACTTCGAGCACCAGCGGCGCGAAGAAGTGATGCAGTACATCTACAACAAGTACGGGCGCCATCGGGCGGCGATCGCGGCGACGGTGATCAGCTACCAACCCAAGAGCGCTATCCGCGACGTCGCCAAGGCCTTGGGCTTCGATCTCGCTCAGGTCGACCGCCTGACGTCGTCGCTCGCCTGGTGGGATGGGAGGAACGCCATTCCCGAGCGAATCAGGGAAGCGGGCTTCGATCCCGAATCGACACGCATCGCCCGGCTGGTGGCGCTGGTCAACGTCCTGATCGGCTTCCCGCGCCACCTATCCCAGCACGTCGGCGGCTTCGTCATCGCCCGGGATTCCCTGGCAAGGCTGGTGCCGATCGAGAACGCGTCGATGAAGGACCGCACCGTGATCCAGTGGGACAAGGACGATCTAGACGCGGTGGGCCTTCTCAAGGTCGATTGCCTGGCGCTGGGCATGCTCTCCGCCATCCGGCGCGCGCTGGACATGGTGTCGAAGCTCAGGAACAAGCCGTTCAAGCTGCATCACATCCCGAGGGAGGATAAGAAAACCTACCGCATGATCCAGAAAGCTGACACTGTAGGCGGTTTTCAGATCGAGTCGCGCGCGCAGATGTCGATGCTGCCGCGCCTGCGGCCGGAGAACTTCTACGACCTGGTGATCGAGGTAGCCATCGTCCGTCCGGGCCCGATCCAGGGCGGCATGGTGCATCCGTACCTTCGCCGGCGGGAAGGCACCGAAAAGACCGACTATGCATCTCCAGAGGTCAAGGCAGTCCTGGAGCGAACCTTGGGCGTGCCCATTTTCCAGGAACAGGTCATGCAGCTCGCGATCGTTGCCGCCGGCTTCACGGCCGGCCAGGCCGATCAGCTGCGGCGCTCGATGGCGGCGTGGAAACGCAAAGGAGGCCTCGGGCACTTTGAGGGCATGCTGATCGAAGGCATGACCAAGCGTGGCTACGCTAAGGAATTCGCCGAACGGATCTTCCAGCAGATTCTGGGCTTCGGCGAATACGGCTTTCCGGAATCGCATTCGGCGAGCTTCGCACTGCTGGTCTACTTCTCAGCCTGGCTGAAATGCCACGAGCCGGCGGTGTTCACGTGCGCGCTGCTCAATTCGCAGCCGATGGGGTTCTACCAGCCCGCCCACCTGCTCGGAGACGTAAAGAGCCACGGCGTCGAGGTTTTGCCGGTTGACGTCACCATTAGCGCCTGGGATTGCGCGCTGGAGCCCGCCGTGGCCACGGACGAGTCCCAGCCGGCGATCCGCATTGGATTGCGGATGGTCGCGGGACTGTCCGAAGCGGTCGCGGACCGTGTTATGAGCGAGCGCGGCCGCCAGCCATTCACCAACGTCGAGGACCTCGCCAAGCGCGCGCTGCTCAACCGGCACGACCTGGACT
>Ga0181537_10003147_pt1 | contig 14234 bp, 15 predicted proteins | sample PEATcosm2014_Bin_39_FD_119765 | JGI IMG/M metagenome (GOLD analysis project Ga0181537, IMG submission 119765) | Peatland microbial communities from MTU Mesocosm Facility, Houghton, MI, USA - PEATcosm2014_Bin23_10_metaG | ecosystem: Environmental > Terrestrial > Soil > Wetlands > Peat | place... | reverse complement strand
CGAGGAGCAGCTAATGGGCAACAGAGAGCATTCTGTGGTGATCGCCGGCGGGGGCCCGACGGGGATGATGCTGGCGGCTGAGCTGGCGTTGGCGAAGGTCGCCGTCGCGGTGGTGGAGCGGCGTCCCGATCATCTGCTCGTCGGCTCACGGGCCGGTGGGTTTCACTCGCGCATGATCGAGATGCTCGATCAACGGGGGGTCGTGGATCGGTTTCTGGCGCAGGGTCAGGTGGCTCAGGCCGCGATGTTCGGCACTACCAGGCTGGACATGAGTGACTTCCCGACGCGCCATCCCTACTCGCTCGGGATCTGGCAGAACAAGATTGAGGCCGTCATGGCGGCCTGGATCGCTGAGCTGCCAGTGCAGATCAACTACGGATCGGAGGTGACGGGCTTCTCCCAGGACGACACCGGCGTCGACGTTCATCTCGGCGACGGGCAGTCGCTGCGAGCCGCGTATCTGGTCGGATGCGACGGCGGACGCAGCGTCATCCGCAAGGCCGCAGGGATCGCTTTTCCGGGATGGGATCCGACTAAGAGCAGCTTGATTGCTGAGGTCGAGACGACAGAGGAGCCCCCGGCGGGCATCCGCCGCGACGCCATCGGTGTCCACGGCCTGCACACGATGGAGGACGGTAAGACGGTCCGGGTGGTGGTGGGCGAGCGGCAGATCGGGTCTGGTGCCGAGCCCACCCTGGGGGACCTGAGTGAGGCGCTGCTCGCGGTGTACGGCACGGACTTCGGAATCCACAGCCCCACATGGATCTCTCGGTTCACCGACATGACTCGGCAGGCAGCGGCCTACCGCGCGGGACGAGTTCTGCTCGCCGGTGACTCGGCGCACGTGCACTACCCGGCGGGCGGACAGGGGCTCAGTCTGGGCGTGCAGGATGCGATCAACCTAGGGTGGAAGCTCGCCCAGGTGGTGAAGGGAACCTCCGCGGAGAGCCTGCTTGACAGCTACCACGCCGAGCGCCATCCGGTCGGAGCACGCGCGATCAAGCACACGATGGCTCAGACCGCGCTCCAGCGAGGGGACGAGCGCATGATGGCCCTGATCGAAGTGGTGTCGGAGCTGGCGACCATGGACGGACCTCGTAAGCGCCTAGCAGGGATGATCTCCGGCCTGGACATCCAGTACGACCTGGGCGCGGGGCATCCTCTGCTCGGACGCCGTATGCCGGACCTGGACCTGGTGCGTGCCGACGGGCCGATCCGAGTCTTTGAGCTGCTCCACGAGGCCCAACCGTTGCTGCTCAACCTCGGCGCGCCCGGGAGCCTCGACGTGAGCGCGTGGGGCGATCGGGTCAAGTTGATCGAAGCCAGATACATCGGCGAGTGGGAGCTGCCGGTGCTGGGCAAGGTCGCCGCTCCGTCAGCGGTGCTGGTCCGTCCGGACGGATACGTCGCCTGGGTCGGGGACGCACAGGCGCTGGGACTCATCTCCGCGCTCACCACCTGGTTCGGACCACCCGCGGGTCTCGCGCCTCTGAACGGTCCCGCCAGATCCCGCCGGCGGCCTGTTGATGGACAGTGACTCTCGGCAGCCACCATTCTCAAAGACCTTCTTAGTGAAATCTGCCTCCTTTAAGGGAGGTTTCTAGGAAGGCGGCTCTAGGTTCGGTGATCAGATGCATGTCGCTTCCTATCCCGGCTCGCGGTCGTATCCGCGCGGGCAGACAACTCCCTACGGACAGGCTGATTCCTGATGACCCGACACCGGACCACGCTGTCAACGCGACCGTGGTACCTCTACGTGCTCGCAGCGATCGCGATCGCTGCGATCGTGCTTGGAGTAAACAACCTCGGCACCACTACCAGTTCTGCCCGGACCTCAAAACAGGTGGTGGCGGCGGCAGACGGGGTTGTACAGAACACCGTGAGCGGTACTGGCAATGTTGAGCCGGCAGTCGAGGATGACGTGAACTTCGCCACCAGCGGCACTCTGACCAGCGTGCATGTGAAGGTCGGTCAGCACGTCACCAAGGGCGAGCTGCTCGCGACGCTCGACCCGAGCGCCGCCAAGCTGACTCTAGCTGCGGCGAAGGAGACGCTGACCGCGGCGCGGGACGAGCTGACCTCCGCGGAGGACGACAAGTCTGGCTCTTCGGCGGCGACGATCGACTCGGACAAGGTACAGGTCGAAAGCGATGAGGCGACGGTGACTGCCGATGAGAAGGCCGTGGCGGAGACGAAGCTCTACGCACCGGTGAGCGGCACGATCGCCGCGACAGCCGGCGATACCGTCGGAGAGTCCGTTTCGTCCGGGACGGGTACGAGCACCACCTCGGACAGTGGGTCAAGCACGACATCCACTGACACCACCAGCTCAAGCTCGAGTACCGCGTTCGCCGAGATCATCAACTCGAAAACCATGACGCTGACGGTCTCGTTGAGTGAGTCGGACATCAGTGAGGTGAAGGTCGGCCAGAGTGCAACCGTCTCGTTCACCGCTCTGAGCGGGGTTAAACTCGCGGCGCGTGTGACCTCCATCTCGCCGGTCGGGACTGAGTCCAACAACGTCGTCTCATACGACGCGACGCTCACCATCTACGAGCAGGACTCGAAGGTCTTGCCCGGGATGAGCGCGACCGCCTCGATCGTCACCTCCCAGGTGCAAGGCGTGACGGTGCCATCAGATGCGGTGAAAGACACCTCCGGTACGAGCGGCACGGTCGAGGTCGAGAAGAACGGCAAGGCCGTCCGCACGCGGGTGGTGGTTGGTCTCAAGGGCAGTGACCGCGACCAAATCGTGAGCGGGCTGAAGGCCGGGCAGGACGTTGTGGTGACGACTGCGCTGCCGTCGCCCAGCTCCTCAAGCTCATCGACATCAACCACCGCGGCGACGGCTGCCGGCGGCACCGGGTCCGCCGCAGGCGGGACTAGCAGCACCGGCGCCGGCGGGTAGCACCATGATCAACTCCAAACCGGAGCTTTCCCCTCCAGATGAGCTGGACGAGCATGAGCACGAGGAGGGTGGCTTCGGCGAGAGTCTGCCGGTCCGTCCCAAGCGACCGTTCCTGACCAAATGGAGCGCCGGATTGATGGCTCTGACGCTGGCCGCGGTCGGCTTCTGGCTTGGCATTGACGTCGAGAGGGGCAAGACATCAGCAGGTGGCGCGTCAGCCGTTGCGAGTGCGGCGACCGGCGCCCGATCGACAACTGGCCGGCGGGCCCGCGGTACCGGAGCTCCGGGCGGATTCGCCGGTGCGGCCGCGAACGGCACGAGCGGGACAGTCTCAAGCATCGACGGCGACACCGTCTATCTCAAGGACACCGCCGGCAACACGGTCAAGGTGAAGCTCTCAAGCGCGACGACGATCACGAAGTCAGTGAAGGTCGCCAACCGCAAGGTCTATCCCGGGGATCAGGTCGTGGTATCGGGGAAGACCGCGTCGAACGGAGATGTCACCGCCACGTCTTTGGTCGATTCCGGGACGAGCGGCACCTCCACAACTGCGACGTCGGGCTAGTGCTCCAGATGAAAAGCTCGCTGCCTGGCTGAAAGCGCGAGAGCTGGTCATGCCAGGCCGGCGAACCGCGCTCAACCCCGAGTGCAGCCGCTGCGCCGGCGTCTCTTAGGTCTTTTTGCTCAGAGTCGCACAGCGCTCTCACACCTACAGGCCATTGTGGCCAGATCGTCTCGTCAGCTCCTCATGCAGCCGCATTCGAAATACGTTCCGGTCGCCTCTCCTGTCTCTGGGACGCGGAGCTTGACCGTTTCCGTCTGAGGGAGACGCGGGGCGGCTGGTCGCTATTACAACCAGGAGTCCAGCGCTTGACCAATAGAAAGTTCACTCAATGGTAAGGAGTCACTGTGTCTGACAACTACGCACCTGCGCCCCCGCCTCATGACCGACGACGTCACCGGCTTGTCAAGCCATCGCGCGTCGCGGCGCTGGGCGTGGTCGTGGCCGCGGGCGTAGGCGCTATCGCGTCCACCGCCGGCGCCGCTAACCCGGCGGCGGCGCCGGGCTTGAAGCTCACCAAGCTCGCCTCCATGCCCGCTGGAGTCACGAACTGTGATGACATAGCCACGCTGGGCACGGTGGACTACACCCAGATCAAGATCCCGATCGGCCACCTGTTCGTGAGCTGCTCAAACGGGGTGCAGAGCGATGGCAGCGCGGGTTCATCCAGTAAATCGGACTCGAGCACGCTGGTGGAGTACACCACCGCGGGCAAGTACGTCAAGCAGTGGTCGGTCGCCGATGAAATCGCCGGCATGGCCGCTGAACCGCTTCACCGTCGGCTACTGATGCCGCTCAACTCCTCCTCCAACTCCGAGTTCGTGTTCCTCGATCCGAACATCGCCGGTAGCTTCGCGGAGATCCAGTACGCGTACTCCCCCAACCCAGCGAGCACGAGCGCGGCCAAGTCTCTTTACACCGGCGGCGGCACGGAGTCGGTCGTAGTCGACAGCAAAGATGACATCTACGTCACGGCCTCCGATCCGAAGACGCTCGGGGCGACCGCGACCTTCAAGGTCGTGCTGTCACCTCCGAGCGGCCCGCCGCCGGCGAAGGGGGCCGCCACCCTCACCCGAACGTTCAGCGACGATGCCACTGCCGCCAACGGCAACACGGGGAAGGGTACGGTCAAGCTCGCGCTCCGCGAGATCGACGCCAACGCGATCGTCCCGACGAGCAGCGGGAAGTACGGGGGTGACTACGTAGTCGACGATACTGCGACTCACCAGCTGGTGTTCTCCAGCGATGTCAGCGCCGGTACGGGACTCACCGTGCTGAAAACAACCGTCGGGCTCAACGACATCCGTTGGGCGACGTCGAGCGGCGGCACGTTCTATCTCGTCAGCCACGGCACCCAGACGCCGAAGGGGAAGTCCACGCTCTACAAGGTCACCGGGTCGTTTGTGAAGGGCGACGCCTACGCCACCACAACGAGCGGCGATCTGGTCCGCGTGGATCTCAGCAACGGCAAGCTGACCACGCTCGTGAGCGGCATCGGCACCAGCGTGGGCTTGCTCTACGTCAACTCCGATGGGACCACCACCCAGCTGGCTGTGAACGGGAGCTGACACCCACCAAGTGATCTGGATCCACAACGCCCCGCGCCGACACCGAACCGACATCGGTAAAGACGCGGGGCGTGCGTGGTATGACCGAGCGTATCGATGCGAGCAGCACTCGGTGAGGCGCGTCGTGCGCTCCACCGACAAGGCCGGCACCTACGCTGGGCCCGGATCCGGGGTGGACGGGGCGAGCGGCTTGAAGCCGCTCGCCCCGATCGCTCAGTCGCGCTTGAGAAGGTCCTTGACCTTATTTACGGCCTCGTCGATACCAGCCTTGACCTTCTCACCGGCCTGGTCGACCTTGCCTTCACGCGTCAGCCGATCGTTCCCGACGACGTTGCCGGCAGCTTCCTTCGCACGCCCCTTCAGGTCCTTGGCGCTCTCGGGCACTTTGGCTTTACTCTCTGACATGTAGTACTCCTTCCCGCGGTGCCATCCGCGACGGGGTCGGCCAATAGCAGGACGCTCCCACAGTAACGCTCCCCGAAAACGCGCGGCTTGCGCAACCGCGGCAAGGCAATCGTGACATCCTGTCGAGTGCTGCGCCTCGGAGCGTTTCGCCGAGGCGCAGCGCCGCGGCGACGTGCGTGTTGGTCGGTGACCAACGCCGCTGGGCCGGTGCCGCGGTCCGCTAGTGCGCGTTGCCCGCGCGGAAGTACGCGATGTAGTCGGCGACGGATCGCTCGAGGTCCCACTCGGGCAGGTAGCCTGTGTCCTTGTGCAGCCGGGTGATGTCGAGGTAGGTCGGCGGCACGCTGCAGCCGGGCTCGAGCTCGAATTTGAACGCCGGCATGACGGACTTGATCGCGGCGATCACTTCGGCGTTGGTGGTCATTTTGCCGGCGCCGACGTTGTAGGTTGCGTGCGTGAGCGTGTCGGCCGTCTGTAGCAGTGCGGTCGCGCGGCCGAGGTCGTGCACGTAGCAGAGGTCGAGGCCGTCGTCGGCTTTGAGTCGCCCGCCCACGCCGGACAGGTCGACCGGCGTGCCCGTAGCCGCTGCGTGGACAAACACCGGCGCGGGGAAGGCGAAGTTCGGGAGGTGCCCGAGTGGGCCCCACGCTCCACCGATCCGTAGGTTGATGATCTCCAGGCCGGTCGCCGCGGCGAGGTGGTTGTTGAGCAGTTCGCCGATCTTTTTGAAGGTCGGGATCACATGCGGGGCGGTCATCGGCACTGGCTGTTCTTCGGTCAGAGCGCCGGTGTTGGGCAGGCCGGCGTAGACGCCGATCGTGCTGGCAATGCTGACGCGCTTGACCCCCCAGTCCTGGGCGACCTCAATGATGTTGAAGAGTCCGCCAAGCGCCTCGCGCGCGGCCCGAGCGGGGGCTTCGTCTGGGTTGGGCGGCCAGGGCATTGAGCCGGCCATGTGAACGATTCCGGTGATCGCGTGGTCGCGGCCGATCGCTCGTAGGGAATCGAGGTCCTTGACGTCCGCTTGCACGGCGGTCACCGGTGCGTTGAAGCGCCCGTCGGGGATCTCGGGGCTGCGGCGCTGAACGAGCAGGCACTGCTCGCCGGTGTCGAGCAGTGCCTGCACGGTCGCGCTGCCGATGTGGCCGAGTCCTCCGGTGATCAGAATCACACAAACCTCCTATGTCGTCTGTAGCGCTGATGATCAGCAAAGCTGACGATCAGGGTAGCGGTAAGCTCAGATCAATGTCGACGATCGGTGAAACGAGCACACGCACAGGCCGGCGGCTGACCTATCTGTTCAAGCACGCAGAAAGGCTGATGTCCGAGCTACACGTAGACGCCCTCGCCCCGTTCGACATCCACGCCCGCGATCTCGGGGTGCTGCTGGCGATCGACAGCATCGAGCCGGCCTCCCAGCAGCAGATAGCCCAGCGCCTGGGCGTCGACCGCACGACAATGGTCGCCCTGATCGACGCTCTCGAAGCCAAGGGCATCATCGCGCGCCGTCCCGACACCGAAGATCGCCGTCGCAACGTGGTCGAGCTCACGCCAGCCGGCCGAGACATCCTGCGTCAGGCGATCGCTGCCAGCGACAAGGCCGAAGCCGAACTGCTCTCTCCGCTCAGCCCCGAAGAGAACGAGCAACTACGGGCCCTACTCGCACGCGTCCTCGCCCGCGCCTAAGCACCAGAGCGATCTCAATTCATCGCGGAACACTCCGCCGTCAGATACCGCAGCCACGATCGCACCGCCACGAAGCCAACGCTCCCTGCAACTGCCGCAGGGCGAGGCTCCCGTGGATGTGACTACGGGGCGTTGCGCAGCGTTGTCTCGATCCCGAGGCTTTTTGAGCGTTCGGCCAGGATCTCTTCCGCCTTTGATGCGGCTGCCTGGACCTCCGGGCGTCCTAAATGGAGAGCTCGCCGGCTTTGACCTTCGCGACCATCGCGTCAGTCTCCTCGCGGTAGACGGTGCCGTCGGCGAGCTCGAGTACCGGCAGGTACTTCTGGCCGCTCAGCTCCACCACGCTGGCTCGCGACTTCTCGCTCTTGCCATAGCCGTGTTTGACGATCTCGTAGTCGACGCCCTTCTCATCGAGGGCCTTCTGCAGCCGCCAGCACATGTCCATGTCGACGTGCAGAAACGTGTAGGAGCACCGGTGGAGCTTGACCCTGGCCACAGGCGCAATCTACACGGTCCCGCGTCAGCGACCCGCAGCGGTCCGAATGCTTCGAGTCATGCGGATGGGCACAATTGCGTCGTGGCTACGGTCCTGATCGAGTTGCCGGGGGGCGAGGGCATCGTTCGACGCGACGGTGGCGAGATTGTGCTCACGCACGACGTCACCTTGGACCGGGGTCAGCCGCTCCAGCCCTGAGACAGGTACCAGCCCAGTCGTGTCGGGCTCAGCGAGGAGCGGATGTTGTTCGGTGGTCCTCCACGATGGAGGTTCAGGGCGTCTCGCGAGGCTGCGGGTGCTTGGGAAGCAGGCGGTGGCCGTCGACGACGGCGGACGCGAGATCTATCAGTTTGCGGTTGTCTACGCGCGATCGTTCGCGCAGCATGTCGAAGGCCGTGTCTCCACTAATCGCGTGGCGTTCCATCAGGATTCCTTTGGCTCGCTCGATAATCGCGCGGCGTCCGAATGCGCCCTGGAGGTCGTGGTATTCAGCGAATCGGCGCAGGACGATGTCAATCGCGCTTTGCCAATCTTCGACGTCGTCGTCGGAGATGTGAGCGAACACCCCGCGCTTCGATGCTTCCTTTACAAATGCAGGGTCTGGCTCGTGCAGGAGGGCGATGACGGGACACGCGGCCTCTCGGACGATCTTGTCGATCAGGTCGAGCGCATGCTGTGAGCTCGCGCCGAGTCCCACTAGCGCAACGTCGGGTCGTTCCCTGGCGGTGACAGCGCCGACATCTTCAACCTCAATCTCGCGGGCGATCACCTCATGACCCAACGCGGCCACGATCGGAACGACAAGCTCGAGACGGTCCTTGCGCTCGTTGGCGATAAGGACACGCAGATGGTCGGTTCCCTCCCGGGGCGGTGTCACGGACAAATCCTAGTTCCCTCAGGCGACGAATGATCGGTAACAACGCCACACAAACTTTTCGCAGGCCGAGTTCGTAATCGGTAGGTCAGCGTCGCCGACTTTGGCTGACGCCAAGGACCTGTGCTGAGCAGCCCACCTGTTCGAGGGCTGCCCAGCACGCTTTCACTTGCGTTACGGCTGGAGCACGATCCGCGCGGCAACGCGGCCGGCTTCGACGTCGGCGATCGCCTCGTTGACCTCGTCAAGCGCTCGTGTTTCCCTGATGACGCGCGTCTTGCCGGCGGCGTGTAGCTCGAACACTTCGCGTAGGTCTTTTCGCGTCCCGACGATCGAGCCGACGATCGTGATGCCGTTTAGAACCGTTTCGAAGATCGGAAGCTTGACTTCGTTATCGGCTGGCAGCGCGACAAACACAAGCGTTCCACCGCGCCGCAGCGACCTGTACGCCTGCTCAAAAGCGCTGGGTGATACAGCCAGCGCGATCGCTTGGTGGACGCCCCCCAACCGCTGGATCGCCTCGACCGGGTCTTCTTGCTTGGCGTTGATGGTGAACTCGGCGCCGAGCTCTCTGGCGAGGTCGAGCTTCTCGTCAATCACATCGACAGCGACCACGCGGCCGCCCGCGATCGCCGCGTACTGAATTGCGAGGTGTCCTAGACCACCGACTCCAAAGACAGCGACAAAATCGGAGGATCGGGTCCCCGCGACCTTGATGGCTTTGTAGGTCGTCACACCGGCGCAGGTCAGCGGGGCCGCATCAAACGGATCGAGCCCTTCCGGGACCTTGACGACATAACGGGCGAAGGCCGTGGCGTACTCGCCAAAGGCGCCGTCGATGGTGTAACCCATCATCTCCTGGTGGGGGCAGAGCGTCTCGCGGCCAGACACGCAGTAATCACAGATGCCGCAGGCATAGCCCAGCCACGGCATCGCGACGCGATCGCCAACCGCAACCTCGCTCACACCGGCCGCGAGCTCAGTGACGATGCCGACTCCCTCATGACCTGGAATGAACGGTGGTGAGGGCTTGATCGGCCAGTCGCCGTGCGCGGCGTGGATGTCGGTGTGGCATAGGCCGCACGCTTCGACCTTCACGCGGACCTGCCCGGCCTCGAGCGCGGGTAGGTAGACCTGATCAAGTGTCAGTGGGCGGCCGAAGTCGTGGACGACGGCTGCCTGGTAGGTGGCCGGTTGGCTTTGTTGGTTCTCGGGCTTGGGAATCGCGGTGGCGCTCATGGTTCGGGCTGCTCCTCTGTTGGGCGACCCTGGTCGGGTCGTTTAGGTGGTCTCAGGTTTGTTCAGCGAAGGCGGGCGGATGAGCCAGGCCATGAAGCGCCTGCGACGTTCCAGGTCAGGGTGCCGAGCGTGCAAAGCGCCGCAGGTAGCGCAACGCCAGCCTTTTCGCGAACGCGCCGCGGTAGGCGGCGAGCACTTGTCCGTTGGTCAGGCAGACCACCCAACCCTGATTGATCGGTCGGATCGTGAGCGCGGGCGCAGTCATCGATCTAGCTCCTGGGAAAGTTTGTGGCGTCGCAGACAGTGACTGTCGTCGCGCCCAGATCGGCCAAGTGCTGGAGCCGGAACGTCGCTCGTCGAGGGTAAGGACGAAGCGACCACAGATATTACTCCGCCGCGCGATCGGCTATGAGGACACGCCAATGACGGTGCGGGTTTGACCGGCTATCTCCAGGTCTTCTCGTGCCTCGATGATTAGCGTGCGGGTGGCGGCGCCGTCGGCCGTGATCTCCAGATCACCACTGGCCGCCTCGTTGAGGTCCCTGTCAATCTCCAGACCGAGAAACCCAGCCCTTCAACTCCAGGGGCACGGAGGGGCCGACCGCTCGCCTATCCCGCCTGTAACACGAGCGCGTCGAGTCCGCCCATGGGGGCGGCCATGCCCGCGATCAGCGCTCGCAGCTCGTCCCGCGTCGGCGTGCTGCCCGCTGTTAGTAACGTGTGCCTCGTCGAGGCTCCGATCGGCCGGGCCTAGGATCGAAGGTTCACGCTGCGATGCGTGCGGCGAGGATCGCGTTGATCGCGCCGTCGAGCGCCGCTCGTAGCTGGTTTGGATCGCGCCGCAGTTGGGTGAGCAGCAGGCCACCCTGGACGGCCACGAGCGCGTTATGGGCCAGCGCGCGCGGGTCGGCGCCGGCGTTCAGTTCGCCGCGGGCGGCCATCCGTTCGAGACCGGCGCTGATCGCGGCCTCCCAGCGATCGATGCCGTCGGCGAGTTCGAGCCGGGCGCCCTCGTCCTGCTCGGCGAGCTGGCCGGCGAGCGAGCCGATCGGGCAGCCACCCTTGGCGTTGCGGGTCTGCTGGAGCGCAACGAGCGCATCGCTCCAGGCCCGCAACCCGGCGACCGTGTCGAGCTGCGCGAACAGCCCTGCCTGGCCGCCGACCACCTCATCACTCACGGCTCTCGCGACGGCGCGCATGAGGTCGTCGCGGTCTGAGAAGTAGTGGTAGAGCTGGCTCTTGGAGACGTTCGCGCGTGCGCGAACGTCGTCGAGGGAGGTGCCGGCGATTCCATGCTCGATGACGAGCTCTGTTGCAGCGCGGATGATGCGCTCGCGGGTCTCGCGTCCCTTCACAGTTGCCGGTTGAGCGGTGGTCACGAGGCCGATCTTAGCGGCCTGGACCGACTGGTCCATTATCTGTTACGCTCCGCAAGAGTGGACCGATCAGTCCAGTGAATATCCGACGCGAAGGAATGAGGAGCTATGGCGACGATCGCTGAGCAGGTCAAGGACATGAAGGCTGCTGCGGCCAGCAGGCTGCCGGCGGAGGTGCTCGCCGTTTTCTCCTCTGACCAGGCGGCACTCACCGAATCCGGGGTTCCGAGCGGAGCGGTGGCGGTCGGCGACAAGCTCGCCCCGTTCGCGCTTGCTGACGCGACCGGCAAGACTCGGACGCTTGACGAGCTAACCGCTGACGGGCCGGCGGTGATCGTCTTCTACCGCGGCGGCTGGTGCCCGTATTGCAACCTCGCGCTGCGCACCTACGAGCAGGAGTTGCGTCCGCAGCTCGGCGCCTACTCGGCACGGCTGGTCGCGATCTCCCCTGAGACACCGGACGCCTCGCTCACTACGCAGGAGAAGAACGAGCTCGAGTACACCGTGCTCAGTGACAACGGCCTCGAGCTCGCCAACACGCTCGGCATCGCCTTCGACCCCTTCGAGGAGGGACTGGCAGCACAGCGAAGCTTCGGCCTCGACATCAGGGCAACCCGCGCCGACGGCGGCACGCGGCTGCCGATGCCGACGGTGCTGATCGTCGACCACGACCATGTCGTGCGGTTCGTTGACATCCACCCCGACTACACCGGCCGCACCGAGGTCAGCGAGATCCTCGCCGCCCTCGAAACGGTCCGAAACAGCTGAAGATTGTCCTGATCCAGAGCACGCCAGCTAGCCGGCTGGCGTGCTGCTTCGAGCGTCTGTAGTCGATCGATACGGGATACTCCGGGTCTGGTGAGCCGGGAAGTCTGGTCGGCGTGCCCTAGCGGGAGGCTGCCATGTACCTAAACGCTCACCGATCCTCAATCTCTCTGTCCGCTGTGCGCGGCGTGTTGTGTTGGGGTAAACGTCGTGTCTGACGTGCTGCTCGCTGTTGTGTTCGTTTTGGCGGCGGCGGTCAGTCTCTCGACGAGTTGGCTGTTGGTGTCTCGCCTTGAGCGGATCGGCGCGAGGATCGGGTTGTCCGAGGCTCTGCTTGGGATGTTGGCCGCGTTGGCGGCGGACGCCCCGGAGATCACCGCGAGTGTGACGGCGTTGGCCGGACATCACGCGCGGATCGGCGCTGGGGTCGTGATCGGCTCGAACGTGTTCAACCTCGCCGCGCTGCTCGGAGTCAGCGCGGTGGTCGGGGGTGAGATTCGTCTGCATCGCCGGGTGATCGTTCTGGAGGGGACGGTCGCGATGCTGATCGCGATCGTGTGTCTCGGCGTCGTGCTCGGCGGCCCTGGACCTGGAGTGGGGTTGGTTGTCGCGGTCTGCGTGTTGGTGCCCTATCTCGTCGTCTCCGGTGTCAGTGCGCAACGGTTGGGGCGGTTAGGTTTGCCGCAGGCCTGGGTGCGGTGGCTCTCAGAGGCCGTCGTTGAAGAGGGGCAGGAGCTCGAGCCGGCAATCCATCCACGTCGAGCGGGAGCGCGCGACGTGGCCGTCGCCCTGTTTGCCACGGGCGTCGTGGTGGGCGCCAGCGTCGCGATGGAGCTGACCGCGTCGACGCTCGGTACGAGGGACCACGTCCCGGAGATCGTGACCGGCGCTTTGATCCTCGCCGGTGTCACCAGCCTCCCAAACGCTGTCTCAGCTCTCTATCTGGCGGTTCGCGGGAGGGGCGCGGCGACGCTCAGCATCGCGCTGAACAGCAACGCGATCAACGTCACCGCCGGCCTACTGCTCCCTGGGGTCCTCGTCGGGCTGGGCGCGCCGTCGGGGCAGGGAACCCTCGTCGCCAGCTCATACCTCGGTCTCACCGCTCTGACACTGGTGTGCGCGTACGCCGCTCGCGGGTTGCGTCGCGCACACGGTGCGCTGATCATCTCCGGTTACCTCGCGTTTGTTGCTGCCGTCCTCATCGTTAGCTGAGCGCTGGTCGTGTGCGCTGCTCGGTGAGTTGCTTGCACTGCGCAATGACAGTTATATGCAAGCAAGTATCGCGGCGATTGTGGAACGGATGCCGGGGGCTGACCGGGAGGCTGCCGTGCGGGCGTTGCGGGCGTTTGCCGATGTGGCCACCCGCCAGGACATCCTCGATGCACTGACCCAGACGATCCGATCCTCTCGGCCAGTCAATCGAGCAAGGCGCCGTCGCCGCAGACTTCGGCGCAGATGACCCAGCACTTGTCGCCCACCAATCCAGCAGTCGGCGCTGACTGAGAGACGATCGCGGGCTCCATCCGTGGGCTCGCCGGTACGCGGTACGCCAGCAGAGTAGCCAATGATCTCCGCTCGCCGAAGGCGGTTAGAGCGCGCGTAGTAGCGTGATGAGACGCTGACGTTCGGGGCCAAGCTCCGAAGCGGCGGCGGCAAGCTTGGCCGACCCGGCCTCAGTCAAGGTCAGGTAGCGAACCCGTCCATCCAAGTTCGAGACCCGTCGAGACAAGAGGCCTGCGTCCTCGGCTCGGCGGGTTAGTTGGGTCGTGCTGCTCTGGGCGAGCTGAAGGTCTTCGGATAGGTCAGCGATGGTCGGCTGGCCGCCATCCTGCGTCCTGGCCTTGATCGCTAGAAGCAGCTCGTAGCGCTCGGCGGTGAGTCCATGGGCTTCGAGAATGCGAGTGCTCTCTTTTTGAAAGCGCCGCAGCGCGCCCCGCAGAGTTGCCGCGGCTGCATACTCGGCGGGCCTGAGCTCAGGCTCAATTGTCGGGTTTAGGAGTGTCGGTTCCACGAGACGAGAGTGTCGACGCGCTGCACGGTCGTCACCTATTTCATTGTTCCAGGACGCCGCCGATGCAGCCCAGCCCAGCCCAGCCCAGCCCAGCCCAGCCAGAGGAGGCTGCCGCAGCCCGGAGCGGAAGGCACGAGCTCGGATGTCGGCGGTCAGCTAGAGGCTGGTAGCTACTGAGGTGAGCTCCTTGTTGACCCCGTCGCTGAGGAAGTGCAGAGCGGCGATGGCTACGACTGCGATCAGCGCCAGAATCAGGGCGTATTCGGTTAGGCCCTGGCCCTCATCAGATTTCACTGCCTGGTACACGGCCGATTGGAGCTTCGCAAAGATAAAGGTCATCATGG
>Ga0181537_10003146_pt1 | contig 14243 bp, 14 predicted proteins | sample PEATcosm2014_Bin_39_FD_119765 | JGI IMG/M metagenome (GOLD analysis project Ga0181537, IMG submission 119765) | Peatland microbial communities from MTU Mesocosm Facility, Houghton, MI, USA - PEATcosm2014_Bin23_10_metaG | ecosystem: Environmental > Terrestrial > Soil > Wetlands > Peat | place... | reverse complement strand
CAACTTCCCCGGTTCGGCAATAGACGCACTTGTAATTGCATCGGTCGGTAATTGAGACGCGGAGATCGTGAATGACGCGGCCATGGCTGTCCATGAGGCGGTTGGACGCCACTGGCGGAGAGGCCGGAAGCAGGGAAGGGGAAACCATCGGCAATCTCAAGGCTACACCGCGTCGGATGCTGGTGGGTAGTACTTCGGCTCGCCACTGAAAAATTGTGCCGTCTGAGCTGCTCCCAAATCGAACCGATCCTGTGCGAAAAATTCCTCTTGACAATCAATAACCATTTGGTTATGGTTTCTGCATGCAAGCCGTAGAGGTCGATAATTTCAAAGCACTTGTCGACTTCACAAGACGCACAGTTTTTGTGCTGCAGGCCGATTGGCAACGCAATAAACCGTGAACTTTACCAAAAACCTCACAGCGCAAAGCGGAAAGGAAAAGCAATGAAAATCAAACTCACGAGTGTCTTCGTTGACGATCAAGAAAAGGCGTTGAAGTTCTACACCGACGTTCTGGGCTTCCAGAAGAAACATGATTTCTCCGGGGGTGGGAATTACAGGTGGCTCACGGTGGTCTCCCCAGAAGAATCTGAGGGCGTGCAACTGGTTCTGGAAGCCAACCAGGGCTTCAACCCAGCCGCGAAGGCCTACCAGCTGGAGATTCATAAGCACGGGATAGCCGCAGCGAATTTCTTTGTCGGAGACGTTCAAGCGGAGTACGAGAGGCTGAAGGAACTTGGAGTGACGTTCACCAAGGAACCGACCAAGACGTACGGATCGACTATTGCGGTGTTGGACGACACGTGCGGAAACCTCATTCAGATCACCAAGCTTGATTGGTAACACGACCCATGATTAAGGGAGGCTCTGCATGCAAGCCGCCGCTGACCATGTATTCAGGGCCCTCGCAGATCCGACGCGCAGGGCAATTTTCGAGGAGTTAAGCCGGCAGGGCGAGCAGACCGTCCACGCGCTGACACGCCATGCCGGTGTTTCTCAGCCTGCCGTTTCAAAGCACCTAACTGTGCTGAAACGGGCAAAGCTGGTTAGGCATCGCCGGGAAGGGCGCGAGACGCACTATCGCGCACAGCCCGACGCGCTGTCGCCGATGGTGGACTGGCTCGATCACTACGGCGCATTCTGGCGCGAACGATTCGACCGCCTGGAAAACCTGCTTGAAAGGATGGACTCATGACCGATACTGCTTCGTCGCGTTCTGTTGTCGTCGAACGGGAAATGCCGCATCCACCGGCGAAGATCTGGAGGGCGCTCACGGAAGGGCCGTTAATCGAGGAGTGGCTGATGAGCAATGATTTCCTGCCCGTTGTCGGCCACCGGTTCACCTTTCGCGCCACGCCTGTGCCGGGTTGGAGCGGCGTCATCGAGTGTGAAGTCAAGGCGGTTGAACCGCCTGAACGGCTCATTTATAGCTGGGGCACTTTAGGAGTGGGGACCGTAGTGACCTGGACGCTGACGCCGACCGAAGGCGGCACGCATCTCCGCATGGAGCAATCAGGTTTTGGGCCGGATCAGGAGCCCAACTACAAGGGCGCGACCTACGGATGGAAGAAGTTTATCGGCAACCTTGAACGCGTGGTGGGAGGGATGGAGTGATTATGAGAGCGAAATCCATTGTTTATTGGGGCATGACGGGACTTGTTGCGTTTTTCATCGGCGGGGGCGGTTTCGCGCAGATATGGCAATATCAGGCCAACCCCCATGGCGTGGTGCCCGAGCTTGGCTACCCATTGTACTTCTTCGGCATCCTGGGATTCTGGAAGGTGCTTGGGGCAATTGCCATTCTGGCGCCGGGTCTCCAGCGGCTCAAGGAGTGGGCCTATGCCGGAATCTTCTTCGACCTGACGGGAGCGGCCGCTTCCTGCGCCGCGGTAGGCGGTTACGGCGCTTACGCCTTTCACGTCATTGCACCGCTGATCATTACGGGTTTTCTGATGGCGTCGTGGGCGCTGCGGCCGGAAAGCCGCGCTATCGGCGTCCCTTTTTCCGCGAAAATCGGCGCGCCGGTGTAAGCACCGGGGTGCGCCCAAATCCGGCTATCCAAGAAAAAATGGGCGCCCCTGACCTGGTGCGCCCATTCTATTGTGGATGGTCAGACGTAAACCACCTGCGCCTGTTGTACTTGCGTGTATCGGCGGCATCAGGGCCGAATCACGGAAGGGAGACGGTGTACCCGCTGACCGTGCAAGTGAAGGTGGCAGAACCGTTGTTCCAGAGTGAACTGCACTGCAAGGGATTGTAGGAACCCGTGGGACTGAGATAGATGGCCGAGGGCTGATTTCCTACCCATTCTCCTCCTGCCGAGGTTCCTTGCGTCTGCGTGAACAATGGAACAAAAAACTGGAATTCGGCGCCTGCGGTGTTGTATTCAAGCTCAGTTACGAATGGCTGTACGCTGCCGGAGTCTTGATTGACCGAGACGTTCACATTTTGGATCACGGTCTCGTAGCCGGTTGCTGGCGGCGCGGGTGTGGGTTGACAGCTAGCGAATGCCCCGCCGTTGGCGTAGACATAGCACGTTGCCGTGAACGGATGCCGCGCGGCTATATCCACATCCTGGTTGGGGACCGGGTTGCTGCGGGTGTTAGTGATCTCAACCAGTGCGGCAGCGGCAGCGTGAACCGCTTTAGGCGCGACCCAGGGGAGGATCAATCCGGCAAGCAACACGCCGCCGACCGCCATCAATACAGGCTTTGCGAATTTCATTTTGTAACTCCTTTTTGTTTGTGGCGCAATGCGCCTAGGTTAGGGGAGGGATGCGTCGGGGGTTCAACAGCTTTGCGCCGGCCAGAAGAGCGAGGCCGCTGCACAGAAGGAGAAAAGTGGATGGCTCGGGAGTGGTGGATGTGAGGATCTGTTGATCGGACACAATGTCCACCGCATAGTTTCCGTTGGGGTTGATGCAGGCGCCGGACCCGGGATCGCAGGTTTGGAAAACCCCACCCGTAAGATCGACGAAGCCTTCGGAGAGAGTGCCATTGTCGAAGACGGCTTGCGGAATGTAATTGGCGTCGGTGAGGAGCAGGGTATAGGTTCCGGCGGGAAGTGGTGTCTGCATGAAATCGTCGCCGCAGTCATTGTTCGACCCGATCGCCACAGTTCCGGCGGGGGGGCAGTTGCCTACAAATGACCAGGGAGGATTGGACAGATTATCGGCGTCCGCCAGTGGGTTGCTGGATCCGTCGACGACGATGTTGGCCGTTGGCCCGGAACCGCTGAAGAGGGCAATCAACGGGTCAAAGCCGCCGGCGGGAATGACCTGTCCCGCGGCATTGATTCCTCCGCCAAAGCCCCAGGTTTGGAAGGTCACCGAACCGGCAGCCGGGAGTGTAAAGGTGGTTTGGAAAGCACTTTCAGGAGAGCTTAAAGTGCCTGTATAGGAGAGACTCTCAGCCGAGAGCCCAAGGGCGGATGCCGCGAATAGACATAGCATTCCGGTAACGTACTTATTCAAAGGATCCTCCGATTTGGTAGCCGATTTAAGAGGCCGTTATTGTGAGCCGGAGGGGCGAACATTGCCGGATCAGGGGTGCAGGGGGACGGCCTGGGTGTGCATCCGTACAACAGTGGCGGAAACAGATATTTTGTGACAAAGGCAACGAATGTTCTTATTTCCAGCTCGAATCCCGAGTCTCCACAAGGCGAGACCCCATTCGACAAACTCGGGGCAGGCTAAGAAGCACCAGTGCGTCCTGGCTGGGGGCGGATGTGGGCAGTTCGCCGCAAGGTCGCGAGCTGATGAAGGAGCCGTCCGCGCTGCGGCCGCCTGTTAGCGTGTGCCTTTCACGTTGTACATTGCAATCACAAGAGCGGGAAGCGAAGATGGGACCGGAAGAAGAGCTGTCGGTGTTTCAGTACTCTTGTGTGACGGCAACCGTGCCCACCAAATCGTCGAGGTGCAAGGAGATGGCCAGGTTTCTCGGCCTAACCAGACGGCGCGGCTTACCGGCGGAGTTGAATCGTACCAACTTACTGCGCTGGTCGAATGTGACGACGAAGTCGCACAGCGCGCGCGAGCCGATATTCGCGATGCCGAACAGGGGGTTGATTTCAAGCCACGGCTGTTCGAACCTGAACCCGGCTAACTCGACGGCGCCATCGAGCACCGCGCCACGCAAGGCGAAGCTGCTCACCTGAGTGCGGCCGAATGCGACCGTTTCAACGCCGCCGTTGAAGCGGACCTTCCCAATCATCGACGCCGGAATGCTCAACCCGAGACCTCCCGAGTCGATTCCGGCCATTATCTTCGCGTCCGCGATGCCAATATCCACCAGAGGAATTCCACTCGGCATACGCATGGGCACAACATGTTCATCGCTTGTCCCTGCAAGCGAGCCATGATCCAGGATCAGCCGGTGTCGCGGGTAGTCCAGCGTCAGCAGCCCATTCCGAAAAAGACCGAAGCCGAGAACTCCATCAAGCACGGAATCCCCGTCGGGCAAGTCGGCCACCACAGCCTGAGTTGCATGGAAGTCCGCTCCAGCAAACGAAAGAGTGCTTAACTCGACCGCATCAAGCACGTGCGTGGCCTGACCGCCAAGGTCGGTGATGGTCTTGTGTCCTGTGGCAGGCAATCCGAGACGTTTGGCTATTCTGGGCGAAATGATCGCGTCGCAGTTCGTGCCCGTGTCAACGACGAAGGAAAAGGGGCCTTGGCCGTTGATCCTCACCTGCACAAGTGGGATACCCTGCGTCATGTTCAGCCGGGCCACATGCTCCCTGGATGGCTGGGCAGTGAGAAGAAACGGAAGGCAGAGTGACACTGACGCAACCGCGATTCCCATATTCACGGCAAGATCATAACACCCCGAATATTTCACCGGCGAATCGGATATCTGGATAGATGATGGCCCATTCGAAAGTTGGCAGGTGGACCGCGATAAACACACGCCTGCTCACTCGCGGGCTGCCGAGTTTACTCGACTGTCACCACCATGTGTGCCGTTGAGTAGACGCCGCGACTGAAGTGGCGGAAACGGAAAGTTTGTGAGTATGAGAAGCGATGCTTTTATTTCCAGCAACCCGCCGGCCGCAATAGAATGGCGGAAACTCTCAGCCGGAGGATTGGAAGAAACGGATCATGACCACGAGCAAAGCGAATCCCAAGGTTGATGCCTTTTTCGAAAACGCGAAGAGGTGGCAGGAAGAGTTGAAGAGGTTGCGAGCAATCGCTCTAGATTCTGAGTTGACCGAAGAATTGAAGTGGGGTGGTCCGTGCTACACGTTGCATGGGAAAAACGTCGCCATCATGAATGAACTGAAAGAATCCTGCGCGTTCGCCTTTTTCAAAGGCGCCTTGCTGAAGGATGTCCATGGCGTCCTGACTGCGCCCGGACAGAGTCAGTCGACGCGCTGGATCAAGTTCACTTCAGTACGAGAAGTCGCGGAGATGAAATCTGTCCTGAAAGCTTATATTCGCGAAGCCATCGAGGTGGAAAAGTCCGGAGTGAAATTGAAGCGAAGAGAGACTTCGGATCTGAAGATGCCTGAAGAATTGCAGATCTTGCTGGATGAATTCCCCGACTTCAAGGCTGCCTTTGAAGCATTGACGCCGGGACTCCAACGAGCCTACATCTTCCATATCTCCGCCCCCAAGCAATCCAAGACCCGGGAGTCGAGAGTTCAAAAATGCATGCCGCAAATTCTCAAGGGAAAGGGTCTTCTCGATGAGTAATGGCGAACAGAATTCGCCGTGTTATTCTGGCGCTGCTTGAGCGGCGATCTGGGCGAAGGGGAATCCCGGGCTGGACACTATACGAGAGCAGCACAGCAGAAGGGGCTGCACACAGAAGGAGCGTCTATGGATAAGCCACGAGCGATTACGCAGGCTATTTCGCCGTCATTCATTGTCCGCGATGTCGATCAGACGATCGCTTTTTATCGCGACAGGCTTGGTTTTGAAACGAGATTCCGAGCGCCGGATGAGGGTGCATTTTTCGCCATTATCGGTCGCGACGGGGCGCAGATCTTTATCAAATCCGAGAGAGATATCACGCCAATTCCGAACTCCAGCCGTCATCCGCACCTGCGGTTGGACGCATTTGTGTATGCGGCAGACCCTGATGCATTGGCGGCCGAATTTGCGGACAATGGCACAGCATTCAGCAGCTCGCTCAAAGATACCCACGACGGCTTGCGCGGCTTTGAGATTTGCGACCCTGACGGCTATGTTTTGTTCTTTGGATGCCCGAAGCCTGAGGCCCGGGTGCACGCCTAAATCCGGCTGTGGGCCGACTTACAATGGTTGGGCGCGCTGAATGCTGTTCTCTTCAAGAGGTCTGGAAAACTGCTGCCCGCTGTTGCTTTGCACATGGCCTATAACTTTGCTGTGTCGTTTTGGTTGGCCTGAGTCAGGCTCCGTTGGTTTCGATCTCAGGCTTCGGAGGTGTTGAGGGCAACGGCGGCGCGAATCAGTGCTTTCAGGGCCTTCTCGTCCACTTTGTCGCCTTCATGAAAGTCGATGGCGCGTCGCACATTCCCGTCGAGGCTGGAATTGAAGAGGCCAGCGGGGTCATCAAGCTCTGCGCCCTGTGCAAAGGTCAGCTTGACAGCAGCCTTGTAGGTCTCGCCGGTGCAGATGATCCCGGAGTGGGACCATACCGGCACGCCCATGGGGTTGGAAGGCTTTACCCATTTGCACTCTTCGACGACTTCAGGGTCGGCTTGCTTTATTACGGCGCGGAGGCGGGAAAGCAGTTCTCCGCGCCAGCCGGCGACCGACTCGATTTTCTCGTCGATTCGATGAGAGCCGGATTCGAGATTTTGGGAGCCACCTTTTTTCATGAGGAGTGCTTGCCCCCACTGCAAAGTGGGTAGAAGAGCAGAAGCATTCGAACGGCGATTTTGGGTGTTCCGGCGATCAGGCGAGCAGTCGATTAATCGAGCCGCGGCGCGCCTTTGCGCAGGACCATTCCGGTGATGCCGAAGACCACGATGATGCCGATGGCGAGGGTGAAGTAGTAGGCGATGGGATGCGCCCAGCCGGGAGAGTAGGTCAGGTCCTGGCCCACCCAGAGCAGCAGAATCGTCGCAATCACCGCAAATTGGCCCGCGATGACCAGGAAAGTGTGGCCGAGGTCGCGCCGCTTGTCCAGCGCCTCCACCTGGTCGGGGGTCAGGTTGCGCTCTTCCGGGGGAAGCAGGGAATTTGCCATCGTGTCTCTCCTGTGGTTGAGGGTCTGAGGTTGGGCGCCTGTCGATCAGGGCCGCGGAGTCCGCCTCCGACCCAGTCTTTGTAGTTTTGATTCAATCACAGACCGCGGGTTTCGCGCCACCCATGTACCAGCGCAATCGAATGAACTGCCGACTTTAGGACGTTGACTGATAGAAAGGCTTCGTTTGGGCTCCAAGGCTGCCGCTTTTCCGCTCAAAACGGCGGATTCCCGCCGGTGCCCCAGTTTTAAGTTGTTTATTTTCTATCGATTGCGATCTTCCATTTTATGTAACATGTTTGCTTTCAGGTACTTGCTGAAAAAAGAGGGGGGTGGGGGTACCTGTTTTGGGGGTACAGACCGGCACATTCCAGGCATGCTGAAGGAATTGAGGGATTTCAAGTGTTTTGATGGGCATGAATCGATTGTGCGCTTTTCCGCGAATTAAGCTGCAAACTCCGGGTAAAGTTTGGGGCATCTTCCCGGATTGGCTGTGCTTGCACCGGGGCCTGTTTTTGCTTAGTGGGAGCAGTTCAGTCAGCAAGCTTCTTGAGCGATTGCGCCACCTTACCTACTCCGTTCGATTTCGAACATCAATTTTCAAATCCGTACAGATCCCGCGTCCCACTCGTGGGCTTTACATCTATATTTCCCTGGAAACAAGCCGGTTGCGCCTCAAGAAACTCCAGGACAGTATGGCAGCAAACGTGCATCCCCCAGAGGCACGCGGATGTGTGTCCGGAGGCTTGAATGGAATCCTTACTGCAAGACGTGCGCTATGCGCTTCGCCAACTGAGTAAGTTGCCCGGATTTACCCTGACCGCCATTCTTACGCTGGCCTTCGGCATCGGCGCCACTACCGCCATTTTCTCCATCGTCGAAGGCGTCCTGCTTCGCCCGCTTCCTTTCCCGGCGCAGGCCTCGCTGGTGACTCTTGGCGACAAGCTTGAAGGCGTTCACTATGACGAGGGCGAATACCCCGGCGTCACCGCTCCCGGCGTACAAGCATACATGCGCGACACGCACGCATTCTCGAGCGTGGGTGGTTACCAGTCCGTCAACTACGAACTCTCAGGCCTGGGTGAGCCAACACAAATCAACGCCGCCAGAATGACCGCCAGCATGTTTCCTGTGCTCGGTGTCTCGCCGCTGATCGGCCGCGCCTTTACCCAGCAGGAAGACGAGAGCAGCCAGCAGGTGACCGTTCTCAGCTATCAGACCTGGCAGACGCGCTATCATGGCGACCCGCGCATTCTGGGGCAGAAGGTACTTCTTGATCGCAAGCCCTACGAAATCATTGGAGTAATGCCGCGCGAATTTGAGTTTCCGCTCAATCCCGGCCAACTCAATCGCAGCGAATTCTGGGTCCCCATGAGCTTCACGCAGACTGAACTGACACAAGGCGCCGGGGCATGGGTTTACACACTGATAGGCCGCCTCAAGCCCGGCGTTACACCCATCGGGGCCCAGCAGGACGCTGAGCCCGCGGCGCAGGAGATCATGCGCAACTTTCCTCCTGCGCTTTCCGCGCGCCGCATTCATCCTTTTGTACAGCAACTGGATGAGGTCACTGTTTTTCAGGCTCGGCCGCTGGTTCGCACACTCTTTCTTGCGGTGGTCGTGGTTCTCTTCATTGCCTGCGCCAATCTAGCCGGGCTATTGCTCGTGCGCGTCATTCGGCGCCGTCGCGAGATTTCGGTCCGAATGGCGCTGGGCGCAAGCGCCGTTGCCGTGCTTCGCCAATCGCTCGTCGAAGCTCTGCTTCTAAGCGTAGGAGGCGGACTGACGGGTCTGCTGCTGGCGGGGATAGCCCTTCGTGCGGGAGTCAGCCTCTTGCCTGAAACTCTTCCCCGCGTCAGCTCCATCACGCTCGACTGGCAGGTTGTAGCCTTTGCGCTGGGCCTGGCTGTTCTGACCGGCTTGCTTTGCGGGCTGGTCCCCGCATTTGCCGCCGCACGCACCGGCGTCAACGAAGCCCTGAAGGAAGGAGGACGGACCGGGACTGCAGGCACAGGACACACGCGACTACGCTCCGTACTGGTCGTTGCCGAACTCGCTGTGGCTCTGGTTCTGCTCGCCGTCTCCGGCCTTCTGCTGCGCAGTTTTGAAAAAATGCGCACCGTCGATCTAGGCTTTCGCACCGATCACACCCTGACCGCCTCGTACAGTCTGCCCCGCCAACAGTATTCAACGCAGCCAGCCATCGACGCATTCAATCAGTCGCTCCGCTCAAAGCTTGAGCAACTGCCGGGTGTTCAGGCTGTTGGGTTTACTACCATGCTTCCTGCAGCGGACTTCGAGTTTCGCGGAACATTCACTCCGGAGGGTTACATCCCTCCCAAGGGAGCCGGCTTGAACCTCGCATGGATTCCCCAGGTGATGGGTAACTACTTCCAGGCGCAGGGAATCCCGATCATCCGCGGCCGCGAATTCTCGCCATCGGACGATCTCCCCAACGCCCCGCCGGTGACCATCGTTAACCGCACTTTGGCGGAGCATTACTGGCCGGGCCAGGATCCCATTGGGAAGCGCCTCCATCGCGGACCGGCGCGTGCAACTACGCTGCCCTGGCTCAGCGTTGTGGGCGAAATCGGAGACGTCAGGCAGTTCGCCCCCGATGTGCCAGTTTCGGAGCAGTTTTACATCCCTTCCAGCCAGGTCAGGGCCGGCGCGGGATCGTTTGCGGGCCCAGGTTTCATTACCGGCAATCACGGCACAATCGTGGTGCGCGGCCAGCAACCACCTGAGCAGATGGTTGGCTCGCTGCGCGCGGCAGTGCACTCGCTTGACCCGCAGCTTCCCCTCACCGATGTCCAGTCCATGGATCATGTAGTCGGCGAGGGGCAGGCATCGCGCCGCTTCTCCACCGCTCTGATCTCCGCATTCGCCGCGGCCGCCGTTCTGCTGGCGCTGCTCGGGATTTATAGTGTCATCGCCTTTTCCGCGGCCCTGCGCACACATGAGATGGCCATTCGTCTTGCGCTCGGCGCGCAGCGCGTTGGCGTGATGCGACTTATCCTCATTTCGGCCGCCAAACTTGGCCTGGCGGGCTGCGGCCTTGGAGCCATCGCGGCCGTTTTTGCTACGCGCTTGGTGCGTTCCATGCTCTTTCAGGTCGATCCGCTGGATCCAGGGGTGATTGCCTTCGCTGCCGTCGCCATCCTCCTGCTCACGCTCGCGGCTTCGCTCGCGCCTGCTCGCCACGCCGCAGCCGTTGAGCCGGTGGAGGCACTCCGCACGGAGTAACTGTCCTCGCTTGTGACGCTTCGGTTCGTCATCATGCTAGTATGGCTGCGGGGTGCGGAGTTCGGGGCGCGCCGGAAGTGAACTTTCCTAACTCTCATGAGGAATTCAGCCGGCGATGTTTGTTGCGCCTAATTCGAAACCGATCACACCGCGCGTTCTATCTCCTAAACCGCAAATACCGGAAACCATTGGGTCTACTGGGGTCCCAGGCGCGGCGGGCCGTTTTGGACTGGTCTTAATTCTGCTGCTTTTGATTTCGAGTTCCGCTCATTCCCAGCAGCCGGCCGAGCAATTTGACGATATTGCCTCTCGAGCCGCGGGCGCGCGCGATCAGGGGAATCTTCCCCTGGCCATTGAACTCTACTCACAGGCCGAAGGACTCAAGCCCGATTGGGCGGAAGGCTGGTTTTATCTTGGGCTGCTTCAGTACAGTTCCAATGCCTATCCCGCTGCGATTGAGGCCTTTAACCATCTTCTGGTGCTCAAACCCGGGGCACCGCCAGCGCTCGCTCTGCGCGGCCTGTGCGAGTTCGAGACCGGTGCTTTCGACGATTCGCTCCGTGATCTTGAGGAGGCGGTCGCCAAAGGCGCGGCAAACGAACCTCGCAACGAGCAAATTATCCGCTACCACCTGGCGCAACTGCTGGCGCGCGTCGGGCGATTTCAGGACGCCGTCACACAATACCAATTCTTTGCTGACCGGCGAATCGACGATCCCGATCTGCTGCTTGGGCTGGGGCTTGCGGGAATGCGCAACAGGATGTTTCCGAAGGACATTCCCGCGGAAGATCGCCCCATTTACGAAGCCGCAGGACGGGCCGGGTATACTTTTCTCGCGGGACTCACCCAGGAGGCAGATAGCCAATTTAATCAGCTATTTGAGCGTTATCCGAGCGCGGCTAATCTGCATTACTTTTACGGGGCTTTGCTGTTTTCCCACGCACCGGACCTGGCCGTGGGCCAGTTTCGCGCTGAAGTGAATCTTGTTCCGTCCAATACAGAGAATCACGCGATTCTTGCGTATTCGCTGATGCTTGCCAGCCGCTATTCTGAAGCCCTGCCTGAAGCCGAAGCGGCTCTTGCCGGGAACCCCGGCATGGAGATGTCGCAGTTGGCGATGGCGCGGTCGCTGGCCGAGACGGGCGAGGAAAAACGAGCTACGGAATTGATTAATCATATACTTAAGCTCGATCCAAGCAGCCGGGAAGCGCACATGGCTTTGGCCGTTGTTTACGCCCGGACGGGACGACGAGAGGACGCATACCGTGAGCGCGCAGCTTGCCTTGCTCTGGAGAGGTAGCGTGCCGTGGAAAACCACCGGCGCGAGAAATGCGGTGGGACGGTGGCTTATCGCGTTCATTTGCATTGGTTTACGCGTTTGGGAGGCGGACGCTCAATCGCGGCCGATGGCTAGCCATGCGCCTACCTGCGCCACTTGCCATGCCGGCGTCGCGGCATCCTATGTTCATGCGCCAATGCATCACGCCCTGGAGAACCCCGGCGCCGATCCCGTTCTTGAGACGCACCCCAATCTTTCCACTGTGCAGGACGGCTACACGTACACCGTGCAAACCAAAGACGGGAAAAGCACTTACACCGTTACAGACGGCAAGGATTCCCTGACTGTCCCTATCAGGTGGATGTTTGGGCAGCACACACAGACATGGGTGCTTGAAAAGGACGGGCATTTCTACGAGAGCATGGTCAGCTACTTTCCACGGGAGGACGGCTTAGGGACTACCCCTGGCGACGGGCGGTTGAACCCGCACACCGTCACTGAAGCTTTGGGGCGGGTGATATCGACGTGGGAGACGCTTCAGTGCTTCAATTGCCACGCTACCGAAGCTGTTGATGGGACAAGGCTTACGCTGGATAGACTGCGGCCGGGGGTGGAGTGCGAGCGCTGCCATGCGGGTGCCATTGAACATATGGCGGATGCGGCGAAGGACAACTTCAAGACTGTCCCCAAGAAGCTGAGGCCGATGGACGCGGCGGAGGCGGCCAACTTCTGCGGGCAGTGCCACCGGACGTGGGACACTGTTGTGCGGAGTCACTGGAGGGGCGAGGTAGATGTTCGCTTCCAGCCCTACCGGCTGATGAACAGCAAGTGCTTTGCGGCTAACGACCGTAGAATCAGCTGCCTGGCGTGCCACGACCCACACCAGCAACTGAGCCATGACGAGGCCTTGTACGACCAGAAATGCCTGGCTTGCCATGGGGCGGGGAAGACGGCAATCGACGGGAAGGCGATCAAGGCTTGCCCGGTGAGCAAGGACAAGTGCAGTAGCTGCCACATGCCCAAAGTGGAGCTGCCGGGCGGGCATGTGGCCTTCACCGACCACTTTATCCGGGTGGTGCACCCTGGGGACGCTTACCCCAATTGAGGGTTGGCCTGGAAGGTGAGTTGAGAGAGGCAAAACGTTGGCCTGGGTGGTTAATAATATCGATGAAGTTCGGCTTATAGGCAGACTAAATGGCTTAGGGTTCACCTTCCAGGGTTACGGAATAGGGGTTTGGTTGGTTTGCAATTGGACCAAATCGATGGCAAGCTCACCAGGGAAATGCCCAAATTGGGGGTTAGTTCACCATAGAAATGCCCGAATTAAAGACTGTGAAACTGTGGACGGCGCGGGTTGGGGGGATTTGGGGTGGTTCTGTACTTCATTTATGGGGATTTCCTGACTGTGGGGCGGGGGTTGGATTGGGGATTGGGGAGTTGGCCGGAGCGCCAGATGGGGCATTCGGGCTAGAGTCCGTTGCGGAGATATGCAGCGGCGCTGGACGCGTTCAGCCTGCCGCGTCTACCGGGAAGCTAATGGCGAGAAGGACGACCAGCAGGCGGAAATGAACAAGAAGTTAACCCTTGGGTATCTCTGAGATTTCTTCGGGTCAAACGGAGTCTCGGGAGGCGAAAGCCGAGCGATGCTAAGATTCTAGCCAGCGAGGCAAATCTGCGATGGCGACCCATCCATCCAACGGTCAACAGTTTGGTCCGGGAATCACGCGGATTGCTGTGACTGGATTCAAGTCTCTGGCGACGAAGACGGACTTGGAGATTCGACCCTTGACGGTGCTGGCGGGAGCGAATAGTTCAGGAAAATCGAGCTTGATGCAGCCGTTGCTGTTGATGAAGCAAACATTGGAGAGCGATTTTATTGCAGCGGGTCCGTTCTTGCTATCAGGTCCCTATGTTCAATTTACTGAAACAAAGCAGTTCCTTTCGCGTACGTGGGCGCCCATCGACGGCGGGAAGGCATTGACGCTGGAATTCAGCTTCAACGAGATAATGACTGCCGGAATGACCTATTCAACCGAACCGGAAGCGGGTCTTAGTGTTGCAGAAACCTGGGGATCGAATGCGGCCAGCCAAACAGAGTGGAGACTCAATAAGAAACTAACTGCGGATGAGTTGAGAGCGATGCTTCTAAGGCTTGGTTCGGTGCCTCAATTGATGGCAGACGCAGGGCTTACAAAATCGTCTGTGCAGGACGCAGGATTTTACCAATCGATCGCATACTCTGTTCCGGCCCCGTTCGAGCAAAGGGGTTTGAGCATGATGCGGCGTGAGCTTTATTACATGCAAGAGAATTTTGAATTGAACGCGCAATTAGCTAAACTCATATATGTCTCTGGGGTTCGAGGGGTTCAGAGCCGGAAGAATTTGCTCGCAGAAATTACCGAGCATGGGTTCTTTCCGGGATCGTTTGAGAGCTACGCACCGAGCCTTATCTACTCGTGGCAGCAGTCCGGCCATCGCCCAAAGATACATGAGCTCGTTAATGCCTTATGCACATTAGATTTGGCAGCGGGCGTTAGTCCGATCAGGCT
>Ga0181537_10003145_pt1 | contig 14250 bp, 10 predicted proteins | sample PEATcosm2014_Bin_39_FD_119765 | JGI IMG/M metagenome (GOLD analysis project Ga0181537, IMG submission 119765) | Peatland microbial communities from MTU Mesocosm Facility, Houghton, MI, USA - PEATcosm2014_Bin23_10_metaG | ecosystem: Environmental > Terrestrial > Soil > Wetlands > Peat | place... | reverse complement strand
GTTGCTCGTGCGCGTCTCGCCGGAGGTGCGGATCACGAGGTCGGGGTCCGGCATGCCGGCGGTGTAGAGGTAGCGCGAGAACGTCTCCCACGACCCGTCGTTCGCCTTCTCGCGGCCGGCGGCCACGGCGCCTGCCAGCGCCCGGGCCGCGTCGACGACCTCGGCCCGCGAGCTGTAGTTGAGGGCGAGGACGAGCGTGTAGTCCGTGAAGTCCTTCGTCATCTCGACCGTCTCGGCGAGGTGGCGCTGCACGCCGGCGGGCAGGCCGCCGATCCTGCCGATCGTCTTCAGCCGGACCCTGTCCCGCACGAACGTCGAGAGCTCCTTCTTCAGGTAGATCTCGAGGAGCGACATGAGCGCGCCGACCTCGTCCTTGGGCCGGTTCCAGTTCTCGGCCGAGAAGGCGTAGAGGGTCAGCATCTTCACCCCGAGGTCCCGGGCCGCATAGGTCACCGTGCGCACCACCTCGACGCCGCGCCTGTGGCCCTCGATCCTGGGCAGGCCGCGCTGCATGGCCCAGCGGCCGTTGCCGTCCATGATGATGGCGACGTGCCGTGGGACGTTTTCGCGGTCTGCGGGCGCTTGGCTGGCGTGGGACATTCGGATTCCGCTAGGGTAGGTCCCTGCCGCCGGATTTGACAAGGGGGAAGGTCGGGCGAGAATCCCTGCCCTCCATGAGGGTGGCATTCATCAGCGGCACAAGCATCGTAAACTCCACGCTTTTCTCCACATGGGAGACCCGCAGGGTCGGGACCCCCCACGGCGAGGTCACCTACAGGGCGCGGGGCGACCACGTCCTCATCAACCGCCACGGCTACGGCTTCCCCCTTCCCCCGCATTCGATCAACTACAGGGCCAACATCCGGGCCCTCGCCGACCTGGGGTTCAGGGATGTCCTCTCGGTCAACTCCGTCGGCTCGCTCAAGCCGGCCCTGACGCCGGGCTCCATCGTCTCCTGCTCCGACTACGTCTGCCTGCAGCAGGGGCCCGCCACCTTCTATGACAACGAGTTGAAGGGCGGGGCTCCGTCGATAGCGAACAACCTGGTGCCGGGGCTTGTCTCGGCGCTCGCCCCCGAGTTCGCCATCCCGACCGGGAAGGTCTACGTGCAGATGCGCGGGCCCCGGTTCGAGACAAAGGCCGAGATCCGGGTCGTCAGCGGGTGGGGTGACGTCGTCGGCATGACGGCGGCCCACGAGGCCGACCTCTGCACCGAGGCGGGCCTCAACTACAACAGCCTGGCGGTCATCGACAACTACGCGAACGGCCTGGAGGGCAGCGAGATCGACTTCGACCGGTTCAAAGATCTTGTGAAATCCAACCAGGAGCGGGTGAACAGGCTTTTCACGAGGATGCTCGACATCCTAGGATAGGGGACGCCCATGAGTGAATTCCTCCAGTCGGACCGCATCGCGAACGCCAAGGGCGCCCTCGACCGGCTGAGGGCCAACATGCGCCAGGCGATCCTGGGCAAGGACGACGTGATCGAGCAGCTGCTCATCTGCATGGCCGCGGGCGGCCACCTCCTGATCGAGGACCTGCCCGGCGTGGGCAAGACGACGCTCGCCTACGCGCTCGCGCGCTCGACGGACTGCCTGTTCTCCAGGATCCAGTTCACGAGCGACCTGCTCCCCTCGGACGTCACGGGCGTGGCGATCTACGACGAGTCGACGAGGGAGTTCGTCTTCAAGCCCGGGCCCGTGTTCGCGAACATCGTCCTCGCCGACGAGATCAACCGGGCCCCGCCTAAGACCCAGTCGGCCCTCCTCGAGGTGATGGACCGGGCCCGGGTGACGGTCGACGGCGAGTCCCACTCCGTGGGCTCGCCCTTCATGGTCTTTGCGACCCAGAATCCCGTGGACTACGAGGGCACATTCCCGCTGCCGGAGAGCCAGATGGACCGGTTCCTGATGCGCCTGCGGATGGGCTACCCGCAGCACGGCGACGAGATCGAGATCCTGCGCACCTCGAGGGGCGGGTACGACGCGATCTCGCTGAACGCCGTCGCGACGAGGGCCGACGTCGCCGGCATCCAGGCGCTTGTGCCGCAGGTCTTCGTCGAGGACAGCATCCTCGACTTCATCCTCAGGATCGTCGCGGCGACACGCACGGAGGTCGAGTTCAGGGCCGGCGCCAGCGTGCGCGGCGGGCTGGCCCTGCGCACCGCGGCCCAGGCCCGCGCGCTCGTCAACGGCAGGGACTTCGTCCTCCCGGACGACGTCACGGAGCTCGTCCCGGCGGTGCTCGCCCACAGGCTGGCGCTCTCCCGCCAGACGGGCGACGCCCTGGAGGAACGGCGGTCCGTGAGCGTCCACCTCAAGCGGATCCTCTCGGCGCTGCCCCAGCCGGCGTGAGCTCCGAGCCCGGGAGATTCGTGCGCCATTTCTGGCGCCGCCTCCTCTGGAACCTGGTCTGGCCGCGCCGCTACGAGAGGATCCAGCCCACGATTTCGGGCGTGGTCCTGATCGGGCTCTCGTTCGGGATCGGGACCGCCGCCTACAACTCGGCGAGCAACATCCTTTTCATCGCCCTCGCGCTGCTGCTGTCGTGCCTGATCCTGAGCGGCGTCCTCGCCTGGCTCAACCTGCGCGGCCTCGACTGGAAGCTCGACGTCGAGCCGCCCCTGCGTGCAGGCCAGAGGGCGGAGGTGGGCCTCCTCTTGAGGAACGGCAAGAGGTTCATGCCGACCTACGCCCTCTGGTTCGACTTCGCCGCGCGTGCGGTCGACCGCGGCGAGCCCGCGCGCCCGGAGTCGACGATCACCGCCAAGGGCATCGACGTCTGGGCGGCCCTCAAGCGGGTCGAGGCGTCCGCGGCGAGCGGCACGGTGCACCTGCGCACGCGCCTCGAGCCCGGCGGGGCGGCGCGGCTCGAGTGGACGTTCACCCCGGCGAAGAGGGGCGTCCTGCGGATCGAGCTGCGCGGCGTCGGCTCGCTCTTTCCCTTCGGCTTCCTGCGCAAGTTCACGGGCACCGAGCTGCGCAGGGAGATCCCCGTGTGGCCGGCGCCCGTCGAGTACCGCCGCTTCGCGGGCGCGACGCCCAGGCGCCAGGGCGGCGAGCTCAGCCAGGCCCGGTCCGGGAACGAGGGCGAGATGATCTCGCTGCGCCAATACGAGCCGGGCGACTCGCACCGCCTGATCCACTGGAAGGCCAGCGCCCGCTCGAGGGAGCTCCTCATCCGGCAGTTTTCGTCCCAGAACTCCGACGCGTGCTCCCTCTGGGTCCGCACGGACGGGGCCACCTGGACGAGGCCCGAGCAGTTCGAGCTCCTGATCAGCTTCGCGGCCACGCTCGCGCAGGACCTTTTCAGGGTGGGGCGCCTGAGATCCGCGGCGCTCGACGGCGGCCGCCCGTTCGCGACCAAGCGCGTGGCGGACCTGGACTCGTTCCTGGACCAGCTCGCGGAGGCCCAGCCGGCACCGGCGGAAAGGGAGCAGCCGGAGCCGGCGGCCGTCCGAGCGCGCTCCAACCTCATCACCTTCGAGCCCGACGGGACCCGCGGGGTCGCGGCCTTCATCAATGGAGTCAAGATCGCAGCGACTTAGCCTGGACGAGCTTCACCTGCTCCGGTGGCTCCTCGGCGGGCTGCTGATCCTCCTGTCGATCGCGACGGTCTTCTACCTCGACATAGGCTCCGAGGCGATGGCGGCCGCCGCGGCCGCCGGGGTGCTGTTCGCCCTGGTGAGGCCGGCGAGCCCCGCCCGCATCCCCGTCCTCGCCCACCGGCTCGCGTTCCCCGCCATCGCCGCGTTCTTCGTCTCCGACCTCTGGTACACGGGCCAGCTCCTGCCGGCCATCGTGAGGCTGGACCTCCTGCTCCTCCTCTACCGCGGGGTCAGCCACCGGGCGCGCCGCGACGACATGCAGATCGTGGTCCTCGGCCTCTTCCTCATCGTCGTCGCCGGCGTCCTGACCGTGTCGCTCGTCTTCGCGGGCCAGATCCTGCTCTTCACGGCCTGCGCGCTCGGGCTCATGATGGTGGTCACGATCGCGGCCGCGGCGGAGGGCGGCCAGGCCCCGATGCTGGCCCCCCGCGGGGTCGTGCCGCCTTGGGCCGAGGACGTGAGCTGGCGCCGCCTCTTCTGGAGGCTGCGCGAGGTGTCCGACTGGCGGCTCCTCGCCTCGGCCGTCGGCCTCTTCCTCGGGGTCGTCGCGGTGTCCGGGCTCCTCTTCCTTGCCATCCCCCGCTTCCAGCTTGAGAACAGCCTCTTCCTCGAGCGCTTCGTCGTTAAGCGCGCGATGACGGGATTCAACGACTCGATCAAGTTCGGCGACATCACCGAGATCACGCAGGACGACAGCATCGCCTTTGACGTGGACCTATCCGACCCGAGCCAGGCGCCCGCGATCCCGTACTGGCGCATGGTCGTCCTCGACGAGTACAGGAACGGCGGCTTTAAGCTGTCATCGAGCCTGAGGGGGGAGTTCAACCCGGAGCGCACGCTGGCAAACCTGTACCCGAAGCGCGGCGGCCCGCCGGGCGCGCCCACGTGGACCTTCTACGTCGAGTCGGGCGTGAGCCGCTACCTGCCGATCCTGGGCAATTTCTGGGCGCTGCGCTTCCGCGAGGCCCAGAACCTGCGGTACTCGCCCGACCTTGCGATCGTGGCCCTGCGCGATGAGCCGGCCTCGATGACGGCCTACAGGATCGAGGGCATGGCGGCGGATTCGCCCGAGCTGGTCGACAGGGCGTTCGCGACTCGCTGGGCCAAGCGGGGACAGGTCGGATCCCTTCAGGTCGGCCTCCCCGAGCTCTCCGCGGCGGACCGGGCCTCGCTCGACCGGATGAGGTCGGAGCTCGGGCCGGTCAGGGGGCTCGGGGCCGCCGCCTTCGCGGGGAGGGCGGTCGACTGGTTGCGGCGCAACCACGGCTACTCGCTGTCGCCCCACATCCCGGGCGGGCAGGGGGATCCCCTCGTCAGGTGGATGGCCTCGAGGGAATCCGGCCACTGCGAGCTCTTTGCCGGGGCGCTCGTCCTCATGGCCCGCTCCGACGGCATCCCGGCCCGCGTCGTGACCGGCTTCAAGGGGGGCACCTGGAATGCGTATTCCGGGAACTTCACGGTGAGGAACTCCGACGCCCACGCCTGGACCGAGCTCTGGGACGAGAAAAAGTCGGCGTGGGTGAGGGAGGACCCGCTTGCCACGGCCGGGGCCGTGGACGAGGCGAAGGAGAAGGGGGCCGCCGCCCTCGCGACACTCATGGACCGCAGCTGGTCCGCGCGCCTGAGCAGCCTGCGCGTGTTCTGGTACCGGCGGATCGTGAACTTCGACCAGCAGTCCCAGGCCGAGACCCTCAAGGCCGTCAAGGATTCGGCGGACAACTCGGGCAAGTGGCTGCGCAACGCCGTCGCGGGCGCCGCGCGCCGCCTCGTCGCCTGGATCCGGGCGCCGTGGGACGGCGCAAGGCTGGCGCGCCTCGCGGCGCTGCTCGCGGGGGCTGGGGCGGTCGGCTGGATGTTCGCCACGGGGCGGTGGCGTCTCGTGTCGGTGGGCCGGGCCCGGGGGGTCGACCCGGTTCGGCGCGAGGCCGGCCGGTGGCTGCGCCGGCTGGACGGCCCGGAGGGCCTCGTGGCCGACCTGCAGCGCCTGCGCTACGGGCCTGCCCCGACATGGCCTAGGCCGTCGGAGGTCTTCAGAAGGGCGAGGCGCGCGGCGTCGGGCTCGCGCCGGCGCCCGCGCGCCTCTTCTCGAAATACTTCTTGAGGATCGCCGAGGCGATCGGCGACGCCTGCTGGCCGCCGCCGAAGCTCTCTCCAGCCGGGCCGTCCACCGCGATGGCGACCGCAATTTCCGGGTTCTCGAGGGGGGCGAAGCAGATGAACCACGCCTCGTCGACCTTGCCCTGCGGCCTCGTGATCTGCGCGGTGCCGGTCTTCCCCGCGATGTCGACACCGGGGACCTTGAACGCGGGGAGGTTCAGGTACCTTGCCGTGCCCTCGGGGGACGTCGTGCATCCGAGCATGCCCTTCAGGATCGCGGCGCGCTGCTCGGCCGACAGCCCGGTGCGCTCGGTGTGCTGCGCCGGGCGGTTGGGGTCGTGGAGCAGCGTGGGCTTCGTCCAGACCTCGTCCCGCGCGAAGGACGCCGCGAAGCAGGCCATCCCGAGCGGCGTCACCCCCAGGTAACCCTGGCCGATCGACATGTTGGCCGTGTCTCCGAGCGACCAGCTCTCGCTCTGCGTCCGCTGCTTCCATGCGGGATCGGCCACGAGCATGCGGTGGGTCTCCCCCGGAAGCTCGATCCCCGTTGGCCTCCCGAGGTGGAACCTGCGCGCCTGGGCCGCGATCACGTCGACCGTCGCGCGCAGCCCGACCGTGTAGAAGTAGATGTCGCAGCTTTCCGCGATCGCATCCGGAAGCATCAGCTTGCCGTGCGACATGAGGCCGTTGTCGCAGCCGAACCGGCGGTTGCCGATCGTCATGAACCCCTCGCAGTCCGCGGGCTCCTCCTCAGGCGTCAGCACGCCGTCGAGGAGCGCCGCCGTCGCGACGACGATCTTGAACGTGGAGCCCGGCGGGTAGACCCCGTTGAGCGCGCTGTTCGTCCACGCCCTGCGCTCCTCGATGTCCGCCGCCGTCGCCGTCGTCAGGTGGGGCGAGAACAGGTTGAGGTCGTAGGCGGGCTTGCTGGCCATCACCAGCACCTCGCCCGTCCGCACGTCGACGGCGACCGCGGCGCCGGTCTCGTCCCCGATCGCGTCCTCGGCCGCCTGCTGGAGGTCGATGTCGAGGCTTGTCGTCAGCCTGTGCCCCTGGATCGGCACGCGGTACTCGATCGGCGGGTTCACCTTGTAGCCCGCCGGGTCGACCCGCAGGATCGTGTAGCCGGCCTCGCCCTGAAGCGTGGAGTCGAACTCCTTCTCGAGGCCGTCCCGGCCGATGGACCCCTTCATCTTGAGCGTCGTCAGGTCCTCGCCCGGGAAATCCTCGTCCCCCTCGTTCTCATTCACGCCGACGTAGCCGAGGACGTGCGCGGCGGCCTCGCCGTAGGGGTAGTACCTCGTGCTGGACTTGTACAGCTGAAGGGGGGAGTTCACGGGCAGGTGCTCGATCAGCCTTGCGAATTCCTCGGGCTTGAGGTCGTCCACGAGCACATAGGGCAGCAGGAGCTGCCGCTCCAGGTGGCGCTGGAGGCCCCCGCCGTCGACGCTCTCGGAGCGGCCGAGGATCTCGTTCACCGTGTCCATGTAGCGCTTGACGACGGTGACGTGCGCTATCCTCTCCATCTGGGCGTTCGTCGGCAGGTCCTTGTCGCCGCTGTTCCGGTAATTCTTTCGGATGTCGATGAACTCCTTGGTGAACTCGGGCCGCAGCTCGTCGAGGTAGAGGACGACGGCGTTCCTCGGCCTGTTGCCGACGAGAAGCCGGCCGCTGCGGTCCAGCATGTCGCCCCGGGACCCCGGCGTTATGATGCGGCGCTCGTTCTGCTGGCGCTCCTGCTCGTGGTGCAGCGCGCCCCTGATGATCTGCTGGTAGGCGAGTCCGCCGACGAGGACGAGGAGGAGCACCGCCACGATCCCGTGGAACATGAGGATCCTCGGGTCAAAGCCGGTCCTCGACTCGACGAGGCTGCCTGTGCGTTCGGGGGGCGCTGCCATTTCTCTTCGGGTCCGAGCCTATGCGGCACGGGAAGGCTGCGCACGAGCCAATTCGAGGGTGCGCACCTGGAGTGCGAAGAACCAGGGCGCGATGGCCGCAACCGCCGCCTCGGAGCACACGAGGTCCGACAGGATCCTCGGCCACGCGCCGGCCCCCCCGTGGGCGACCCGGATCCGGACGAAGGTGAGGGCGAGGAAGAGCGCCGCGTTCACGATCAGCGCGACGACCACCCTTACCGCGGTCTCGTCCCTCTGCAGGCGCTCCCTCGCGTTGAAGACGAAGCCGTGGGCGACCGCGAAGAGTCCGGCGTGGGTGCCGAACGGCACGGGCGTCACCGAGTCGCAGAGGAGCCCGGCGAGGGCCGTCACGACGAATCCCTGCCGGAAGGGCACCATGAGCGCGGAGTAGGCGACGAACAGGCCGCCCGCGAAGAGCCAGACGTGCACGCCCGAGAGGGCGCTGTTCACCTCCGCGACCATCCCGTGGAGCAGGTAGAGCGTGACGAAAAGGGCGACAGCGCCGCGCATCTCCTGGGTCCCCCGCTACTCCTCGCCGCTCGGCACGAGGACCGTCACCTCGGTCAGCTCCGAGAGGCGCTGGTCGAGCTCGACCTCGCCCGTCTTGAACAGCCCGTCCGCGCTCGACTCGACGTGGATGATGCGCCCGATGGTCAGGCCGGGCGGGTAGACGCCGCCCAGGCCGGAGGTGGCCAGGCGCTTCGGCACCGTGGCGCTCGCGTAGATGTCGAGCGGCACGAACTCGACGACGCCCCTCGCTGAGCCGAACACCTGGTTCTCGCCGCCCTGGTAGCTCATGGGCCGCGGGTCGCCGTCCACGACGGCCGCGATCCTGAACCCCGGGTCGCTGCTCAGCTGGACGACGGAGGTGTAGGCGTGCACCTCGGAGACACGCCCCACGACGCCCCCGCTGTACACCACCGGGGCGCCGACCGGGATGCCGTAGTCGGAGCCCTTGCGGATCACCATACGCTGCCACCAGCCGGAGAAGTCGCGCTGCGCGACGCGCGCATGCTCGAACCTGAAGCGCTCCATGGCCGGCATCTTCAGGAGCGCCTGGAGCCGCTCCACCTCGGCCTGCAGCTCGCCGTTCTGCTGGACCGAGAGGGAGTAGGAGGAGTTGAGGCGCGCCATGTCGCGGCCGGCCTCGATCAGCTCGTCCTTCGAGTGGAGGCGCAGGGCCCAGAACTTCTGGAGGTCGTTCGCATAGGACGCGGCCACGGTCATGGGCGCCGTCATCTCGAAGAAGCTGGCCCTGGCGAGCGTCTTTATCGCTATCGGGGCCATGAGCCACACCGCGAGCGCCAGTCCCAGCACCACGAAGGGTCGGGACTGGTCAAATCGCTGGGATCGCCCAATCCTCACGCGTTCTGCATGAGCCAGGAGAGGTCGTTCAGAACGGCCCCGGTCCCGTTGGCCACTGCAGAGAGGGGGTCGTCGGCGACGGTCACGGGCAGCCCTGTCTTGTCGCTGAGGAGCCTGTCGATCCCCCTGATCAGGGAGCCGCCGCCCGCCATGACGAACCCGCGGTCAACAAGGTCGGCCGAAAGCTCCGGGGGGCAGCGCTCAAGCGTCGTGCGGACCGCGTCGACGATCGCCGCGATGGTGTCGGAAAGGGCCTCGCGCACCTCCTGGGAGGTGATGTGAATGGTCTTCGGCAGGCCCGCGACGGAGTCGCGGCCCTTGACCTCCATCGACAGCTCCTCGTCGAGCGGGTAGGCGGACCCGATCCGCATCTTGATCTCCTCGGCGGTGCGCTCGCCTATCAGGAGGTTGTAGGCGCGCTTCATGTAGCTGATGATGGCGGCGTCGAGTTCGTCGCCGGCGACGCGTATCGACTTCGAGAAGACGATCCCGTTCAGGGAAATGATGGCTATCTCCGTCGTGCCCCCGCCGATGTCGACGATCATGTTGGCCGCGGGCTCGTCGATCGGCAGCCCGACGCCGATCGCAGCCGCCATCGGCTCCGGGATCGTGATCACCTTGCGCGCGCCCGCGTGGGTCGCGCTGTCCATGACGGCCCTCTTCTCGACGGCCGTGATGCCGGAGGGGATGGCGATGACCACGCGGGGAGGGGCCCTGAAGCTCTGGCTCGCCTTCTGGATGAAGTAGCGGAGCATCGCCTCGGTCACGTCGAAGTCGGCGATCACGCCGTCCTTCATCGGGCGGATGGCCGTTATGTTGCCCGGAGTGCGCCCGAGCATGCGCTTCGCCTCGTCGCCGACGGCCCGCACCTTGCGCGTCACCGTGTCCAGCGCCACCACCGACGGCTCGCGCAGAACTATCCCCTTGTCCTTCAGGTATACGAGCGTGTTCGCCGTTCCGAGATCGATTCCGATGTCGTTGGAGAAGTAGCCGAAAAGGTTGGCCATGATCGCGGGTTGCGGGGGAGCTGGAGGTCGGTGGCGTTGCCGCCGACGGGATCGAATGGGCTGCGCAGGAAGCTGTCAACGAGGGAAATACGGCGGTTATGGTTGACGGGGCGGGGGTGCCGAAGCGATTTTGCGCGAAGGCGGCTGCCATGCACGGAATCCTGTTCATCCAAGACCTGGCGGTCATCCTTCTGGTCGCGGGCGCCGTGGGCTGGCTGTGCCAGCGCCTGGGCCTTTCGATCGTCGTCGGCTTCCTGGCGGCGGGGATCCTGGTCGGCCCGGGGATGCCCTACATCGCGCTCGTGTCGGACGTCGGCCGGATCGAGACCCTGGCGCAGGTCGGCCTCGTGTTCCTCATGTTCTCGATCGGACTGCGCCTGAGCCTGCGCAAGCTCCGGCGCCTCGGGCTTCCGCTCCTCGCCGCGGCGTTCGGCGGGGCGGTCGCCATGTACTACCTCTCGCGCCTCCTGGCGGCGGCGCTTGGCTGGAACTCCACCGAGGGCCTTTTCCTCGCCGGTATGCTGATGATCTCGTCTTCGTCGATCATCGCGAAGATCCTCCACGAGACCGGCCTCAACCACGAGCGCGCGGGCCAGCTCGCGCTCGGCGTGTCCGTCCTCGAGGACGTGGTCGCGGTCGTTATGCTCGCCCTCCTCGAGTCCGTGATCGAGCTCGGCGGCGCCGGCGCAAGCCACGTCACGGAGATCGGGGCCAGCATCCTGCACCTCGGGGCCTTCGTCGCCGTCATCGGGATAGCCGGCCTCATCCTCGTCCCGTGGCTCCTGAAGCGGATGAGCATCTCGATGGACGAGGAGCTGCAGACGCTCGGGCTCGCCGCGCTCCTCTTCGGCCTCTCGATCCTCGCGCAGAAGGCGAACTACTCGCTGGCCCTCGGGGCCTTCCTGCTCGGCATCATCGTCGCGGAGACGCCCCACCGCCACCAGGTTGAGCGCACGTTCGAGGGGATGCGCGACGTCTTCAGCGCGGTCTTCTTCGTGGCGATTGGCATGCAGATCGACATCCACGACCTGATCGCTAACGCCGGCCTGATCGCCGGCGTCGCGGCGTTCACCCTCTTCGCGCGCCCGGCGGCGGTCACGGCGGGGCTTTGCATGATCGGCGTCCCCGCGCGCGAGGGCGTCCGCGCCGGCCTCATGACGTCCCCCGTCGGGGAGTTCTCGTTTGTCATCGCGCAGCTGGGCGTCGGGGCGGCCGTCGTGCCGGCCAGGTTCTACCCTCTGATCGTAGGCGTTTCCCTCGTGACGACCCTCGTCATGCCTTACCTCGCAAAGCGCTCGGATCCGATCGCCGCGGCGCTCCTCGGGCGCCGTCCCCAGTGGCTGCGCGACTGGCTGCACTTCTACCAGGACTGGCTCGAGCGCTTCATGCGCCAGCGAAAGGGGAGCCCCCTCTGGCAGCTCAGCCGCCGCCGGTTCGCGCAGATCGGGATCGAGATGCTGTTCGTGAGCGGCGTCCTCGTGTTCTCGCGGGACATATACGTGGCTGTGCAGGGGTGGCTTGGCGGGGACTTCCCGACGGCGGCTCCGATTTTTTTCTGGATGCTGCTGTCATTCGCGGTCGTGGCGCCGCTCGTTGCCATATGGCGCAACTGCTCCGCGCTGGCGCTCCTCTTCGCCCAGGTCTCCACGGCGCACCACCCGCGCGGCAGGCAGCTCGCGCCCGTGGTCGAGACGGGGCTAAAGGTCGTCGTGGCGGCCATCCTGACGGTCTGGCTCATCGCGATCGTGCCCGCGGAGGACACCGCGCGCTGGCTCCTCTTCGCGAGCGCCCTCGTCGCCGTCGCGGCGGTCCTCCTCCTTCGGCGCAGGCTCATCCACTGGCATTCCGTCCTCGAGATCGAGATCAAGAACATGATGCAGACCTCGGATACGAAGCTCACCTCGACGACGGCGCCCTGGCTCGGCCGCCTTCCCGAGTGGGACATCCACATGATCGACACCACGCTCCCGGACCTGGCTGACTGCCAGGGCCGGACGATAGCGGAGCTCGATCTGCGCGCCCGCTTCGGGTGCTCCGTCGTCGGCATCGAGCGCCAGGGATTCATGATCCCGCTCCCCGCACCCGATTCGGTCCTCTACCCGCGCGACAAGGTCCTCCTCATGGGGACCATGGCCCAGGTGAACTCCGGCCGCGACTTCCTCGGACAGGTTTCGGGCACCGTCGACACGGACTCGCTCTTCGAGGAGGTGCGCATGGAGTCCGTCGACGTGCCCGAGTGGAGCCGCGCGAGCGGCCGCTCTCTGAGCGACATCTCGCCCGCGAAGAACCACAACGTGCAGGTCGCCGGGATCCGCCGCGGCGACGGCCGGATACTCAATCCCGACGGGCACGAGGTGCTTCGGCCCGGGGACGAGCTCCTCATCCTGGGGACGCCCGTCCAGGTCCGCGAGTTCCGGGGGTGGCTCTCGGAGAACAGGCCGCCGGTCGCCAGTTCCGAGTGACGGCTCGAAGCCGTCCCGGGCTTGCCCTAGTTCGTCCCGTGGGTCGAGTCGGGCTTCTTCAACTCTTCCTTGGCGGGGACGACCGGCTCCTCGTCCTTGGAGGCCTTCTTGAATTCCTTCACCGACTGGCCGAGTCCCCTTGCGAGCTGAGGAAGCTTTGCGCCGCCGAAGAGCAGCAGGATGATCGCAAGAATGATCAATAACTCGGTGCCGCCTACGCCAAAGGCTGCGAGCAACGCGGGGATTTGCGGAAACATGCCGTAAGACTAGCCCGAATTACACCCTAAGCAAGAGCGTTCGGAGCCCTACATCCGCGGGGGCGGGCGCAGCGAGGCGGCCACCTTCAGCAGGTTCTGGGCGTTGTCGATCTGCTCGGCGTCGAAGAAGCCGTGCAGCTGGCGGATGCGGGTCGGGTGGCGCATCTTTCGAAGCGCCTTCGCCTCGATCTGGCGGATCCGTTCGCGCGTGACCTTGAACTGCTTGCCGACCTCCTCGAGCGTCCGGCTGTAGCCGTCGACGAGCCCGAAGCGCAGCGAGAGCACGCGGCGCTCGCGCTCAGTGAGCGTGTCGAGGACGTCGATGATCTTCTCCCTGAGGAGCGAGTAGGCCGTCATGTCGTAGGGGTTCTCCGCCGACTTGTCCTCGATGAAGTCCCCGAAGGAGGTGTCGTCCCCGTCGCCGACCGGCGACTGGAGCGAGATCGGCTGCTGCGCCATCTTCATGATCTGCTGGACGCGGTCGACCGGCAGGTTCATCTCGTCGGCGACCTCGTCCGGCGTCGGCTCGTGGCCGTACTCCTGGAGCAGCTGCTTCTGCACCTGCATGACCTTGTTCAGCGTCTCGATCATGTGGACCGGGATGCGGATCGTGCGGGCCTGGTCAGCGATCGAGCGGGTGATCGCCTGGCGGATCCACCAGGTCGCGTAGGTCGAGAACTTGTAGCCCCTTCGGTACTCGAACTTCTCGACCGCTTTCATGAGGCCCATGTTGCCCTCCTGGATGAGATCGAGGAAGGAGAGGCCCCTGTTCGTGTACTTCTTCGCGATCGAGATCACGAGACGCAGGTTGGCCTCGACCATCTCGGTCTTCGCCCGGTGCGCCTCGCGCACGTGGGTCATCGTCTGCTGGTAGACCTCGAGGAGCTGGGCGGGCGCGATCCTCTGCTGGAGCTCGATGTGGCGCAGCTTGTTGTTGATCGACCGCGTGTCGATCGCCGCGTCCTTCTTCGTCTTCGGGTGCTTCGCCCGCTCGAGCTGCAGGTTGTGGGACTCGATCTCCTCGAGGACCGGGCGCAGCTGTTCGAGGTACTCCTCGTAGACCTTGAGCTTGAAGAAGAACTTCGAGAAGTTCGCGCGCAGGGCGGTCTCGCGCCTGCGGAACTTTGCGAGCGCCTTCTTGCGCTCCGGGTCGGTCTTAGCCTTGGCATGCTCGATCCATGCCTCCTTCGTCCCGGCCTCGGCCTTCTGCGTCGACTCCACAAGCTTCGGCAGGGTCCTGAAATAGGCGTCTCGGCTCTCGATCTTCTTGTCGATCACGATGCGGTCGAAGCGCTCCTCGCGGTTGAGGAGCTTGGCCCCGAGGACCGCGATGTGGGCGCCAACCGCGGACGCCTGGAAGAGCGCCTCCTGCGCCTTCAGCTCGGCGTTCTCGATTCGCTTTGAAATCTCGACCTCCTGCTCGCGGGTCAGCAGCGGGACCTGGCCCATCTGCTTCAGGTACATCCTCACCGGGTCGTCGAGGATGTCGTTCTGCGACGAGCGCGACTCCTCCTCCTCGGCCTCCTCCTGGCGCTGCTT
>Ga0181537_10003144_pt1 | contig 14258 bp, 10 predicted proteins | sample PEATcosm2014_Bin_39_FD_119765 | JGI IMG/M metagenome (GOLD analysis project Ga0181537, IMG submission 119765) | Peatland microbial communities from MTU Mesocosm Facility, Houghton, MI, USA - PEATcosm2014_Bin23_10_metaG | ecosystem: Environmental > Terrestrial > Soil > Wetlands > Peat | place... | reverse complement strand
TGTTGATCGCCTCGCTGGTCGACACCAAAACCTTGCCGCCGAGGTGACCGCACTTCTTGGCGGAGGACAATTGGTCCTCGAAGTGGACGCCTGCGGCGCCCGCCTTGATCAGCGCCTTGGTCAATTCGAAGGCATTGAGGTTGCCGCCGAAGCCGGCTTCGGCATCGGCGATGATCGGTACGATCCAGTCGATGTCGGACTTGCCGTCCAGGTGGTGGATTTGATCGGTGCGCAGCAGCGCGTTGTTGATGCGCTCGACCATCTTCGGCACCGAATCGACGGGATACAGACTCTGGTCCGGGTAGACCTCGCCCGCTGAATTTGCATCTCCGGCCACCTGCCATCCCGAGCAGTAAATCGCCTTGAGTCCCGCCTGCACGGTTTGAATGGCCTGATTTCCGCTCATGCAGCCCAAACCCGCAATCACGGGTTCGCTGTGCAGCTGGCGCCAGAACTTCTCGGCCCCCAGGCGTGCCAGGGAGTATTCGATGTGCACCGAGCCGCGCAGCCGCGCCACGTCGGCGGTGCTGTAGGGACGTTCGATACCGAGCCAACGGTCGGTCACTTTGTCAGTCAATTCAATTCTCCTAGGTACAAAAGGGTGCGAGCTTGCCACTCGAGATAGTGACAGTTTAGTATGGATTGCGCGGATTTACACATTAGAAATTTGACACTGTGAATTTCACACGGGGGCGGAGATTATGGCAGGCTTGATCCGTCAGGGGCACTTTTTGGGCACGAAGCTTAGGTCCCTGCGCAAGCGCAACGGCCTGACTTTGGACGAATTATCGGCCCGCTGCGTGCAAATCGACGCGGCGGGCGCCCCGTCGGTGTCCTACCTCAGCATGGTGGAAACGGGCAAGCGCATGCCCTCGGCTGTCATGTTGGACATGCTGGCCGCCATCTTCAGCAAGGATGCCCGCTGGTTTCTCGATGAGAACACCGAGCTCGATGCCGCGCCGGCGCCGCGCGAACGGGGGGGGCTGCGGGCCATGCCGTTGGAGCCGGCGTTTCTGTTTTCGCACGAGCTGCTGCAGAACGCGCTGCCCGAGCTGCTCTCGCAAACCGGCACCACCGGCCGGCAGTTTGCCCAATTGCTGATCCGGGTCTGGCAGGAGACCCGCCACAACAATTTTCCTGACATCGAGCGCGCGGCCGAAGAGTGCGGCGAGCGCCGCATGCCCCTGGACCTCGAGGCGGTGCTCGCCATTTGCAAGCGACTGTCGCTCGAGGTGGAGTGGTTCGACGGGGATGCGCGCAAGCCGAACGGCGCCTTGGTGCGCGCGCAATTCGAGGCGCCCGGGACGGTCCTGATCAACAAGCGCCTGAGCAACCAGGAAGAGCGCCTGAAGTACGAACTGGCGTTCTTCATCGGGCACAAGATTCTGCACAATGGCGACGGGGCGATTTCTCCGCACAGCGCCATTCACGCCGGTGACGGCGAGTCGTCGGGTTCGGCGGCCGGCATGGGGGCGCAGGACGTCCTGTACGCGTGGCGGGATTTCGAATGCAGTTTTTTCGCCGGGGCACTGCTCTGCCCGCGGGTGCCGTTTAGGCGCTTTTTGATTCGCGAGGCCCATAGCGTCGGCGCCTGCAGCAAACTCGGCGTCACTCCGGCGCTGGTCATGCGCCGCATGACGGCCGTGTCGCCTTACCGGCACTGGCATTTTTTCGATGCGTACGCCCCCGGGTACCTGCGCGCGGTGTATCGCGGCAATGGCATACCGCTGCCGTGGGGCAACATGAGTCTGGTGTCCGATCCTTGCCCGCGCTGGGCGGTGTTTCGGCTGCTGCAGATGACGCCGCCCGCACCGCCCATGCAGCGGCCGAAGTCGCAGATCTCGGTGATGCAGGATGGCAAACGCGCGCGCCTTTATTGCTGCCACTCGCTGCTGACGCGAGATGCCATGGACGAAGTGCACGTTTTGTCCGTGGGAGTCGATTTGTTGCCGGCTCTCGATGCCCAGGGCTACGACGGCGAAGAGATGGTGCAGAGCATCGCGCAGGCGTGCCGGCTAGGCGGCGGCGATGCGGTCATTCCGCAGCGGGCGGCGGCCGGCATCCGCGCCGCGTCGCAGGTGCTCAACATCGCGTGGATTGCCGAGGCTTTGGACTCGCCCGCGAGCGTCATCTGCCCGCGCAGCGGCGCCTGCCCGCGCCAGCCGCAGCGCTGCGCCGGCGGTTCGAAGTAAACCGCGCCGCAGGTTATCCGGGGAATAGTTTGTTGGCGGTTTCGGCGATCAGTCTGCCCTGGTGGTGCGCACCGGCGAGGTCGAGCGCGCTGGGCGCGCGCTGTCCCGTGCCGCCGGCGACGGTGCTCGCGCCGTAGGGGCTCCCGCCCACAATCTCGTCGAGCGTCATTTGCCCTTGATGGCTGTACGGCAGGCCGACGATCACCATCCCGAAATGCAGTAGATTGGTGATGATGGAAAACAGCGTCACTTCCTGGCCGCCGTGCTGGGTCGCGGTCGAGGTGAATGCGCCGCCCACTTTGCCGTGCAAGGCGCCGCGCATCCATAAACCGCCGGCTTGATCGAGAAAGCTCGCCATCTGCGAGGAAATGCGTCCGAAGCGCGTAGGGCTGCCGACGATGATGGCATCGTAGTTCGCGAGCTCCTCGATGGTTGCCACCCGTGCACGCTGCTCGAGCTTGAAGTGGGCTGCCTTCGCCGCTTCGGCGGGCACGGTCTCGGGCACGCGCTTGACCTCGACGCCGGCTCCGGCCGAGCGGGCTCCCTCGGCAATGGCGCTCGCCATGGTTTCGACGTGACCAAAGGATGAGTAATAGAGGACCAGCACTTTTGCCATGATGCTCCCGCCTCTAGCGGATGGGCCAATAGATTTCGGTGCGCAATTTTTCCGCAGGCGTGGAACCGGGATCATCGACATACCAGGAGATGGTCTGCCCCGCGGGAGTGTAATCATGCGCGACGAGGTACGCGCGGAATTCGGCGTAGGTCTTCGCCAGGGTGTCGTACGGGCCGACGTGCGTGGTCTTCAACGCCCTGCCTGAATAACTCTGAATGACGCGTACGTTGTCGGCGGCGGCGACATCGGCACGGTCGATCGGCATGCCCGCCTGGAACTCGAAAGTGCTCGCGCTCATCCCGCCGTCGATGCCGAGCGGCGCGCCGTTTTGATGCAGCTTGTTCCGGGCCATGAACTTGCCGATTTGCGCGTAGCCGTCGGCGTAGGCCTTGGAAATCGACGCGCTGTCGGCCGCGGAGGTCTCGCTCACGACAAGCAGCGGCACTGCGCTCATCTGCACGGGTTCGGCAACGAATCCGGCAATGTCGACATTCGGCATGCCCTCGATGAGCGTCTTCAAATTCGCGAGTCCTCGCTCGAAGTCCTTGCCGATCATCCCGTCCATCATCAGCCCAAAGTAATGGCCGATGGGGCTCGCGCCCATGTCCATGTCGAGCGCCCAGGTGACGCGAGTGGCGTCACCTTCGGGATCGAGCAAGAGGTTCGACTTCGCAACTCCCATCTTTCCGAAATCAAGATCGCTTGCGACCGACCGGTCGGGGAGCGACGCGGTGATCAACTGCGTGCCCGAACCGACCTTGTCATTGCCGGACCATACGAGCTTTGCGCCGACACCGTCGCGGGGACCTTCGGTGGTTTGCTTCATGTTCGGGTCGAGGCTCTGCCACGGCGACCACTTGGGAAACAGCTGAAACGAGTTGACCGTGGCATAGATGAGGCTCGCGGGCCGCGCGATGGCGACCGAGCGCTGCACGCGAATGTTGCGCGGCAGCAGCAGACCCACCACCGCCAGTACGACCACGATGGCGACCACGATCACGAGTATCCGCTTGAGCACATCCCCTCCCGCACTCCTGAGGCGATTGAACCGCGTCGGGGCTGTGCATTGCAACCCCCTTATTGACGGCCGTCGCAGTTCGCGCGCTGGCTCACGGCCGGCAACCCCTGAACCCCGTACGCTACAGCTTCGCGTTGACGAGCCGATATCGGGTATTTGGAATGCTTATCTTGAAACGCCTGTTCGGTCGAGGCGACGGTCCGCTGCTGCACGGAATGTTGGCGGGATTCGTCATCATGCTCATTTCCTCGCTCGGCCTGTTTTACCTGTGGCATTCGGCACGCGAGGCACAACTCGACGCCGTCCGCACCGAACTCAAGCAGTTGGCGCGCGTCGCCGCGACCCTGGTCGATGGCGACCGCCATCAGCTACTGAAATCGCAGGCGCAGGCCGGCAACGCCGATCACCTGGCGCTGTTGGCGCCGCTCGTCCGGTTCCACAAGGCGACCTCCGGCATCATCTACGTCTACACCGCCATCCTCAGGGACAAGCGCATCTACTACGTCCTGGGAACGGACTACCTGTACCGCGTCGACGGCGACAACGAATCGCCTGAGCTCATCATGGCGCCGCACGACACCTGGGACCCGACGCTGCGCCGGGCGCTGGAACAGCACGTGGTCGCGGTCAATGAGGAGCCGGTCAAGGAAGCGGTGCGCAGCTACATGAGCGCCTATGCGCCGTTCTACGACTCGCAGGGACGTTTCGTCGGAGTCATCGGCGTCGACATGTGGGTGCGCGATTTCGACACACGCGTCGCGGCGATCCGCCGCGCCGGGATCAGCGCGTTCGCCGCCGTCGCCATGCTGTCGCTGCTCGCCGGGTTCGTGGTGTTCCGGCTGAGCCGCACCGCCGCGCGCGCGCGCCGCCGCGACCGCCTGGTGCGGGCGCGGCTGGCGGATGCGAAAAAGCAGGCCGAGGTTCAGGCGCAACGCGCCGAAGCGGCATCGAAGGCCAAGAGCGAGTTTCTGGCGATGATGAGCCACGAGATACGCACCCCCATGAATGGCGTGCTCGGCTTTGCCAACCTGCTGCTCGACACCCAATTGAGCGCGGAGCAACGCGAATATGCGCAAATGGTGCAGCGCTCGGGCGATGCGCTGCTCATCATCATCAACGACGTGCTCGATTATTCGAAGATCGAAGCGGGGCGGATGAGCGTCGAGCAAATCGACGTCGATCTGCGCGCGGTGTGCAACGAGGTGCAAAAGATCCTGCAATCGGCGGCGAGTGCGCGCGGACTCGACATGCGCCTGTCATGCGATGCGGCGCTGCCCGCAACGATCAAGGGAGATCCGGTGCGCATCCGGCAGGTGCTGCTGAATCTCGCAGGCAACGCGATCAAATTCACCGAAAGCGGCGCGGTGCGCATCGAGGTTGCGACCTGCGATGCAAGCCACGTAAGAATCAGCGTCATCGACAGCGGCATCGGCATCACCGAAGAGCAGATGCAGCGGATGTTCTCCCGTTTCACGCAGGCCGACTCCTCGACCACACGGCGCTATGGCGGTACCGGGCTCGGTCTCGCCATCAGCAAGACCCTGGTCGAGCTCATGGGCGGCACCATCGGAGTGGAGAGTGTTCCCGGCAAGGGGTCGACGTTCTGGTTCACCCTGCCGCTCGGCGCGGCGGCGGCGGTGCCGGCAACCGCGCCGGCGCCGTCAACCGCGCCGGCGCCGGCGCCGCAGGTGATTCCGGTCTTGACCGCCGTGGTCGGGTCGCCACCGCCCTGCACGGTGCGCGTGTTGCTGGTCGAGGATAATTTCGTCAATCAACGGGTCGCCGTGTACATGCTCAACAAGCTGGGGATCCAGGCCGAGGTGGCGAATAACGGGCGCGAGGCGCTGGCCAAACTCAGCAAGACGAACTACGACCTCGTCCTGATGGACTGCCAGATGCCGGAAATGGATGGATTCGAAGCGACCCGGGTGATCCGCGACCGCGGCTCCGCGGTGCTCGATCACGATGTCCCGGTGATCGCCATGACGGCGAATGCGTTTCCCGAGGATCGTTCGCGCGCGCTCGCCGCCGGCATGAACGATTTCCTGGCAAAGCCGGTCGATCGCGCCATGCTCGCAACCACGCTCGGTAAATGGCTGAAGCCGCCGGAGGAGAGTGTGGCGCGCGCCGCCGGCTGAACTAGCTCGATTCGAGGCTCTCGCCGACCGCCGACTGAATGTAATTCTGCAATCCCATCTTGTCGATGAGGCCGAGCTGCTCCTCGATGAAGTCGATGTGCTCTTCTTCGCTCTTCTGGATGTGGACCAGCAACTCGCGGGTGACGTAATCCTTGACCGATTCGCAGTGTGCGATGGCGGCGTCGTACAACGGGTGCGCATCCATTTCGCGCTTCAAATCGCACTGCAAGATCTCTTTCACGTCCTCGCCGATGAACAGCTTGCCGAGGTCCTGCAGGTTCGGCAGCCCCTCGAGGAACAGTATGCGTTTGACCAGCCGGTCCGCATGCTTCATCTCGTCGATCGATTCGTCGTACTCGATCTTGCCGAGCCGCTTCATACCCCAGTTGTCGAGCATGCGGGCATGCAGAAAATACTGATTGATGGAGGTGAGCTCGTTCTTCAGCCCCTGATTCAAGAACTCCAACACTTTCGCGTCACCCTGCACGGCGCCCCCTGACATTGAATAGCGCGAATTGCGCGCGAGGGCGGGGATTGTAGGTCAGACGGCGGGTTAGGTGGCGGGAAAGTAAGCGAGCCCGGCGCCTGCGCTGCGCGAGTCGAGCGATGCCGACAAAATAGCCCGGGCCTCAGGCACGCATTTTCCACAGCAGGTGCCGACGCCGAGCTCACGCGTAAGGTCGCGCAGGCTCCCGGCGCCGCACTTCACCGCGGACTTGATTTGGCGATCGGAGACCGCTTTGCAGACACAAACAATCATGGGTACATTGTGAACGCGAATGCGAATGATTGTCAATACCATTCATTTAACCTAATCGACACCAATATGAGCCCTTCTGTGTGTTGAAATGAGGGCGCCGGGCGGGCCCGGCGATTGAGGGAGATTGGGGTGAATAGAGCAATTGCGGCCGCCTTGGCGTGTGCCACGGCCTGTACGGGCCTGACTTTGAGCGGGTGCGGGAAGCCTACGGGCGCCGCAGCCCCGCCGCCGCCGGAGGTCAGCGTCGCTCAAGTCATTGAGAGACGCGTCAAGGATTGGGATGAATTCACCGGCCGCCTACAGGCGGTCGAGACGGTCGAAATCCGTCCCCGGGTGTCGGGCTACATCGACAAAGTGGCCTTCACCGAAGGCGGCCAGGTCAAGGCGGGCGATCTCTTGTTCGTCATCGATCCGCGCCCTTATAAAGCCGACTACGATCGCGCGGCCGCCGACCTCAAGCGCTACAAGACCGCCCTGGAACTGGCGCGAATCGAGCTGGTCCGGGTGCAGCGCCTGAAGGACAGCGGCGCGGTGTCCGAGGAGGAATTGGACGAACGCAAGAGCACGGTTGCCCAGGCCGAAGCGAACGTCGCCGGATCCGAGGCGGCCCTCGAGGCGGCCTCGCTCAACTTGAATTTCACCCGCGTCACGAGTCCCATCAACGGGCGTGCCAGCCGTGCTGAAGTCACGCGCGGCAATCTGGTCACCGGCGGCAGCAACGGCGGCACTTTGCTCTCCTCGGTGGTGTCGATGGATCCGATCTATTTGTATTTCGACGCCGACGAACAGAGCTATCTGCGCTATGCGCAGATGGCGCGCTCCGGCGAACGCCCGAGCTCGCGCGATTCGCAGAATCCGGTGCAGGTGGGGCTCGCCGACGAGGAGGGCTTCCCGCATGCGGGCAGCGTCGACTTCATCGACAACCAGCTCAATCCGCAAACCGGCACGATCCGCGCACGCGCGGTGCTCGCCAACAAGGACGGCCGGTTCACGCCCGGACTGTTCGCGCGCGTGCAATTGCTGGGGAGCGGCGAGTACGCGGCGATTCTGATCGAGGATCGCGCGGTCAACACCGACCAGAGTCAAAAGTACGTGTTCGTGCTCGGGCCCAACAACCAGATCGAGTACCGCAAGGTGACGCTCGGGCGGGTGATCGACGGATTGCGCATCGTGCACGAGGGCCTGAAGGCGGGCGATGTGATCGTGGTGAACGGCGCGCAGCGCATTCATCCCGGCGTCACGGTCACGCCGCAGCGGGTCACGATGGGCGCCTCGAAATAGGCCCGATCTTAAGTGAATATTTCCTCCTTCTTCATCGAGCGGCCCATCTTTGCCACCGTGCTCGCCATCCTGATCACTGTGGCGGGACTGCTCGCCATGCCGGTGCTGCCGATCAGCGAATATCCGGAGATCGTGCCGCCGACGGTGGTGGTCAGCGGCCAGTATCCCGGCGCTTCGCCGAAGACGATCGCCGAGACCGTGATCACGCCGCTCGAGCAGCAGATCAACGGCGTGGAAAATGCGATCTACACGAATTCCACCGCGACGCCCGACGGCACATTCTCGATCACGGTGACCTTCAGGCTCGGCACCGATCTCGACATCGCGCAGGTGCAGACACAGAACCGCGTGGCGCAGGCCGAAACGCGCCTGCCGGAGGTGGTGCGGCAGATCGGTCTGGTCACGCAAAAACGCTCGCCCGACCTCACGATGGTGGTGTTTCTGCGCTCCGTCGAAGGCCGCTACGACTCGCTTTACCTGCGCAATTACGCCGTCATTCAAATCCGCGACGTGTTGGCGCGCCTGCCGGGCATGGGGGATGTGCGCGTATTCGGTTCCGGCGATTACGCCATGCGCTTGTGGCTCGACCCCGGCAAGATCGCGGCGCGCAACCTCGATGTCGATGAGGTGTTGGCGGCGGTGCGCGAACAGAACGTGCAGGTGGCCGCGGGGCAGATCGGCGGCCAGCCCTCGCTCCCCGGCACCCAGTTCGAATACATCGTCAACGCGCAAGGCCGGCTGCAGACCGAACAGGAGTTCGGCAACATCGTTATAAAGACCGGCAGCAGCGGCGAAACCACCTACCTGCGCGACGTCGCGCGGCTCGAACTGGGTCCCGACACCTACGCGCTGCGCAGCATGCTCGACGGCGGACCGGCGGTCGCGGTGCCGGTGTTCCAGCTGCCCGGCGCGAACGCACTGCAGCTGTCGGACGCCGTGCGCGCAACCATGAAGGATCTGGCGAAGAGCTTTCCCGAGGGAGTAAGCTACGAGATCGACTACGACCCCACGGTGTTCGTGCGCAGCTCGATCGAAGCGGTGGTGCACACGCTGTTCGAAGCAGTGCTGCTGGTGGTGCTGGTGGTGGTGGTGTTCCTGCAGTCCTGGCGCGCCAGCGTAATCCCGCTGGTGGCCGTGCCGGTGGCCATCGTCTGCACTCTGGCGGCATTGCTGCTCGCGGGTTTCTCGATCAATTCGCTGACGTTGTTCGGCTTGGTTCTCGCCACCGGAATCGTGGTCGACGATGCCATCGTCGTGGTGGAGAACATCGAGCGCAAGATCGAGAACGGCTTGAACCCGCACGCCGCGGCGCACGCTGCCATGGGGGAGGTGACGCGGCCGATCATTTCCATCGCCTTGGTGCTGTGCGCGGTATTCGTGCCGGTCGCATTCGTGAGCGGCCTCACCGGTCAGTTCTACCGTCAATTCGGCATCACCATCGCCGCCAGCACCCTCATCTCGACCTTCAATTCACTGACGTTGTCGCCGGCGCTGGCCGCCTTGCTGCTGAAGCCCACGAGCGCGCCTCCGGACGCATTCCAGAGGGTCATGAACCGCGTGCTGGGCCGGTTCTTCGCACTGTTCAATCGTGGCTTCGAGCGGGCGTCGGAGCTTTACGGCGGCGGCGTGCGGCGCATCACGGCGATCCGCGCGGTGGTGCTCGGCGTGTTCGTGTGCCTGTTGATCTCGACCTGGGGCCTGTTCCGCATCGTGCCGGGCGGGTTCATCCCCGCGCAGGACAAACAATATCTGATCGGCATCGTGCAATTGCCCGACGCGGCATCGCTCGATCGCACCGAAAAAGTGGTGCGGCAGGTATCGCAGCTGGCAACCGGCACGCCCGGCGTCGCTCATGCGATCGGATTTTCCGGTCTGTCGGTGCAGGGCTTCGTCAACTTGAGCAATGCGGCGGTGCTGTTCTTCCCGCTCAAGCCCTTCGATGAGCGCACCAGCAAGAACCTCTCGGCCGGCGCCATCGCGGGAGCACTGAACGGCAAATTCAGCTCGATCCAAGACGCGGTGATCTTTGCGGTGCCGCCGCCGCCGGTGCAGGGCTTGGGGACCACCGGCGGATTCAAGCTGTATCTTCAAGATCGGGGCGCCCATGGCTACGACGAACTGGCACGGGTCACCGCGGAGGTATTGGGCAAAGCCCGGCAGCAGCCTGAGCTCAATCCCTATGCCACCTACTCGACGTTTCAGAACAGCGTGCCGCAGTTGTTCGCGGATGTGGACCGGGTGAAAGCCAAGAACCAGGGCGTGCCGCTATCGACTGTATTCGATACATTGCAGGCCTACCTTGGCTCGGTCTACATTAACGATTTCAATCGGTTCGGACGAACTTATCGTGTGTATGCTCAGGCAGAGCCGCAGTTTCGCAGTCAGCCCGAAGACATCGCCAACCTGAAGATGCGCAATTTGAGCGGCAATATGGTGCCCATGGGCGCCGTAGCCGACGTGCGCTTCGAAGCGGGACCGGATCGCGTGTCGCACTACAATGTGTACCTGGCGTCCGACATCAACGGCCAGGGCTCCGCCGGTACCTCATCCGGCCAGGCCACGGCGGCCATGGAGCGCGTGCTGCACGACACGCTGCCCACGGGTTTCGGTTACGAATGGACCGACCTGACCTTCCAGCAGAAGTCGGCGGGCAATACCGCGCTCCTGGTGTTCCCGATCTGCGTGATGTTGGTGTTCCTGATTCTCTCCGCGCAGTACGAAAGCTGGGCGCTGCCGCTCGCGGTGATCCTGATCGTGCCCATGTGCCTGCTGTCGGCAATGATGGGCGTGTGGTTCAAGGGCTCGGACAACAATGTGCTCACTCAAATAGGCTTCATCGTGCTGGTCGGGCTCGCGTGCAAGAACGCCATCTTGATCGTGGAGTTTGCGCGCGAGCGTGTCGAACACGGCCTGGCCCCGCTCGACGCGGCGATCGAAGCGTGCCGCCTGCGCCTGCGGCCCATCCTCATGACCTCGTTCGCCTTCATCATGGGCGTGATTCCGCTGGTCACCGCGAGCGGAGCCGGCAGCGAGATGCGGCAGGCAATCGGCATCGCGGTGTTCTCCGGCATGTTGGGTGTGACGCTGTTTGGTTTGTTCTTGACGCCGGTGTTTTTCGTCACCATCGAGGCTTGGCTCGAGAGACGCAGAAACCGCGGCATCGAGGCGCTTCCGCATGCGTAGGGGGCTCGTGTCGGCCGCCGTGGCGGCGATGGTTTCCGGCTGCGCCGTGGGGCCGAACTACCACCCGCCTCGAGTGCCGGTGGATGCGCATTTCGCCAATGCCGCGGAGCCGGGACTCGCGCAGGGCGACCCGGTGGAACACTACTGGACCGGGTTTGCGGACCCCATGCTCGACGGCTTGATCGACGACGCGTTGGCGCATAACAAGGGGCTGGCGGTGGCGGTGGCCAATCTACAGGCCGCGCGGGCTGCCCGGCGTCTGGCCGGATTCGACCAATTTCCCACGGTGACCCTGGCCGGAAGCTACACGCACAACTTGGAAGCGCAACAGGAATTGCCCGGAGTTCCGCAGCAGCTGCGCGAGTTCGACACCGCACAGGGCGGCTTCGACGGCCTATGGGAACTCGACTTATTCGGGCGCGTCAGGCGCAATGTCGAAGCGGCACGCGGCGATCTCGGCGCGAGCGATGCGAGCCTCAAGGATGCACGCGTCAGTGTGATCGCCGAGGTGGCCCGCGACTACTTCGTGCTGCGCGGCCTGCAGGATCAGCTCGCCCTGACGATGCGCAACGCCGACAATCAGCTGAGCACCACCAAGCTCACCCGGAACCGCTTGGAGGCGGGGCGCGGCAACGAATTGGACACCTCGCGCGCCGAGGCGCAGTGGCAGACGACCGTGGCGTCGCTGCCGACACTGCAGTCCTCGATCGCCACGACCACGTATCGCTTGAGCGTCTTGACGGGCCGCCAGCCGACGGCCCTCGACGCGCAACTCTCGCCGCAGGCGCCGATGCCGGCCTTGCCGCCGCTGACCTCGATCGGCACGCCGGAACAGCTGCTGCGCCGCCGGCCCGACGTGCGGATTGCGGAACGCCGGCTCGCCGCCGCGACGGCACGCGTCGGCGTCGCAATGGGCGACCTCTTTCCCAAGGTCACCCTGGTCGGCGAGGTCGGATATTGGGCGCCCACGTTCGGCGATTTCGGCCAGAGCGAGGCACGGTTTTTCTCGGTCGGTCCGAGCATTTCCTGGGCGGCGTTCGACCTCGGCCGGGTGCGCGCACGAATCGGTTCGGCGCAGGCCGCGACGGATGCCGCGCTCGCGGGCTACGAGGGAGCCGTGTTGAACGCGCTGGAGGATACGGAGGGGGCTCTGATCACCTACGGCCGATCGCAGTCCCGGCGCCAGGCTCTGCAAGTGGCCGCGGCGGCGAGCGATAAAGCGGCCGACCTTGCGCGCAAACGCTTCGAGGGCGGCCTGATCGATTTTCTCGAAGTCCTCGACGCAGAGCGCACGGCCTTGAGCGCAGAGCTGCTACTGTCGCAGAGCCGCACCGATGCGGCGACGTCCCTGATTGCGGTCTATAAGGCGCTGGGCGGCGGCTGGACGACGCGCTGAACTCGGGCCGACCCCGAAGAGATACTGGTAATGAAACTTTTCTCCTGGAATGTCAATGGCATCCGTGCCGTATTGAAAAAGAACCTGATGCAGCCGTTCCTGGACAGTTACCGGCCGGACATCCTCTGTCTGCAGGAAACCAAGGCCGAGCGCGGACAGTTCGAGATCGATCTGCCCGACTATCACGAATACTGGAATTCGGCGCTCAAGAAGGGCTATTCCGGAACCGCGATATTTTCGAAGCGCGAGCCGCTGTCCGTGATCAACGGCTTTCCGGAAGGATTCGCCCAGCGCTTCGCGTTCGCCGACGAGCTGCGCCGCGACAGCGCCGAGGAAGGCCGGGTCATCACCGCGGAATTCGCGAAATTCTATGTGGTGACGGTATACACGCCGAATGCCAAGGATGACCTCAGCCGACTCGCGCTGCGCTTCAAACAATGGGACCCGGCCTTCCTCGCCTATTGCCAAATGCTCGAGAAGAAAAAGCCGGTGGTGTTTTGCGGCGATCTCAATGTGGCGCACACCGAGCTCGATCTCGCCAACCCGAAACCGAACCGCGGCAAGAAGGGCTTTACGGACGAAGAGCGGGCCGGATTTCAGCATTACCTGGATGCGGGCTTCATAGACACGTTCCGCATGTTCACCCAGGGCAACGGCCACTACTCGTGGTGGAGCAATTTCGCCAATTCGCGGGCGCGCAACGTCGGTTGGAGAATCGACTATTTTCTGGTGTCGGCGAAATTGCGCGGCGCCGTCAAGAGCGCCGAGATCCACCCCGCCGTGATGGGCAGCGATCACTGTCCCGTGAGCATCGCGCTCGATGCGTAAGCCGACCGGCGCACAGTGGCGCGGCCATCCGCTCGCGGCGGTGCTGTTCGATCTCGACGGCACGCTGCTCGATACGGTGGCGGACATCGCAGTGGCCCTCAACAGAACCCTGCTCGAATACGGCACTCCGCAGCTGCCGCAGGACGCGGTTCGGCGCATGATCGGCCGCGGCTCGCCGATTCTGATCGAGCGCGCCCTCGGGTGGGCGGGTCGCAGCGTCGACAAGAGCGTACAGGCGGCCATGGTGGAACGATTTTTCCATCACTACGGCGCACTCGAGGAAGCGAATGAAGACAGTGCGCAGCCCTACCCGGCGGCTGCCGAAGCACTGCGCGCCGTGCACGAGGCGGGACTCAAGACGGCGGTGGTCACGAACAAGCAGCATCGTTTTGCCGCCGCGCTGTTCAAGCGGCTGGGCCTTCTACCCCTGGTCGACGTTCTGGTGGGCGGGGATACCTGCGCGCAGCGCAAACCCGATCCAGAGCCGTTGCTGTTTGCGTGCCGGACGCTCGGCGTGGCGCCGGGCGAATCGTTGATGGTGGGCGACTCCGTCAACGACGTTCAGGCCGCGCGCGCCGCCGCAATCCCGGTGGTGTGCGTCTCCTATGGCTACAACGAGGGCCGGGATCCCAGCACTCTGGACTGTGACAGATTGCTCGATTCGCTCGATGAGCTTCCCCGGTTGCTGCAAATAAATCCTCAGGCCGCTTAAAGTATCCGCATGCGATCCTTACTCTTGCTGATGCTCCTCGCCGGGGCGCAGGCAATCCCCGCGGCCGGGCCGCCGAGCCGCAATGGCGTCGATGCGCCCGAGCTCGCGCAACTCGGGCGCTACGCGGTTGGGAT
>Ga0181537_10003141_pt1 | contig 14263 bp, 13 predicted proteins | sample PEATcosm2014_Bin_39_FD_119765 | JGI IMG/M metagenome (GOLD analysis project Ga0181537, IMG submission 119765) | Peatland microbial communities from MTU Mesocosm Facility, Houghton, MI, USA - PEATcosm2014_Bin23_10_metaG | ecosystem: Environmental > Terrestrial > Soil > Wetlands > Peat | place... | reverse complement strand
CAGCGCGCGTTTGCCCGGTCCGATCGAATTGGCCTGGCCGGGTGTCGGATCGAACCACATCACGCCGTTATTCATCAGGATGCCGGTTTGCGGCAGCACGTAGCGGCTGCCAAAGCTCGACAGCAGCGTCGTCGTCAACGCGGCGATGCCGCCTTCGCGATCGACCGCAGTGATGTGGGTCGTACAGCTTTCGGCTGCCGGCTCGGTATCGCCCAAACCGTCGAGCCGCGCCGCGTAGGCTTGCTGAAGAGCCTCGACCACCGCCTCGAAATAATTCGCGTCCGGCCGTTTTGGGAAGCTCTTGCCTTCGAGCCGGTCGAGGACATCGGCCAAGGTCGGCGCGGCGCTGAGGCCGCGTGCCGCCTGAAACGTGCAGCCGCGATACGGGATGTCGAGCGTCGGCACGATGCGCGGTCGGCAATTCGCCAGATCCTCGATCGAAATCACCCCTCCCGCCGCCTTGGTGTCGGCAACGATCGCGGCGGCGATATCGCCGGTATAGAGGTCCTCGGGTCCTTCCTCGGCGAGGCGCACTAGCGTCGCCGCGAGACGGCCCTGGAGGATGCTCGGCGGCACGCCGTTTGGCGGCGCTACCGGCGGCAAATCATCGGGCAGGTAGATGCGGCGGCTCTCGTCGTAAAGACGCAGATCGCTGGCGGCATTCGCCACTTTGAGCGTCACGTACCAATCGACCGGCAAGCCTTCTTTGGCCAGCGCCACCGCCGGCGCAAGAAGATCGCGCCACGGCAGCCGACCAAAGCGCTCGACCGCTCGCGCGTAGCCGCGCACCGCGCTCGGGATCGTAAACGAGAGCGGCCCATGCATGTTGCGGTCGTCGACGACCCGCGCCCAGGTGAAGAGCTCGGTGCGCGTCTCTTCCATCAGCGGGAACAGCGCGGGGCTGAGCCCCATCGGCGCGACCGGACCGAAATCGACGACCTCGGCCCGCGTACCGCCCGCCGGGTGGACGACCATAAAGCCGATACCGCCAAGGCCGCTATTCCACGGCTCCCGCACCGACAATGCAAAGGCGGTCGCGACGACGGCATCGACCGCGGTGCCACCGGCGGCGAGGATCCCGGCGCCGATCTCGGCGGCAACCCCGTTCTGCGACGCGACGATGCCGGCCTTTGTCGCGACCGGGGGTTTCCGGACGTTCCAGTTCTGGGTCAGGGCCATGTCAGGCGATCTCGATCGAATCGACCCGGGTGTCATAAAACGCGTAATGGCCGGCGAGCGCCGTCGTTTCGTCGTAGGGCGCTTCGTAGCCCCAGATCGCGTTTTCCGCGCTCTTGTCGCCGACCTTGATCGTCCAGTACGACGCCGTGCCCTTGAACGGACAATAGGTCGTGTGTTCGGTCTTTGACATCAGCTCGAGCGCCATGTCCTTGGCCGGGATGTAATACACCGGGCCATGGCCGGTTTCATCGACGCGCAGCGCGGAAGTGCTGTCGGCAATGGCCTTACCGGCAAACATGACGCGCACATGCTTACCATCAGAACTCAGATCAACCCGATGTTCGGGCTTCTTGACCCAACCGGGCGCGGGATTTGCCATCGGACATACTCCTTTGGTGATCGGTCTATTTGGTGGTTTCGGAAGGCGGTGCCTGGCGCCAGTTCGCGCCGCTCGGCTGGTTGCTGCAATTGAACGAGGCGACGCACGAATCGTAGAATTGCGAGCCTTGCAGCGGGCCGCATTCCTTGGCGATCCGCGTGGCACGGAACGCCGCGTTGGTGCAGGTGAGTTGCTGGTATTGCTCGCTTGACCTGACGTTCTGTTGCGGCGTCTCGTTGCCCGCGCTCTGTGCCAGGGCCCCGCCGGACAGCGCCCCAACGAACAAACCCGTAAAGACGATCGCCGCGATACGCATCGACATTACCCTTCCCCTTCCCTGCAGCGCCCCGCCCGTAAAACGCCGCGCAATTGGCCATTGACCTGAAAGATCGTGGTTCAACCGACCATCGTCAATCCGCCGCTGACGCTCAATACCTGCCCTGTGATGTAGTCCGAGCGGGGCCCGAGGAAAAACATCGCCGCTTCGGCGATATCTTCCGGCTGGGCGATGCGGCGGAACGGGATGGCGCGGGTCAGCGCCTCGCGCATGCGCTCCGGCTGGCGCTGGAACAACGGCGTGTCGGTCGGGCCGGGGCAGACGCAATTGACGTTGAGCTTGTGCCGCGCCATTTCGCGCGCGAGCGATTTGGTAAAGGCGATCAGCCCGCCTTTTGCCGCCGCGTAGACGGTCTCGCCCATGCTGCCGACCCGGCCGGCATCGCTCGAAATATTGACGATCTTGCCGGATTGCGCCTCGATCATCGCCGGTAACACCGCGCGGGTCAGCCGTATCGCCCCCATCAGATTGATCGCGATCAGCGAGTCCCACATCTCGGGCGGGTTTTCCATAAATGGCTGGATGCGGTCCCAGCCCGCGCCATTGACCAGCCCGTCGACGCGCCCGGCGCGATGATGGATCGCGGCGGCGAAGACCTCGATCGAGACATGGTCGGCAAGATCGAGCGGCAGGAATTCCGCGGTATGGCCGGAAGCAACCGCCGCCTCGGCGGTGGCTTGCCCGCCCGCCTCGTCGACATCGCCGATAAAGACCCGGGCGCCTTCGCGCGCCATCAGCAGCGCCGTCGCCCGGCCGATCCCCGAAGCGCCGCCAGTGACGATGACGGCGCGACCCTGCATCTCCATGCGCTCCACCCCTTCACGGTTCCGACGCCGATGCTAAGCGCCGTGTGACGCCGGGACAACGGCGTCGGAGGCCGCCGTATTTCGCGGGGCCAGCGCGATATCGACGACGGCGCGGCCGAGCTCATGAGCGGCGAGGTCGCGGCGACCGCTTATTTGGGCTGTTGGCGACCAGATAGCGTAGTCGCTGCGCCAGTCGTCAAAGCCCAGATGCGCGAAGACGCGCGGCAGGCTTGGCAAATGGTCGCCATAAAGTCCGAGCACAGGATCGCCGCCGCGCTGCTCCAGCCCGTTGATTAAAAAGCGCAGCATTTCGGCCGATCCGCGCAAGCCCTCGAGGTAAGCCTCCCACTCCGCGCGCCCGTTAAGCCACGGTCCGTGATTGCCCATCGTGATCGCGAAGATGAAACAGTGCGGGCCCTCCGCGTCGAGGACACGCAGGATGTGGCGGGCAAATTCGGGATCGGACAAATAAGGCGGCGTGCGCGAACCGCCCAGCGTCTCGCGCCCAAGGAAGACCTCAAAACCGAGCGCGGGCATCGCCAGATCGCGGCGGAAAAACCACCGATCGAACGGGTGCAGACAGATCGTCCGGTAGCCGGCCGCGCGCAGCCGCCAAATCTGCGACGCGATGCGGCCGCGCGCCAGCGCGTGATACGGGTTGAAGCGGTCATAACCGAGCGCCGCCTCGTCGATCCCGGTCAGCACGGCGAACTCGGCGCGCATCGTATTGGCGCCCCAGGCCGGAACGGTGAGGCACCCATAGGTTCCGCCATGGCAGGCCGTGTCGTAACCGGCGAGGAAGTCGCGCGACAGGCGCGGCAGCGCGCGGCGCGCATCAAAAAACGACTCGCATTGCACGAGGATCACTGGCCGCGCCTGCGCGCGCGCCACGCTGATGATCGGCGGCGCGGCGAGGCGGGCGTGGCGGACCGGACGCTCGGCGCGGGCGATGATGCCGTGAGTGATCAGCATCGCCACCGGCCCCAGCCGCACGGCGTCGGCGAACGGCTCACCGCTTGGCTGAAGCCGGCGCAATGCCCGCGCCGCCATGCCAAGCCACGGCTCGCGGCCGGTCCGCCACAGCAAGGCCATGACAATTCCCGCAACGGCGATAGCGGCAAACGGGTGCGGCGGCATCGCGGCGGGCTCGGCGAGCAGCAATCCGAGCGCGGCAAGCATTGCCGCCGCCGCACCGCCAATCACCAAGCCGGTCCCGGCGAAGGGCAAATAGAGATGCGGGTGGGTGAAGACATGCGGCAACTCGGAGAGCGCCGTGAACACCACCGGCTCGCGCAATACGTCGCGCATCGTGCGGTCGGCGAAGGCAAATCCAGCGCCCAGGGCGAAGACGATCGCGCCCGCAAAAACCGGCCGTCCGCTCGCGAGAAACAGCACGACCGCGACAAAAATCAGCGGCGTTGCGTCGAGCAGCTTGACGGCACAGGTCCCACGGGCTCCGGCGACGCGGCGCGGGATCAGCCATCCCGCGAACCATAAGCCCAGCCCGACAGCGTCCTGCGCGCAACCGCTCATGCCGAAAGGATGCGAAAGCGGAAACCGCGCACGATGCGGTCGCCGATTGCCGCGGGCAGTACATCGCACAGCCGCAGGCCGAGCATTAGCGGCCACGGGAAGCTGACCCGCCGATAGCCGCGATCGATCGCGCTTTTGATCTTTCGCGCCGCCCGTTCGCCGGACATCACGAAGGGTGTCGGGCCGACCCAGCGATCGGTCATCGGCGAGGCGAAAAAGCCCGGGCAGACGATCGTCACGCCGATACCATGCGGCTCGGCGAGCGCGCGGAGCGCCTCGCCATAAGCCCTAAGCCCAGCCTTGCTCGCGCTGTAACCGGGACTATAGGGCAGCCCGCGATAGGCGGCGAGCGAGGCGATCAGCGCGATCCGCCCCTGCCCGCGCGCGGCCATCGCCGGCACCAGCGGCGCCACCGCGTGCACCGCGCCGAGCAAGTTGACCGCGATCTGGCGCGTCGTAACGCCGATATCCTCACCCGCGCTGCCTGGCGCGGGGCCGGCTGAAATGCCGGCACTGGCGACGACGAGGTCGATCGGATGATCGCGATCAAAGGCCGTGAGCCATGCCTCCAACGACGCGCGGTCGGCGACATCGATCACCCCTTCCTCGACCGTCGCGCCCGCCGCACGGCATGAACTGGCGACCGCAGCGAGCCGCGCCGCGTTGCGGCCGACAAGCCCGAGCGCAATTCCCGGCGCGGCGTAGGCTTGGGCCAGCGCGGCGCCGAGCCCGCTCGACGCGCCGGTGATCGCAATAGCGCGAAACGATTCGTGCATCGGCGCTAGGCCTCGGCCAGCATGCCTTGCAGGCGGCGCGCGCGAACCAGCAGGCTGGGCCGCCAGAGATCGCGCTGCGCCAAGCGGTCGATGACCGTTTCCGGACTGCAGAGCTGACTAGTCAACGGATCGAGATAGCGCGGATAGAGGATCAGCGCGCCCGCCGCCAATGCCTCAAGCGACAGATGCCGGCCGCGATCCCATGGGGTGACGTCTTGCGTCAGCCCCCAGCCGGCATAAAACGGCCGGCCGTAGACGGTGACCGGCACACGGCGCAACAACGCCTCGAACCCGGCGAGCGACGTCAGCGTGTGCAACTCGTCGATCTCGCCAAGCAGCGCGGCGATCGAGCCACCGCGCATGACGCAATCGGCGTAATGGCACGTCGCGGCGAGGCTGATCGCGCCTTTGCGGTGCCCCGCAACCACATCGGGATGCGGCTTATAAACGATATAGGCGTCCGGATTGGCAGCGCGCACGCGCGCCAACAGATCGAGATTGCCCCGCACCTCGCCGCCGCCAAAGCGAACCGACAAATCGTCCTCGACCTGGCCGGGCACTAACAGGCGCCGCCGCCCCGAGGGCCATGGGATACGCACTCCACCGTCGGCGAGGTTGTATTTGGTGACGCCACCTTCGACGAGACGGTCGATCAGCCGCCGCGCCCGCGCTAGCAACTCGGCATCGAAGGCGCCGTCGCGCAGCAGGCGTTCGAGATCGCTTTCGCGGCACGGATCGAAATAGATGCCGGTCTCGTCAAGCACGATCGACAGCCCGGGAAGGAAATCCGAGCCGAGCCCGACCGAGCGGAGAAATCCATCCTCGATGCGGACTAGCGGTATGCCTCGCGACGCGGCGGCGACGGCGAGGTGGCGCGGCTCGCGCGTTGCCCAAACTGCGATCGCCCCGCCCCGCGCACCGGCTGCCGCAACCGCGCCGGCAACGGTCCGCCGGAACACCGGCCGCCCCTCGGCGCTCGCCAAGAAATCGGCGATCCGGTGGCGTTTCCACCACGACATGCCAATGCACACCGCGATTTTCTGGCTCACGGCCAAACCTCCCGAGACACATACTCCTGTGTGTTAATCTCGACAGAGAGCTTAGTGTTGTCCAACAAAATCGCCTATAGGTTGCCAAGGATCGGGCAGCCATGTCGGTTGTTGCCTCTGCCGCTCGGTCTGCCTAACTTGCGCGACGCGGCAAGGCGCGATCGAGGGGCGGCGCGACGGTGATGAAGGTGTTGGTGACCGGAGGCGCCGGATTTATTGGTTCGGCCGTATGCCGGCTGTTTGTCGCGGAGATGAACGCGACAGTGCTCAATGTCGACAAACTGACCTATGCCGCCAATCTGGCTTCACTGCGCGCGATCGAGAACCACCCGCACTACCGCTTCGAGCGCGCCGATATCTGTGACCGACCGGCAATTGCCCGCCTCCTCACCGAGTTCATGCCCGACGCGGTGCTGCACCTCGCGGCTGAGTCGCATGTCGACCGCTCGATCGACGGGCCCGGCGAATTCATCAAGACCAATATCGACGGCACCTTCGCGATGCTGACCGCCACACGCGAATATTGGGAGAAATTACCGCCGGCGCGGGCGAAAAGCTTTCGCTTTCACCACGTCTCGACCGACGAGGTGTTCGGCGCGCTGGGCGCGCGGGGCAAGTTTACCGAAACCAGCCGCTACAAACCCAATTCGCCCTACGCCGCGTCAAAAGCCGCCTCCGACCATCTCGTGCGCGCCTGGCACGAGACCTTTGGCCTGCCGGCGGTGATCAGCAATTGCTCGAATAATTACGGGCCGTTCCATTTCCCGGAAAAGCTGATCCCGCTCTGTATCTTGAAGGCGATGCACGGTGAGGCGATCCCGGTCTACGGCAAGGGCGACAATGTGCGCGACTGGCTTTATGTCGAGGACCATGCGCGCGCGCTCCACACGATCATGACCGAGGCCAAGCCGGGCGCCAGCTACAATATCGGCTGCGACGGCGAGCGAACGAACATCGTGGTCGTCAAACAGATCTGCGCGCTGCTCGACGAGATGCTGCCGGAATCACCGCACCGGCCGCACGAACAGCTGATCACCTTTGTCGCCGACCGGCCGGCGCATGACCGGCGCTATGCGATGGACGCGGCGAAATTGCGCCGTGACCTCGGCTGGCAGCCGCGGGAAAGTTTTGATAGCGGCTTGCGCAAGACCGTGCGCTGGTATCTCGACAATCGCTGGTGGTGGGAGCCGATCTGGCACGGCCGCTATGGCGGCGCGCGGCTGGGCACGGCGCAGACCGCCGCCGAAGGATAAGAAACCGATGCTGGAAGGGAACGACGATGAGCGGCTTTGCCTATACCAATCTATTCGCGAAAAGCGTGCCCGCCCCGGCGGTGCGTTTCGCGGGCTATCCAAAATACAATTTTATCGGCGGGCATAATGATCCGACCTTGATCCCGGTCGAGGGGCTGATCGAGGCGACGGCGAGCGCGTTGCGCAAGGAAGGCTCAAAGCTCGCGATGTACACCGCGGCGCAGGGTTCCCAGGGTCATCTGGGGCTGCGCGAATTCGTCAAGACCAAGGCGAAACTGCGCGGCATCGATTGTTCGACCGACGATATCCTGATCACCGCCGGCTCGGGCCAGGGGATCGATCTGATCAACGCCGTGCTCTTGGAGCCGGGCGACACGGTGATCCTCGAGGAGTTCTCTTATGGCGGCGCGATCAACAAATTGAAGCGCGAGGGGCAGAAGATCGTCGGGGCACCACTCGACGAAGACGGCATCAAGATCGACGCGCTCCGCAACATCCTCAAGGATTTGAAGGGCAAGGGCGTCACGCCGAAATACATCTACACGATCCCGACGATCCAGAACCCGACCGGCAGTATCATGCCGCTGGAGCGGCGACGGCAGCTCTTGGCAGTCGCCAAGGAATATGGCGTGCCGATCTTTGAGGACGAATGCTACGCCGATCTGATCTGGGGCGGCACCGAGGCGCCGCCGGCGATCTATTCTCTGGACCGCGACCACGTCATCCATATCGGCAGCTTTTCAAAGACGTTATCCCCCGCCCTTCGCCTTGGTTACGCGATCGCCGATTGGGGCTTTATGAGCCGGATGATCGCCTGCCGCAGCGATAGCGGCTGCGGCGCGCTCGAGCAGATGGTGGTCGCCGAATATTTCTCGCAGAATTTTGGCGAGCATGTAGACGAGCTGTCGGAGACGCTGAAAGGCAAGCTCGATACGATGGTTGAGGCGATCGAGCAGGAATTCGGCACTGCCGTCGAACCGTGGGTGCCAAAAGGCGGCATCTTTCTGTGGATGAAACTCCCCGACGAGGTCGACATCATGAAGCTGGTCAAGCCCGCCGCCGATGCCGGGATCGCACTCAACCCCGGCCCGGAATGGGCGGTCGAGGGCGCCGACTCGCACGCGCGCCTCAGGCTGTGCTTTGCGCTGACGACAAAGGAGGAAATCCGCGAAGGCGTCGCCGCGCTGGCCAAGGTCTGCTACGAGCAGACCGGCATCCCGGCGCAAAGCGGCAATATCCGGCGGACACCGTGATGGCCGACAGCAACATGATCGACGCGACACTGTCTCAGGCGGTCGAGGCCGGGACGGTGCCCGGGGTAGTCGCGATGGCGGCCACGGCAGATGGCCCGGTCTACGAAGGCGCGTTCGGAGTGCGCCGGCTCGGCGATGGACCAGCGATGTCGCTCGACACGGTTTTCCGCATCGCCTCGATGACCAAGGCGATTACCTGCGTCGCCGCGATGCAGCTGGTCGAGCAGGGCAAACTTTCGCTTGACGAACCGGTGCCGGCAATCGATCCGGGCCTCAGCTCGCCCCAAGTGCTTGATGGCTTCGATGCGGCAGGCCGACCGATATTGCGGCCGGCAAAACGGCCGATCACCTTAAAACATCTCATGACCCACACGGCGGGCTTCTGTTACGAGCAGTGGAACGCCAATCTTTCGCGCTGCGTCGCCGCGCTCGACATCCCGCGGATGACGAGCGGCAAGCTTGCCGCGCTACGCATGCCGCTGATGTTCGACCCGGGCGAACGCTGGGAATACGGCATCAATATCGATTGGATCGGCCGGCTGGTCGAGGAGGCAAGCGGCCAGAAGCTGGACGCTTATTTCGCCGAGCACATCACCGGTCCGCTAGGCCTGACCGATACGGGCTTCACAGTCACCGCCGAGCAACGCGCGCGCCAGGTTTCCGTGCATCAGCGCGCAACCGACGGATCGCTGAGCCCACAACCATTCGAACCGCAAACGGAGCGCGAATTCCTGGCCGGCGGTGGTGGCCTCTATTCGACTGCAGGCGATTATCTTGCCTTTCTTCAGATGCTGCTGCGAGGCGGCACACTCAACGGTCGGCAGATTATCAAGCCCGAAACGGTTGCGCTTATGGGCGAAAACCATATTGGCAATCTGCCCGCCGGTATTCTCAAGACCAACAACCCGCCGCTGACCAACGATGTGGATTTCTTCCCCGGTCAGCCGGTACGCTGGGGCCTCGCCTATATGCTGACGCTCGATCCGGTTCCTGGTGGCCGCAGCGCCGGCAGCCTGACCTGGGCGGGGATATTCAACACCTATTACTGGCTCGATCCAACAAGGCGGGTAGCGGGAGTGATCATGACGCAGATCCTGCCTTTCGCCGATCCGGCGACGGTCGCGCTCTACAGCGCCTTCGAGCGCGGCGTCTATGCCGCGATCGGCGATCGCTGAGGCGAGGACGCGACCGTTTGCTGGTTTTGGTGTCGTAGAGTGGCGGGAGTGATCGCGCGGTGTGTCGCCGCGTTTCTCGTCATCACGCTGACCGGATGCATCGCCGGGGTGACGACGAACGCGCCACCGTCCGACTTCATCGTGGTCAGCGATTTCGCGGTGCCGGAGAGCGCGGTGCACCTCGACACCAGTTTCGGCTTTTCGCTCTATCGCGGCGAGGCGGGAGTGCCGCCGCAGCAGCGGGCTGCGTCGGTCGGGCGGGCGGTGGCCTTTCTCGTCACCGATACGATCACCGACCGGCTGCGCGCACGCGGTTATGACGCGGTCAGCACCACCAATCCGAACCCGGCCCCCGCGGGCTACCGCGCGCTGATGGTCAGCGGCCGGCTCAGCACGATCGATGAGGGGCAGCGCCGCCGTGTCGGCAACGAGCACAGCGCGGTGATCGCGTCCGTCGACATCAGCGCCGAACTGCCGGGCGGTGCGGTCCAGAGGGTGCAGAGCTTTATCGTCGACTCGCGCAGCGCGCCGGCAACACGCGCGCAAAGCGGCGCCACCAAACGCGAGACCGGCGTCGATGCCGATGCGGCCCGGGTCGGCGCCGAGATTGCCCGCGTCGTCGCCGATGTCGCCCAGCGCAACAATTGGCTGCCGGTGGTGCGGTGATCGCGCAGTGAAATTAATGGAACAATGAGACAGCGATAATCCCAGCGATCACAATCTCACCGCCTCATTGTTGGCCTTCTTTTGTAATTCTGTGGCTTCGCGGCGTTATGCCCCCGGCACCGTACCCTTGGGCAGGGTTTCGCAATAGCGCGCGATTTCGCCTGGAGTCGTGATCCACAACGCGTCGCGGTGGGCCATCATATGACGGATCGCGCGGCGCAAGGCACGCAACCGGAACGGCTGGCCGATGATGAACGGGTGCAGCGCCACGGAGTAGACAAGCGGATATTTCCGCGACTGTTCGAGCATCTCGTCGAACTGATCGATCAGCATTTCCTCGAACTGCCGGCCGGTGTGGCGGCGATGGACGATGCTCGGCACATCGTTCAATTCCATCGGGTACGGCACCGAGAGGACCGGCCCGGCGCGCGTCGTCATCCAGAACGGCTGATCGTCGGCCGCCCAATCCATCACGTAGCGGTAGCCCGCCTCCTTGAGGAGGTCGAGCGTCACCCCGGTCTCGCCGAGCCACGGCCCGAGCCATCCTTCCGGCTTCTTGCCGGATAGCCGTGTGACGACCTCCGTGCATTCGGCGATAAGCCGCGCCTCGTCCTCTTCCCACATAAAGTCCTGGCGCTCGGAATTGGTGCGGCCATGGCCGACATATTCGTCGCCGCGGGCGTTCATCCGCTCGACGATCGCCGGGCAATTCTCCAGTACCGCCGAATTGACGTTGTGCGCGCCGGGCAGGCCGAATTCGTCGAGCAGGTCGAAATAATACCAGAGCCCGACCCGGTTGCCGTAATCGCGCCAGGAATAGTTGCGATGGCTTTGCGGCGCCGGTTCGCCGGTTGAATCGATGCCGATCCCGGCGCCATAGGCGAAGTATTCAATATTGTTGCAGAAAAAGACCGCGAGCCGCTTGCCCTCCGGCCAGTCATAGACCGGCCGCCGGTGGATCGGCACGTAGTCGTAGCGGCCGTGACGGGGGAGCTTCATGGCGCAGCAGCCCCCACCCCAACCCTCTCCGGCCTGCGAGGGAGGGAGATGGCTGACTTCTGAACTGACGCGCTCCTTCCCCCGCAAACGGGGGAAGGTTGTGGCGAGGGCCGGACGATCACCGTCCCTTGAACACCGGGCGGCGCTTTTCCATAAAGGCGGTGCGGCCTTCGGTGTAGTCCTCGCTGGCGAAGCATTCGGCGACGACGCGCTTGCACAATTCCATGTCGCGCTTCTCGGGGTCCTTCAGCGCCTCGCGGACGATCTGCTTGACCGAGCGCACGGTCAGCGGCGCGTTGCCAGCGATCGTCGCGCAGTAATTGTTGACATAGCTTTCGAGCTCGCCATCCGGAACCACCCGGTTGATCAGCCCCATCGCCAGCGCCTCGTCGGTGGTGAACTGGCGCGCCGTATAGAAGATCTCACGGGCAAAGGCCGGACCGACGACGTCGATCAGTTTCTTGATCCCGTCATAAGCGTAGCCAAGACCGAGTTTTGCGGCCGGAACGCCGAATTTCGAGCCTTCCGCGGCGATGCGGATATCGCAGGCAAGTGCGGTCGCCATGCCGCCGCCGATGCAGTAGCCGCGGATCATTGCGATCGTCGGTTTTAGCGTCTCCTGTAACGCCATGCGCGCACTTTCGGACACCTTGGCGTAGATTTCGGCGGCCTCGGCGCTGGCGCGCTTTTCCTTGAACTCGGAGATGTCGGCGCCGGACACAAAGGCCTTACCACCGGCGCCGGAGAGCACGATCACGCGGATCGCCGGATCGCTCTCAAAATCTTCCATGATCTGCGCCACGGCCTGCCACATATCGAGCGAGACCGCGTTGTGGCGGGCGGGGTTGTTGAAGATGATCCGGCCGATCGCGCCGTCCTTTTCGGCGATCATCTTTGATGAAACGAGGGGCTGGTCAAGCATGTGGGTCTCCCTTTCAGGTTTAGCCGTCATTGCGAGCGAAGCGAAGCAATCTCGTGCCATAGGAGCTTTACGCCAGCGAGATTGCCGCGTCGCCTTCGGCTCCTCGCAATCACGAGGTCAGAGCACGCCGGCGGTGCGAAGCTCGGCGATGTCACCCTGGTTGTAGCCGAGCTCGCGCAGGATCTCGTCGTTGTGCTCGCCGAGATCGGGTGTCGCGATGCGCATCCGCTCTGGCTCGGGCGTCTTCATCATGTTGATTGGCTGGCCGACGACCTTTAACTCGCCGAGCCGCTTGTGATCCATCGGCCGGGCCATTTCGAGGTGCTGCACTTGCGGGTCGGCGAAGGTCTGGTCGATCGTGTAGAGCGGGCCGCACGGCACGCCCACCTCATTGAGCAGCTCGATCCAGTACGCGCTCGGCCGGGTCTTGGTGATCTCGCTGATGACCTCGTTGAGCTTTTTGCGATTTTTCGAGCGCTGCGGACCGGTCGCGTAATCGGGGTCGGCCAGCAGATGCTCGGCGCCGGCGGCCTCGCAAAAGCGCTTGTAAAGATTGTCGCCCGAGGCGGCGATGTTGATCTGCCCGTCCGCGGTCGGGAACAGCCCGGTCGGGATGCCGGTCGGATGGTCGTTGCCGGCCTGCTTCGCGACCTCGCCGGCCTGCAGCCAGCGCGACGCCTGGAAGTCGAGCATGAAAATCTGCGCTTCGAGCAGCGAAGTGTGCACCCACTGCCCCTCGCCGGTCGTCTCGCGCTCGATCAAGGCCATCATCATCGCCTGCGCGAGCAGCAGCCCGGCGCACAGATCGTCGATCGGGATGCCGACCCGCACCGGCCCCTGACCGGGGAAGCCGGTGATCGACATCAGCCCGCCCATGCCTTGGGCGATCTGGTCGACACCGGGCCGCTTCGCATAAGGCCCGGTCTGGCCGAAGCCCGAGATGCTGCCGTAGACGATGCGCGGATTGATCTTCTTGACCGACTCGTAATCGACGCCCAGCCGGTGCTTCACCGTCGAGCGGAAATTCTCGACGATGACATCGGCCTTCGCGGCCAATTTCATAAAGATCGCGAGCCCTTCCTTGGTCTTCAGATTGATCGCCAGGCTGCGCTTGTTGCGATGCAGATTCTGGAAGTCGAACCCCTCGCGGCGCGACCCGGTGATGTCGGTCGCCGAGGCGCCGGGTGGCTCGATCTTGATGACATTGGCGCCCCAATCGGCGAACTGGCGCACGGCGGTCGGGCCGGCGCGCGCGTGGGTCAGGTCGAGCACGGTGTATTTGGAGAGCGGCAAGGATCCGATGCTCACGACAGGATTTCCTCCGATTACGGGCGCACAAATGGCTCGACGGCAACTTTCGTCCTTCACTCGGCTCAACGTCAAGGAATGCCGACGGAATGGCGCACTGCGTAAATCGGTGGTGCCGGGAATACGCGCGGCACCCTTGAGGCGCCATCGGTTGACTTGGATCGCCGGCCGCCGTCAATTGCCGCGGTCAGGGGAGGAGTGAATGCGCACTTTGGTCAAAGCCGCCACGGCGGCCGTGCTGGCGGTTCTGGCGTTCGTCGGCCCGGCGGCGGCACAAAAATCGGGCGGGATTCTCAGGCTCTACCACCGCGACAGCCCGGCGAGCATGTCGATCCTCGAAGAAGCGACGATCTCCACCGTGATGCCGGCGATGGGGGTCTTCAACAATCTCGTCGTCTTCGACCAGCACGTCGCGCAGAATAGCCTCAAATCGATCGTCCCCGATCTTGCCGAAAGCTGGTCCTGGAACGCGGACGGCACGGAGCTGACCTTCAAGCTGCGACAGGGCGTCAAATGGCATGACGGGAAACCGTTCACCTCGGCCGATGTCAAATGCACCTGGGACCTCTTGGCCGGCCGCTCCGCCGACCGGTTGCGGGTCAATCCGCGCAAGGCTTGGTACGTCAAT
>Ga0181537_10003139_pt1 | contig 14272 bp, 11 predicted proteins | sample PEATcosm2014_Bin_39_FD_119765 | JGI IMG/M metagenome (GOLD analysis project Ga0181537, IMG submission 119765) | Peatland microbial communities from MTU Mesocosm Facility, Houghton, MI, USA - PEATcosm2014_Bin23_10_metaG | ecosystem: Environmental > Terrestrial > Soil > Wetlands > Peat | place... | reverse complement strand
GGGTCGTCCTACTCGCTCCGCCTTACCGCGCGCCTTCGCGCAGTGGCTTCATGGAGCTTTCGTCGCCCGTTACAGCGGCGCTACCGCACAGGATTCACACCTGTTTCCCTATTCTCCCCGGCTGATGGTCCGGGGCACTTTCTTGCGGGTTAAGGGCCATGCGGGTGAAGGCATGGCCGCTGTCAAAGAACTGGAAGGGTGAATAGAAGGTTGCGGCGGGGACGTCAAGCGGGATTGACATTGGGCGCAATGTGTAACATGATGTATAACATTATGGTCAAAGCCACATCACGCTCGGTGCATCACGCCTTTTCCAAGTTCCTGGACATGGCCCACGAGGGGCAGCAGATCGTCATCACGAAACGGGGAAAGCCGTGGGCGAAGTTGGAGCCGATTGCGGCGGAAAAAACGGAACGAAAAGTGGTTTGGCCGGATGTTTTCAAACGCGCGCGCGAAGCATCGGGCGGGCGCACCTTCAAGGCAGTGGAGGAGTTTCTGAAGATGCGGGAGGAGGAGCGGTGGTAACTTACGCCGATAGCAGCTTCCTTGTTTCGACTTACATCACCGACGGAAATACCCAGGCCGCCAACCATTTTCTGCAGCGGAATGCCAATCTTATCTTACTGACCCGTTTCTCGAAGTCGGAAGCACAGCACGCCATGCGCATGCTGGTCTTTCGCGGAATTATTCCGCACGAGGTGATGACTCGTGGGATCCTTACTTTTGAACACGATCAACACGAAGGGCTCTATGAAATGCTTCCTCTGGCAGCGGAAGATTTATTTCATCAAGTATCTCAACTGAGCAACCGCCACGCCCTTGAATCCGGCGTGCGTTATCTGGATATGCTGCATATCGCGTCGGCACTGCTGGCGAATGCAACGCGCTTCCTGACCTTTGATAAGCGCCAGGGCAAGCTGGCCAAAGCGGTTGGGCTGCAAGTGAAGCCGTGAGAGACATGCAATCCGGATGTCTTCGCAATCGTCATTTTTGGAGGTGAATTCTCGAAGCGCAACGGCAACCAATCAGCGTGAGATGGTTATCTATCAGCGCGAAATAAAATTTCGCGTATAACAAGTGGCGTTCCCAAATGAAATTTGGGAACGAGGGGAAAGAATGGGTCGGGACGGCAGGCGCGCCTGTCGTCGACCCTCCAGGAGTGGAAGGCATCGCCGCTGGGACAGTGGCGGCTAACCGCTGAAGTAAGCGCAGATGGCTACATTAGAATGAAGTCATGGAGAGGCGATGACTGATGGGCTTTTGCTGCTCGGCGGGGATGACGGGGAGGCCGGAGAGGCTGACGCGTTCGTATTGGGCGAACTCGGCGCGGCAGAGGGCCTGGAATTCGGTCCAGCGCGGCCAGGAGGCGTCGACGGTGGCGGTGGCGACCTGGCGCAGGAGGCTTTTCCATTCGATGAGGAGGCGGTCGACGTCGCCGCGATGGACGTGTTCCTCGAGACCCTGCATGGGCACGTACTTTTTGGCGCGCAAGGAGCGGACGATTTCCGCGCCGCCCGCGCCATAATTGACCGGCATGCCGTCGACGAGAAAACCGTCGCTGGTGAAGCGGCGGTAGGCTTTCTGGCAGGCATGGGCGAGGCGTCCGCCCCAGCGTGGTTCGTTGCCGCAAAAGCGGTCGCCCGCGACGAGGTTGGCCATGTCCTCGAGGAGGTCGTTGAGCGGATATTTTTCGTCCTCAAGCCCGGCCAGGACACCGAGGCCTTCCGCGCCGGAGAAGCAGGCCATGATGCGTCCTCGCCGAGTGAGCTGAAGCTGCCGGTCAAGAATGCCGACGCGGTTCCAGAGCCAGATCAGCGCGGGCTTGGGATCGAGTTCGAGGCATTCGGTGCGATGCCGGCAGGGGCCGCAAAACGGCGCGGGATCGTTGACGCGCCGGACCAGACGCGCGCGGCCCGCATCGGTCTTGAGGCCGCAGGGGAGCGGCTCGCGGATTTTTTGCGTCGACTCGATGCCGAGGGGAATGAAGTCGGTGGTGAAAAGTTTTTTCTGGAATGCGGCGCAGATTTCGTCGATGGAGCCGCCTTGCGCGAGTTCCTGCAAAAGAGGCCGCCACGGAAGCGGCGCACTGCGGCGGAGATGACCGGCCCGCGCCTGGCCGAGCCGGGGCGAGCGCTCGCTGACAAGAACGTAGCCCTGGTCGTCGAGTCCGCGCCGACCCGCGCGCCCGAACATTTGCAGCAGGTCGGAGGGGGTGACCTCGCGGGGAAATCCACCGGCGGTGAAGCTGGTCGCGGTGACGAGCACGGAGCGGAGGGAAAAGTTGATGCCGGCGCTGAGGCCGAGCGTGGCGACGACGACGCGCAACTGGCCGCCCTTGGCCAGCGGCTCGATGAGTCCGGCGCGCTGGACATAGCCGAGGCCGCTGTGGTGGAACGCGACGCGCTGGCCGAGCAGTTTCGCGAGGTCGGGCCCGGCGGCGTTTTCCTGGTCTTTGGTGAGGCGCAACGGTTGCGGACAGGGAATGCGGGCGGCGACATCGCGGGCGATTTTTTCCGCCTCGCGCCGGTGCGGAGCAAAGACGAGGATGGGGCCGAGATCGTCGCGGAGCGCGCCGGCGATGCGCCGCGTCCAATATCCGGTGACGGCATCGGGCACGTTGCGGGCGAGCGAATCGATTTCGACTTCATCGAGCGGGACGGGACGCTCGCGCTGCTCGATCAGCGTGACTTCGCGCCCGCGCCCGAGGCGCAGGAGCCGGTCGCGCACGGCAGCGGGATTGGCGACGCTGCCGCTGAGGAGCAGGAGTTGCGTCTGCGCGGGGAGCGAGAGGATGGTTCCCTCATAGTGATTGCCGCGCAACGGATCGGCGAGCCACTGGTACTCGTCGATGACATAGAGCGAGGCGCGGGCGGGGGTCTGCTGGGCCTCGAGGGTCGCGACGACGAGCGGCGCTTCGGGGTCGTGGGCGAGATCGCCGGTGGTGATGCCGACGCGCCAGCCCTGGCGGTTCCACTCGGCGAATTTGTCGTTGGCCAGCGCGCGGGTGGGGACAGTGAAGATGACCTGGCCGGGTCCGCGCCGCTGCTGGAAATATTGCTCGAAGATGAAGGTTTTGCCCGCGCCGGTCGGGGCCTGGACGATGACGTCGTCGCCGACGGCCAGGGCGCGAATGGCCTCGGCCTGCCAGGCGTCGGGCAGGCGCAGTTGTTGCAGGGCCTCGAATCCGATCATGCGATAACTAAAGGGCGAATAGGCTGCAAGTAAAAGGTTAGTTGTGGGGAATGGGACCTATGGGACGCATGGGACTGATGGATTTCCTCGTTCCCAAGTTTCACTTGGGAACGCGCTTGCTGAGGCAATTTTATCGCCGACACCGCTCTGGTGGAGAGAAGATTTGCGCAAAATGAAATTTCGCGGATAGCAAAAGGACGTTCCCAAATGAAATTTGGGAACGAGGGGACGCATGGGACTTATGGTTTTTGATTTATGGAGCGAATTGGCGCGCGCTGACGATGCGGTATTTGTAGGCTTGGAGCGGCTGGCCCGCCGGCGGCGCTGCGACGGTCGGATCGAGGTAGCGCTCAATTTCGTAGGAGCCGCGCCAGTCGCCGAGGACGAGATCGACGCCTTCGTTCCAGACGTTTTGATGGGGATCCTGCGTGAGCTTTTTGAGGACCTGGACGCGGACATGGACGGTGTAGGAATTCGAGCGGGTGGTGAGGCGTCCGTAAAGCTGCGCGTAGGGGAGTTCGCGAAGGTTGTCGCCGGTGAGCTGGCCGCCGCCCGAACTCCAAAAGGAGGCGAGCGCGGTTTGCGTGGTGGAGACGTTGGGCGGGACCGAGGCCTGCCCCAGCGGGACGATGGGGACGGTACAGATTTCGCTTTCGCTGAGGTAGGCGTCGACGCTGTTGTTGGCGAAGCGGTTTTCGATCTGCGCGACGGTGGCGTCTTCATCGACCGGATTCCAGATCGAGGTGAGAGGCGCACCGGACGATTTGTAGGTGTTGGCGTCGGAAGCGGGAATGGCCGGGATGCGCAGGTCGTCGAGGAGGGCGCGCAGGGCGGTGTTGCGATGGAGATAAGTGAAGGGCGCGATCTGGTCGTTGAGATTGATTTTTCCGGCGGTGGCGAGGCAGGTGCTGATGGCGTAAGGCTCGACGACGGGCATCCAGAAATTGTCGAGGATGAGGTGGTCGGGCGGCGTGGCGGCACCGGGATGGCCGGTGTAGGGCGCGCCAGTTTTATTGGCCGCCGGATAGGGACAGAAGAGGAGCGTCTGCCACGGTGCCGATTGCGCGGGCGAGGCGGGGTTGATGCCGGAGGGGAGCGAGCCGAAGATGACCGGCGAGGGCACGAGCGCGTTGGGCGTGCGTTGCGTGGGCGCGCCGACGTTGCCGCCGGTGAGGGAAAAGTAGGCGGCGGCGGGGGCGTTGGTTGTGCCGCTGTCGGGGAGGTTGATTTGCGCGCCGTCGGGAGCAAAGCCGGGGCCGGTGTCCCAATCGCCGGGAAGACCGGATGCCTGGCAAACGCCATTGGTTCCGGTATGGACACTGCAAGGCGGAGACGGAAAATAATTATAGTAGGCTTTGGTTGTGCCATCGCTCCAATTGGTAGTCGTCATCAGGGTTTGGGCCGTGTTTGGGTAATAAGCTCCCGCCTCTAGATTGTTCATGCCACAACTCGCGTTAACGTAATTTGTCGTGTCGGCGAGAGGAGGATTGGTCGTACTGTCCGTGTCGGCGCGAACTGTTCCAGGAGCAAAACAAGCGCTGGTTCCATCGGCGAAGCGAAGATTATGCGCGGGAGAACCGCCTTGAGCGTTCTCCGGGCCCGACAGGTAATTGGGATGCGGCTGGAACATCGCCGACGGCACATTGGTCAGCCCGGCGATGACGCGGAGATCGGTGGCGGCCTCGACGCTGCGGCTGACATCGCCGGTCTGGATCATTAGCGCGCGGCTGCTCGGCGAAGTTTGCAGGCGATGCTGGAGGCTCATGTACCAGGAGGGCGCAACGGCGCAGGCGGCGTTGGTGGTCCAACCGGGGATGGAAGGCAGGGGCGGAATGGCATCGGCGTGATCGCATTCGCCTTTGTTGGTGAGTTCGTGGGCCGAGAACGCAAAGCTTGGGAAGTAGACGGAGAAGGTTTGCAGCGGATTGCCGTTGAGATCGCTGATGGTAACGGTGAGAGTTGCGCCGGAAAAACTGAGTATGCTGGTCGGCGGCCAGCCTTGTCCTCCTGTTTTGGGATCGAGCATCGACGGCTGGCCCGTCGTCATGGGCAACTGAAATGCGTTGGTGCCGGCGAACGGATAGTTCGTCGTGCCGCCGCTGTCGAGCGCATCTCCCGTTTGACGCCAGGAGACCGGTCCCTCGTTGCCGCCCCAGGCGCGGTCGGCGGGGAGTTTCAATAACGGAGTGCCCAACGGAAGCGAGGTGGCTGTGTGCGCAAAGCCAAAGCAGTTCGCATTGTTGTTCACCGTGATTGCGTCAAGCCCGGAAATCTGGATGGTGCAGCCATCGCTGACTTCGGGGTAAGCGCAGCCGGGTTGAAAAGTGCAGGGTACGATGAAGGCGCGAATCTGCTCGCTGCTCACATTTTTCCACTGGGATGAGCCGGGGAGGAAATTCGCGTTCCAACTCGTGCCCGCCAAATTATCAGGCGTCGCGGTATAGTCGATGACCGAACCGTTTTTGAATCCAAACCCGGAGACGTAGAGAACGAGGGTGAGGCTGGAGAGGGTGGGGCAGCGGCCGAAACCGCGCAAAGTGACCTGGCTCGTGACGGAGCCGTAGGTCCAGGTCAGCGGGATGATGAAGCCGCGACCGACGCCGGAAGTGCCCACGGCGAAAGGAACAATGGCGGGATTGGGATCGACCGCGTTCAAGCTGCGAATGAAGTCGGTGATTTCGAGCATGATTTGCGGCCAGTTCGCGCCGGTATATTTTGCGCTGAAGGCAGCGCCGTAGCCTGGGAGATTGACGCTGCCGCGATTCACGAGGTCGTTGAAGAGTTGCAGATTGCTGGTCGTCGCGGCGGAGGGGGACGAGGCGTTCGGATCAAAATCGTCCTTGGTGTTGAGCGGATCGTTTCGCTGGAAGAAGTAGTTGCGGGGGTTGCTGGAACCGACGCCGATGGTGGCGACGTTGGTGATGGCGCTGTCGGTCGCGGTCATCCGCAGCGCGCCGGTCGAGGTGAATTCGGAATCGGCCACCGGCCAGATGGCGACGCGCGGCTCGCCGAGCAGGGTGGTCTCCGGCGCCTGGCTGTGGGCGGTGAGGACGAAACGCGCGACTTCGAGTTGCGCCGGAGTGACCGGATTGGCCTGGCGCGGACCGGCGCTGGTGGCATTCGTGCTGAAGCAGAGCTCGTCGGGCGAGGCGTAGAGGCGGTCCATTTTCGCCGGGACGGTTTCACCCGGCGTGGTGGCCTGCGTCCCGAATTGAGAACCGCCCCAGGCATAACGCGGGGTGAGGCCGAGCAGTTGTTGCGGCGAATAGGAGTTGGTGCCAAAGACCAGCGCGAGCGAGGTGGTCGCGGGATGCCCCGGATAGGCGGAATATTCCCCGGCGGCGGGCTGGCTCGTGCTCCAGGCGACGTCGTTGGTTGAGTTGAGCCGGGGCGTATTCCAGGGCGTGCCGCAACCGGCGGTGTTGACGTTGATCTTGCAGGTGTCGTCATCGGTCCAGAAAGCGATGCGCGCGACGATCGGGTTGGCGCTGGTGCCGTTGCTCGCGGGGCCGAGCGTGCCGTCCTGAAGTTCATAGAGCCAGGCGACGGGCATCGTGACGGCGTTGGTGCCGGCACCGAGATCGCTGCTAACGCCGGTGATTTGCGTGCCTGCGGTTTGGTTCGCCTGATTGGTCAGCGCCGCCGGGTCGAGGATCGGATAGAGCGACTGGCCGGAGTAGCCGGTTGTCTGCGCCGGGGAATTAAGGTCGGTGTATTGGCTGGGCTCGTTGCTCCAGTTGGCGGGGACATCGGCGCTGAGGAAATTGAGATTGCCGGAGGTATCGGTCATCGCGGCGAGGTTGGTGGTCGAATAAAGTTTGTAGCAGGCAGTGGGCGCTCGCACCGCGTTGGTGCTGTAGGTGCGGAGCAGGCCGGGCTGGGAAATCCAGGCCTGATTGGTTTGCGAGGAGGCCTGCCCGATCTGGCCGATGACGAGCGCCACGGCGGAATCGGCGAGGATTTTTTCGCGGGCCAGCGTGGCGTTGCCGAGCGAGCCGCGCGTCTGGTGGGAAGCGCCCTCGAACAAGGCGAGCAAAAGCAGGGTCATCACGGCCAGGGCGACGAGCGCCATGACGAGGACCATGCCCGTGGTGCTGGAGATGTTCCTGCAGACAGCAATGCGGCTCATGATGGCGCGACCGTGTAAGAATCAGGGAAATAAAACGGAGAAATGAACACGCAACGCCTTGGCCAGTTTCATGACCTCAATGTCAGAAACGCCCCTGACTTGGGATTCGATCTTGGCGATGCCTTCCCGACTGATATCCCAGCCGATTAGCTGGCATTTGGCGGCCAACGCTTCTTGAGAAATATCCTGCTTGTACCGAAGCCGGCGCACAATCGGTCCTATGATGTTTTTGCGGTGTTTCATGTACCGGAATCGGCACTAAACGCTAAGACCTTGCCATGGCTTATCTTGTACTGAATTCAGTACAAGATGAACTTGCTTTTGGACGCGCACCATTTACGGCGTCGGCGTGTTCGACCAGGCCGAGGAGGGGAGCTGGATGACGCGCTGGAAGATGCGATGGCCGATTTTTTGCGCGGTGAGGCTGGTGTCGAGCGTCGCGAGATCGGTGTCGAGTTGCGCGGCCTGCTGGAAGAGCGTGGCGGAGACCAGTGGCGGCGGATTGGTTCCGTTTTGGGCGGCCAAAGTCTGGGCGGAGATCGGGTCGATCGCGACGAGAACAAGTCGCAGGCGCGGCGGCAACTGGTGCAGCGTGAGGAGATTGGTCGTGTCGCGGGAATCGTAATTGTAAGCGGCGGACAGCGGCGGGTTGGAGTCATTGGCGGCGCGTTCGGGCAGGACGATCAGGGTCGCCACATTTTCGGCCAGGATGGGAACGGATGCGCCCGCCGGCACGAGCTGTTGAATCCAGGCGGATGAGGGCCACGCGGCATAAGGCGTCATGGTGAAAATTTGGAGCGACTCGGCGGGCTGCAGGATCTGCTTCAGCCGCCAGCGCCAGCAGTGGGTTTGGAGCAGGATGAAGCCGGGCGCGGTGTCATCGTCGCCGAATTCGACAAAGTAGCCCATCGCGTTGAGCAGGTGTTCCACGCCCGTATGCGCATAGGTTTGCGTGGAGCAGGAGCCTTGCGGGGCGACGAAAAAGACGCCGCTGCCGGTCGTGATGCGCCGGCCGGCGGCGAGCAGGCCGTTCGCGCCCGAGCTGGGGCCGCAGACGAAATCGAGATCGGAGCGGCGCGCGAGATGATCGGGAACGAAGGCGGAATTGGTGCGGAAGTTGCCGCCGGCATCGGCATAATCCTGGTAAGGTTCGAGCGTGGCGGCGGCGAGATTTTGGGCCACGGTTTCAAAGGCGTTTTGCGCCTCGGCGAATGGGTCGCTCGCCCCCGATTTCCAGGCTTGATCGATGTCGGTCATGTATTGCAGGACCGCGACCATGATAATCATCAGGACCGCGAGTGAGACGAGCACCTCGATGATGGTGAAGGCCCTACGGTGCGGCCTGGAAAACGACGGCATAAGTCCGCACGCGATCCGGCGCACCCAACGGCGTGACCTGAAGCGTCATCTGGGTGAGCGCGGCATTTCCCTGGTAGGGCGTGACCGCCGTGCTCTGCGCGGCGTAGGCGGCCGCCTGCGCGGAATTGAGGGGAGTGCCCTGGATGTCGAGGTAGACCGTGCCCGACGGGAGCGTCCCCTGTCTGGCTTCCTCGATTAGCGTCTGGGCAATTTGCGCGGTGGCCCGGTCGTCGCGCGCCATCCGGGCGGTTTTCATGCCGAGGGCCAGTAAAGGCGCCAAGGTCAGGAAGCCGAAGCTCATCAGGCCGATGGAAAATGTCGCCTCCACGAGGCTGAACCCGCCTCGCTTACGTCTTTGGGTTGGCTGGAAACGAAATAACTTCATTTTCGGAAAACTCCGCCGATATCGGTTAATTTCTGTCCGTTAAAAGCTAATTAACAACTTATCCTGCGCCGTCACCTCTTTTCTTGGGAAATTTTTAGCTGATCCGTTCGCCGCGCTCGTTGAGGAGAATGATCTCGGAGGAGGAGTCGGGCGCGGGGAAGAGCAGCGCGATCCAGCCGAGCGCCTGGCCGACGGCGTAGGTCAGCGGAATGAGCGGCGCGATGAGTCCGGCAACGATCCGCCGCCATGCGCCCAGGAGGGAATTGCAGGTGAGGGCAATGATGGCGGAGGCCACGAGCCAGAGGATGACGAACTCGATTTCGAGGCGGCAATAGAGCAGGGCCGCGAGGGTGGCGAGGACCATGAGGGGCAGGAATTGATGGAAGGTGGGACGCCAGCCGCTGACGCGAAACTGCCGGGTGCGCCCCATGCCGTAGCGCAAAAGCGTGAGGGCCATCGGCCCCGGCGCGGCCCGTTGCGGGCGAAAAATCCGGAGGCCCGGATCGTAGTAAGCGCCGACACCCGCCGTGCGCGCGCGGTCGAGCCATTCGTTTTCCTCGTTGGGATAGAGGTCGCTCGAAAGCGGGCCGATTTTATCGAAGATGGAGCGGCGGACGGCGAGGTTGCAGAGGATGAGGTCGGTCTGGGTCGCGGCGCGAAACCCGCCCACGGGCGCATACCGCGCGGAGACGGTTCCGACGATCAGCAGATGGGTGAGCAAGGCGTGGAAAATCTCTTCCCAGAAGGTGGCGTGGGGGCGCAGCAGGGCCGGGCCACCGACGATCTCCACTTCAGGCCGGGTGAAGTCGGCCTCCAATTGTTGCCAATAACCGGAGGCGAGGGAGCAATCGTTATCGAGGAAAACCAGGATGTCCCCGCGCGCGCGGGCGAGCGCGGCGTTGCGTTGACGGGCGGGATGTTCCCCCTCGGCGACGAGAATTTGGACGCCACCCGGCGGCGGCGGTGTCTCCCGCAAACTGACCAGCGCCGGCTCGTTGGCGTGGTAACGGGACATCGGCAGAATGACGGTATAGCGGGGCGAATCCATGAAAACTGATGCCGTCACAATGACTCAATAATCTTCCTTTGACCAAACGATAGTATTGCAACAACTTGGGTGCTGTCACCCGTCTTATTCCAAACCAAAAGCCATGTCCACGATTCTTGTCCTGACCGCCAGCCCTCGCGGCGAGCGTTCCGTTTCCCGCGCGCTGACCAGCACCTTCGCCAAGCTCTGGGCGCAGCAACATCCGGAGGACACCGTGCTGCTGCGGGACATCGGCCATCATCCGGTGCCGCATGTGACGGAGCCGTGGGTGGTCGGCGCGTTCGCCTCGGCCGAGGCGCAAAACACCGAGTCGAAGGCCGCCATCGCGGTTTCGGATCAATTGGTCGACGAATTTCTCGGCGCGGACCGCTACATCTTCGGCGTGCCGATGTACAACTTCAACATTCCCTCGACCCTCAAGGCCTATATCGACCAGATCGTGCGCGCGGGCAAGACGTACGCGCTCGGGCCCAACGGTTACGAAGGATTGGTCAAAGACAAGAAGGCGCTTTTTATCACGAGCAGCGGCGGTTCCTTTCCGCCCGGAACGCCGATGGGGGCGTATAATTTCCAGGAGCCTTACCTGCGCGCGATCTTCGGTTTCATCGGCGTGACGGATGTTCAGTTTGTGACCGCCGACAGCATGAACCAGGGCGAGAGCGCCGCGAAGCAGTCGCGGGAAAAAGCGGAAAACGCGCTGAAGGAACTAGCGACAATCTGGTAAGCGGGTATGTTTAGTGCCTATGAGCACGATCAACGAAAATGTGAAGAAGCTGGCGCCAGATTTGACCAAGGGTTTTCCCGGCAGCCCGCACGCGATGCTGGGCGGTTATATCCTGGCCAAACGCGCGCTGGACAAATGCCGGGCCGAACTGGCCGGGACGGTGGGCGAATATCATTTCGATTGTCCGCTGGATAATATGTTCTTTGGCTTTGCCGGGCTGAAGGGCGCGGACTTCAAGGAATTCGTCGCGACGGGCGCGGAAGACGCGGCGGTGGCCAAATGGATCGAGGAGCATGCGACCAAGCGCCCCCGGATCGAGATCATCAAATGGAACAACGACCTGCGTTACAAGCGGCTCAGTGAGTGTCCTGATGGGATTCAGGAATACATGGAGGATTACATCCCCGATAATGTGCCGGGGGCGGTCATCCACCACATCCGCTATTTCTTCGACATCTTCGATGCCGAGGAGAAGCGTTTCTCGCATTGAGCGTGATCGGCGTTTCTTTGAACTTTTGAGCGGCAACTAGCGTCTTTCCTTTCGAGGAGGGAGGGTGTAAGATATCGGCCGCAGAGGACGATTTACAGAGATGCGCGCTCAACTTTCCATTTCATCGATGACGCGGGGATTTTTCCTCGGCTTCGTTCTTTTGACGGGATGGGCACGGGCGCAGGACGCAACCCAGGCCGCGGTCAGTTCCCCCGCCTGGCAACAATACGACTGGCTGAAACCGGTCGAGGATCAGCAAGCCCAGGCCGCATCGGGCGAGACATTTCATGCCACGACCAGCCAGGATGTGTCGGACCCCTTCACCGTTTTATCGACGGGCGCGCTGTGGCAGGAGAAATATGGCACGCTCTATTCGCGGCGGCTGGACGACGCGCTGTCGCTTTCGTGCGAGACGAGCACGGTGACGCTGGATGAAGATTCCGACGACCTCTCGCGCAGCCAGAAGGTCGGCTTTCAGTTTCAGCCGGCCAATGAATTGACCCTGCGCGGCGATCTCCACGACACGACGAGCGACGCGCCGATGTTTGGCGAAACGGCGACGACGAGCGGCGCGGGATTTTCGGCGGATGGTCATTTGCCTTTCAACTCTGTGCTGACACTCGATGGCCGCACCGACCGGACGAGCAGCGACGCGCCCTCCGGCATTGAGACGCAAACGAACGCCTGCGACGCGGAAATCAAGCAGCCGATTGGCCAACTGCCGCTCTCGGCCATTCTGAAGGGCCATTACGAGGGGACGTCGACCGGCAACGCGCCCGCGACGAGCCTGCCTTCGCTCGAGCAATCGCTGGTCTGGAAGCCGATGCAGGACACGACGATCCAGGCGGGCTTGCGCCAGCAGCAATACCAGGAATATCCCGGCATCGATCATCAACTCAACGAAGCGCTCTTTGCCGACTGGTCGCAAAAAATCGTGGGCGAGGTGAGTTGGCACAGCTACGCGGAAGTGCTCAACTCGAAGAGCCTGATCGACCAGGCACCCGCCGCGCCCATCGCCACCGGCGCGAACGGCACGGCCCAGGCGACGACGCCGGGCAGCAATGCGAGCCTGACCAGTTCGCTCCCCGTCTCCATCGAGGACCAGACCCTGACCTTTTCCACCGGCCCGTCGTTCAAGCTCGAGAAGGATATTTCGGCCAGCGTCGAATACAGCGATCGGTGGGACAAGAATCCGGCGCCGGGAAGCACCGGCGAGGAGCAGCGCGTCTCCGTTTCGGTGAAGGGGACGTTTTAGGTCCTGGTGGACGGCGGTAGCTATTTCGCAAGGCTATTGACTTGAATCTTTTGGAACCAGAAAGGGGTCAACCAGACCGGCCTTTACTGCAAAGTCATCGAGTTTTTCGCCGAGTTTGTCTGGATCCTTCCAATACGCTTCGCTGAGCGCTTCGAGAGCCACGTCGACTTCCTCGCCCTTGCGCATCAAGGAGTATCTCTCTTGCCGATCCTGCGGTGGTTCTGCAGTCCCGAACAAAAGCGTCTTTGTTTGCAAAAGGAGACTAAGCGTAACCGGGGCCTGAAGGAGTTTCAAGTTTTCGACTACTGCCTTGTAGTGTGCGCCGGACGAGTTGTCGAAGAATTGACATATGCCCCCGTTATAAACTTCGCCCTCCAATACTCGCAAAGTGTAATAAATTTGCTCGTCCGACGTTAAACCACCGAAGCTCGCGTCGGTGTGATAAACGCGATTCACCAATGATGTCCAGAGAGCCCTCCAGGGATCGTATTCTCGGTCTTTCCGATTACGGACCTTGGCCTTTTCAATGCTTTCCCGAGTTCCTTGCTTGCACGGCATGCACAACCCACCCGTTCGAGCGGATGTTTCCGATAAAATCTCAGCTCCGCAGGCGGTGCACGGCACACGCATAAATTTTAAGGTTTTGGGCGAGCGCGTTTCCGCTTGCGCTTCAAATCAGGCAGCGTGAAGCGCGCGGTCGGCACTCCACGGACCGTCACAATGAAATCACCCTGCGTAGCAATACTCTCCACCCATCGAGTGGTATATCGATGAAGTTTCGTAAGGGGGACGGTTCTTATGGAGTAGAAAATAGCCGTTCCAGCAGCGCGGCGTAAATGAAAAAATCTAAGTCGGATATATCCACGCATCTGGATATGTTCATATTTTTAGTTGCAGGGCGACGCCTTTCTGACGTATTGTCGCACCCATGGCCAAATCTTACATTTTTTCCTCCGAGTCGGTGACGGAGGGTCATCCGGACAAAGTCGCCGATACGATTTCCGATGCGGTGCTCGACGCCTGCCTGACGCAGGACAAGAACAGCCGCGTGGCGTGCGAAACGATGGTGAAATCGAACCTCGTGGTCGTTGCGGGCGAGATCACGACCAAGGCCGATTTCGATTACAACAAGGTCGTGCGCAATGCCATCCGGGAAATTGGCTATACGGAGAAGGGCGAATCGTTCAACGCCGACGGCGTGCACATCATGAACGCGCTGACCGCGCAAAGCCCCGACATCGCGCAGGGCGTCGATGAAAAGGCCGCCGAGGGCAAGGCGACCGCCGAGCAGGGCGCGGGCGACCAGGGTCTGATGTTCGGTTTTGCCTGCACCGAGACGGATCATTTGATGCCGGCGCCGATTTATTACGCGCACGCGCTGGGCGAGCGGCTGACCAAGCTGCGCAAGGGCAACAAGGTCGGCTGGCTGCGGCCCGATTGCAAAACGCAGGTGTCGCTGCAATACAACGGCACGAAGATCGAGCGGATCGACGCGGTGGTCGTTTCGACCCAGCATCGCGACACGGTGAAGCACAAGGAGATCGAGGCTTTCATCATCGAGCATGTGATCAAGGACGTGCTGCCGAAGGAACTGCTCGACGCGAAGACGCGCTACCTGGTCAATCCGACAGGGCGGTTTGTCATCGGCGGCCCGGAAGGCGATTCGGGGCTGACCGGGCGCAAGATCATC
>Ga0181537_10003138_pt1 | contig 14274 bp, 14 predicted proteins | sample PEATcosm2014_Bin_39_FD_119765 | JGI IMG/M metagenome (GOLD analysis project Ga0181537, IMG submission 119765) | Peatland microbial communities from MTU Mesocosm Facility, Houghton, MI, USA - PEATcosm2014_Bin23_10_metaG | ecosystem: Environmental > Terrestrial > Soil > Wetlands > Peat | place... | reverse complement strand
CGCCCTCCCCACCGCGTAGAAGATGATGATGATTCCTAACTCTGTCCGAGTTCGCTTGATGGAGTAGGGTTCGGATGCGACCGCTCTGCCCTGGCAAAGGGAGGGCGGCCGTTCCGAAGACGTGCGGTCAATGTGCCGGGAAGACAGTCTGTAGTTTTGTCATTTCACGTACACGTCGACAGGCTCTGAAGGAATACCGTTGGCAACTACGACCAGTTCGCTTGGTCCCGTCTCCTGGCTGGCTGGCACGTCGAAGTGCGTGTACACGAGGAACGGAGACGCGACAGCCATACTGCTGTGGTCATGGGTGCGGCTGTAGAAAACGTGTCCCGTTTTTTTGTTTGTGATGCGAACGAGTGGAAAATTGGTAGCTGCCTGGGCATCATCGCCGTAGGCAGCGCCTTGTGAGAATCCGTTGAACAGCTGGCCGAAGACGAGATACGAATCGCCGGGCTTCACTTCAAACGGAGCTAGAGCGATCAGCGGTTTCCACGCTGGATTGTAATTCCCTTTAGGTGTGAAGACCGAGACGTAAAAGAAGTCTGTGAAGAGTAGCTGGCCGTTGGGCAGCATGAGCATGTTGCCGTAGTAGGAGCCGTCATTCGCTGCGTTGGCGGGACCGGGAATCTCCGTCAGGTCCTTTCCGTCCCACTCAAGAAACGTCGAGGGCGGGTTGCCGTACCCGGGACTCGCCATCATGAGAACCTTGCCGTTCGTTTCAAGCGATGCCGGACCATCGGCGATGTTGAGAGTGGGCGGAAATTGCGGTCCCGCAGTCCATTTTCCGGTGTAGGAGTTGTAGATCGCAGTGTTTGCGCCCGGGCCGCAAGTATCCGCTCCGGTTGCAAAAACCGTCCCGTCCGGACGCAGAACCATGGGGCCTAACTCGAAGGTCGCTTCAGCCTCTCCGCCGCAAGCGCTCGCGGAATCCCATAGCTGCACAATCGTGCTGCCGGCACTCTGCCATGTGCCTGTCCACGGCGTAAAGATTTCCGAATTCGTGCCGCTGGGTTCGTATGGAATGCCCAATGGAACGTAGGCGTCGACGGTGAGCACCTTGGTACTCGGCAGCAGCGTGTATCCCTGCTCATTGTTACTGTCGAACTGGCCCTTGCCAATCGGAGTCCAGGTCAAAGTCTTGGGGTCCAGCAGCGCTTCCTGTGCGGTGCAGCAGTTACCCAGCATGAAGGCGCCGTTGGCGAGAACGACGCTCGGGGCATCGCCTATCGTGGTCCACCCCGCCGGAGGAGCTATGCTTGTCCATGTGTTCGCTACAGGATCGTAGATGGCGCCCAGATTACTCCAGACAGGAGTGAGGAAGTTGTATTCACCGCCTTCAATAATCACCCGCCCGTCAGGGAGTACGGCTGATGCGTGATAGAGCGGGCTGTATCCTGCCGGTGTCGAGGCAATCTGACTCCAGGTTCCATTCACATAACTTCCGTTAATATCCGGAGTCAGTTTCCACCAATCCTGGCAACCATCATCTGCCACCAGAACTGTGCCGTCGGTGAGCAACAGCGGGTTGCCGGGGCCACACTCGCTGTAGTTGAGAAGAGGCGGCTGGTTGGTCAATGTTTGCCATTGCGAGGGCGGGTCGGACGCAACGTCGGAAGTAACAAGGGGCCCCTTTGTCGGCGGGATGGGGTGAAGCCGGGGGAATGATTGTGCAGTAGCAAGTCCGTTCAAGAGCAGCACTGTGATCAACGTCATTCCAAACATCTGCCAAATTTTCTTTCTCTTTTCTTGCATAGCTTCTCCTCGTTTGTACCTAAGTGTGTCGGATCAAAGTTCCAGGCGTTTTGCCGCAGCGAAAAGGTTCGTGGGTAAGTCCTGAGCTGTCTTGGTTGCTTGTGTCTGCAATCAGAAGGCAGATAACTCTGGGCTGGGTTGATGCTTGTTTGGTGGTCAGGTTTGCTGTCGCGAGAAGTAAAATCGAGAGCACAATACCGAAGCCGGAGGAGCAGAGTTCTTGGTTGCGACTATCGCCGCCTGAACAGCTTTTCTGCTTGAGCCAAGGCGATGCCAGGAATGGCAGTATTCGTAGGTGAGGGCTTCGATGCGATGTTTCTGACTGACGCGCTGGCGCAATATGGCAGCACCATAAGCTTAAGCTGAGGTGCGATCGCCAACGGCGGGGTTTGTTTCAGGATTTACACACTAGGCTTCGAGACTTTTCAACTACTCCGCTCTAGCGAGCGTTGCGTAGTTCAATCTGCCCGACCATCGTCCGCAGATTGATTTCTGGACCGCCGCCGTGGATGGCTCCTTCGGCGAAGATGCTGCGTGGCCCATATTGCGCCATTCCGTTCGAGATTTTCAGCTCCGGAAAATCATTGATGATCTGCCGGCGTGGGCTTTTTCCTGTGACAGCGTGAATGTTGCCGGTAGCCGAACCTGCAAAATACACCACGATATCGCCCATCGACGTTACAAGTTCCGAAGCGTGCATAGCGCCGTGATCGGCAATGAATTCGGCGGTGATTTTACCCATTCCGGTATGCGCCGTCGCACCCTGTGAGAGCTTCCAAAGTTCAATGTCTCCCAACGCAGTGCTGGCCAAGATCGTGCCGTGCGCCACGCCCACACGTATGTTCCCGCCACCGGTTTCAGCTACAACGGCGCCGCCCATTTCGCCGAGGTTAATGTTGCCGCCTGCGGTGCGTACCATCAGCGCGCCCATGCACCGCACAACTTCAATATTTCCGCCGCCCGATTGCACGCGTCCTGTAGCGATCGCCTTCAGCCAGATATTGCCGCCCAGCGATGCAATCTGCAGGTCGCCGATTGAGGCGTCCACGCGAATGTCTCCGCCGTCCGTGCGGATGAACGAATCTTTGAGCCGGTGATTGACGATTACGGAGCCACCCATGGTAATGGCACGTAGCGTATCTGCTTCGTCCACTTCAATGTCGCCGCCATGGGTCTGGAGGTCAAGGTGATCCACCTTGCCGCTGATCGTGATTTTTCCGCCCATCGTGTCAACGTGTACGCTCTGGGTTTGCGCTGGGATCTGCAACACGAGTTCGGCGCGAAGCGCCAGATCAATAGGTCCAGCCGTCTGGATGATCTCTGATCCAACAGCGCGGCCTACGCCAAGATGAAAGGTCGAGAACTGTCGCTGTGCGTCTTTTTCCAGCCGTTCCTGCGAGTGCAATCGAAGCAGATACGTACCGGCCTTGGCACCGGTCACAACCCGCACGGAACCCACTACGCGAGTTACCTCGAGGAGTTTTTCGCTACCGAGCGGGCCCGAGCTCTCCTGCACCCAGCCTGTTCCGTCGGGCAACACGCGCTGCTCTCGATGTACGGCGGCACACGCCGGAAAAGACATCGCAGCAATCACCAGCAACCCGCTCATGCGCCGCAATTTGTGAAGGGCTACCACTGGGAGCATGCTCCGCCCAATGCACTCTGCATTTCGCCGGAATTGCTTGCTGCATAACCTGGATTCGTCTGGCAATTCATTCTCTTGCAAGTCTCTATTTATCCGTGTCCTTCGCCTGGGCCAACACGCGCGAAGACTCCTGCCGAATGAACTCGTTCGGATCTTCCTTAGCCAGTTGGGTCAATGCCTGGTGCACGCTGGTGTCGCTGGCAACGGTGCCGAGCGCTTTCAGCGCACCGGCCCGCACGCCTGGATTATTGTCATTCAGCAGGGTCTCCAGCATGGCGTTACGCACCCGAATATCTTGCTTCACCATCGGCGAAAGCGCCTCTTCTGCCTTCAGCCGCACACCAGGATTGCTGTCTGAACGAAGCGAGTACACAAGGCTCTCGCGCACCGCTGGATCATCTGGTTTCTGCCGCAACAGATCCACGGAATCCATACGCAACCCGGAATTTGCGGTGCTGCGCGATGCCATCACCAGCAGCGCCTGAATTTGCGGATCGCTGATCGAACCCTGCACTGTCTCCGGTAGCGCGCGCTCGTAATCAATGCGTACCTGATTGCTGCCTGGCTCCTGAATGATGTTTCGAATCCCTGCGATGGATGCTTCCTGCTGCGAAGTGGAGGAGCCGTGCATGGCCGAGCTCATCCGGTACATGGTACCGATGCCGCTACCGAAGCCAACCATAAAGATCACCGCTGCCAGCGCCGGTGAAAAGCGCATCTGCCGGATCAACGCCATCGGATCCAGCACCCAGCGCCAGCCGCGATGCTGCTGCGCCGTCTCCAGGGCCTCGGCCAACCTCATGCGCGAGGACGCCAGCAAATTCGGCGTCACTTCCAATTGCGGTAACTCGCTCATCTCGCCGTGGAAGATGCGCATGGTCTCCAGTTCGGAGGCGCACTCAGCACAACGATCCACGTGGCCTTCCAGCTCATGGCGCGCGTCGTCTGCGAGCTCGTTGTAAAGATACAGCGGAATGTTTTCCTGCACCCAATCGCAATTCATGATTGCCTTTTCTTCTTACTTCAGGTCGGCTAAAGCCGCCCTTAATTTCTGTGTCGCTCGGAAGAGTGTGTTTTTCGCGGTCTCTTCCGTTGTGTTCAGGGCCTCGCCGATGGTGCGCAGCTTCAACCCTTGATAATGCTTCATCTCAAAAACCATGCGTTCCCGCGGACTCAGCTTGGTTAGCGCGCGCGCTATGCGTGCGCCCAACTCGCGCCGTGCCAGGTCGTGCTCGGGACTCGCTCCAGAACGCTCGTCCGGAACCTGCTCCAGGAGGTCGAACTCTTCACCCTCCGAACTGGTCCGCACCGAGGGATCCTCCTTGCGGACCTGCTTACGCCGCAGATAATCCATGCACAAGTTGGAGACGATCCGGTAAATCCAAGTATAAAAAGAACACTCAAAGCGGAAGCTCGACAGGTTGCGATAAACCTTCAAGAAAGCTTCCTGGTAAATGTCTTGCGCTTCCTGCTCGGAGCCCGTGAGATGAAGCGCCAACCGCAAAACCGGCTGATCGTACTGGCGCACCAGCTCTTCAAACGCAGCCTGATCTCCTTGCTGCGCCGCTCGAATCAGTTCGGCGTCATTTACCCGGCTCGGGCCCTGGCCCACCATGCTTACCTTTTGGGGAACCTGTCGCTTTGCCCGTGCCCTTCAACCTACTCCACCCTGGGGCAGAGTACGTCGCTCACAAGGTTGGACGGAACAAAGCTCAGTCCGTTAGCAATCTATTTTGAAATGCTAAATCTATTTTGAGGCTCTAAACTATTCCGCTGCCTGCACTATTCTGCAGTCCTGAACGCAGAAAGGCCAGCGCCTTGGGCGCCGGCCTTCTGCAAGAACCTCATACCTGTCACTTACGCAGGCTTTTCTTCACTGTCCTGCTTGGTCACCGTGGCCTTGATGTGTACGGTGACTTCCTTGTGCAGCTTGATCGGAACGTCGAACTCGCCCAGTGCTTTCAGTGGCTGGTCCAACTCGATCTTCCGGCGGTCCACGTTAAAGCCGCGGCCTTCCAGCTCATGCGCAATGTCAGCTGAAGTGACCGAACCGAATAGCGCGTCGTTTTCGCCAGCCTTGCGGGTAAAGTGCAGGCTCACGCCCTCGAACTGCTTGGCCAGCAGTTCTGCATCGCCCTTTTCCTTCGCCAGCTTGCGAACCGAAGAGGCCTTCATCTGCTCAATTACAGACTTGTTGGCCTCTGTGGCCTTTACCGCCAACTTCTTTGGCAGCAGGTAGTTGCGGCCATAGCCCTCGGCCACGGTCACCACTTCGCCACGTGCGCCCAGCTTGGCCACATCTTCTTTCAGAATGACTTCCATGACTTATCCCTCTCTCGCGTCTTAGCGGGTAGCCGAGAACGGCAGCAGCGCGATGTTGCGCGCCTGTTTAATCGCCTCGGTGACGCGGCGCTGGTGGGGTGTGCAAACACCCGTCAGGCGACGCGGAACGATCTTGCCGCTCTCGGCAACAAAGCCGGAAAGCAGGCGCACGTCCTTGTAATTAATGCTGTCGATCTTCTCGGTGCAAAATTTGCAAACCTTTTTGCGCCGGAAGAACTTGCGGCCACCATCGCGACCGGTGCCACCAGGGCGTCCGCCCTGACGCGGTCCCGAGGACGAAGAACGGGGACCCGAAGGACGTGCCGCGGGTGCGGCGGCGGCTTCTGGTGCCGCTGCTTCCGGAGCTGCCTGTTTAGTGCTCTCGTCTGCCATAACTCTCCTTGTTGGCGCCTCACCGGCGCCGGAACTTGCACTTGTATCTCTGGTGCCCCAGGTCGCGTCCGCTTTCGACGCAATCTGGGAGCGCGCAAACTGTTAAACCGTTGTCGGAGGAACTTCCGCCGGAGTCTCTGCCTCAACCGCAGGTGCTGGCGTCGGCTCCGCAACCGGAGCATTGGCCGTCGCTTCGGCTTGAGCTGCTGCCGTAGCTGCGTTCTCGGCTTCCTTCGCCGCTGCAAGCGTAGCTGCGTTCTCGGCGGCCACGGCCGCTGCTGCTGCCGCTGCCTGACCCTGAGTTCCCTGGCCGCGCATCTTGGAGTCGCGCAATTTCTTCACCTTCACCAGACGCTTCTCTTCTTCGTCCGTGCGAATTGTGATGAACTTGATTACCAGTTCCTGCACACGCAGGCGGCGCTCCAATTCCTTCAGCACCGAACCCGGGCCCTCCACAAATGCCAGGATGTAAATGCCATCCTGATACTTCTTGACCGTGTAGGCCAGGCGGCGCTTGCCCATCTTCTCAAAGCTGGTCACCTTGCCACCGGTGGCGGCAACATTGGTCTCCATCGTCTGGAGAAGGCGGTCCATATCCTCCTCGGGTGTGTCAGGACGAAGGATAAACATCACTTCATATTTACGATCCATCTGTTCTCTCCTGGGCTGCGCTCACGCCTGCCCTCAATCCTTACTCCGCTTGCCCGGTATCATTCTCTTTCCGATTGAACCGGTTCATCGCGGCTGACGCTCCAAGCGTCAAAATCACTCGCACCGCTTCACTGCTCGCATCCAAGGCCTCATCGGCCAATGGCAGTTTCGCTTTCCGCATTGGCGACAGCAGATATTCCCTGCCATTCGTCAGCTTATGTTCCGGCGCTACCCCAAGACGGATGCGCAGAAATTCTTGCGAACCGCCGAGGCAGGCGATAATCGACTTCATTCCGTTGTGCCCGCCAGCGCTTCCGCGCTCGCGTATCCGGATGGAGCCGAATGGAAGTGCCAGCTCGTCATACATCACGATCAGGTCCTTCGTCGGATCCACTTCGTAGCGATCCACCAATTCCCTGACTGACTCGCCGCTGAGGTTCATGAAGGTTTCAGGCTTTGCCAGCAGTACCGTCTGTCCTTCCAGCACCGCTCTTGCCGTAACTGCCTTGCAGTGGCGGTTTGCTACATTCACTCCGCACTGCTCAGCGATACGATCAATCGCCAGATACCCCATGTTGTGCGGTGTGAACTGGTATTCGATGCCCGGATTCCCGAGCCCGACAATCAGTCTCACCGTGCGTCCTCTTCCATCGCCTGCAACCGGAGCGGCATCTATCGCCGCGTACCCGGCTGCAAAGCCTCGTCTTGATAAAAGTGAAGGACAATATTTCTGAGTCCTTCACAGCAGTTATTTCTTTTTCGTATCCTTGGCAGCGGCTTCCGGCTCCACGTCCGTCTTGCCCTTCTTTATCACTTCGGGCTCGGCTGGAGCGGCAGCAACTTCTGCTGCGGGGGCAGCTTCTTCCTTCACGAACGTGATGTGTACGACCGTCGCATCCGGATCATTCAAGTACTTCACCGAAGCGTTCTGCGGCAGGTCGGAGACACGAATTGCCTCGCCTCGTCCGAGATTAGTTACGTCCACGGAAATATGGCTCGGAATGTCGGCAGGCAAGCACTCAATCTGGATTTCGCGCAGTACCAGATCCAGCAGGCCGCCCTCTTCCTTGGCGCCCTTGGCTTCGCCTGTGGTACGCACCGGAACCGACAGACGCATCGTCTGGTCCATGGCAATGCGCTTCAGGTCAACGTGCAACAAGTTGCCCTTCAGCGGCTCGTACTGCCAGTCCACCACCATCGCCTTGTCTTGTTCGCCTTCGACGCTGATCTCGAAGATCGTGTTGTGACCCGAAGCCGAACGCAGAATCTTCAGAATCTGCTTTGGATCAACGGTGATTGCGCGCGGGTCTTTCTTGGCGCCGTACAGCACCGCCGGAATCATTCCCGTGGTGCGCAAACGGCGCGCGGCATTTTTGTCGGAAGCTTCGCGCAGCTTCGCTTCCACTGTGTTCGTTGTTGTTGCGGTTGCGGTTGCCATCAGTCAATTCCTTCTACGTCTGGGTTCACGTCGCAGCTTCAGCGCACGACCGTGCGCGCCAGAGCTTTAGTTAAACAGCTTGCTCACCGAGGTCTCTTCGTGGATCGATTGGATCGCACGCGCGATGAGACCGGCGATCGAAAGCACTTTGATCTTCGCTTCCTTCTGTCCCGCTTCGCTTAGCGGAATTGTGTTCGTAACAATCAGTTCCTGTAGATTCGACTTGGAAATCCGCTCCAGCGCCGGTCCCGAGAGAACTGCGTGCGAGGCGCAGGCATACACCGCAAGTGCGCCGTTATCCAGCAGCGCCTGCACGGTCTTCACCAGCGTTCCCGCCGTATCCACAATGTCGTCCAGGATCAGGCAAGTGCGGTTACGCACATCGCCGATCACATTCATCACTTCCGTTACGTTGATCTCCGTACGGCGCTTATCAACAATCGCCATCGGAGCATCCATCTTCTTGGCAAAGAAGCGCGCACGCTCCACGCCACCCGCGTCCGGCGAAACCACTGTCAGGTTCGGCAGGTTCTGCTTGCGGAAGTGATCCACCAGCACCGGCGAAGCAAATAAGTGATCCACCGGAATATTGAAGAACCCTTGAATCTGCGGTGCGTGCAGGTCCACCACCAGCGCGCGATTGGCACCTGCGGTGGTCAAAATGTCAGCCACCAGCTTGGAGCTGATCGGAACCCTCGGCTTGTCCTTGCGGTCTTGCCGGGCGTAACCAAAATAAGGAATCACCACCGTGATGCGTCGCGCCGACGCGCGTTTCAACGCATCAATAATCAACAGCAACTGCATCAGGTTGTGCGAGACCGGATCGCAAGTCGGCTGGATCACGAATACATCCGAGCCCCGAACGTTCTCCAGAATCTGCACGTAAATCTCACCATCGGAAAACTGCGTTAAGAACGTCTGTCCCAGTGGAAGCCCAAGAAAATCGCAGACTTCCTTGGCAAGCGCCGGGTTAGACGTGCCGCAGAAAATTCGCAACTTATCGTCGCGCCGGGTCGGCACCGATTTCTTGTCACCCTTGGGCTGCTCAGCCGTCTTCGCGGGAGTCACTGCCCCCGTCTCTGGCGCCGCCTGCGTGGCTTCGGCTGCTGCTGTCGCTAAACTCGGTCTGGCTGCTGTTGCGTCCATCGCTATCTCCGCTATCGGGACTGGTTGATCCCTGGCATAAATCGCGTGAAACACTCGAAACCGCCTCCAAGCTGCAAGGCAATTTCCGACTGTAAGATACTGCTCACTATCAGCCAGCATCTTTCATCCAGGTGAGCGGCGAGCGACTCATTCGCTGCGCTGCAAACCTGAAACCGGTACTGCGTTCCTCTGACCTGAGAGTTCTGGCTGGGCGGCCAGGATTCGAACCTGGACGAAGTGCTCCAAAGGCACTTGACCTACCATTAGTCTACCGCCCAGTGGGGCAAGATTCGCCGAATCGCCTAGCGCCGCCTATCTTCCGCGGAGCTACTTCACAAACATCTGCGCGCGATACTCACTACGCGGCAGCGTTTCGGTGACAGTGGTTGCCAATCCTTCGGCGCTCATGTGTTCCGCAGCCTGCACCGCGCGCTCACGCGTACGGAACAATCCGTACAGTGTAGAGCCCGATCCAGACAGCGAGGCATAATCTGCGCCTTCGCGCTCAAGAGTTCGCTTCACGTCACGCAATTCGGGATATTGAGGGAAGACGACTCTTTCGAAATCGTTTTCTATCCCGGCTCGGACGAGGTCGAGAAGCGGAGTCTCGGCCCGGTCCCCGTCCACTTCAACGGGAACACCGGATACATTCAGGTTGCTCAACCACTCAAAAGCAGAGCGGTTGAACTTAGATAGTGTAACGGACCCATCAGGGGCAGTCAAATTCCAAGCCTTGGCTTCGCTCTCCAGAAAGGCGTCCCAGTCGGCGAATGCCTTCGGTGTGGAGACCGCAACCTCCGGTGTCACCAGCACGCAGGCTGTGGGCGGCAGCTCAGCAAGAGGGTAGACCTGCTCGCCGCGACCGAGCCCAAGCACCGCTCCGCCCAGCAAGAACAAAGGCAGATCGGAGCCGACCTCCGCGCAAATCCGCAGACGATCCTCGGCGGAGAGTGGCTCCTTGAGTTCGCGTTCGAGGGCGAACATGGTGGCAACAGCATTCGACGAACCCGCGCCAAGTCCACCCTGAACAGGCAAATTCTTCTCGATGTGAATGGTGACCTTGGCGCGCTGCTTCCACAGGCGCAGCATACGGTCAGCCACGCGATGACAGGTGTTGGTTTCATCGGTCGGAACCAGCGGATTCTTGCAGCGGATCTCAATGCCATTGCCACGCGCGACTTCGACGCGAATCACATCATGCGCCGCTACCGTCTGGTAGATGGTGTCGAGGGTATGGAAATGATCGGGCCGCAACGGGCCAATCGCCAGGCCAAGATTGATCTTCGCAAAGGAGCGTACGGTGACTGCCATATCCATGATTCTACTCGTCCAGCGGCGCATTGCGGAATCAGGAGCGCCAACCCGGCGTCACAGGGCTAAATTGGGCCGCTTAGAGCCACGCGTAAGTCGAATACAGAGGTCGGAGAACGATTGACGGAATAGATAATCGTTAGAACCACCAGTGTTATAAGGTGATCAATCGTTGAGCGAGGTTCCCTGACGATTCACCAATGGGTAAACTCCTGCTCCTGAAACGATTGTAGGGAGAGTACATGGTGGGCACAAAACAGGAAATTTTCATCCTCTTGCTAACCATTCGGAACCCCATCCGTCTTACTGGCATAAGAAAGACCTCCTTGCATCGCTTGAGACGCTTACGAAGCGTCTCTCTTTTTTTGTGCGCGATTCTTGTAGCAGAATGTTGCCGAGCTAATCGCATCTTGAAAAGCAGGGCAGAATAGCGGACGCATGAGTGCGTGCCTGGGGTGCGGGGTCTATCATGGAAGGCCAGAGCAAAAGCGATTGCGTGAGGAGAAGAGAGTGGCGATCGATCTGCGTCTCGGTTCTGTGCTGAAGGCGTCTTCTTTGCTGGTGACATTGCTGATGATTCCGGCAGCCCTGTGGGCTGGTGATACGAGCGCGCTGCGTCCACCGAAGGGTGCAGCGGTGGCGGTGGTCGCCTTCGAAGATTTGCAATGTCCGGACTGCGCCGACGCCGAGGCGCTGCTGATCGAGGCCTCGACAAAGTACAACGTGCCACTCGTACGCCGCGACTTCCCGCTGCCATCGCACAACTGGAGCTTTGAAGCACACGTAATGGCCCGGTACTTTGATACGCGTGCCGGAAAAACCGCGGCCAAGGCTCTGCCGTTGGGCGAGCAGTTCCGGCGCTGGGTGTTCGCCAACCAGGGTTCAATCACCAAGGAGAACCTGCGCGGGATGGCCGAGCGCTTTGCCGACCAGCATGGAATGGAACTGCCTGCGAACTATGATCCGCAGGGCGAGTTGAAGAAGCTGGTGCTGGCCGATTATGCGCTTGGGCAGCAGGTGGGAGTGTTTCATACTCCGACGGTGTTTGTTGTAAGTGTGAGCCAGCGCGGCGCTCCATTTGTCGAGACAGTGGACCGCGAGAAACTTTTCGCTATGATTGAGAAGATGCAGGCGGCGGAGAAAAAGTAAGAAATCGAGGGGAATGGAAAAGATGAAGACGAAGATGGTTGCGTTGATTGCGGGAGTGGTGATGATGGTTTCGGCGGCGTGGGCAGCCGATGCGCCGATGAACACGAGCGCGCTGCACCCTCCGGCAGGAAGTCGGATCGCACTGGTGGTCTTCGAAGACCTGGAGTGCCCGGCTTGCGCCAAAACGGACCCTCTACTGATCCAGGCCGTGCACAACTACTCGCTGCCGCTGGTTCGCCACGACTTCATCATTCCAAGCCACGCGTGGAGCAAGGAAGCGCACATCATGGCGCGCTACTTCGATACGCAGTCACCTCAGCTGGGCGAGGAGTTCCGGCAGTACATTTTCGCCAACCAGACTTCTATCTACAAAACAAACTTGAGGCAGTGGGCAGACAAGTTTGCGGCTGCGCACCACACCGCGCTGCCTGCTTTTTACGATCCAACCGGCAAGCTGCGCGCGGCGGTAGAAGCCGACACCGAGCTTGGCAAGGCAACAGCCGTACACCAGACTCCGACAATTTACGTGGTGACCAATTCGCCGCAGGTGCCGTACCAGCAAGTGACGGATCAGGCGAAGCTCTTTGAGACCATCGAGAAGGTGAAGAGCCAACTGCCGGCGGCTCCCGTGAAATCGGCAAGAAAGAAATAGGATTGCGGAAGTGCAGGGCGCGGCCGCGGCTGCGCCCTTTTCTTTTTGAGGAAGAGCAGCAGCAATCTGTAGCCAGTGCGGAATGGGAGTACCAGACATGATGAAAGATCTGCCATTGTCAGAGGTCTATCAGTTACTGGAGCCGGGTCCCGTTGTGCTGTTGACCACTGCGCGCAAGGGGCAGGCCAATGTCATGACCATGTCGTGGCACATGATGGTGGAATTTGAGCCTCCACTGGTGGCTTGCGTGGTGAGTGGGGCCGATTACAGCTTCGACGCATTGCGCGCGACACGCGAATGCGTGATCGCCATACCCGCATTGAAGCTGGCGTCGAAGGTGGTGAAGGTTGGAAATTGCTCGGGACGGGACACGGATAAGTTCACTGAATTCGGACTGACGCCGCTACCGGCAGAGCACGTGCGTGCGCCACTGGTGGCCGAGTGCTTTGCCAATCTGGAATGCAAAGTGACCGATACGCGCATGGTTAACAAATACAACCTCTTCATCCTTGAAGTGGTAAAGGCGTGGACGGATCGGGCGCAGAAGAATCCGAAGACGATTCACCATCACGGATACGGAACGTTTGTGGCGGACGGCAAAAAGCTCATGCTGGAGTCAAAGATGCGCTGAACCGCAGGAATACATCCATAAGCGCGAGACCTTGGCCCGTTTCAGGGTGGGTGTCTCTTGTCATCCCAGCTTAGCTGCAAAACCGCGGCGAAGGTGGGGGCCCCGCATGATGGTAACTGTGAACATGGTCTAGCGGTGCTTCTTCTTTTCCGGAGTGAAATGCAACCAGCCTTGCGGTTCGAGTTCGGTCACGTATCCGTTATCGTGCTCGATGGAGATTTCATCGCCTTCGGTGATGTAGCCGATGAGTGAGAGCGGGAGCCCCTTGAATTCGGTGGGGAGACGGCGGCCGGGCGGAACGGTAAAGAGTAACTGGTACTCGTCGCCGCCGTGGAGTGCGTGGCGCAGCTCGACCTCATGCCGATTGAGCGAGGCGATGGGGATGGCGTTTTCCTGGATGGTTGCGCCGGTCTTGGAGGCTCGGCAGAGGCGCGTGAGATCGGTCGAGAGCCCGTCACTGATATCGATCATGGCCGAGGGAATATGTTTTTCGGCGAGGAAGCGGGCGAGCGCGAGCTGCGCCTGCGGATAGAAGTGCGCGGGGTAGGACGAGGCCCGGAAGCGGCGCGTGGGCGCGGCGTACATCTGCTCCAGCAGAGCGACCGGCGCGCCGAGCTCTCCGCTTACGAAGATGCGGTCTCCGGGCTGCGCGGTGCTGCGGCGGATGGCCTTGCCTGCGGCGACCGTACCGAGGACGGTGATGTCGGCGAGGACTCCTGCGGTGGACTGCGCAAGATCGCCCCCGGCGAGCGTGACTCCAGCCCTCTTCGCTGTGTCCAGCAGTCCATCAAAAAATTGGTCGGCCCAACGTTGTGGGAGATCGGCGGGCATGGCGAGCGAGAGGAATGCGGCGAAAGGCACCCCGCCCATGGCGGCGATGTCAGAAAGTCCGCGAGTGATGCAGCGGTGGCCAACGGAGTCGGCGGGATGCCATTCGCGACGGAAGTGCACGCCTTCGAGCGAGAAATCGGTGGTGACGAGCGTTTCAGTGCCAGGCGCGGTTGAGAGGATGGCGCAATCGTCTCCGATGGATTCCAGGACACGGGCCGAGGTGGAGCGGCGCAGCAAAGGAGCAGCCGACCGGCTTGCCTGAGCAATGCGTTCAACGAGGCGAATTTCGGGAATTGGCATGACGGGAGAAGAGTACTCCGAAAGGGCGGGCGGGGAAAAGCCGCCGCTTTGGG
>Ga0181537_10003137_pt1 | contig 14275 bp, 9 predicted proteins | sample PEATcosm2014_Bin_39_FD_119765 | JGI IMG/M metagenome (GOLD analysis project Ga0181537, IMG submission 119765) | Peatland microbial communities from MTU Mesocosm Facility, Houghton, MI, USA - PEATcosm2014_Bin23_10_metaG | ecosystem: Environmental > Terrestrial > Soil > Wetlands > Peat | place... | reverse complement strand
TTGTTGGGATAGGCCCAACTATCAGACCAGGCGTCGCTGTCGTGACCCGAAGGCCCGCCGTGAATCGCGGTGATTAGCGGATACTTTTTGCCCGCTTCATAGTTCGCGGGGTAGTAGAGAATGCCCTCCACCTGATCGCCGTTGGCGCCCTTCCAGTGGATTACTTCGGACTTGGCGAAAGCGCGTGATTTGCCCAAACCTTCGTTCAGCTTGGTCACTTGCACGGGGGAAATGATTTTCGTGCCGTCGAGCTGCGCGCGATAGATTTGCGGAAGTTTGCTGGCGGTGGAATAGAAGTAGACGATGGTTTTGCCGTCTTCGCTCACGTCAAAATTCTGCATATGCGCGAAGTGCTCGTCTTCCAGCGATGCGCGCTTCCAGGACCAGGCATCGCCGGCCTTGCTGCGCACGTAGCGCGACGTTTCATTGCGCGTACCGGCGGCGAGCCCAGTGACGAAGCCATCAGGTGTGGGGACCACTTCGCCACCAATGCCATTCTCCCAATCGAGCGCCACCTGCACGCTTTTCCCGGCAGCTACGTCATAGAAATAAAGCTGCACGATATTCGCGGTGAGAAATTTCGGGTCCGTCGAGTACGGCGCGCGGGCGTAAAAGCCGGAGTTGTCCGGCGCCCACTCAAAGCCGTACGGCCGGACGCGCCCCTCGGTGAAAATCAGTTTTTCGGTACCATCGGCTAGATTGTGCAGAATGCTAACCGGCGGAACCTTTTGATCGAAGGTGTAGTGCAGGCTCTTGTCGTGCACGGCGGCGACGTATGTGCCGTCTTTCGAGACGGACCAGTTGCCGATCCAATCGGTATTGGTGGTGAGCCGGGTGATTTTCTTGTCCTTGACGCTCATCTTGTAAAGTCGCACGGGCGCTTGATGTTCGGCGTCGTCCACCACTTCCGAATCGTCTTTCTTGCGTTTCAGTTCCTGCTCGTAGAACGCGGGATCTTCTTCGGCGCTGAAAATGATGGTGTCTTTGTCCAGCCAATCGATGCGGCGCGGCGCGCGGGCTAGTTCCGTGAGCACCCAAGGCTCGCCGCCATGAGGATTGATGAGCCAGATTTGCACGGCCGCAGTGTCCGGCTTGGCGCCAAAGCGCGCGCGATTGCTGGTGAACGCCAGCAACTGGCCGTCGGGCGACCATTGCGGCTGGCCATTATTGTCGCTGCCACGGGTCAGCGGAATCTCTTTGTTCTCCGTGAGGCTCGAGAGAATCAGGTTCGAGACGCGCAGGTCTTTCTCTTTGTCGCCCGTGGACTTCACCCACACCATCCATTTTGCATCCGGCGAAATAGCCACCTGCGGCTGCGCGGTTTCCGCGTAAATGATGTCTTCCGGTTTCCAGGGTTCGATTTGCGGAGCCGGCTTGGGCTCATCGGCCACCGAGACGAGAGGCCCACAGCCGTAGCCGATCGCTATGAGCAGCACCGCCATAACTAGATTTGTGACCCGCTGGTCCGAAACACGCATGGTTTCTCCTCTATACAGTCATCGCGAATCGCACAGCATAGTGCAAAACGGGCCTCCAAGGAAAACATGAGCCCGCACAAGGCCGTCCGCAGCCGAATCACGAAGCGCGTCAAGAAGATTGACGTGGTTTGGCGGGTCGCATAGGATGCGCGCTGGCACAATGTGTCGCCGCGAATTTCAAGGAGCCTGGCCCGATGAATCGGCTACGACTTATCCTGGCATCTGTAACGCTGACGTTCTTCGTTCCGACAATCCTTTTCGCTCAGCAAGGTACGCCTCCCCCTGCAGCTGCGGCGGAAAAGCCCAAAGACGACAAGGCCAAGGACGACAAAGACAAAAAAACACCGGAAGAAAAAACTTCCGTCACCAAACATTCCGTGCGCATCGGCGGACAGGAGATTAAGTACACTGCAACCGCCGGAACGATTCTGTTGAAGACGGAAGACGGCACGCCAAAAGCCAGCGTGTTCTATATGGCGTACACGCGCGACGACGTCAGCGACCTGTCGCAGCGTCCTATAGCCTTTACGTTTAATGGCGGCCCGGGCTCCGCGTCCGTGTGGCTGCACCTCGGGGCTTTCGGCCCGCGCCGCGTGCAGATGGGCGACGCCGGCACGCTGCTGCCTCCGCCGTACAAGCTGGTCGACAACGAATCCTCGTTGCTCGATGTAGCCGATCTCGTCTTCATCGACCCCGTGGATACCGGTTACAGCCGCGCCGTCCCTGGTGAACCGGCCAAGCAATTCCATGGCATCGAGGAGGACGTGCAGTCCGTGGGCGAATTCATCCGTCTATATGCCACGCGCAACCATCGCTGGTCTTCGCCGAAATTTTTGGCTGGCGAAAGTTATGGCACGACGCGCGCGGCCGGCCTTTCGAGCTACCTGCAACAACGCTACGGCATGTATCTCAACGGTATTGTGCTGATTTCAACCATTCTGAATTTTGAGACCGCCGAGTTTAATCCTGGCAACGATCTGCCGTGCATTCTGTATTTGCCGACGTACACCGCCATCGCTTGGTACCACAAAAAGCTGTCGCCGGATTTGCAGTCGCAGGACGTAGCGCAGGTGATCGACGAATCGCGCAAATTCGCGGCCGGCGAATATGCCGACGCACTGATGCAAGGCGATGCGCTGCCCGCTGCGAAACGCACGGAAATCGCACAAAAAGTGGCGCGCCTCACCGGCCTCTCGCCGGAGTACGTCGACCGCACCGACCTGCGCGTGGAAATCCAGCGCTTCACCAAGGAACTGCTGCGCAGCGAGCGCCGCACCGTGGGCCGCATCGACGGCCGCTTCACCGGCATCGATCACGATGCCGCGGGCGAAGAGCCGGAATACGACCCCAGCATTTCCGCCATCATGGGCCCCTACGCGGGCATGCTGAACGACTATGTGCGCAACGATCTGAAGTTTGACAGCGACCTGCCTTACGAAATTCTCACCGGCCGCGTGCACCCGTGGAATTACGCGCCGTACGAAAATCGCTACGTCAACGTAGCGGAAAAACTCCGCGTGGCCATGACGGAAAATCCCTTCCTGCACGTTTTCGTCGCCAAGGGCTACTACGACCTAGCCACGCCATTTTTCGCCGCCGACTACACGTTCGACCACCTTGGCCTCGATCCCACGCTGCGCAGCCATCTCAGCGGCGCGTACTACGAGACCGGCCACATGACCTATCTGCAGCTCGCGTCGCTGGCGAAAATGAAAGTAGACATCTCGAAATTTATCGCGGCCAGCATACCGCCTCCGCCGGCTCCCCAGGCTCCGCAAAAAGCCAAATGAAACGGGTGTTTCGCGTCGCGGTCTGGACGGTCGTGGCCGCGGCTGGCGCCGGCGCGCTGGCCAAAATCGCCCTGCACCGCGGCGAACCCATCAACGCCATGTGGTTTGTGCTGGCAGCGGTGGGCTGCTACCTGATCGCATTTCGTTTTTATTCCGCATTCCTCGCCGCGCGTCTCCTGGTGCTGGACGACACGCGCGCCACCCCCGCCGAACGGCTCGACGACGGCCGCGACTTCGTCCCCACCAATAAATGGGTGCTCTTTGGCCACCACTTCGCGGCCATCGCCGGACCCGGCCCGCTCGTCGGCCCTACGCTCGCCGCGCAGTTCGGCTATCTCCCCGGAACGCTGTGGCTCGTCGCCGGCGCGATTTTCGCTGGCTGCGTGCAGGATTTCCTGATTCTACTTTTCTCCATACGCCGCAACGGAAAATCGCTTGGCGAAATGGCGCGCGAAGAGGTCAGCCGCCGCGGCGGATTCATCGCGCAAATCGCCGTGCTGGCCATCATGGTGATTCTACTCGGCGTGGTCGCGCTGGTTATCGTCAACGCACTGAAATCCTCGCCGTGGGCCACGTTCACGCTGGCCATGACCATTCCCATCGCCATGTTGGTCGGCCTGTACCTGCGTTTCGTGCGCCCGGGCCGCGTCCTAGAAGCTTCGCTAATCGGCGTGGCGCTCGTGCTTTTCGTGGTGGTCGCCGGCCAGTGGGTCGCGGAGTCGCCGTCCTGGGCGGCGGCGTTCACCTTCAGCGGCGTCGCCCTGGCCTATGCGCTGATTGCCTACGGTTTCGCCGCGTCCGCGCTGCCCGTGTGGTTGCTGCTCGCCCCGCGCGATTATCTCAGCGCTTTCATCAAGGCTGGCGCAATCTGCTGCCTCGCCGCGGGTATCTTGTTTGTGCGCCCGAACATCCTGATGCCGCCGCTCACCAAATTCATCGACGGCAACGGCCCGGTCTTCGCGGGCAAAATCTTCCCTTTCTGTTTCATCACCATCGCGTGCGGCGCCATCAGCGGGTTCCATTCGCTTATCTCCAGCGGTACCACGCCAAAAATGATCCTGCGCGAAGGCCACGCGCGCATGATCGGTTACGGCGCGATGCTGCTCGAATCCTTCGTCGGCGTGATGGCCATGGTCGCGGCCTGCGCCATGAGGCCCGGCGTTTATTTTGCCATCAACAGTCCCGCGGGCATCGTCGGCAGCAGCGCCGAAGCCGCCGCGCATACCATCAGCGGCTGGGGCTACGCATTGACCGGCAGCACGATGACCGATCTTGCGCGCTCCGTCGGCGAAACCACGCTGCTCAACCGCGCCGGTGGCGCCCCGTCGCTGGCCGTCGGCATGGCGCAGATTTTCTCCAGCAGCATCGGCGGACCGCGCCTGCTCAGCATCTGGTATCACTTCGCCATCATGTTTGAGGCGCTGTTTATTCTTACCGTGCTGGACGCCGGCACGCGCGTCGGCCGCTTCATGATTCAGGAATTGGGCGGCCGCGTGTGGAAGCCCTTCGGTCGCACCGCCTGGATCCCGGGCATGCTGCTCTCCAGCGCGCTGATCGTCGGCATGTGGGGATATTTCTTATACGCGGGCGTTGTCGATCCATTGGGCGGCATCAATTCTCTGTGGCCGCTTTTCGGCATCGCCAATCAATTGCTCGCCGCCGTAGCCTTGGTGGTGGCCACCACCATTCTCATCAAGATGGGCCGCCTGCGCTGGTTGTGGGTTACCGTCGTGCCGATGCTCTGGCTGGTCATCGTGACCATGACCGCGAGCTACCAGAAAATCTTCAGCGCCAATCCGCGCATCGGCTTTTTGTCGTTCGCGCAAACGCTTGCCGCACAGCTCCTCGCCGGCAAAATTCCCCCGGAAAAGCTTGCCGATACGCGCCGCATCATTTTCAATCAGCGCTTGGACGCTGCGGTCACCGCGGTTCTGGCGCTCATGATTCTGGTGCTGATCGCCGAAGCAGTCGTGCAGTGGTATCTGCTGCTGTCGAAGCGCGAGCCGGCGACATTGCATGAGACGCCGTACGTGGCGACGGCGTGGGGCGAAAATTATTCCGGCTTAGCTCACGGTGACGATTGATGGAAACGCGTGACAAGTCTCCACGACGGTTGCGGGGGGCGCTGCGCGTGTTCTGGCGTGGCCTGCGCGAGTGGTGCGGAGACGCCGCCTACGAGCAATATCTGCGCTCGCGGACAACACGTTTGTCGACGGAAGCGCGCCTTACCGCGGAAGAGTTTTACGTTGAGCGCGTGAATCGCCGCTACTCCAGGCCCAATCGCTGCTGCTGAGGGGTGGTCGAAAAAACCGCGGCTTTTTGTGCGGGCTGGATTATTCGGAGAATGTTTCGCTTTGCTTTACCGGGGTCGTGCGGTGCGTCACGCGCACGCTGTGCTTGCGAATCCCCGCGATGATCGCCCGGCGCACCTCCACCGGCAATTGTTCCGGCGCCAGTACGCCCGCCAGCCCGCTCGGAAAATTCTTAATAAACAGCGCCGCCACGTGCGCCGTGGCATATGCAACTGGTGTGGTAAACCGGCCTTGTTGCCGTATTTGATACAACGTGGGAAACGTGCAGTCGCTGCGGCTCAGCAGCCGCTGGTCCTCCTTCTTCCCGCGCTTTACGCCTTCCACCAACACCGCCGCCGCAAAACGCGCGTTCTGCAGCACGCCCTGCCGGATCAGGCTGGCAATCGCCCGTGGCGAAGACGTCTGCGGAAACCGCTGGCGCGGGATCCCGCGCGATTTTGAAAGCTTGCCCTGCTTGTACCATCGGCGCAGCCGATCGAACTCGTTGCCGCCGATTTTAACGTCCATGCTGGTCATGGGGATGAAATAGGGCAGTGTCGCAACTTCGTCCTGCGCCGCCAGCACCACGTTGGCCACGCCGATGGGCTCCACAAAGCGGAATTTCTCCAGTTCCGCGAAACGCTTGCCCATCGAAAATTTTCCGTCACGATAGATGCGCGGGTTGGATATGGCTTCATCGAAAGACACTTCCGGCGACCATTGCGAGATGGGATCCTCGCTCTCCATGCTCTCGTACAGCCGGATCTGTACCGTAGAGACCTCATCCATCGATTCCGCCGCACGCTTCACCAATAGGTTGGTCAGGCCGGGAGCCGCACCCGTGTTGATCAGCGCCAGCCGGTTCTTCTCCGCAAACCGCTTCTCCAGCGCGAACTGTTCGGCCTTGAAAGGATTCTTCGTCAGGTGCGAGCTGAGGTCTACGTAGTGCGCCCGCACGTGCAGCGCCGCGCGCATCACGATCAGGTTAAACACGGACGCCGAAGCGTTGACGATCATCTGCGCATTACGCGCCGCCCGGATGATGCCGCGCACGTTGCGGGCGTTCACCTTGGCGATGGGGATCAGGCTCTTGGCGCCGAGGAAGCGCCGCCCGCGCTCCGGGTCGCGGTCGCCACACCACACGGTGTGTCCCTGGCGCTCCAGCAATTGTGCAAGAAGTGAACCGGTCGCTCCGGCCCCTAAAACAAAAATCCGCATGGCGTGGGCCAAACTTTAACACATTCCCGGGAACCAGCCTGCGGACCCTGTTTCGGGGCGTTCGCCGGCCGTAATTGCCCTACCCGTCGTGAAGGCGTAAACTGAAATGGTACCTCCGACGCTGTCCGCCTGCCGGGAGACAACCCATTGGCGAACAACGCGACGGCTGGCGATTTCCCCGGTTCGCTCAGGGAAGGGAACTCGCCGCCTCAGGGTTCGGGTGGAAACGCCCGCGCCTCCCGTGTTTGGAAAGGAGCGTTGCGCCGGAAATCACGTTTCTGGTGCTCGCCCGATTCCGTTCACGAGTCGGGTTTTTGCTTTTTTAAGGATGGTCTCTCGCGGATGTTCCCCGCATCGAATGGTTTGCGTTAGTTGCCCCTCATGACCCTTCTCGATAAATTCGGTCGCCAAATCACGGACCTGCGCATCTCCGTTACCGACCGCTGCAACTTTCGCTGTGTCTATTGCCGCTCGGCGGACCCGGAGAATTATCGCGGCCGCGATGAGTTGCTCTCCTGGGAGGAGTTCGACCGCCTGGCCAAAGTCTTCCTGGGCCTCGGCATCCAGAAGATCCGCGTCACCGGCGGCGAACCCCTGGTGCGCGAAGGTGTCGAGGATTTTATCGCTCGCCTCCACGCTCTCGGCGTGCGCGACCTGTCCATAACCACCAACGGATTTCTGCTCGCCGATCGTCTCCCACGCCTGATCGCCGCGGGCCTCCATCGCATCAATATCAGCCTCGATTCCCTGGCTCCCGGGCGCTTTGAGCAAATCACCCGCACCACTTCGTTCGCCGCCGTGATGCACGGCATCGATGCCGTGCAAAACTCCTCGCTAGCACCCGCGAAAATCAACGCCGTCCTCGTGCGTGGCATCAACGACGACGAAGTAGAAGCCTTCGCCGCCTTCGCCCGCGAACGCGGCGTGATCATGCGCTTCATCGAATTCATGCCCTTGGACGCCGACCGCCACTGGCACCGCTCCGCGGTCGTCCCCGCCGCCAAGGTCCATGAACGCATCCACGCGCGCTGGCCGCTCGCACCCGTCGCCCATCAGCGCAGCGAAACCGCCCGCAAGTACCGTTTTGCCGACGGCGCGCCCGGTGAGATCGGTCTTATCGCCCCTGTCACGCAGCCTTTCTGTGGCCACTGTTCGCGCATTCGCCTTACCGCCGACGGGAAATTGCGCACTTGCCTTTTCAGCAAAGATGATCACGACCTGCGCGGTTTTCTCCGCGACGGCGCCTCCGACGACGACATCGCCACCTATATCGAATCCGTGGTCATGGAGAAAGAAGCCGGCCATCGCATCAACGCCCCGGATTTTCACGCGCCCTCGCGTACCATGGTGTTCATTGGTGGGTAACCGTCGCAGGATCACGAGCCGAGCGTCCGAAGTGCTAGGCCGCGAATCTCACCAAAACCACGGATTTTTCATCTAACATTGTAGATATAGCTGCAGGGGCAGCCTTAACCGAATTTCAGAGAAAAGCCATGAACCAGCTCATTTCGATCGCGGACTCGCCTACTCTCATCGGCACAGAGCAGCCCGCCACCTTGCGCGCCCCCGAAATCGAAAAGGGCGTAGGCTGCGACTTCGATTCGTACCTCCTGGTGCCCGACAATTCGCTCGACGAGCGCATCGCCGCCGCCCGTGCTCGCCTCGGCAAAGACGTCGTCATCCTCGGCCATCACTACCAGCGCGATGAAGTTATAAAATTCGCTGACTTCCGCGGCGACTCCCTCAAGCTCTCCTATCAGGCCGCCGAAGCCCAAGGCCGCTATATCGTTTTCTGCGGCGTCCACTTCATGGCCGAAAGCGCGGACATCCTCCGCCGCGACCACCAAATCGTCGTTCTCCCGGACCTCAACGCCGGCTGCTCCATGGCCGATATGGCGGACATCGGCCAGGTTGACGCTTGTTGGGCCGAACTCGCCTCCGTCCTGGACACCAGCAAAATCATCCCCGTCACCTATATGAACTCCACCGCCGCCATCAAATCCTTCACCGGCGAACATGGCGGCGCGGTCTGCACCAGTTCCAACGCCGCCGCCGTCATGCGCTGGGCCTTCGAGCGCGGCGAAAAAATCCTCTTTCTTCCCGACGAACACCTCGGCCGCAACACCGGCTATCGCATGAACATCCCCCTCGACGAAATGATCGTCTGGGATCCCTACCAGGAGCTCGGCGGAAACACTCCCGAAGCCTTGCGCAAAGCCCGCGTGATCCTCTGGAAAGGCTACTGCTCCGTCCACCAGCGCTTCACCCCAGAGCACGTAGCGCGCGTCCGCCGCGATTTTCCGGGCATCAACGTCATCGTCCACCCAGAGTGCCGCTTTGAGGTCACGCAAGCCGCCGACCAGATCGGCTCCACCGAGGGCATCATCAAAGCCGTAACCACCGCCGCCCCCGGCTCCCAATGGGCCGTCGGCACGGAAATCCATCTCGTTAATCGCCTGGGCAAGGAACATCCCGACCGCACCGTCATGTCTCTCGATAAAAGCGTCTGCGTCTGCACCACCATGTTCCGCATCACGCCGCATCACCTGTTGTGGGCGCTGGACAATCTCGCCGCCGGCAACGTCGTCAATCGCATCTCCGTCGACGAGCGCACGCGCCATTACGCCCGCGTGGCTCTGGACCGTATGCTGAGCTTGCGTTAGGCAGCGTCCGCGTCACATACTCGCGGTACTGTAATAGCGTCCCCAGAAAGCGCAAAAATGGCCGATCCAGACGACGACCCCGAACAAGACGAAGCGCCCGATCCCCCGCAGCGCCTCTTCACGCTCACCGAAGCCGAGCGTGCCCGCCAGGATCTCGAGCCGTTCCTGCTCGAAGCCATCGCCTGCCGCAAAAAACTCTCCCCCTTGGACGATCAGCTCAACGCCGTCTCCACCCGCATCATGATGACGGGCGGCATGCTTGTCCCCTACGAAAAGCTCGCCAAGATGCGCCTCGAGCATCAGCAGCTCGCCTCCGCCATGAAATCCTCGCTCGAAAAAATCCTCGAAACCGGTTGTGTCATAAAAGATCTCGACGTCGGCCTGCTCGATTTCCCGGCCGTCATCGATAATCAGGAAGTTTACTTCTGCTGGAAACTCGGCGAAGACCGCATCCGCTACTATCACCGCCAGGACGAAGGTTTTGCCGGCCGCAAACCCATCGACCCGCGCGACCTGGGTCCCGGCGACATCGTGCAATAAGCGACGCCCGTGCGCCAAATAAATCGGCCTGGCAAAAAATCGAAAGGACTCCCGTGTCCGCGCCCTCCGAAAATCGCCTGAAGAATTCCGCCAGTCCCTACCTCCGCAGCGCCGCTCACCAGCCCATCGACTGGTTCGAGTGGGGCCCGGAAGCCTTCACTCGCGCAAAGTCCGAAGACAAACCCATCCTCCTCGACATCGGCGCCGTCTGGTGCCACTGGTGCCATGTCATCGACCGCGAAAGCTACGAGAATCCCGCTATCGCCAAAATCATCTCCGATAATTTCATCGCCGTGAAAGTCGACCGCGACGAGCGCCCCGACGTCGACGCCCGCTATCAATCGGCCATCTCCGCCATCACCCATCAGGGCGGCTGGCCCCTCACCGGTTTTCTCCTCCCCGATGGCAAACCCTTTTTCGGCGGCACTTATTTTCCGCCCGAAGATCAGATGGGCCGCCCCGGTTTTCGCCGCGTCCTTCTCGCCGTCGCCGATTCCTATCGCACCAAGCGCGCCGATCTCGAGCAAGCTGCCGCCAACGTCACCGACGCCGTAGCTCACGCCGAAATGTTCGCCGGTGCGCGCGCCGACTTTGACGCCGCCATCATTGATGAGCAAATCGCCTCCATCACCCAGCTTTTCGACATTCGCCACGGCGGCTTCGGCCAATCGCCGAAATTCCCGCACGCCTCCGCCATCGACCTCGTCCTTGAACGCTTTCAGCAAACCGGCGAACCTCATCTCCAAGCCATGGCCGAAACCACCCTCGTAAAAATGTCCCGCGGCGGCGTCTACGATCAACTCGCCGGCGGCTTCCATCGCTATTCCGTCGACGAGCGCTGGCTAGTACCGCATTTCGAAAAAATGAGCTACGACAATTCCGAGCTCCTCCGCAATTATCTCCACGGCTGGCAAGTCACCAAGAATCCCGCCCTCCGCCAAACCGCTGAAGGCATCGTCACTTGGGTCAACGAGGTTCTCTCCGAGCGGCAACACGGCGGCTTCTATGCCAGCCAGGACGCCGACGTCTCCCTCGACGACGACGGCGACTATTTCACCTGGACCCTCGAAGAAATTCGCTCCGCCTTGCCACCAGACCAGGCCCGCCTGATCGAACTCCACTACGACGTCGAAGCCCACGGCGAAATGCACCACAATCCCGCCAAAAATGTCCTCTGGATCGCCAGCGACGTCCCCGAACTGGCCCGCACCCTGGGCCAACAAGAATCCGCCGTCAGCGCCGCGCTAGCCGAAGCAAAAGCAACGCTCCTCGCCGCCCGCCTCGCACGCCCCACGCCCTACATCGACAAAACCATGTACGCCTCCTGGAACGCCATGTTCGTCTCCGCCTACCTCGACGCCGCCAACGTCCTCTCCGGCGACTTCGCAAAAAATTGTCGCGCTTTCGCCCTCAAAACTCTCGACCGCCTCTTGGCTGAAATCTGGACCGACACCCGCGGCTTCGCCCATCGCCTCGGCGGCCCCGCTCTCGATGGCTCGCTCGACGATCAAGTCTTCGGCGTCCTGGCCCTCCTCGACGCCTACGAATCCACCCTTGACCCGCGCTACTTCATCGCCGCACAAACCACCATGGACCTGGCGCTAGCCCGTTTCGCCGATGCGCAAAACGGCGGCTTCTTTGATCGCGCTAACGACGCCCCGCCCATGGGAGGCCTGGACGTCCGCCGCAAGCCGTTCCAGGACTCCCCCACGCCCGGCGCCAACTCCGTAGCCGCCATCGCCCTCATCCGCCTCCACGCCTACACCAACGACCCACGCTATCTCACCGCAGCCCAATCCACCCTGGAAGCCTTCGCCGGCATCGCCCCCAAGTTCGGCCTCTTCGCCGCGAGCTACGGTTTAGCCGCCACGCTGTTCGCCCAGCACCCAATCCAGGTCGCCGTCACCGGCCCCGCCCACGATCCGCTCGCCCAAGCCCTCGCCGATGCCGCCCACAGCGTCTTCCGCTTCGCCAAATCCGTCCTCCGCATAACGCCCGAAACGCCGCAAGCCAATCTCGCGCGGGCCCTCCGCGAGACTCTCCCACATCTCCCGCCAAATCAGGCGCAAGCCATCGTCTGCGCCGGCCAGAGTTGCCTCCCGCCCACCAGCGATCCCGCTCAATTGTTGTCTTTGCTTACCCACAGCGCCGCAGGAAAGGCGGCGTCTTCGTAGACTTGCATTCAGCTTTGTATGGCGCTATTTGAACTCTTACTTCTTCCGGGACTCCGGCGGCACCAGCCCATTAATCCGGTAATACACCACCAATTGCCCATAGTGCTCGCCCGAATGCTCCATCAGCGAATACGCCAAATCCGAAATATGCATCTGCTGCTTGGACTCCGGATCCGTATAAATCTCGCTCATCCCCTTGTCGCCCTTCGCCTTGATCAGCGCCGCACCATCCGCCACCGCCTTCTTCACAAACGCCACCACGTCCGCCTTCGTCTGCAAATTCTCCCGGCTCGGATCGTCCGGATAGCGCACCTTCTGCCCCTGCGCCGGGTCCGTGAAGTAATACATCGACGCCGACGCATGCAGCAGTTGCCCCACAAACGTCCGCGAGTCCGGATTCGGCTTGTAGTTGTACTTGTCCTCCGGCAAATCCTCCGCAATGGCGATCAACTTTCGCCCAATTTCATTCCATTGCGAAAGCACAATCTGCGATTCCGTCGCCATCGCCCCCTTCGGCGCGTTTTTCTGCCCCGCGTCCTGCGGCAAGCTCCTCGCGGACGCCGTCACGCTCGCCCCGGCCAGCATCGCCACCAAAGCCGTCGCCATCCCCGCTCGCGCTAAAATCCCCATCCCCGATCTCCCATTCATCCCTGCTCTCCTCCGTAGTCCACGCGTCATATCTTACGCACGAACCCCACCCAAGGCACACAAATTCCGCTGCCTTCCATTGCTCTTACGCGCAAACCCTCGCCCTCTCGCGCATGCTAAACTGTAAGCGTCAGCCGAGGCCCTCTCAAACGTGAACTGGGGATATTTCATTCTGCGCATCGTCATCGCCCTGTTCATCCTCGGGGCGCTTTTTCTCTCCCAGCGTTTCTGGTATCGCGCCATCTGGCGCGCCACCGCCAACTGGCCCAGCACTCCGCTGCGCGTTGCCGCCCGCCTCCTCTACGTACTCGCCATCCTGCTGATCGTCGCCACGCTCGTCGATGGCATGCGTATGGGCCACCATCGGCGCCTCATCCCCCGCGAATCCCTCGTCGCCGCCTTCTCCGGCCTCTGGTTCACCAGCGCCCTCTTCGGCTATCTCGCCGTCAAAATCGTCGCCATTTTCGACCGTCTCTGGACCTTCGCGCGCCGCCAGCCGCGCGTCTCGAACTCCTCCCGCTCCGTCGCTCCGCAACCTGCCGCGCCGCTCGCCGCTGGCGCCGTCCCGCCCGAGCAACTCCGCGACCCCAGCCGCCGCTACTTTTTCCGCACCGCCACCATCGCCGCCGGGGCCGCCCCCTTCCTCGGCGTCATGTATGGGTTCGCCGCCGAACGCTTCCGCTTCATCATTCGTCGCGTGGAAATTCCCATCGCTAATCTTCCGTCCCAGCTGGACGGCCTGCAAATCGCTCAGCTCAGCGACATTCACCTCAGCAGCTACATGCCGCGTTCCGAAGTCCGCCGCGCCGTGGATATGGCCAACGATCTCGGTGCCGACCTCGCCGTCGTCACCGGCGACTTCATCACCGGCGCCAACGATCCCCTAGCCGACTGCATCGACGAACTCCGCCAGCTTCACGCCCCGCTGGGCGTCTGGGGCTGCAATGGCAATCACGAAATCTACGCCAAAGCCGAAGACGCCGCGCAATCTCTTTTCGCGCAAGCCGGCATGAGACTCCTGCGCCACGAAAACGCCCAACTTTCCTTCCGCGGCGCCAGCTTCAATCTTCTCGGCGTTGATTACCAGCGCGAACGCAATCTTTCCGGCCATCGCCAGCCCTTCCTAGTTGGCGTCGAGGCCCTCGTCCGCCGCGACACGCCCAATATTCTCCTCTCTCACAATCCCAACTCCTTCAATCGCGCCGCCGAACTTGGCATCGAGCTTTCTCTCGCCGGTCACACCCACGGCGGCCAGGTTCAGGTGGAAATTCTCGATCATCGCCTCAGTCCCGCGCGCTTCATCAGCGATTACGTCGCCGGCCGCTACTCCCGCCCGCTCTTCGCCGCGGCTCCCGACGCCCGCCACCAGTCTCTGCATCTCGATCCGCAATCTCCGCAAGCGCAAATCTACGTCAATCGCGGCCTCGGCACCGTCGGCGCCCCCGTCCGCCTGGGCGTCCCCCCCGAAATCAC
>Ga0181537_10003136_pt1 | contig 14275 bp, 13 predicted proteins | sample PEATcosm2014_Bin_39_FD_119765 | JGI IMG/M metagenome (GOLD analysis project Ga0181537, IMG submission 119765) | Peatland microbial communities from MTU Mesocosm Facility, Houghton, MI, USA - PEATcosm2014_Bin23_10_metaG | ecosystem: Environmental > Terrestrial > Soil > Wetlands > Peat | place... | reverse complement strand
ATCTCACGCGAGAACGCGCGCGTGGTCTGTTCGAGGATCGAGTAAGCCGTGCCCTGCCAGTTGAAATGACCGGCCTCGACGCTTCCGAGCGGTGATCGCATTTGTGGCCGAGATACGGCTTCGAGCAGACCCAGCCCAAAGAGCGTCGGCGCTATACGCGGCTCGAGCACCGTCGTCGGCTCCAGGGGCCCGTAATGCAAGCCGGAAAGCTCGTAGCGGGGCGCGCGCAGATTCCAGCTCGTGCCATCAGCAAAGTGTCCGTCGCGGCTGCTGTAGTGGATCAGCACTTCTCCCTCAGCCGCAACACCGGCGATCGCATGCGTGTTGAACACGCGACCGTAGCTCGGATCGCCCGCCTCGGAGCGCTCTGCGCCGACCATGGTTTGCAGCTCCATGACCAGTGCCGCAGGCGCAGGTCCCTCGCCGAGAGGCCCGCGACCATGGGCTCCTTCGTTGTGACACTCATCGCACGCCGCCGCGTTAAAGAGCGGGCCCAAGCCGCTACGACGCCCCGCGCCGGGCGTGCCCTGCGGGACGAAAGGCGTGTTGAACACGGCGTGGCCGAGATCGAAGAGCTGCTGCTCGGCCGCGCTCAGCGCACGCCAAGCGGGCGGATCACCCGGACTGACAAATGGCGCGCTGCCAATAGGCGCGGCAGCGTTTAGCGCTGCTCCGGCTGGCGATGTCAGCGCCGCGACGAGCGCTACCAGTGCCGTCGCCGCCCGGGGGAAAACAACCGCCGCTCTGGCGTCAGTGTCCTGCGTTGGTCCCTGCATTTGAGGTGGGAGCGCCGGTGATGGTCACGCGAACCTGCGCGTTGGCCGCGCCACTGAGTTGCAGTACGACATCGCCCGCTGGCAACGCGAATTGCACAATCTTGCGTGGCGTGTCGCAGTGCGATGATCCGGTAAAATCGCCCGAGGTAATCAGCTTGTCGCCCGAGGCAAGATCGACCCAGAACGCCGCGCTCAGCGAGACCCGATAAGTACCCGCTTGAGTGATGTGAACGTGGGCAACGCCACCGTACGCGCCGTCGCTGAGCATCTTCTTGCCCGGTGCCACAGCGAAGGTCACCTGCTCCTGGGGGGCGAGTGCGAGTTCGTAGAGTTGGTTGGGCTCGAGCTGGGGTGCCGCTCTCACCGCGCGCCCCGCCGCTACAGTTTGAGCGGCGCCGTTGAAGAGTGCCTGCTCGTGACTGACGTCCCATGCGAACTGGCAGCTAACCGCATCGGCTGCCTGAAGTGCTGCGCTGCCAAGCAGCTGCACGAGTGCCCCGATCGCAAGCAATCCGCGACTTCCCATAATTATCCTCCTTCGGCTCACAGTGTAGCGCGCACGTCGGTGTAGATCTCGGGCCGGGCTAGGGGGATGAGGATAATTCGAGCGCCTCTAACCGAGGACCTTCCAATTTACCGATCTTTACCGACGTGTCGTACAAGACCACGCCGAATACCGTGAGTGCAATCAGAATGGCGATCGAAGCGATAACGTGACGCGATTCGAAGCGACGTATTGCCGTCGCGAATCCAATCAGTCCCAGCAGCGCGGCGACCACGATGATGGCGTCGACACTCGCCCGCTGCCAGTAGCTGCCTCCCAGATGCAACCACATTCCAAATTCATCGAAAGTCAATGCCAGGGCGATGCCATAGACCAGCGCAGTCAGCCGCAAGGCTTCGCCGCTGGGTAAGCGCAACAGCAGATAGGCACCGACCCCGGCGAGAAGAAAGATGCCGTAATTCAGATGATGCACGTGCGTGCCGTGCAGGAAAAAATAAAAGTTCGGCATCCGGTGCGACATGATCAACAGCACCACAGTGCGCGCGGCGATGAAAGTGAGAATAAATCCGAATAAGGCTCTACGGGCGAGCAGGATTGATTCGGGGCTCAAAGCGTGCGGCTCCAGCCAGGTTTAGACAGCACGAGATCGGCCTTCGGGGTGGCAACCGCGGTGTTGCTGCCCGAACGCGCTCGAGACTATCATGCCAAAAATAGAAACGGTGATTAGATCCATGAACCGGCGATTGCTGCTCGAGCGGTTACTGTTGATGTGTGGACCCAGCATGATTGCCTCGGCACAGCCGCGCGCGCCTGAATCTGGGATGCTGCAAGCGGCGCGCGCCTTCCTCGGGACACTCGATCCGACCGAGAAGTCGCAGGCCATGTTTCCCTTCAACTCGGAAGAGAGGTTTCGCTGGTTCTATACACCCGTCGCGCGCAAGGGTATCTCGCTTAAGGAAATGAGCAACACGCAGCAGCAGGCCGCGCTGGCCTTGCTGCGTGCCGGACTGAGCGAGAAGGGCTACAAGAAGGCGCAAACCATCCGCCAACTCGAGGACGTACTGCGAGAACTTGAGCGAGGCAGCGGACCCACGCGCGATCCGCAGCTGTACTTCGTTACGTTCTTCGGGCAGCCGAGCGAGACCGAGAGCTGGGGCTGGCGGTATGAAGGCCATCATTGTTCTCAGAACTGGACAATCGTGAATGGCAAGTCCATCGCCGGCCTAGCCAACAGCCCGCAGTTCTTTGGCGCCAACCCGGCCAAGGTACACAGTGGACCGATGAGGGGTACGCGCGTCCTCGGCGCCGAGGAGGACCTCGCCTGGTCGCTGGTGAAGTCGCTCGACGCAGCGCAGCGGGCGGAAGCGGTGCTGAGCGCAGCAGCCCCCGCCGACATCCTTACCAACAATCAGCGCGTGGCTGCCATTCGGGAAGACAAAGGCATCCCCTACGTCAAACTGGCTAAAGAGCAGCAGGGTACGCTGCTGGCGCTTATCGAGGAGTATCTAAGCGCACAACCGCAGGTGCCGGCGCAAGCGCGCCTGGAGAAAATCCGCAACGCCGGGCTCGAGCACATCAAATTCGCGTGGATGGGGGGCCTCGACGACGGTGCCGGTTACTACTATCGCGCGCAGGGCAGTACATTCCTCATCGAGTTTGACAACACTCAGAACGACGCCAATCACATCCACAGCGTCTGGCGCGACTTCAATGGCGACTGGGGACAAGACCTGCTGGCCGAGCACTACCGAAGCTCCCCGCATAATCCGTACGCAATTTAATTTCGCTATTCATATGAGGTCGGGCGATGGACCGCCTTGTGCGCCGAAAGTGCGAACAAGGTTTTCTCCTCGACGGGGTCCGCAATACCGAGTACGCGCTCCGCGATGTATTCGCCCGTCACTGGCCCCATCTTGAAACCATGTCCCGAGCCACCACCCGCAATCCAGACGTTGGCGTAAGCCGGATGAGTGTCGATGATATAGTGCGAGTTGTTACTCATCTCCAGCGAACAGACCCGGCTCGCCACGACGGGCCGGCCGATCAGTCTGGGCACGCGAGCCGCGACAAAGCGCCGTGCGACTTCTTCCAGAACGGGCGAGACGACGCGTTCGTCCCTGTCCGGATCCATTGGCAGATCGCTGCCCAACGTCGGCGCGACCTTGTAGCCGTAGTCGACATCGCTTAGCGAATAGCCGCGGCCCCCCTCCTGCCAGATATTGGGGAAGCGCTCCCAGTGGTAGCAGTTAAGGTCACCGGGCAGCGAGCCGAAATAGAACACCTCGTTGCGAATGCGGGCGATGAAGTTGTCCAGCACATCCGGAAACACGTTCGGCAGCCACGGACCGCAGGCGAAGATCACCATACCCGTGGACAGCCGCGTTCCATCGCCGAGCTTGAGGTCAGTCAGGCGGCCGCCACTAGCGTCTCCCGGCATCGCCATCGCGATGCGCGTCTTGCCTCCTTTGGCGACGAAGACCTCGCTGACGGCAATCAGGGACTCCCTGGCCTTGACTGTGCCGGCGCGCGGCTCGTAGAAGGCATGCGTATCACCATCGAACCGTCCTTGCGGCCAGCGCTTGCTGCATTCATCCGGCGTCAGGACCTCGAACGGAATGTTCAGCTTACTGAAGATGCGCTGCTCGGCCTCGAACTGCTGTTGCGGCTCGTTGGGTGAGAGCACTCCGTTGGCAAAGATCAACCGTCGCTTGAACTCGTCCTGGCGCTCGTGCCAGCGCGTGAAGGCACGGGTCGCCCAGCGGGTGTATATCTCCTGGTCGGAATAGGCAGCGCGGATTTGGCGCGTCTCGTCGCCTGACGTTTGCAGGGCGTTGCCCGCGCCGTAGCTGTCGAGCAGGAGAACGTTGACACCGCGCTCGCGCAGGCACAGGGCGGTCCAGGCGCCGAAAGCCCCCGCGCCTACGACCGTAACGTCAGGCAGGCCACGCGTGATGGCGGGTGCCGTCCCGGCGGCGGCCGACGCGACCGCCGTACCGAGTCCCTTGAGCAGTGTTCGTCTGTCCATCTTCAGTCCTGTGGGTTTTCGAGAGTCGGGGCGTGGATATAATGCCAGCGTGTACACGCCCCAGGCTGGAGTCTTCGCTCTCGGAACCTCCTCGCATTCATATTTGGAATTCGATCTTTCTGGACTCAAAGAGGTTGTAAGGAGTTCGCCTCCACAATCGCCGCAATTCGTGAACCACGGACTACCACGGGAGGGGTTAACTTTGTCATCGGCTTTCGGCCTGAGCTCTGGCGCATTATCGATCCCGATGACACCCCTCCAGGCGTTGAGGGTTTTAACAACGAGATCCAGGGCACAGGAGGATTCGTTATGCCAGGCACTCAACATGATGCGCTGGTATGGCTGTCCGGCAGTGCTTATGACGTTGTCTTCGATATGGCCCGCTCGGTCATGCGTGACCTCGCGGCCCAAGCCTCGCTAGGTGACGAAACCTCGAGCTGGTCTTACCGTCACGATCGCGATCTTACCGGCTTCATCGACGGCTCGGAGAATCCGACGCTGCTCGATGCTCCGACCGCCGCACTGCTTCCCCAAGGAGTTCCCGGTGCAGCCGGCACAGTCCTGTTGCTGCAAAAGTGGAAGCACAAGGTGGCTGAGTGGGAGGCTCTGCCGATTGATCAGCAGGAGCGGATCATGGGACGCACCAAGCTCGACAGTATCGAACTTGAGAACAAACCATCCGACTCGCATGTCGCTCGCACAGATCAGGACAAGTTTGGAAACATCTTTCGTCGCAACATGCCCTACGGAAGTGTCGACAGCCACGGCACGATGTTCGTTGGATTCAGCGCCGAACAGAAGCGGCTTTCCCGAATGCTCGATAGCATGGCGGGCATAATCACCGGCGCGCGCGATGCGCTCACACGCTTTACTCAGCCGTTGAGCGGCTCCGATTATTTCGTGCCTTCCGTTGAGAGTCTGCGGCGCTTACGCGGCACGCCGGAGCTGGTCTAGATGAAATCGCGAGCGGCTCGATAGCCTCTTCTGTTCAGTTCTTCGCAATTGCGAGACGCAGGCCAAGCGCCACGAATGTCGCACCCAATGCCTTTCGCAACCACGCAGCAACTGAGCTGTTTCGCCGCAGCGATCCAGTAACGTAGGCAGACAGTGTTACCAGGACGCAGTTTCCCACCAGGCAGATCATGTTCACTGTAACGCCCAGCAGCACTATGCGAAGCGTGGGGTGCGGCGCCCCTGCATCCACGAATTGCGGCAGTAGCGCCAAAAAGAATAGCGCTACCTTCGGATTGAGCACGTCACTCAAGAATGCCTGCCATAAGATACTGTTCGCACTTAATCCAGCGACATCACGCGTATCAAAACTGATCGACTTGGTATCACTTCTCAGGGTACCGATGCCGAGATAGATAAGGTATGCGGCGCCCAACCACTTGACCACCGTGAAGGCGGTAGCCGAGGTCGCAATGATCGCTGACAAGCCAAGAACTGCCGCCGTCAGGTGAGTGTAACCGCCCAAATTGAATCCCAGGGCGGCCATCAGGCCAGCCTTTCGCCCTTGAGCAATACAGCGGCCGAGCATGTAAATCATGTCCGGTCCCGGGGCAAGCACCAACACGACACTAGCGCCCGCGAAAAGAAGATAGCTATGCAGAGTCATGGTGTTATCTGCTTGTGCATCTGTAGGGTCCGTGCCGGCCTTGAGACACGGGCGATCTTTTGTTAGCGGGATGGTGAAGTCGTGGGCAGATACGGGACGAAGCCATTGACCTCGGTAGTCAACCGGTAGAGCGAAGTAGTTGCCGTGATGTAGAGCGTGTGGAGATCTGCGCCACCCCAGGCGAGATTCGCGGGCTGCTCCGGCATGAGTATGGTTCCTAGATGCCTGCCCTTCGCATCCCAGACCCAGATGCCGCCTGGACCCGTCACATACAGGTTTCCTTTCTGGTCTACTTTAATGCCGTCAGGAACCCCGTCATGCTCGCCGCCGGGTTCCTCACCGAATACGCGTCCGTTCGCCAACGTGCCGTCGCGCTGGAAGTCGTATACGTGTATGTTGCGCTGCTGGCTGTCATCCACGTAAAGCTTGCGGCCGTCCGGAGAGAATGCCAGTCCATTAGGCTGCGACAATTCCGTGCTCAACAGGCTGACGTTGCCGGCGCCATCAAGGCGAAAGACTCCCTGAAAAGCAAGCTCCTGCTTCTCTCCAGGCGGCAAGTCGAGCGTGGGATCGGTGAAGTACAGCGCGCCGTCCGGACCGAGGACGATATCATTCGGACTGTTGAATTTCTTTCCCTGGTAGCGGTCGGCAAGAACCGTGACTTTGCCTTCCGGACTTACGCTGACGATTGCTCGCAATACACTGGCGCAATCGATCAGATGATGCCCCTGGTCGTACGTGCTGCCGTCCGGGTCACCGAGCGCGACGATCTCGGTTTTTTTACCATCGAGCGAGACCCGGTAGATCTTGTTCTGCACCTCATCACTGAGGTACAGAAATCCCGCAGGATCCCATACCGGACCCTCGGTAAATCCGAAATCCTTGGCGACCGGGACCAGTCTGCTTTCCCGGCGGATGAGCTGCCAGAACTGCGCCGACTGCGCCTGCAAACTGAACTGCCGCTGCGAAGGCTCGGGCTGCCCGGCAAACGAGTACCCGGCACACATGATCAGCCCACCGACAACATTGAGAAGTCGCCTCACGGTGCCTCAGCGCTTCTGCAGGGGGCTCTGCGTCGCACTCCTGGCGACACTCATGAGGTATCCGACGATATCGTCAAGCTCGGCCGCAGTGAGGGTCTGGCCGTAGTCGTCAGGCATGATTGGCCGCGACGACGGCTTGACGGCCGCAACCTGCGACTTCTGCAGTAAATGAAACGCGCCATCGGAAGATTGCAGCTGCAGCGAGAAGTTGTCTTCGTTGCGCACCACTGCGTCCCAGACCCTGCCGTCCACCAAGGTCACCTGAACCTGGCCAGCGCGGCCTGTCACATCGCCCACATTCAAGATGGCATGCCGGATTTCATCCGGCAAGAAATTCTCGGCGTACGCGGACAAATCGGAACCTATAAAACCTCCTCGACCATCGATCATGTGGCATTGTGAGCATCGAGCTTGACCGAAGAACAACCCCGCTCCACGTTGCGGGTCACCCGGAATCGGCAAGGCGTCGCTTCTGCCCTGGAGGGTTCGCAAATATCTCACCAGCGCTTGAAGTTTGGCATCTCCGAGGGCCGAAAAATTGGGCATCCCGGTGAGGAAAACTCCGTTGCGCAGGACTCGAAGCAATTCTTCGTCCGTGAGCCGTCGAACCTCCGCCCGGGTGGCAATATTCGGACCGCGCTCGGCGCCTCGTCCGTCCAGCCCATGGCAACCAGCACAAGTGCCGGCAAAGATCTGGCGCGCCGTGGCATCCTGCTGGCCCTGTGCTTGGCCCGGTTTCTCATTCTGGCCAGGGATCTGCGCATCAGCAGCCCAGCCGCCGAGGCATAGAATCAATGCGCTTACAAAAACGCAGCAGACTCGCCGGTGATCCGGGATGTTGTTCAGATCGAAATCTCCAGCAATATTAGTGGCTATCCCGCCGCCTGCGGCAGATCCAGTTCTCATCGAGCACCATTTGGGCGACGCTTCAGCCTGCTAAACGAGGCTTATCTATCGTGCGGCCGGCACTGTCAACTCCCTAATTTCCGAGCCGCGTTGATTCGGGCTGATATCGAACGAATCTGCTAGTCTAGCTTGCAATACCGTGTCTCTCAGTGAATGGATCAGATCGTCGGCGTGTTGCTGATGCACAGGCAATCATGGCTATAGCGTTCGCAAGCTGGGGTGCATAGAAGGATGGGGCCGGGCCGGCGAATCCTTGACGTCGCAGTGCTGCTTGCTCCGTTAGTCACGCTTGCGCAGACCCCGATCACCCCAGTGTCCGGCGTCGCCATTGATGTGCATCAAGACGCTCTGGCCATGCAGCCGATCGGCGGCAACTGGCCTTCGTATAACGGCGACTATTCCGGCCAACGGTACAGTGGTTTGATCCAGATCAACGTGCAGAATGTTTCCGCGCTGCATGCGCAGTGGGTTTTTCATGCACCGAACTCGGATGCTCTCGAAGTCACGCCGGTCGTGCTGGAGGGCTTGATGTTCGTGACCTCCGCCAATGACGCCTACGCGCTGGATGCGCAAACCGGCAGAGTGGTTTGGCATTATGCGCGCCCGGTCACCGAGGGCTTGATTGACGATGCATCCCAGCACCACAACCGCGGCGTGGCAGTCTGGGGATCCTCGGTCTTCATGGAGACCGACAACGCGCATCTTCTGTGCCTTGACGCGCGCTCAGGACATTTGCGCTGGGATGTCGCCTACGCCGACGGCAACCCGAATTACGGCGCCACGAGTGCCCCTCTGGTCGTCAAAGGCAAGGTGATCGTCGGCACTTCCGGGGGCGATGACGGAGTACGCGGCTTTGTCGCTGCATTCGAGGCTGACAGCGGGAAACTGGCGTGGAAATTCTGGACGATTCCGGCACCCGGTGAGCGTGGCTCCCAGAGCTGGCCGGGAAATAGTTACCTGCACGGCGGAGGCACTACGTGGATGCCTGGAACCTACGATCCCGAACTCAATACGATCTATTGGGGTACCGGCAATCCTGCTCCGGATTTCGACGGCGCCCCGCGACCAGGCGACGATCTGTACACCGACAGCGTCCTCGCGCTCGATGCTGATAGCGGCGAGCTCAAATGGTATTTCCAGTTTACGCCGCATGACCTATTTGATTACGACGCGGAGGAGACTCCGGTATTGATCGATACCACCTATCAGGGCGAGCCGCGTAAGCTGCTGGTCGAGGCCAACCGTAACGGCTTCCTGTACGTTTTCGATCGGACCGATGGCAAGTTTCTCGCGGCCACAAGATTCGCCGAACATCTGAATTGGGCGAGCGGCATCGACCCGCAGGGCCGTCCGATTCGTACCGAAGTTATGCCCTCGGCAAACGGCACCCGCGTTTGTCCGGGGCTCAGCGGCGCAACGAACTGGTATTCCCCATCCTACAATCCCGGCACGCATGACTTTTACTTCATGGTTCTGGACAGTTGCGACATCTACCTGCTCAATGCCGAGAAATTCATTCCGGGCCAGACCTATTATGCGACTGGCACGAAACGCAGTCCCGGCGACGCTTCGCGCAAGATACTCTTGGCTTACTCTTTGGAGGCGGGTAAAGCCATCTGGAGATATCCGCAAATTGGCTCCGCGCAATCGAGCGGCGGCACCATGTCTACCGCGGGCGGACTGGTGTTCTTCGGCGACGACAGCCGCTCCTTGGAGGCTGTCGATGCGCGCTCAGGCGCTGCGCTGTGGCACTTCAACACTGGCCAGGACATTCACGCCTCGCCGATGAGCTACGCCGCGAATGGCAATCAGTACGTCGCGATCGCCGCGGGCAGCGACGTGTTCAGCTTTAGTCTGCATTAGCGAACAGAACACTCCGCTCACTATTTCGGGAGAACCTTACGATGCCCCCTGTACTCGGAAGTCGCAGAAATTTTGCCGCCCGCCTCGCTTCACTGTTCGCCGGCCTCGGCATTGTCGAGGCACTGTCTGGCTCGAGCGCCCAAGCCAAAGCCCCGACTGGCCCGCAGAAGCTCGACTATGAAGGCAAACCCGTGAGTGACGGCTTCATCACGCCGCTCATCATCAACAACGGCGTGATCTACGTGGCAGGCCAGGGTGCGCACTCGCACGATCCAAACGCAACGTTCGCCACGGACATTGATACCCACACCAAGAAAGTTATGGACAGCATCAAGACCTTGGTTGAGGCCGGTGGCGGCACCATGGACAGCATCCTGCAATTGACCGTCTTCCTGACCAAGATCGAAGACTTCGAGGGTATGAACAAGGTTTTCAAGACTTACTTTCCACACGGCGGCCCCGCCCGCACGACTGTCGCAGTCGCGGCTCTGCCTGGGCAGTCTCTGGTGGAGATCAACTGCATCGCAGCGGTGCTTCACGCAGCGAAAAAGGGAGCGTAGTCATGCTATTTGGTACAGACCCCAATCGTCGCTCGTTCCTGACCGTGCTGAGCGCAGCTGTGGCCGGATTCGTGGTGCCGAATCGGATGCTCAGCAACGCTGCGGCCGCCGCGCCAGCGTTCGGCGCTCTGACCGGTTTCGGCTCCTCGGGAAACGTCTACGAAGAGCTCGGGGTCACACCCGTCATCAACGGACAGGGCACCATGACCGTGCTGGGCGGATCGCTGATGCGCCCCGAAGTCGAAGCCGTCATGAGCATGGCCGGCCGTCACTTCGTCCCGATCCTGGAACTCGAAGCCGCCGCGGGCAGGCGTATCGCCAAGATGCTGAGACTTCCCGATGGCTACGACGCCATCGTGACCTCCGGTGCCGCGGCGGCGATGCAATCGGGTCTCGCGGGAATCCTCACGGGCGATAATCCGCGATTCATTGAGCAGCTGCCGGATCTGACCGGCCTGAAATCCGAGGTGATCATTCAGAAGTCGCACCGTAACCCGTTCGATCATCAACTGCGCGCCACCGGCGTCAAGCTGGTAGTCATCGAGACCAAGGAGCAGCTGCTCGGAGCTATCAATCCCAGAACCGCGATGATGCATTTTTCAAATTTCGCGGATGCGGATGGCGCGATCAAAGTGCAGGAGTGGGTGCAAATCGCGCATGCCCACAACGTGCCGGCCTTTATCGATGCGGCGGCGGATACTCCCCCGGTATCGCATCTCTGGGACTATGCCCACATGGGCTACGACTTGATCGCCTTCAGCGGTGGCAAGGCTATCAGAGGGCCGCAATGCGCGGGCCTGCTCGTAGGCAGGAAGCAACTGGTGGCCTACGCGCTCATGAACAACAGCCCGAACGAAGACACCCTGGGCCGAAGCCAGAAAGTAGGCAAGGAGGAGATCGTCGGCATGATCAAGGCTCTGGAGAGCTATCTTGCCGAGGATCATGAAGCCTTGAGCCGCGAGTGGCAGCGCCGCCTGCAGTACATTTCAGGTGCGATTGCGAAAGTGCCCGGCGTGACCACGCAATTCATGGTTCCAGATATCGCCAACCACGTCCCACACATGATCATCGATTGGGATCCCAAGCGTGTATCCGCGACGCCGGCGCAGATCAGCGCGGCGTTGCGCCAGTCCAAGCCCTCCATTGTGATCGAGCCTGCCGAACAGGGCAGCGGCCTGAGCATGAACTCCTTCATGCTGCAGCCGGGCGAGGAGAGGATCATTGCTGCAAGACTCACTGAGCTCCTGCAGGCTCACTCGGCCTGACGAGCGGTCCTCTGGACACCGGAACAGCAGCGCAATGCGCGCAATTACTGCTTCCATGCTGATCATCGTTGTTGGGTTGCTGACCGGGCCGAATGTATCGGCCCAGAATCCCCCACCTGCGCCAATCCAATCAGCCCCCGATAGCCAGGCGAAGATACCGCTTTTTGATTATGAAGAAGTCATGGTTCCGATGCGCGATGGGATCAGGTTGCAGACGGTAATTATGCGCACGCGCGGATTCGCGCAACCACTGCCGATTCTGGTCCAGCGTACTCCGTACGGCGTGCCGGCAAAAGCATTTGACGAGATACCGCCCTACCTGAAGGAGCTCGCGGCCGACGGCTATATCTTCGTCGTCCAAAACATTCGCGGCCGCTTCAAATCCGAGGGCACATTTACATTAAGTGATGATTCGCGCACTGAACACGGCAAAGGCACGATAGAGACCCGTGATGCGTGGGACACCATCGACTGGCTGGTAAAGAATGTGCCCAACAACAACGGCCGGGTTGGCATCTGGGGGACTTCTTACAGTGGTTACACGGCCGGCGCGGCGCTGCTGGAGCCACATCCGGCTCTGAAGGCCGTCAGCGAGCGCGCGTCTCCGGTCAATCAGTGGATGAACGATGACGACCACCGCTACGGGGCGCTGCGTCTGAGTTACGATTTTGAGTACGCAGTGATGGAGGAGAGCGACAAACTGACTAACTCTCATTTCGCGTTTGAGCAATGGGACACGTACGAGTGGTACCTGAACCTCGGACCGCTATCCAACATCAACGATCGCTACGTACACGGCAAGGTTCCATACTGGAACGATACTGTCGCGCATCCAGACTACGACGCGTTTTGGAAGTCGCAGGCTTGGGTCGACGAACTGCATCGTGCCTCGGTTCCGTCCCTCAACGTCGCGGGCTTATGGGATCAGGAAGACCCTTGGGGGTCGTGGGAGATTTTTCGTCATGCTGCCGAAAACGACCCGGAGAAAACGAGCCTGATGGTAGCGGGTCCCTGGTGCCACGGTTGCTGGAACCGACCCGTCGAGGACAAACTCGGGCCTTGGCCGCTGGGGCACGAGACCGCGCGTGAATTCAGGGAGACGATCGAGGCACCGTTCTTCGCCTATTGGCTTCACGGCAAGGGCGCGAAGCCGGCCTGGCGCGCGACGATATTCCAGACTGGCAGCAACGTCTGGCGCACGTATCCAGACTGGCCGCTGCAGAGCACGGTCGCAACAAATCTTTATCTGCAAGCGAACGGTACACTGAGCTTCACTGCGCCGGCTGCCGCTGATAAGGGCGCGCGCCGCAGCTACGTATCGGATCCGGCGAATCCCGTGCCCTATCGCCCGCGGCCCATCTCACCGACCTATCCGGCCGGAGACTGGCCGCGCTGGGAATCAGGCGACCAGCGCTTCGTCGATCACCGGCCCGACGTATTGAGCTACATCAGCGAGCCGCTCGACCACGATCTCACCGTCACGGGCGAAGTTGCGGCACTCCTCTATGCGTCCACTTCGGGTACCGACAGCGATTTTATCGTCAAGCTCATCGACGTTTTTCCGGAAGATGCGGAGAAGGTGGATTGGTACACGAATGCTGACTCGAAGGGTGCCGATCCGGGAGCGTACGCACAGATGCTCAACGGCTATGAACTGCCGATCGCGATGGAGGTGCGTCGTGGCCGCTACCTGGAGAGTTACGAGCATCCGCACGCACTAAAGCCCAATGTGCCCGCTCGCTGGCCGGTCCCACTCAGAGCGCGCGACCACGTATTCCTGAAGGGGCATCGCATCATGGTACAGGTGCAGTCGACGTGGTTCCCACTGATCGACCGCAATCCGCAGACATTCACGCCCAGCATCTATACGGCGAAGGTGAGCGATTTCCGGCCAGCAACTCAACGAGTCTACTCTTCCCCGAGTATGCCTTCGCACATCGTGCTGCCGGTTGTGCCGCAGCCGTGAGATTGCTAGGTGATCTGAATCAACGCTGCGCTGGCGGGAGGAACGTAGCAACTGACTACACCGGCTGCGACGGTGGCCGTATAGGCCGCAGCGGGTGCAAAGGCGCCGGTTTGCGCGACCGAGGCTCCTTGAATGGAGACGCCGCTGGTAGCGCTGAGCGCCGGTCCTGTTAACACAAGCAGCGCCGCCGTATTCACGCTCTGCCCGGTATCGACGCTCAGCGCGAGGTTCTGCGTGGCGTCTTTGTTGACTACCACAACGCTGAGGCCACCCTCGCTTGAGCGAACGGAGTAGGCCGTGACATTCAAGCCCGCGGCCACCACGCTCGTCTGCAGCAGCGTGCCTTGGCCCGCGAGCGTAAACAGCAGCAGGCCGTAATACTCAGGTCGCGCCTCGACCACCACGCCATCGCTATCGGCGATCGGCGTGTAGCCGTCGCTATCGCCGCCGCCGTGAAAATTCGCGCCTGTGCCGCCGCCCAAAGCGATGTTGAACAGATCGTCGATGACCCAGAGCGATGAGGCATAACTGTCGCTCACACCGTCCGCACCACCGTTATAGAAGGAGTTGGTCTCGGTAATGCGAAAGGGAACGCCGATCGTCGCAGCTCCCGCCTTGAGTGTGGCGAGGTCGGCAACCAGAACGGGGTCCGGGCTCACCAACTCGGCCACGGTCGAGGAGGCGCTCTGGCCGTTCCCGCGATAGTAGTGCTGCGTGAGCAGGATGATTTCACTGCTGCCAACATACT
>Ga0181537_10003135_pt1 | contig 14278 bp, 23 predicted proteins | sample PEATcosm2014_Bin_39_FD_119765 | JGI IMG/M metagenome (GOLD analysis project Ga0181537, IMG submission 119765) | Peatland microbial communities from MTU Mesocosm Facility, Houghton, MI, USA - PEATcosm2014_Bin23_10_metaG | ecosystem: Environmental > Terrestrial > Soil > Wetlands > Peat | place... | reverse complement strand
GAGGTCCTCGTCGACGTCGCCGGCGTCGAGCTCGAGCTCGAGGTCCTCGTCGACGTCGCCGGCGTCGAGCTCGAGCTCGAGGTCCTCGTCGACGTCGCCGGCGTCGAGCTCGAGCTCGAGGTCGAGCTCGTGCGGCGTCCCTCTCTCGCTCGACGCAGACGGCTTCACCTTTCCCTGGGTTGACGCGGGGACTCCCGAGGCGGGCGCAAGGTGCTCGGGCTTCGGTTGCCCGCTTGCGTGCGCGCACGGCCCCTGCCTGCCTGCGTCCGACTGTCCGATCGGCCTCGTGTGTCGACCCTACGACGCGGATACGTTCGGGACCGATGACAACCCGGGCCTGTGCGAGCCGCAGTGAGGACACGCAAGCCCGCGCCGCGGATCGCCGCGTTCTACGTGCGCGTTAGCTCGCGGGCGCAAGACTACGGCATGCAGATTCATGCGCTCGAGACGGCCGCGAGAAACCGCGGCGACGTCGTCGGCGAGGTCTTCCGAGAGAAACGATCGGCCAAGTCGATAGCACGCCCGGAGCTCGATCGTCTCCGAGCGTGCGCCGCGCGCGGCGAGATCGGCCGCCTCTACGTCTACCGGATCGATCGTCTCTGCCGCACCGGGATCCGTGACACGATCGACGTGGTGCACGAGCTCCGCGCCGCCGGCGTCGAGCTCGTGAGCATCGCGGACGGCTTTCAGGTCGACGGTCCCGCAAGTGAGCTCGTGATGGCCGTGCTGGCGTGGGCCGCCGAATTTGAACGGCGCGTGACCGGCGAGAGGATCGCCGCGGCGCGCGACGTCGCCGAAGCGAGGGGGCGGCCGTGGGGGCGGCCGCCGAGGATGACGCCGGCGCAGGTCGCGCGCGCGCGTCGCCTCCGCGCCGAGGGGCGCACGTTCAGATCGATCGCGATGGCCCTGCGCGTCCCCCGGACCGTTGTCGCGCGCGCAATCGGATCCGCGCCCCCTTGACTGGCGGGAATCCCGCCATACACTCTTGGGGAAGGAGGCGCACCATGACCGCAGGCAACCTCATCAAGCAAAGCGTGAAGCTCAGCGTCACCGCTGTCGCGCTCTACGACATGACCCGGTTGGAGGTTCTGCACCGAGAGTGTGAGGACCACGCACGGTACCTGGACGACGAGGACGGGGACACGTGGGAGTTCTGGGGGACCGACGATGACGGCGAGCCGTGGCGCGTGCAACTCGCGCTTGTGCCGAGGGAAGCGACGGTGCGGCCGTGACCGCTCTCGCACACCACGTCGTTACGGCGATCGTTCAAGACGCGGCAGGCACCATCACCTTTGGGGCGGGTACGACCTGGCAGCAGTATTGCTCGCTCGACAAGCGCGGCGAGGCCGTCGTCCGCAAGGCGGCGCAGGGGCGCTTCCCCCGCGCCTTGGTCCGCGTCGAGATCAGCGGCGGCTGCTTCTATGCCACGGTGACGCAGTCGTGATGACAGCGCTCGAACTGGCCGAGAGGAGCGCGGCGAAAAAGGCTCGCGTCGTGGTCGCACTGTGGAGCGCAGACCGTGCCGCGGACCTAGAGCGCCTGTGCGATCGTCGTTCGTCCATGGGCGAGTTCTGGGGGACGCTCGACGGTCGCAAGTGGCGGGTGTGCCTCGTGGACGATCTAGAGGCGCAGCTCGCGCGAGCGTGGGCATCTCCTCCAGGTCGGAGGATCATCGAGTTCTGGGGCGAGGAGAGGGATGAGCGGCTCCTCGTATGACCACGTCTCGTAAGCCCGGCAGGTCTCTCCCGACGGCCACGGCGTACGTCCTCCCGGACGGCGACTGGATGGGGCACATGATCCTCGTGCGCGGTGGGCGGCTCGATCTCGCCGACCCCGGCGGCCGCACGTGGGCGTCGGGCCCACGTGATTCGGTAGCTCTCCGACTCGCACGCAGGTACGGCGCGCGCCATGCGGTCTGGACGTGGATGCGCGAGCATGGCGTCGCACGCCCCGCAGAGACCCGCCACGGGGCGACGCAACCGGAGGAGGCCCGCAAGCGGCCGGCGGTCGTGATCCGAATGAGCCGCGAGAGCGTCGAGAGCTTGCGCGAGATCGCCGCGGCGTGGGGGTCGACGCTTGGGGAGGTCGTGGAGAGCGCGTTGGTGGCATTGCAGCGCAACGCCACAGAGATTCTGTCCCGAAAGACTGGGCCAGAGGGAGAGACTAAGTGAGCGCTAGGTAGCGCCTACTTGGGAACGCAGGGGTACACAGACCGAAAGTATACTTTCGGGACAGGAGCGGAGCATGGAGAGCGCCTTTGGTCGATTTCAAGAGCAGACGAAGGAAGTGTACGTGCCGCGGCACTTGCGCGGGATCATCCCGAACGTGCTTGCTTACTCGCGCGTGAAGCTCTCGACTCGGGATCGGTCCAACTTCTCGCTGGGAGCGCCGACATGAACGGGGGCGACTTCGCCAACCCGACCGACAAGGCGCAAGCGAGCCCGCCGATTCGGGATGGTCGCGCGGTGAGAGAGTTCCTCCCCTTTCCTGAGCCCATCGTGACGCACGCCGAAGCTCGGGTGCTCGTCCGGCTTCGTTGCGAAAAGGCGCTCTCGCAGCCGGCTCGGTCGCCGCAATCGGTGCTCGTCGTCCTCGTTGGCCGCGTCCGGGGTGTGCAGTGAGAACCGGACGACTGACACAAGCTCTCCACGCGATCCGTGGGAGCCTCACCGCGGGCGATCTCGCGACCGAAGCGATCCGCGTGGCGACGATGGAGCTCGCGACGCTCGAAGCGCTCGTGCGGCTCATGGAGGCGAGCGGCGCGCGCACGCAAGGCAGCTACCGCCGGCAGGTCGTCGCCGCGGCGACGGGGGCGCAGCGGAAGGAGCTCGAGCTCTTGGCCGAGAGGATCGACGAGCTTCAACGGCGGATCGTCACGCGGTGGGGGACCTGACCGCCGACGCTGTCGCCATCGAGGCGAGGCTCGTGGCTAGGAAGAGGAAGCTAGGGCTCTAGTGCGTAGTGCGCTTCCATGGTCCCCGCGAGGACCAGGCTGACCGCTTTCGCTTCTTCGAGCGTGCGCGCACGGCCGCGGCACCACGTTGTGAGATCGTGTCCGCCAAATTGGCGCGTGACATTCCACTCGAAGGGGAAAGGGTCGCCCCTCTTATGCTCGAGCCGCGAGATGCTGATCGACGTGCAACCGACGCTCAGAGACCACGAGGCGATCTCGATCGTCCAATCCGGTTCGGTGCTCACGATTGGCTCATCACTTCGGCGACCCGAAGCCCTCTCGCTTGCGCTTCCTCGAGTGTGCGAGCGTAGCCGGCTGCGAGCTCGCCGAAATCATCTCGGTCGCCCCTCGTGATCCTCCACTCGAAGTCGAAGCCGCCCTTGCGAGCGTAAGACTCGACGCTGGTAGGTTGAACGCGAACCGCCATCGCGCCGACGCGCGAGAACCATGCGGATATCTCGACCACCCACCTGGCGCGTTCGTCCTCGGACATCGGGTGGCCCAGAACGGCGAGCACGACCTGCGAGAGATAGTCAGCCGAGTGACCCGAGGCCCATGTCAGGACCGACGCGCGCGAGAGATGCGCGAGATCGACGGCGGCGTAGCGCTCACCTTGGCGCGCGCGAATGTAGATCCCCACAGGCGAACGATCCGCGCGCGAGGGGTCTGCCATGAGTTCCGGGGTGTGCTCCGTGACCTGCGAATCAAGGGGCTCGTTCATGCGGGAGAGCCTACACGAACGCTCGCGCAATGCTAAGTGTCGGTCATGCCCAGAGCGAAACGACCTCAGCATCCCGAGACGGTGATCCCCGCACCCCTAGACGTGCCCGAGGAAGCCACGCATTTCAGGCTCCGAAAGGGTGGCCGGCAGGGCATCCAGTGCGTCTCTTCCGGGAAGAACGGCGTCGAAACGATCATCCACGAGATCGCCCTGTTCACCGCGGGGCACATTCGCGACCAGTGGGGCCCCGGCGACTACTGGTGCTCGTTCCTCCGCGTGGAGGACGGCCGGCGCCACATTCTAGGGGCCCCCAAGTATTTTGGCCTGAGCGACGCGCGAGCACGAAGAAGCGAAGGGGAGCACGCGGAGGAGAGCGCCCCCGCGGGCCCCGTGGCTGCAACGTCGACGCTCTCAGAGACGCTGACGCTCCTCTCCCGGCTCGACGCGATGACGCAAGCGCGCACCCGGGAGACGATCGAGTCAGAGCGAGAGCGTACGAGGCTGGCGATCGAGAGCGAGCGGATCCGCTCGACCGAGACGATCGCAGTTACGCGCGAGCTCACGCGAATGTTCATCGAACGCGCAGCCGTCCCCCCTCCGGCTCCACCAGCGCCGCCCCCGGAGTCTTCCGAGACGCTCGCGTTGCTACGCCAGCTCGCCACGGGGCAGGAAGCGCTCACGGCGCGGCTAGAGGCGCTCGAGGAAGAAGAGGAAGAGGAAGAAGAGACGGACGACGAGCGGATCGAGCGCCTCGAGGCCCTGGTTCTCAAGAGGGGGGCGCTGGTCGCGGTTAAGGAGTACATGAACGAAGAGAGCGCCTCTACGGTGGTGCGGCTCCTTCCGAAGATCGGCCAGAAGATCCCCCAAGTGCTTGCGCTCCTCCAGGGCGTGCTTGGGGAGGGGCTCAAGGAGCTCGCGAAGCTCGCGACCCCGGCGCCCGCGGCCGCGCCGGCGCCTCCCCCAGCGGCGGCGAAGGCGCCCGCGATCGCGCCGAAAGCGGAAGAGGTACGCGCACCGAAACGCAACGGCGCAGCGGCCGCTACGGCGCCGCGCGCCCCTTCGGTCATCGAGCCTGACGAGCACACGCCCCTCGTCTCCTGATAGGCTCGTGGCGTGCGAACGCTCGCGGACCTTCACCGCATGGCGCAGCGATCCGGGTGCGAGCTCGTCTCGGCCAGGCAGATCGGCGGCGAGCTCGTCGGCGAGTTCATGTGTCCCGACGTCGAGGAAGGGAAGCCGCTCGCGACGGCCACGCTCCTCCAGGATCTGACGGACACCGACGACGCCGCGACGTTCGATCCGTCGGTCGTTTGGTCGATCCGGTCGGCGCGCGGACTCGGTCCTGCGATCGCGCATAGGTACATCCAAGAGCACGTCGAGTTCCGGCCCGAGAAGGTGGAGACGTTCGCGCGGCCGGCGGCCACGCTCCGCGCGGGCTACGGCGATTGCGACGACAGCGCGCGAGCTCTCGTGGGGCTCGCGCGCGCGTCCGGCATCCGCGCGCGGCTCGTCTTCTTCTTGCTCGACGACGGCACGCCCGTGCACGTCACCGCGGAGCTCTTCTCGCGCGGCGCGTGGCGCTGGGCAGAGACCACCATTCCCGCGCGCTTCGGGGAGCATCCTTTCGACGCGATGGCGAGGCTAGGAAAGAAGCGCCCGGACATGGACGGCGTGGCCGTCGTGCTCGGGGATGACGGGACGACGCGCCCGGCGAGGAGCATCGGAGCCATGGATCAACAGGTCGCGAGAGTGGGAACGCCCGTGTCCGCCCAAGCGCTCGCCGACGCGCTCGCCGCGGCGTGGCCGACGTCGGTCGGAGGATCGCCCGGGAGCGCGATCCAAGTGCTCGTCGCGCAGAGCGCCTTCGAGACGGGCCGATGGGCCGCCGTGTGGAATTGGAACCTGGGGAACGTCAAATACAGCGGCGGCACCGATTGGTTCACGATGACGGCGAGCGAGGGATCGGGCGCATCGACGACGATGGTTGCGAGCAAGTGGAGGAGCTACCCGACACTCGAAGCGGGCGCCGCCGCGTGGCTCTCGTTCCTCGCGGCGAACTACGCCACGGCGCTCACCTACGCCGAACAAGGCGACGTGGCTGACTTCGTCGCCGCGCTCAAGTCAAGCGGTTATTTCACGGGCGACCAGTCACAGTACGCGACCGGCGTCCAGCAGTATTATTCTCAGTTCTCCTCCATTGTCCCTGTCGCGGCGGCCGGAAGTGTGGCAGGCGCGATCGACTCGTGGGCGGCGCCGGATGAGGGCGAGGTCACACAGACGAGCGCCGCGGCGATCGTGGGTGGCGCCGGCTTCCTCGGCGCCGTCGTCGCGTGGGTGCTTCTGTGAGGTTCAGCGATCTCGGCCGGCTCTCTCCCCCGAGAGCGAGGACGATCGGCGCGATCGACGCGAGCGCAACGCTTGCGACCCCGAGCGCGATCGCGAACGGAACCAAGACGTTTCAAGCGGCGTACGCGGCCGCAGACGGTTCGCTCGCGGGGACGACGGCGGTAGCGGCCGGGCTCATCGCCGGGCTTCCTCCGGGGCAAGTGACGCAGACCTTGAACCGCGTGCTCTCTGCGGCGAGCTCGGTGGAGGCGGGCGCGGCGATCGGCACCACGCTATTTCCAGGCATCGGTACGGGTGTCGGCATCGCGATCGGAGCGATCTCCGGCATCGCGCAACTCATCGCGGGCAGCCCACCAGCCAACCCACAGGGCGAGTTCCGCGGGCACAGCGAGCGGTATTGCTTTCCGGCGCTCCCTCTTACGCCGACGGTAGGAGAGAGCGCGAGCGCGCTCGCACAGCAGCTCCTTCAACCCGTCGTGTGGCCCGACTACCGACAGCGCGCCGTTGGCTATCAGCTCACGACGACGGACCCCGTTGCGGGTGACCCCGCTCCCTCTCGCACACAGCCGCTCTCGTTCTCCTTCGGCGTCGGGTGGGTCTCCCCGCCGGGCTCGACGGCCGCGAGCACAAACCAGGCGTACTACCTCGCGCAGGCGTGGATGGGCGGGGACACGGTCTCCACGCACGCGCGCACCATCACGGGCGATCCGAACGGCGAGCAGGCGAGCTTTCGCGAGGCGTGCAAGCAGCAAGCGATCACCGCGCTCGGTTCCGAGGCGGTCTATCGGCGCGCCTACGACCTCGTGACGTCGTGGTACCTCTCGAAATTCTCCCTGAACGTCGGGCGCGCGCTCCTCGCCCCGAGCGCGATCGATCTCGGCGCAGCCGGGCTCTCGTACAGCACAGCGGATCCGAGCCGCAGCCTCGCAGGGAACATGCGCCGGGCGGCGCTGTGGTGGAAGACGAACATCGACGCATGGAACGAGAACAGTGCGCTCGACTTCACCTACTACCTCGGGAACTACTACCTTTTCGAATCGCCGCAGGGGAGCGAGCAAATCTGGCAAGTGCAGTCGTGGGAGGCGGTGCAGAACACGCCCTACTGGTCGGTTCAACCGGGCGGGCGTCATCTGGTCTATGCGTCGCTCCCGGACACGTTCCTCATCGCGCTGTGTGAGCTCGCGTGCATCGTCGCAACCAACGCGATGACGAGCTCCACGGGCGCGCCGGTCGCGTTGAGCGAGGACGAAGCCGACGCGGCCGCGCTTCACTTCGCGATGCTCCACGCGTGGCTGTGGAAGCGCGGGCAGGTGCTCGACGCTACGCACGACTTTGGAAACGGGCTCACGGAAGCGAGCCTTCCGGGTTTCACGTCCCCCCATCCAAACTTCTCGCGCGTGATCGGGATCGTCGCGGCGAAGATCAAGAAGAACCGAAAGAAGGCGGCGGCCGCGAGCGCGAAGGCGAAAGCGCAGAGCGCACGACGCGCCGCGGTGGCGCAGCACGCGGCCGCGGCGGCTGCACAGCAGGCGCAGCAACGCGCCGCGGTCGCGACGACGCAGAAGGCGCACGCCGCGGCGCTCGCACAGCAAGCGGCCGCGTCTGCCTCGCTCGCCGCGGCCGCGCGCCGCCGTCGCAACCTCGCGCTCGGTCTCGCCGCGCTGGCGGGCGTGGGCGTGTTGCTCGTACACTCGTCGAAAGGAGCCCCCACATGGCGCTGAACTACAAGATCACGAACAATCTGCAGAGCCCCCCCTCGCCGGCGGGAGGCCCGCTCGCCGTCCGAACGATGGTGATTCACTTCCCCGATGGAGATCGCTCCGTCGCAACGCTGATCCGCCTGAACGGCATCCCCGCGAGCGAGCCCGGATGGGTACCCGTGCAGACGACGACGGACAACCCGAACCACACGGCGGCGAACCTCGACAAGCTCTTGGCCAAGGGCTACGTGCTCTGGGACAATAAGCAAGCGAACCCCAGCCACGCCGCGGGGATCTGGGCGACGGCGCCGCAGTACGAGAATCCGCAAGTGCTCTTCGCGTTCACGTGGGGCATGCAGCAGCTCGCGCAGACCGTCGGCCAGGCGGCCGCCAGCGTGGGGATCCCCGCGACGCCGAACGGCCCCGGCAACGGGGGTGGACCGCCGATGATGGTGGCGCCCGGAGCTCCCCCCGGCGCCGTCGCTATCATCACGCCGAACGCGCCGCCGCCGCCGCCGCCGCGGCGCTGGCCATGGGTCGTCGCCGTGCTCGGCGCGGTGGGGATCGGCGTCGTGCTCCTCTCCGACTGACCGATGCCCGCGAAGATCGTCCCGAGAGCTGCGCCGGCGGTGCGCGTCGTACCGCGCCTCACGCCGGCGCCGAGCCGCGTGCAGCGCGCGGACATCCCAGCGCCCGCCCAGACGAATCCGCTCGCGGGCAAGGTGCCAGGACCGTCGCCGGCGCCGGCGCCCGTTCCTGCGCCGGTTCTGACGCCGTACCAGGCCCTCGTTGCGAGCATGCGCCCCATGCCAGGCGGCGCGGTCGCGGCGCCGTTCGCGGTGCCCGCGACGCCGGCCGCGGCGCCCGCGGCCCCCGTCGTCGCGGCGAGCTCCGGCGGTGGAGGCGGGAGCGCGGACAGCGGCCCCGCGAGCTCGCCGGCGCCGGACTCGGGAGGCGCGCCGGACTCTGAGCCCCCTCCCTCGAGTGCTCCCCCGAGCTCGGCGCCGCTCGCGACGACGACGCCCGACGCGAGCGCTCTCGCCACGGCACCGGCGGCGCCCTACCCGTGGAAGCTGATCGCGATCGTGGGGCTCGCCGCGGCCGTGGGGATTTGGTGGTTCTTCTTTCGCGAGAGCGAGGACGAGTGACATGCAACGCGTGATTACGATCGGAGCGCTGGGCGACGTCGATGACGACGACACGAGCTCGGACGACGGGAGCGACGATGGCTCCTACGACGACACGAGCTCGGACGACGGGAGCGACGATGGCTCCTACGACGACACGAGCTCGGCCGGCGGGAGCGACGATGGCTCCTACGACGACACGAGCTCGGCCGGCGGGAGTGACGATGGCTCCTACGACACGACGAGCTCGAGCTCGACGGGCTACGATCTCGCGTCCACCGTGCTAGCGGCCTTGGGAGCGTTCGCGATAGGCTTTCTCGGAGTGATGCTCGCGAAAAGGATCTGACCCATGAATCTCTCGGCTCTCTATCGGAACAGTCAACGCGGGCGACGTCGTCGCGGCATGGGTGACGTTGGCGACGACGACACGACGGACGACGACACGACCGACGACGGGACAACCGCCGACGATGGCGGCTACGCGGACGACACGGGCGTGACCGCAGACACCGGATCCACGGGATACACGGATACGGGCACGAGCACGGACATCCCCGGGGGCTCGGCGCTCTCGCTGACGACGCTCTTTGGTGGCGGGGCATCTTCGGCCCCGGCGAGCGGGGGAGGAAGTGCCGGGGGGAGTGGAGCGAGCGGAGGGACGTCGCCGGGCGTGACACCGGGCACGCTGCCGACGCCGGCGACCGGATCGAACGCGGGGCTCTATCTCGGTGTCGGTGTCGTCGCTCTGCTCGGCGCCGCCCTGGTCGTGAAGAAGCGCCGGAAGCGCCGGAGCAACCCGCGTCGAAGGAAGCGCTGACGATGGGGTGCAGGTGCCCCAACGGGCGGCAAGGGCTCCCGACGATGGGGAACCTCCACGCTCGCGCGCGAGCGCGCACCATGGGCGCGCTCTTCTATCACTCCTACGCCGACGTGGTCGCCGAGAAGCAGCGAGTGAACGGGTACGTCAGCTCCACGGTCGTTCCCGCGTTCAATAACTGCTCGCCATCGGCTCAACTGCAGTCCGATTGGTCGGCGTGGTACTCGGGCTGGCAAGCGTTCACCGTCTCGGGTGAGGAGAATTACGCGAACCTCCCCGACAATGACGAGTGGGACACCATGCAGGAATGGGAGAACTCTCTCGCCCAGCTCGTTGCGCGCCTCAACCAAGAGTGCGGCTCTTCGGCGCCGGTGATTAGCGGCACGGGGAACAGTCCGAGCGGCACCGGCGATGGGCTCGCGACCATAGCGACCGCGATCGCCGCGGCGGTAAGCGCGATCGCGATCGCCGTCGTCGCGGTCGAAGTGATCCCGATCGTGCGGGAGCTCGTGGACTGACCATGGCGAAGAAGAGCAACCCGGAGTGCGAGCCCGAGATCACGTGGCGCACCGACGACCTCTCACGCGAGAAGATCGAAGCGATCCTTGGTCCCGAGCTCGTGCGCGAGGTCCTCGCGATGCCCCTCGATCGCGCGCAAGCGTTCCTCGCGGTGCGGACGGAAGGCGCGTGGCAGGCGAACCTGCGCGAGATTCACGCGGCATACCGCTCTCTCGCGCGGCTCGATCGAGAGACCGCGCGCGAGGCGCCGCCCGCCGCGGCGGCCGTCGTCGCCAACCCCCCGCCGCCGACCTACCGCGAGGCGCACTGGGGGAAGACAAAGGGCACGCGGCCCACGCTGGACGTGCCCGATCCGCACCTTGAGGCACTCGTCGAGCTCGGCGAGCTCGTCTCGGTGGTGTACGGCACGATCAAAGGCGGCGACACGGGGCTCACCGACTACGAGCATACGTTCGAACGCAAGCGCCCCATGCTCTGCTACGGCGCGAAGACGGGGCGCTTGTACGTCGCCGGCGGCACCTACCGCATGCGCAAGCGAGGGATCGTAGGGTGACAACGCAAGGATCGCTCGGTACTCTCGAGCGATGCGCGTACGGGTCCACAATCCGGGCGAACCGAGGAAGAAGGGCAAGACGATGACGGCAAAGAAGAAGAAGAAGCCCGCGAAGAAAAACCCGAAGCGCTCGAGCGCGAAGCGGAAGACCGCGCCCAAGAAGAATCCGAGCAAGAAGAGGACGGCGAAGCGCTCGAGCGCGAAGAATCCGAGCAAGAAGAGGACGGCGAAGCGCTCGAGCGCGAAGAATCCGCACCACGGGACGAAGAAGAAGACGCGACGCAAGAACCCCCGCCCGCGTCGCAAGAATCCCGGATGGGGCGGCGTGAAGACGGCGTTTATGGCGCTCGCCGTCGGCACGGGCGCGGCGATCGCGAGCTCGTGGATCAGCGATGGTCCCCTAGGGAATCAGACGACCACCGTACAGACCTTGGCCCTCGTGGCCGAAGCGGCGGCGGCGGTCTACTACGTGGAGGACCCCGCCATCATGGCGGCGATCGTCGTCGGTCTCGGCGCGGTGCAGGTCGGTCACGCCGCGTATCAGCTGTTCCCCGGGCTCGCCTCGCCGGCCCCGATGGGCGCGCCCGCGGCCGCTCCGGCGGTCGCCGGCGGCGCCACGCCGAACGCGCTCCCCGCGGCGGCTGCGGCCGGCGCCACGGTCGTTCCGATCACGATGGGCGCGCTCCACCGTCGCGCCGTCAGGAAGCTACGCGGGCTCGATCAAACGATGGGCGCGCTTCACCCGAACCTGGGCGCGCTTCACGCCGGGATCGCCGCGCTGCACCATGGCGACGGGATGGGAGCTCTGCATCCCGGCGGCGGAAGCTCGATCGGCGCGCTTCACCCCGCGGGCACGATGACGCGGGAAGAGCGGCGCTGGCAGACGATGCGCCGACGCGCCTGAGAGACGTTCCACACCTAACCCACGACGAGAAAGATCCCCACCATGCAGCGCTCTCCCTTCCGCAATCCCGCCGCCGGCGCGGGCGATCCGTCCGCTCCGCAGACCAGCGCGATCGACAAGTACATCGCGGGCCGTCCTTTCAATTCCAAGTGGAACGCCTATTTCAGTCGGGTGAGGATCGGCGCGACGAGCGGCGGCGCCGGCGCCGCGTTCGTGGTCGCCCCGTCGCAGGATCTGATCGCGTTCGGCTACCAGCGCGGCCAGCCCATGACGACGGCGGGCGATCCGAACCACACGGCAACGCCGGCGGACACCAACTTGCAGACTGCAAGTCAGACGGTCTCCGGCGAAGCGATCGAGATCGACGGCATCGGGCTGATACTGCTCTCGAACTCGGACCCCGCGCTCGCCAAGGCGGTCGACTCGGTCACGAGCGTCAAGTTCAAGTTGAACGGGACCACGGACTACTACCTCGGGATCCCGTCGATGCTGCCCGGCCCCGGTGGGCTCTTCGGGTACGCGGACAGCGGTTCGGCGTACGCCGATCAGCAGGCGCAGCGCGGCTTTGTCGGCGCGATCTCGAACGGCATCCCGCACGCGTCGAACTACTACATGATCCCCGAGCCGATGATCTGGCGCGCGGCGGGCGGGCCGGATAGCACGCTGAACGTGATCTTCCGCGTCGAGTCGCAGGTTTCGACGCCGGCCTACAACGCGGGGTCAGACCGTAGCGCGGTCGCCGGCGGCACTGGAACGAGCGGCACGGCGGCGTGGACAAACCCCGCGCTGGCGGCCGTGTTCGCGGATTACATGGTCGTGCTCGTGGGCCGCACGGTGCTCCCCGAGAGCGACAACTGACCGACGAGGGAGGCGCGCGCGATCGCGCGCCTCCCGTTCCTCTTTCTCTGCCGGAGCTCCTCCATGGATCGAACGAATCCCCCCGCACAATCGCCCGCGCGTTCCGCTCTCGGCTCGTTCGCCGACAGGATGAAGTGGGCGTGGACCGTGATCCAAGAGGTCAGCCAAGAGATCGCGCCGCAGATGGTGCCCATCGCCGATCTCGTTCCCACGGGCGGCGTCACCTTAAATGGGCTCGCCGTCGCCGCGGGGACGACGTCTCAGAACATCACGCTCACCTACCCCACCGACGGCATCTTGCTCGCCATCCGTGGGAGCACGCGGGACGGCGCCGCGGCGTCGCTCGCCGGAATGCTTCTCCGTGTGCAGATCGACGGGCGCACGGACATGTGGAGCAGCGGCGCCAACAATGGCGCCGGCTTCCTCTCTCTCGCGCAGCTCTCCGGACAAAACTCCACCTTCGGCCGCTACCCCGTGCTCGTGCCGTTTCAGCAGGCGACGACATGGACCGTCTACCTGGAGAATACGACGGGCGGCGATCTCGTGGTGGACCTGGACTTCGATATCAAGGACTTGAGAAACCCGCGCGGCCTCCAGTGAAATGAGTGCAGAAGCGGCGGCGCCGGCGCCGGCGGAGTGGAAGCGCGTCTATCGGCGAGGGAACGCGAGCTTCACCACGATCGTGGCCGGCAAGGTTCCCGCCGTCGGTTGGTTCGAAGCGGACGCGCCGACCACGAACCTTGACGTCATCATCGACTGGTCGGGGGCCACCTACCCGTCCGATCTGTTCCTCACGGTGAACATCACCGGGCAAGGGAGCCCGGGCTCGGGGCTCGTGCTCCTCGCGAGCTACACCGTCTCGCCGCTCGGGGGCATCGTGCAGGAAGCGCTCTTCCCCGGGATCGACTCGTGGGGCCTGCAGAGCGGCCCCCCGTCGGCGCTCCCTGGGCCCGCGCAAATCTTCGCCATCCACACGGGCGGCCTCGCGGTGCTCGTGTGGGGTGTGCAGATCGCCGCGCAGGGCATCGCGCTCGGTCAGTCGGTGAACAATCTGGCCGTGAGCGCGATCGCGCACGGACGGGAGCTCTGACACGTGAGCGCGAACCTTCAGCAGCTCTCGCACGCGCAAGGCGGCCGCGGAGTCGCGCTCAAGAACTTCGGGCCGATCTCACAGTCGGGCGTGGAGACGCCGATCGGGCAGTCGCCGGGCGCAGGCACGGGCGCGACGCTGATCCTGCTCACGAACCATGACACGGCCTACGACAACGCAACGATCAACTGGTACGCGCGGCAGTTCGGGCGCCGCGCGCTGATCTCGACGACGACGATCGAGCCGACCGACAACGCGAATTTCTCGGCGCTCGCGTACACGGTCGCAGGCTTCGCGGCGGACTACTGGGAGCTCACGATCACGCTCACCGGGGGGACGACGCCGGCGGCGCCTCTGCAGTCGAGCGTGGAGGCGTTCGGCGTCGAAGACATCCCGACGGGGCTACCGCCGTCGCCGTCGTCGCTCTCCTTCTCGGGGACGTACACGGGACCGAGCGCCGCGGGGGCGGCCGCGTTCAGCATCCCCGCCGGCGTCGACACGTACATCGTGACGATCACCGCGCGCGTGCTCTCCTCGGCGGTCGATCCGGTGGGGGCGAGCTTCTCCACGTCGGGCACGTTCACGTGGAAGAACGTCGCGGGCACCGTCTCGCTCGTGCCGATCGTGCTCTCTGCTCCGAACACCGCAGAGGACTCTCTCTTCGCGACGATGAGCACGGCGGTAGGTGTG
>Ga0181537_10003133_pt1 | contig 14280 bp, 8 predicted proteins | sample PEATcosm2014_Bin_39_FD_119765 | JGI IMG/M metagenome (GOLD analysis project Ga0181537, IMG submission 119765) | Peatland microbial communities from MTU Mesocosm Facility, Houghton, MI, USA - PEATcosm2014_Bin23_10_metaG | ecosystem: Environmental > Terrestrial > Soil > Wetlands > Peat | place... | reverse complement strand
GTCTCGGCGATGGCAGGCACGACCAATCAGCTCGTCGAATGGACCCGGTCGATCAACCGCTTGCACGACACGCGCGAATACGACGCCGTGGTTGCCACCGGCGAGCAGGTCACCGCCGGGCTGATGGCACTCGCCTTGCAGGATCTGGGCGTCGATGCGCGCTCATGGCTTGGCTGGCAGATACCGATCCGGACCGACGGCGCGCACGGCAAGGCAAAGATCGAGGCGATAGAGACGGCGGAGATCGAACGCCGCCTCGCCGACGGACAGGTTGCCGTCGTGGCCGGGTTTCAGGGCATCGGACCGCGCGGCCGCATCACGACGTTGGGCCGCGGCGGCTCGGATACGTCGGCGGTCGCGCTGGCGGCGGAGCTCAAAGCCGACCGTTGCGATATCTTTACCGATGTCGATGGCATCTACACAACCGACCCGCGCATCGTTGCTAAAGCGCGCAAGCTCGATAGAATCGCGTTTGAGGAAATGCTTGAAATGGCGTCACAAGGCGCGCGGGTTCTCGAAACGCGCTCGGTGGCGATGGCGATGAACAACCGGGTTCGCCTGCAAGTGTTGTCGAGCTTTGTCGACACGCCGGGAACGCTGGTTACGGACGAGGACGAAATCGTGGAAAATCGCGTGGTCAGCGGCATTGCTTACAGCCGCGACGAGGCCAAGATCACGGTCGAGCGGGTCGCCGATCGGCCCGGCGTTGCGGCGGCGCTGTTCGGGCCGCTCGCCGAGAACGCGATCAATGTCGACATGATCGTGCAGAACGTGTCGGCTGACGGCGCGACGACCGACATGACCTTTACCGTCGGCCGCGCCGATCTCGACCGCACGCTTGCCGTCCTTGAAGAGTCGCGCAAGGAGCTGGGCTTCAAGGCGCTGAAACCGGATTCGAACGTCGTCAAGATCTCGGTCATCGGCGTCGGCATGCGCAGCCACGCGGGCGTCGCCCAGCAGATGTTCAAGACCCTTGCCGATCGCGGCATCAATATTCAGGTGATCTCGACCTCCGAGATCAAGGTCAGCGTGCTGATCGCGGCCGACTATACCGAGCTGGCGTTGCGCGCGCTGCACACCGCTTATGGGCTCGACGACGCCTGATGACCGCGGAAATCATCACCGAACGGATCGCGCCGCGATCGCTTGCCGCGGCGCCGCAAGGCGAGGGCGGACGTGCCGTGCTCGATCGGCTGTGGGCGCGCGGGCGCGATTTTCTCGGCACCGAGCTCGCGATCATGGGCGGCGCGATGACCTGGGTGTCGGAGCGCAATCTCGTCGCCGCGGTTTCCAACGCCGGCGGCTTCGGGGTCATCGCCGCGGGCTCGATGTCGCCCGATCTGCTCGCCAATGAAATCGCCGCGACCGCCGCGCTGACGGACCGGCCGTTTGGCGTCAACTTGATCACCATGCATCCTCAGCTCCTGGCGCTGATCGATGTGTGTCTGGCGCACGGCGTCGGCCATGTCGTGCTCGCGGGCGGCATCCCGCCCAGCGCGGCGATCGCGCGCATCCGCGACGGTGGCGCGCGCGCGGTGTGCTTCGCGCCGGCGCTCGTGCTGGCGAAAAAGCTGGTGCGCAGTGGCGCCGAGGCGATCGTCATCGAGGGCAATGAGGCGGGCGGCCATATCGGCCCGGTCTCGACCGCGGTCCTCGCGCAAGAGGTGTTGCCGCACATCAGCGAGGTGCCGGTGTTTGTCGCCGGCGGCATCGGGCGCGGCGAGGCGATCCTCTCTTATCTCGAAATGGGCGCGGCAGGCGTCCAGCTCGGCACCCGTTTTGTCTGTGCGCATGAATCGATCGCGCACGCCAATTTCAAGCGTGCCTTTATCCGCGCTGCGGCACGCGACGCCGTGCCCTCGGTGCAGTTCGACACGCGGTTTCCGGTGATCCCGGTGCGCGCCCTCGCCAACCCCGCGACCGAACGCTTCGCGGCAACGCAGCGTGCGGTCATCGAGCGGTTTGCGCGCGGCGAACTCTCGCAAAAGGACGCACAGCTCGAGATCGAGCATTTCTGGGCGGGCGCGCTGCGCCGTGCGGTCATCGACGGTGACGTCGAGGGCGGCTCGCTGATGGCGGGCCAAAGCGTCGGTCTCGTCACGCGCGAGCAGAGCGCGGTCGACATTCTCGACGAGCTGGTCGAGCAGGCGGTGGCGGTGATCGGCGGTCGTCGCTGGAGCGATAAGCCGGCCGCGATCACCGCGCAGCCGCGTGAAGCAGGGGACCGGGACCCGAGCGGATGAACGAGATTCCCGCGAGCCCCGCATCCGCACCGATGACCTCTCCGGAGGCCCCGTCAGGGCCGCGCTCGGGAGGCGCGTCCGTTGTCGCGCCGGCGAGCGCGACCGGCACACGGCGGCTGCTGCGGCGGATGCGGGATGTTATGGCGGCTGCCGGCACGGCGCAAGAACGACTCGATCGGATCGTTCGGCTGGTTGCGGCGGAAATGGTCGCCGAGGTGTCCTCGGTCTACATCATACGCGCCGGCGAGGTCCTCGAACTGTTCGCGACCGAGGGGTTGCGGCCGGAAGCGGTCCATCGCACCAAATTGCGGGTCGGTGAAGGGCTTGTCGGGGTCATCGCGGCGACCGCGCGCCCTCTCGCCCTCGCCGACGCCCAGGCGCACCCCGATTTTGCCTATCGCCCGGAGACTGGCGAAGAGATTTTTCACTCGCTGATGGGCGTGCCGATCCTGCGCGGCGGGCGCGTGCTCGGTGTGCTGGCCGTGCAAAACCGCACGCCGCGGCGCTACGCCGAGGACGAGATCGAGATCGCGCAGACGATCGCGATGATCATCGCCGAACTGATCGCGAGCGGCGAACTGGTCAACCCGCTCGAAATGGCGCAGAGCAGCAGCGGCGCGCTGCTGCCGGTGCGGCTCAACGGGATCCGGCTCAACGAGGGTCTGGCGGTCGGCCCGGCCGTGTTGCATATGCCAAAGCTGGTGATCCGCCAAGTCGTCGCCGAGGACATCGAGGCGGAGCTGTCGCGGCTGCGTCGCGCGGTCAGCGCGATGCAGAGCGCGGTCGACGATCTGGTCGTCGCGAGCCGCGGCCTCGGTGTCGGCGAACATCGCGATATCATCGAAACCTATCGCATGTTTGCCGCCGATCGCGGCTGGCTCGGGCGCATCACCGAGGCGGTAAGGAGCGGCCTGACCGCCGAAGCCGCGGTGCAGAAAATCCGCGAGGAAACCCGTACCCGCATGATGCAGGTGGCCGATCCCTATCTGCGCGAGCGGCTTCTTGACCTCGAGGATCTTGCCAACCGGCTGCAACATTTCCTGTCGGGCGGTCCGACCGGCCCGGAACTTGGCAGCCTGCCGCCCGAGTTCATCCTGATCGCGCACTCGATGGGCCCGGCGGAATTGCTCGATTACGCGCACCGCCGGGTGCGGGGGCTGGTGCTCGAGGAAGGATCGCCGACCGCGCATGTCGTGATCGTCGCCCGCGCCTTCGATATCCCGGTCGTCGGCCGGGTCGAGGAGGCGACGAGCCGCACCGAGCCCGGCGACCTCGTCATCGTCGATGGTGATCGGGGTCAGGTGCTGATCCGCCCAAGCGAGGATATCCACCAATCGGTGGTCGACGCGATCGCCGCGCGCACGCAGCGCCGCGCCTATTACGAGACCTTACGCGACCAGCCGGCGGTCACGCGCGACGGCATCCCGATCCGCCTCCTGCTCAACGCTGGCCTGTTGATCGATATCGTGCAGGTATCGGCAACCGGTGCCGAAGGCGTCGGATTGTTCCGCACCGAAATTCCGCTCTTGACGCGCGATGCATTTCCCGACGTCACCGACCAGACCGGCTTTTACCGCCGGGCATATGAGCAGGTTGGCGCGCGGCCAATCGTGTTCCGCACGCTCGATATCGGCGGCGACAAGGTGCTGCCGTATCTGGACCACGATGCCGAGGACAATCCGGCGATGGGTTGGCGGGCGATCCGTATCGGTCTCGATCGGCCGGCGATGCTGCGCCAGCAATTGCGCGCCTTGCTGCGCGCCGCGGAGGGCCGCGATCTCTGGGTGATGTTCCCGATGATCGCCGAGGTCGCCGAACTCGATCGGGCGTGCGGCCTGCTCGAGACCGAGCGGCGTCGCGCCGCGGCGGAGGGCTTTGCGCCGCCGTGCGCCGTCAAGATCGGGGTGATGCTCGAAGTGCCGTCCCTGTTGTGGCAGATGCCGGCATTGCTCGAGCGGGTGGATTTTTTGTCGATCGGCACCAACGATCTGGCGCAGTTTCTGTTTGCCTGCGATCGTGGCAACCCGCGCCTCGCGGAGCGCTATGATTTGTTATCGGCGCCAATGGTCGCGCTGTTCCGCGACGTCATCGCCCAATGCAGCGCCGCCGACGTCGCGCTCAGCATCTGCGGCGAGATGGCGGGCAACCCGATCGATGCGATGATGCTGGTTGCCCTCGGTTTCCGCACGCTGTCGCTGTCGGCGACCGCGCTCGGGCCGGTCAAGACGATGATCCGCAGTCTCGATGCAGGCGCCGCCGCACGCTATCTCGACGAGGTCGGCAACCGGCCCGACCACTCACTGCGCCATCGGCTTGCCGCCTACGCGCGCGATCACGCGATCGCCGTGTGATCTGCCGGCGACCCAGCCGAATCGACAGTCATGGCCGGGTCTAGTATAGAAGTCCGTGAAAGCGGGTACCCGGTGTGACGTTTTTTCAACGGATCAAGACGCCGTTTACGGAAAGCCCGGCTGAAGAGCAAGCGCGGTTGCAGCCGCGAATGCGCTTGGTCGGCGAATTGCTGCAGGAACGGCGTGAGGATCTTGGACTCGATCTCGACGAGATCGGCGCGATGCTGCGCATCAAGCCTGCGTATCTCGATGCGCTCGAACAAGGTCGGACGCACGATCTGCCCGGTCCCGCTTACGCGATCGGGTTTGTGCGCGCCTATGCCGAGTTTCTCGGGCTCGACGCCGAGGCGGTGCTAGCCCGCTTCAAGGCCGAGGCGGCCGGCGTCACCGCGCCGCCCGATCTGGCGCTGCCGGTGCCGCTGGGCGAGCGGAGCCTGCCGGGTGGCGCGCTCGTCCTGGTCGCGCTGATCGTGGCGCTGTGCGGTTACGGCATCTGGTATTATTTATCGACCGAGGACCGCAATCGGCCGGAGCGGGTGGCCTCGGTTCCGGCCGCGCTGCAAGTGCCGTCGTCGGCGCCGGTTCTAGTGCCGCCGCCGTCTCCGTCACCGCCAAGCCCAGTAGGAGCCAACCCGGCTGGAGCTCAGGGCAATCCGCCACCATCTCCGGCGCCGAGCCTATACGGTGCCGCCGCCGGCTCGTCCCCAGCGCCTGCCCCACCGGCCGCAGCGCCCGGGCCGGCGGCGCCGGCACCTGCGGTCGCGGGAGTAAACCCCGCGCCCGGCCCTGCCGGTGCAGCCCCTGCCGGTGCAGCCCTTGCCGGTGCGGCGGCGGTACAACAGGCCGCGGCGCCGACAGCGGCTGCGTCATCGGCCGCTGGGACGAGTGGAACAGCGTCGACGACCACCGCCGCCGCGGCAGGACGGATTTCGATTCGCGCGCTTGCCGATTGCTGGATCCAGGTTCGTGCCGCCGACCAGTCGGTCGTCTTCTCGCGCGTGCTGCGCTCGGGCGAGGTCTATAACGTACCGGCGCGTACCGGGTTGTCGCTGCGGACCGGGAATGCCGGGGCGCTGGAGATCGCCGTCGACGGTAAGACCGCGCCGTCGATCGGCGGCCTCGGCGCGCTGCGCCGCGATGTCGCGCTCGATCCCTCGGCCCTGGCCGCCGGAACCGCCGTTCATGGGTAGAGCCCATGGGGTAGAAGCGCGACTTTCTTCCGTAACCCGGGCGTTTTATAACGCCCTCTGAGAGCAATCCCGCGAGGCCCAGATGAGCGTTCGCCCGTACCGCGATATCCACCGCCGCGCCTGCCGCAAGATTTACGTCGGCAAGGTGCCGGTTGGCGGCGACGCACCGATCACCGTGCAGTCGATGACCAACACCGTGACGCACAACGTCAAGGCGACGGTCGAGCAGGTCCAGGCGTTGGAGCGCGCCGGTGCGGATATCGTGCGCATTTCCTGCCCGGACAAGGAATCGGCGCTGGCGCTAAAGGACATCGTGCGCGAAGTGCAGGTGCCGATTGTCGCCGACATCCATTTTCACTACCGCCGGGCGATCGAAGCCGCCGAAAGCGGTGCCGCGTGCCTGCGCATCAACCCCGGCAATATCGGGTCGGCCGAGCGGGTGCGCGATGTGATCAAGGCGGCGAAGGACAACAATTGCTCGATGCGGATCGGCGTCAATGCCGGGTCGCTCGAGCGCGAGCTCCTCGAAAAATACGGCGAGCCGTGCCCCGAAGCGATGGTCGAAAGCGCGCTCAGCCACGCCAAAATCCTCGAAGACAATGATTTCTTCGAGTTCAAGATTTCCTGCAAGGCGTCCGACGTCTTTCTTGCCGTCGCCGCTTACCAGCAGCTTGCGGAGGTGTGCGACTACCCGCTCCATCTCGGCATCACCGAGGCAGGTGGGCTCAGGGCGGGCACGGTTAAATCGTCGATCGGCATGGGCATGCTGCTCTGGGCCGGGATCGGCGATACGATTCGCGTTTCGCTGTCGGCCGACCCGGTCGAGGAGGTCAAGGTCGGTTTCGACATGCTCAAATCGCTTGGGCTGCGCCGGCGCGGGGTTACGGTCATCTCCTGTCCGTCTTGCGCGCGGCAGCAATTCGAGGTGATCAAGACGGTTGCGACGCTCGAGGAGCGGCTGGCCCACATCACGACGCCGCTGACCCTGTCGGTCATCGGCTGTGTCGTCAACGGGCCGGGCGAGGCGCGCGAGACCGATATCGGCCTGACCGGCGGGGGCAACAACACGCACCAGGTCTATCTGAGCGGCGTCACCGATCATCGGCTGCGGGATGCGAGCATCGTCGATCACCTCGTCGAACTGGTTGAGAAGAAGGTCGCCGAGATCGAGGCCGCCAAGGCCGCCGCGCCCGATCAGGTTCTCGAACCGGCGCAATGAATGAACGCGGGCGCCGGTAGCGGCGACCTCGGTTGCCGAGAATCCCGTATCACCCGCTTGCGCTGAGGCCCTGGCGATAGAGAGCCTCGATCCCGTCGGCAAGCGCGACGCGGGGCTGCCATCCGAGCGCCGTCTTCGCCTTGGCGATATCGAGGACGGCCCAGGGCACCAGCCGATCCGCATCAACGATTTCCGCCATGTGCTGGCGCTCAACCGGATGCCCCGCCGCTTTTTCGATCAGGGCGATAACGTCTTCAGTCGAGGTGCCCTGTCCCGAAGCGACATTGTAAATGTCGAACGATGTTTTGGCTTGCAGACACCGTTCCACGATGTCGGCGATATCGCGCAGATGGACGTAGTCTCGGACATTTTCCGGGTCGCCATAGATTGGCACTGGTTTACCGCGCAGCACCTGATTTATCGCGACACCGATGAGTCCCTGCCGACGTTCCGGCAATAAAACCGTGCCATAGGCATTGGCGATCCGCAGTATTGTTACGCGCAACCAACCTTCGTCAGCGGCCAAACGCAGGTAATTCTCCAGAGCCAGCTTTACCACCCCATAGGGCGAGCTTGGATATGTCGCGTCGTCTTCCTTGAAGGGCGCGCGGTTGGTGCGGGTTCCGTATATCGCACCGCCGCTGCTGACAAAGACCATATCAACCCGGCGCCGCTGCTTGCGGAGCGCCTCCAGCAGATTAAGCGTTGGAAGGATGTTTAGCGTGGCGTCGCTTCCCCAATCGCGCTGCGACGACAGCGGGGTATTGGTGTGGGCCAGATGGATCAGCGCGCCGAGGTCTTCCGTAAAGGTCTCGCAATCGCGCGGCGAGGTGAGATCGCCGCGCGCCCAGCGAACCCGCTCCGGCGCGATGGCAAGAGGCGCTGGCGCTCGGGACAGCGCGCGTAGGTCGTCGCGCCCGCTCGATGCCAGATGCCGTAAGATGTAGCTGCCGAGAAACCCTGTCGCGCCGGTGATTCCGACGAGCCGCGATTGCGCGTTATCCTTGTCGCGATTGTGCATTGACAGGTTCATTCGGCGAGGCCACTGGCTGGACGAATGTATCATGCAGTCCTTTGGCGAATGGAGCGGGGTTCCTTAAGATGAACCGCAAGGAACGCCGGGCCGCAGCAAAAACCGGCAAGCCTGCGGCCGGTTACGGCATGGCGCCGGCAACGTCCGCCCGGCAAGCTCGCAGCAATGTCGATGCGCTGGTGGCACGGGCGGTGCGATCTTACCAAACCGGTCAGTTGAACGAAACGCAACGGATTTGTCGGCAGGTTCTGGCGATCGACCCCAACAACCTAGCCGGTCTGCATCTTACCGGACTGATGGCCCTGCAAGCCGGCCGCAACCAGGTTGCAGTCGATGCTTTGGGCAAGGCGATCAAGCTTAATGAAAACGTTGCCGACTTGCATGGCAGTTTCGCCGAGGCGTTGCAAAGAGTGGGTCGCCTAGAGGAGGCAATCCCTTACTATCGACGGGCGCTCACGCTCGATCCGCATTATGTCGAGGTGCTTTATAACTACGGAAACGCTTTGCTTAAACTCAAGAATTATGAAGAAGCTCTTGAAATTTACACTGCTGCCCTGACAATCGAGCCCGATTTCGGCGCGGCGATCAATAATCGTGGTAATACGCTGTTCGAACTTAAACGCTATGAGGAGGCGCTTGCCGATTTTGACCGCGTCCTGGCGATCGATCCGAAATTGGTTCACGCCTTGACCAATCGCGGCGCCGTCTTGGTCGAGCTCAAGCGGTATCAAGAAGGCCTGGCCAGTTGCGATCGAGCGCTGGCAATCGAGCCCCGCGACCTCACGGCGTTGGCCAATCGCGGCAATGCCCTATTTGAACTCCGGCGCTATGCGGAGGCGGCGGAAGCTTTTGAACGATTGCTGGCTCTAGATCCCGACTTCGACTACGCCGCCGGGAAGGCGCTGTATTATAGACTTCTCGACTGCGATTGGTCCGGCTACGACCGGGCCGTTATGACGATCGTCGACAAGCTTGCGGCTGGAAAGCGCGCGATCATCCCGTTTATGGGTTTGAACATACTTGAATCGGCAGCCGCGCAGAACAGTTGCGCTCAAATATTTAGCCGAGATCAGCACCCTCGATCAAACGCTGCCATCTGGCAGGGTGAACGTTATGAGCATGCCAGGATTCGTGTCGCCTATCTTTCCGCTGATTTCCGTGATCACCCGATGGCCTATTTGATGGCTGGATTGTTTGAGGCGCACGATAAATCACGGTTTGAGACGACGGCAATCTCGTTTGGCCCCGATCCAAAGGACGAATTCAGAAAACGACTCGAGCGTTCATTCGATCGCTTTCTCGACGTTCAAACCTGGACCGATCGCGATCTGGCGCGGCTGCTGAAAGAGTTGGAAATCGATATTGCCGTGGATTTGATGGGCTATACCAGCGGTAGCCGTCCGGCAATTCTGGCGCTGAGACCAGCGCCGATCCAGGTCAACTTTCTCGGGTTCCCCGGCACGATGGGCGCGGCCCATATCGACTACATCATCGCCGATCGGTTCGTCATCCCCGAAGGCTGCCAGTCATTCTACACGGAGGAAATCGCCTATATGCCGGACACGTACTGGCCGACGGATTCCCGACTGGCGATCGGTGAGCGCGCGCCAACCCGTGCGGCGGCCGGGCTCCCGGAAGCGGGGTTTGTGTTTTGCTGCTTTAACCAGAGCTACAAAATCGCGCCGCCGGTATTCGATGTCTGGATGCGATTGCTTCATCAAGTCGAAGGCAGCGTGTTGTGGTTGGTGGCGTACAACGCGGCCGCCGTTCGCAATCTGCGGCATGAAGCCGAACGCCGCGGGATCGCCCCTGATCGGTTGGTCTTCGCGCCTCGCGTCCCGCTGGAGGATTACCTGGCGCGGTTCCGGCTTGCCGATCTGCTGCTCGACACGCTTCCCTATAATGCCCACACCACGGCGAGCGATGCTCTGTGGGTCGGGTTGCCTGTCGTGACCTGCGCTGGATCCAGTTTCGCAGGACGCGTAGCGGGCAGTTTGTCGAACGCCGTCGGCTTACCGGAATTGATTACCGACAACCTCGCGGAATACGAGGCTTTGGCTCTCAATCTAGCGCGGGATAAAAGCCTGCTTGCGGCGATTCGGTCAAAGCTCGCACAGAACCGGGAGACTTTTCCGCTTTTTGATACGGAGCGTTTTCGGCGCCATATCGAGAGCGCTTATCAATCGATGTGGGAGCGTCATCAGCGGGGCGAGCAGCCGGCCGGCTTTGCGGTTGGCGAATAGCTCCGAATAGGGTTCGTCGGCCGCGTTTTCTGCGGCCAAAAGAAAAACCCGCCGGCTTTTGGCCGGCGGGTTTCCGTTTGCTCGGAGCGGTACGGCTAGAACTTGAAGCCGAACTTGCTGATCAACGCATTCTGGGTCGCGTGTGCGTTGCTGACTGCGGTGCGTTGGCCCCACATGTACTCGAGACCGACATCGACAAACGAGACCGGGTTCCAGATCAGGTTCGCATGGGCGGTGTAGAGAGAGCTGTTAAGCGACGTCGACGGTCCGGTGATCTTACCCGGAATGTTGAACGCATCGATACCGCCGACAACCGTGCTGCGCAGGTTGTCCAACCACCAATGTTGATAACCGAGCGTTCCGCCGATTTCCGTGACCGGATGGATCAACACCAGCGCCGCGGCCGCCGGCGAGGCGGGCGTAATGCCATAATTGGTCGCCAAGGCCGCGCTGGAACTGGCGTTGAGGTAACGACCCATCGCGTTACCGACTTCGAACTGCGCGGTGAAATCGTCCTTCATCCAGCCGAACCAGCCTGGCTTGAAGTCTGCGCCGACATGGCCGCCATAACCGATAAAGGCGCGTGAGACGAACTTGCCATCTTCGACGTCGAGGCCGGGACGCAGCACCGCGGATAAGTCGAAATGGCCCCAGGCCTGCGGGATGTAGTAGGCGGCGGTCAGATCGGGCGCGGTTGCCTTTGCCGGGTTGGTGACGTAGGGCAAATTGCCCGGAACGCAGGTTGCGGTCGCGGTTCCCGAACCGTTACAGGCTGAGGTCGCGGTCGCCGGGCTGGTGGCGGCTGTCGCGCCCGTGTCGGACGAGACAATGCCCGCCGCACCCGTGGCGAGATCAGTTTCAGGCGTTTCCGCCGACACCGAGAACGAACCACCCCAGAAAGCCGGCATCGTGTAACGCAGCTGCGGGACACGGACGAGACCCGGGAAGCCGGCCGGGCCGCCGAAATCGATGGTTTCAGCGTTGGCGTCCGGATCGGAGAAGTTCGAGGTTGCCTGACCGGCGAGGAACCCGCCCAACGTGCCGTAAGCATAGCGGAGGCGAGGCACGAGGCTGTCGGAGACGTGGGTGACGCTGCCACCGGGGACGAAGGTCGACGAACCGGCCCAGTCAAACTCCATGACCGTCCGTGCCTCGCCAAACGGCGTCGGGGTGCGGGTCTCAAAGCCGAGTTTTGATTCGCGAGGGCTGGTCTGGAAGATGCCGTTGCTGCGCGCCCGTGCCACCGAGCCTTCGAGACCGACGCCTTCCAAATTGCCGGTGACGCCGACCGTCGAGCTCTGCGGGCTGCCGTTAACTGGGCCGCCGCTGATGTAGTAATCGGTGATCTCGCGGATTTCACCGTAGATCTTGATCGAGGTGTCGGTGCCGGGGATCAGGATCGACCGCGGGAAACTGCCGGCGGTGACCGGTGCGCCCGCGGATTTATTGATGTCTGTTGAGCCCGGGACGCTCGGCCCGACGAACAGGCCCTGGGCGAGTTGGTCGACCCGCTGATCGAGGAGTTGCTGATTGATTGTCAGATCATCAGCGCGTGCGGCGGAAAGACCGCTCATCATCGCAAGCGTTGCGGTCGTCGTAGCCAGCGCCGCGATGGTGCCGATTTTACGCCCCTTCATCATTATCCCCCTCCGTAAATCCAACTGTGCCGCGAGGCCGCCACCGCAGGGGCCGAGCACCGCTACCCAACGGCCGGTTGGGCATGGAGGGGTGTATCTGCTATCCGCGCGAACTGTCGTTGCGGTAAGTTATTGATCTAAAGCAATCTCATAGAGCCGTATCTTTTCCGGCTCGTTTCTTATCATTGCATACCAATAGAATTTGACTTGGCACCGCCTCGCTCGTAGCGTGGGGTCAACGACAAAGCGTGAACAGGGGAGCTTCTGATGGACGGCTCAGCAACTGCGCCTGCGCTCAATGCGTTTACGCGTCGATTGACGCAACTCGTCCCGCTTTCTTCAAAAGAAATCATGATCCTGGGCGAGCTGCAATCAAGCACCCGCGTGGTGCAGCGCCACCGCGATATTATCACCGAGGGTCGCAGCCATGGTAATCTCTTTATAATACTGGAAGGTAATGCGATCCGTTATCGCATTCTCCATGATGGTCGCCGACAAATTGTCAATATCATGCTGCCCGGTGATATCGTCGGTACGCTTGGGTCTTTTATGGAAAGTACTTTGTATTCGACAAAGGCCTTGACCGAAGTTTTGGTGGCTACTTTGCCGTTAGTACGGCTAAGCGGTTTGATCGAGACCCATCCGCAGCTTGCGGCGAAGATATTCCTGTCGTTTTCTTGCGAGACGACGATCTATGCCGAGCATCTTGTTGATTTGGGACGCAGATCAGCGTTGGAACGGGTCGGTCATTTCCTGCTTGAACTGCTTGTTCGACTGCAAACCGTCGGGCTTGCCGATGATCAGTCATTTAAGATTCCGCTCACGCAGGAGCTGATCGCGGACGCGCTGGGGCTCAGCGTGCCGCACGTCAACCGCGTTTTGCGCCGCTTGCGCGAGGATAATCTGCTCGTCGTCGAGGATCAGCGGGTGATCGTCAAGGACATCGAGGCGCTATCGGAACTCGCCGATTTCGACCCCGGCTACCTGTCGCGGCTCCCGAGCAGCGACCTGCTTGGTGCCTAAAAACCGCTGTGGCAGAACTGTCACAGGTGAACTTTTTTTGCCATAGCTCCCGATTTGGGCGCTGATCGAACCGCGTCGGAGCGGTGAAGCGGCGCCAATCGGACTTGGCTATTCTACTGTTGCGCGAGACGCCAAACCCGACCCGACCGCCGCACGACGAGATAGGTTATCGCCGCCGACGCGCTTAAGCTTGCCGCAATCCGATCGTCGGTGAGAGGAACCGCATGGTGACCACCATTTTCGCCAACGCCGCGATACTCGACGGCACGAACAGCGAGCGCCGTGAGGGCGGCCACGTCCTGGTCGAAGGCGAATACATCAAGGAAGTATCTGATCGGCCGATCGCTTGCGACGGCGCCCAGATCATCGATCTTGCCGGGCGCACGCTGATGCCCGGGCTGATCGACGCGCATGTTCATGTGATCGCCGTCGATGCCGCGCTGGCTCGGCTGGCGGAGCAGCCGATCACGCTGGTCAGCCTGCAGGCGGGGCGGGTGCTCGAAGGCATGCTCGCGCGCGGCTTTACCAGCGTGCGCGATGCCGGCGGTGGCGATGGCGGGCTGGCCGAGGCGGTCGCGCAGGGGCTGGTGCGCGGCCCGCGTCTGTTTCCATCCGGTCAGGCGTTGAGCCAGACGGGCGGTCATGGTGATCTGCGGCCACGCACACGGTCGGTGGTTAGCTGCGCCTGTTGCGAGTACGGCGCCGGCCTGGCGCGGATCGCCGACGGGGTCGACGAATGCCGGCGCGCGGCGCGCGACGAACTGCGCAAGGGCGCGACACAGATCAAGATCATGGCATCGGGCGGGGTCGCCTCGCCCTACGACCCGATCTGGAACCTGCAATATAGTGACGACGAGATGCGCGCGATCGTCGAGGAGGCGCGGGCCTGGCACACTTATGTTCTGGCGCATGCCTATACGCCGGAGGCGATTCGCCGGGCGATCGGCAATGGCGTGCGTTCGATCGAGCACGCCAATCTGATCGACGCGCCGACCGCGGCCGCCGTCGCGGCCGCCGATGCGTTCGTTGTGCCGACCCTCGTCACCTATGACGCGCTCTTTCGCTTTGGCCGCGATCTTGGCATCCCGGAGGTCAGCCTCGCGAAACTTGGTGAGGTCAGGGAGGCCGGTCTGCGCTCGCTCGAAATCCTGCAGCAGGCGGGGGTCAAGATCGGCTACGGCACCGACCTGCTCGGCGCGATGCACAAACACCAGTCGCGCGAGTTCGTGATCCGCGCCGAGGCGATGACCCCGTTCGAGGTGATTCGCTCGGCGACCAGCGTCAATGCCGAACTGTTGAACCGTTCCGGCGAACTGGGGATCGTCGCGCCGGGCGCGCGCG
>Ga0181537_10003132_pt1 | contig 14280 bp, 14 predicted proteins | sample PEATcosm2014_Bin_39_FD_119765 | JGI IMG/M metagenome (GOLD analysis project Ga0181537, IMG submission 119765) | Peatland microbial communities from MTU Mesocosm Facility, Houghton, MI, USA - PEATcosm2014_Bin23_10_metaG | ecosystem: Environmental > Terrestrial > Soil > Wetlands > Peat | place... | reverse complement strand
GCTCGAGTTCGCCGAGCGCTTTAAAATCGCCTATCCCCTGCTCATCGGCGAACAAGACGCCCTGGACGCGGCCGCAGCCTTCGGCATGGAGTCGCCCGTGTTCCCATTCACGGTATTTACGGACCGCCGGGGTGAGGTGGTCACCCTCTTCGTCGGTGAATTGCACCGCCCCCAGGCTGAACTGATCTTGGCTGAAGTAGAAGGCTTGAACCAGGACAAGGTGGAACTGGCGGCCGCCCGGCAAGCCATTGCCGACGGTTTGCACGCGCTCAATACGACTTGAGTTTCCTGTCTTCCGGCGACGTTCGCCGCCGAAGCTTGCTATTTCACCCCAAATTCCGGTTATTATCGCGGACCTTTTCAATGCGACGGCGCCCAACAACACCTAAAACCTATCGATTCTGGAAGGGGTTCGCGGATGGATATTCGCAAGGTAAAGAAATTGATCGAGCTTCTGGAGGAGTCCGGCATTGCGGAGCTCGAGATCTCCGAGGGTGAAGAGTCGGTCCGCATCAGCCGGCATCCGCGCATGGCCACCACCGTACAGACTCAGATGCCGATCGGTGTCCCAATTAGCCAGGCAGCACCGGCCGCGGCCCCCGCAACGCCGGCCACGGCGGCCGGCGAGCACAAGCCGCGCAACGACGATTACACCGTCACCTCGCCGATGGTGGGCACCTACTACTCCGCGGCGTCGCCGGGCTCCAAACCGTTCGTCGAGATCGGCACGGAAATCAAAGTCGGCCAGATCTTGTGCATCATCGAAGCCATGAAAATGATGAATCAAATCGAGTCCGACAAGGCGGGGCGGGTTACCGCGATACTCGCCAAGAACGGTGAGCCGGTCGAGTTCGGTCAACCGCTGTTCATCATTGAATAAGTCGCGATGATTGAGAAAGTCGTCATCGCTAACCGCGGCGAGATCGCACTTCGCATCCTGCGTGCCTGCCGCGAGCTCGGTATCAAGACGGTGGCGGTGCACTCGACCGCCGACTTCAATACCAAGCACGTGCTGCTCGCGGACGAGACCGTCTGCATCGGACCGCCGCAATCCAGCCTGTCCTATCTGAACATGCCCGCCATCATAAGTGCGGCCGAGGTGACCGACTCCGTCGCGATACATCCGGGCTATGGATTTCTATCCGAGAACGCGGACTTCGCCGAACGGGTCGAGAAAAGCGGCTTCATTTTCGTCGGGCCGCGTGCGGAGACCATTCGCCTGATGGGCGATAAAGTGTCCGCAATCAAGGTCATGAAGGCCTCGGGCGTGCCCTGCGTGCCGGGCTCGGACGGTCCGCTCGGCAACGATCCGGACGAGAACTTCCGGATTGCCAAAGACATCGGCTATCCGGTGATCATCAAGGCCTCCGGCGGCGGTGGCGGCCGCGGCATGCGCGTGGTGCACACCGACGCCTCCTTGCTGAATGCCATTAGCGTCACTCAATCCGAGGCGCTGGCTGCATTCGGCAACTCCCAGGTCTACATGGAGAAGTTCCTGGAGAAGCCGCGCCATATCGAGTTCCAGGTTCTGGCCGACAACTACGGCAATGTGGTGCATTTGGGCGAACGCGACTGCTCCATGCAGCGCCGTCACCAAAAGGTGATCGAAGAAGCACCGGCGCCCGGCTTGTCGGCCAAGCAGCGCAAGACCATGGGCGAGCGCTGCGCCCGTGCCTGCCGCGAAGTCGGCTATCGCAACGCAGGTACGCTCGAGTTCCTGTTCCAGGACAACGAGTTCTACTTCATCGAAATGAACACGCGCGTGCAGGTCGAGCATCCGGTCACCGAACTTGTCACCGGGATCGATATCGTCAAGGCGCAGTTGCTCATTGCCGCCGGCGAGCCGTTGCCTTACGGCCAGAACGACATTCAGATTCGCGGCCACGCCGTGGAGTGCCGGATCAACGCGGAGGACGCCAAGACCTTCGTGCCCTCACCCGGCCCCATCCGGTTGTGGCACGCACCCGGCGGCCCCGGCATCCGGGTCGACAGCCACATCTATACCGGATACAACGTCCCGCCGTTCTACGACTCCATGATCGGCAAGGTCATCTCCTTCGGCGACACCCGAGAGACGGCGATCGCCCGGATGCGCAACGCATTGGCCGAAATGGTCGTCGAAGGCATCAAGACCAACATTCCTCTGCACCAAGAGATATTCAACCACTCCGCCTTTCGCCAGGGCGGCACGGATATTCACTATTTAGAGCGACGCTTGGGATTGAAATGAAATCCCCAGGGTTTTGCAGCGATGTCGTTCTATGAAATCGAATTCCCGCTCTCGACCTTGAGCGAAGGAATGGTCGAGGCCGCGCTGCTCGACCTGGGCGCAAGCTCGATCACCCTGGTCGACGGCGGCGACGAACCGGTACTCGAGCCCGGGCCCGGGGAAATGAGACTGTGGGGCGACACGCGGGTCCGGGCCCTGTTCGAGGAATCCCCCGGATCCGACAGCCTGGATGCGGCCCGCAATCTCGAGCGGCTTGCCGCCCTGTTGGGGCCGCATATCACCGCGACCGCGCGTGTGCGCGGCGTGAAGAATCAGGACTGGGAACGCGCGTGGCTCACCGACTCGAAATCCATGCGCTTCGGCCGGCGGCTCTGGGTATGCCCGACGCCGGCGGCACCCCCGGACGACCCGGACGCCGTGATCGTGCGGCTCGATCCCGGCCTCGCGTTCGGCACCGGCACGCACCCAACCACGGCACTGTGTCTGCAGATATTGGATTCATTGCCCGTCGCGGGCCGCAACATCATCGACTATGGCTGCGGTTCCGGCATATTGGGAATTGCCGCGCTGAAACTCGGGGCGGCCCGTGTGACGGCAGTGGATCTCGATCCCCAGGCGCTGATTGCGACCCGCGACAATGCCGAGCGTAACGGCGTCGCACCGAACATCGAGGTGCTCGGTGTGGAACCCGGGGTCGATGTCGGCCTGAAGCCGGCCTACTGCGTGATGGCGAATATTCTCGCCGGCCCGCTGATTGAGTTGTCGTCGACGCTTACCGCGGCCTGCGAGCCCGCGGGATACTTGCTGCTGTCGGGACTCCTCAAGACCCAGGCGTACGCGGTAAAAGCTGCTTACGCCGCGGCTTTTGATATGGTGCAGGTGGTTGAGCGCGAAGATTGGTGTTGCATTTACGCTCGGAGAGGCGTCTAGCGTGTATACGCAGTGTTCAAAATGCGAGACGATCTTCAAATTGTCGGCGGAGGTGCTGCGCACCGCCGGCGGCCAGGTGCGCTGCGGAAGATGCGGCGAGGTGTTCAACGCCCTGGCCCGTCTTGCCGAAGACTCGAGCGCCTTTGCGATGACCGAGTCGCCGCTTGAGCTCGAGGAACGTGCGGACAGTATCCTCGAGTCCGTGGGCACCTTGAAGGTGGCGCGGGATGTCGCCAAGGACAATGAAGAGTTCATACCTCCGGGGGTCGAGATCGCGCGGCTCGAAGTGCTCGATTGGCCCGAAGAAGACGCCGAGCAATCGAATGTCACCGCGCAAGTGTCGGCGCCTGCGGCGCCGCAGACCCAAGATGCGGCGCCAGGCGGCCCGGCGGGGTCGCCCGCCGATCCGCCCGACCCCGCCGCTGCGGAAGAACTCGACGACCGATCGCTCGAGTTCACGTTGCCGCCCGGCGAGCTGGATCGGATTTTCGTCGAGTCGAAGAAACGCGCGGCGAAGCCGCCGCTCGAGCCGATCCTGCAGCCTGAACCGCGCGTGCCGGGGCCGAAACCGCCGCCGCCCGATGTCGTGCGCACCCGCAATCGCGTCGGCGGATTCGCGGTGCTGGAGAATGCGCGCCGCGACCCACAGCGGCGCAAGTCGTGGTGGCTCGCCGCTGCCGGAGTGTTGGCGCTGTTGCTGGTGGGGCAGGTCGTGCATAAGAATCGCGACAGAATCGCCCAGGCCCACAGCCCCTTGAGCGTCGTGGCACGCGCCCTATATGGTGCGCTTGGCGCCCCGCTGCCCGCGCCGGCCGATTTGTCCGCTTATCAGCTGCGCCAATGGGGCGTCACCGGCGACCCGGATGCGAACGGCACCCTGCGGCTGCGCGCAAGCATCCTGAACACCGCCGCGCAGCTGGAACCCTACCCGTTGCTGCGTGTGACGCTCGCCGATCGCTTCGGCAAGAGCATCGGCAGGCGCGAGTTCGAACCTGCTGAATACCTGGGCAAGCCGACCGCGCGCCTGCTCGCGCCCGGCGAACGCGTCGATGCGACGTTGGCGATTCTCGATCCCGGCAAGAACGCCGAGGGTTTCGAAATCGACGTATGTCTGCGCGGCGTCGAAAGAAAAATCTCCTGCGCCAACGATGCTGCGCCGCAAGCCAGGCGATGAAGATCGGTCCCTACGTTTTGCCCTCCCGTGTGGTGCTGGCGCCGATGGCCGGAGTCACGGATCGTCCGTTTCGCATCCTGTGCCGTCGTTTTGGCGCAGGGCTTGCTGCGTCGGAAATGCTGAGCGCCGATGTGCGCCTGTGGAACACGCCGAAATCCCGGCGCCGCATGGACCACACAGGCGAGCCCAGCCCCCGCGTGGTGCAGATCGCCGGCTTCGATCCGGCGATGATGGCCGATGCGGCGCGCCGCAACGTCGATGCCGGCGCGCAAATCATTGATATCAACATGGGTTGTCCCGCCAAGAAAGTTTGCAATCGGCTCGCGGGCTCCGCTTTGTTGCAGGATGAGGAGTTGGTTGCACGAATTTTGCAGAGCGTGGTGCGCGCCGTCGATGTGCCGGTCACGCTCAAGACGCGCACCGGCTGGGATCGCGACCACAAGAACGGCCTGCGCATTGCGTTGATCGCGCAAGACAGCGGTATTCAATCACTTGCGGTGCATGGACGCACGCGCACGGATCTTTTCAAGGGAGTTGCCGAATATGAAACCGCCGCCGCCATCAAGGCCGCGGTAAAGATCCCCGTGTTTGCGAACGGCGATGTCGACTCGCCGCAACTCGCCCGCCAAATCCTCGACGCGACGCGGTGCGACGGCATCATGATCGGTAGAGCGGCGCAAGGCCGGCCATGGATCTTCGACGAAGTCAATTTTTTCCTCGCGACCGGTGAATCGCGCGCCGCTCTGGCGTTGGAAAACGTCCGTGATATTATGCGCGCCCACCTCGAAGACCTGTACGCCTTCTACGGCGATGAAACCGGTGTTCGAGTGGCACGTAAACATTTGAGTTGGTATTTTCGGCAGCATCCGGGACAAGACGCATTGCGCAATCGATTGGTGCAGATCGAAACTCCGCAGGAACAGTTGTCGACGCTGCTGGAGCATTACGACACGAGTGTGCATCGCGCTGCGTAGCGCGCAGGGGAGTTCGGACGAGCATGGTCGCAAAAAGGAAAGCTAAATCACGCAGGGATGGATGGTCGGCTTTCAACGGCCGCGACCTCAAGGTCAACGGGAAAGGTGTGCCTTTGCGTTCCCAGGCCGAGGAGGCCTTGGAGTGCTATTTCGAAACACTCAACGGGCACAAGCCGGCGCATTTGTACGAGCTCGTGATGCGCGAAGTGGAGGAACCGTTGTTCAAGGTCGTCATGGGCCACGTGCAGGGCAATCAGAGCCGCGCAGCCACGATTCTCGGCATCAATCGCGGCACCTTGCGCAAGAAGCTCAAAGAGTTCGGTATCAGCGATTAGGACATAGGACACCTTTGCTTACGCCCGTCCGCCGCGCGTTGCTCAGCGTCTCCGACAAGACGGGAATCGTTGAACTCGCGCGAGAATTGAAGGAACGCGGCATCGAGCTCCTGTCGACCGGCGGAACCGCCAAGCTCCTGCTCGAACACGGCATTCCCGTCAAGGAAGTGGCCGAGCACACCGGCTTTCCGGAGATCATGGGCGGTCGCGTCAAGACTCTGCACCCGAAGATTCACGGCGGCCTGCTGGGCAGGCGCGGCACCGATGAAGCCGTGATGGATGCGCACGACATCGAGCCCATCGATCTGCTCGCCGTCAATCTGTATCCTTTTGCGGCCACCGTGGCGCGCGCCGATTGCAGTTACGACGACGCGGTCGACAATATCGATATCGGCGGTCCGGCGATGGTTCGCGCCGCCGCCAAGAATCACGCCTCGGTCACCGTCGTCGTCGACCCGAATGACTACCGCGAACTGCTCGACGAGTTGGCGGCCAATCAGGGGGCCACAAATGTTGCCATGCGACAGAAACTCGCCGCCAAGGCGTTCGCGCATACCGCGCAATACGATGCCATGGTGTCAGCCTACTTCACCGGCGCAATCGGCGGCGGCGCACCGACGTTTCCGGATGACCTGAACTTGTCGTTCCGCAAACACCTGGATTTGCGCTATGGCGAAAATCCGCACCAGCAGGCTGCGTTCTATACCGATCCGCGCGCGATAGGCGCCTCGGTGACGCGAGCGAAACAAATTCAAGGCAAGGATCTCTCGTACAACAACATCGCGGACAGCGACACGGCCTTGGAATGCGTGCGGCAATTCGACGCACCGGGCTGCGTCATCGTCAAGCATGCCAATCCGTGCGGCGCCGCGCGAGCGGCGACGCTTGCCGAAGCCTACGCGCGCGCCTACCGCACCGACCCGACTTCGGCGTATGGCGGCGTCATTGCCTTCAATCGTGAATTGGATGCGGCCGCTGCCCGCGCGATCGTGGAACAGCAGTTCGTCGAGGTGATCGTCGCACCCGGCGTGTCCGAGACGGCGAAGGCATTGTTGACGCTCAAGGACAATGTGCGTGTATTGCTGGTCGGCGATTTGACTCTGCCGGTGACCCAACTGCTCGAGTACAAAAGCGTTGCCGGCGGCCTGTTGGTGCAAACGCGCGATACCGGCGTGGTCACGGCGCCGGAATTGCGCGCCGTGACCCAGCGCGTGCCGACACTCGCAGAACTCGATGATTTGATCTTCGCATGGCGGGTGGCGAAATATGTCAAATCCAATGCCATCGTCTGCGCCAAGGATAAGGCCACCATCGGCATCGGCGCCGGCCAGATGAGCCGCGTAGTCAGCTGCAAAATCGCCGCTTCCAAAGCCCAGGATGCAGGGCTCGATCTGCGCTCGGCGAGCATTGCCTCCGATGCATTTTTCCCGTTTCGCGATGGACTCGATGCGGTTGCGGAGCTCGGCATCAAATCGGTGATCCAGCCGGGCGGCTCGAAGCGCGACGCCGACGTCATCGCGGCGGCCGACGAGCACGGGATCGCGATGGTGTTCACCGGAATGCGGCATTTTCGCCACTAGGGGTCACGCATGAAGATCCTGATCGTGGGCGGCGGCGGCCGCGAACATGCGCTGTCATGGAAATGCGCGCAGTCGCCGCGTGTGCGGCAGGTGTTCGTGGCGCCGGGCAACGCCGGCACGGCGCTCGAGGACAAGGTCCGCAATGTCGACATCACCGCCGACGACATCGAAGCGCTGCTCGCGTTCGCGAATCGCGAAGATATCGGATTGACCATCGTCGGGCCGGAGGGTCCGCTGGTCGCGGGCATCGTCGATCGATTCGCCGGGGCCGGCCGCGTGTGTTTTGGACCCTCCCGGGCGGCGGCTCGCCTGGAGGGCTCGAAGGCGTTCACCAAACAATTTCTGGAGCGCCACGGCATACCGACCGCAAGCTACCGAGCCTTCGACCGACAGAATTTCGATCCCGCCTATATCCGCGCGCAACGCCTGCCGTTGGTGGTCAAAGCGGACGGGCTCGCGGCCGGCAAGGGTGTCGTCATCTGCGACGCCCACGAGGCGGCGATCGAAGCCGCCACCGGCATGCTGGGCGGCAGTTTCGGCAACGCCGGCGATCGCATCGTGATCGAAGAATTCCTGCACGGCGAAGAAGTCAGTTTCATCGTGATCGCGAGCGATCAAGCCGTGGTGCCGCTCGCAACCTCGCAGGACCACAAGCGCCGCGACGACGGAGATCACGGACCTAATACCGGCGGCATGGGTGCCTATTCGCCCGCCCCGATCGTCGACCCGGCGTTGCATGAGCGCATCATGCGGGAAGTGATCGCACCGACTTTGCGAGGCCTGCGCGAGGACGGCAACCCTTACTTGGGATTTCTTTACGCCGGACTGATGATCGCCGCGGACGGCACTCCCAATGTGCTCGAGTTCAACTGTCGTTTCGGCGATCCCGAAACGCAGCCGATTCTCTCGCGGTTGAGGAGCGATCTTGTCGACCTGTGCGAGGCGGCGCTCGACGGCACACTGGCCCGGGTCGAGCCGCGCTGGGACTCACGCGCCGCGCTCGGAGTGGTGATGGCGGCCGGTGGTTATCCGGGCCACTTTCGCAAAGGAGATCCGATCAGCGGACTCGACGCAGCGGCACGCTTGCCGGGCAAGGTCTTTCACGCCGGCACGCGCCGCGACGGCGAGGCAATCGTCACCTCGGGCGGCCGCGTGCTCTGCGCGGTCGGCATGGGCGATTCGATCGGCGCCGCGCAAGCGCAGGCCTACGACCTGGTGCACGCCATTCACTGGAATTTGGTGCAGTATCGCCGCGACATCGGCTGCCGCGCAATCGAACGCGATGGCCCGGATCGTTAGCCGTTACTTCTCCAGGTCACGATTGCCGGGTCGAGCGGGTCCTCTTGACGGCTGACGATGGTCTGCAGCTGCACGATGAATTCACCTGCCATCGCTATCGGGTCTTTCGCGTCCTGAGGGTGCGCGCCATGCGCACCGATTCCGCGCAGTAGGATCATTGCGCCAAGTTACACGGAATACACGGCGTGCGCGAGCGAGGCGCAGCGTGCACAATAGCGCGCAACACCCTCCCGGAGTTTGCAATGACTCACGTCCGCCCCAGTATTGCCGACAAACGCCGCGCGTTTCATAAATTGCACGCGAGCGGCTGCTTCGTGATTCCGAACCCCTGGGACGTGGGCAGCGCGCGATTTCTGCAAGGCCTCGGGTTCAAGGCGCTCGCCACCACCAGCTCCGGGTTCGCCTGGTCGCATGGCCATCCGGACGGCGGGATGTCGCGCGACCGGGTGCTCGATCACCTGACCGAGATGGTCGAGGCCACGGATCTGCCGATCAACGCGGACTTCGAACACGGCTTCGCGCCCGACGCCGCGGGCGTTGCGGAAAGCGTCCGGCTCGCCGTTGCGACGGGGGTCGCAGGACTCTCGATAGAAGACTCGACCGGCGATGCGTCCCATCCGCTGTTCGCAAACGACGAAGCCGTCGAACGGATTCGCGCGGCGCGCAAAGCCATCGACAAAGCCGGCGGTGACACGCTTCTCGTCGGCCGTGCCGAGTGCTTTCTTGTCGGACGGCCCGATGTCGAGTTCGCCATCGAGAGGCTCAAGGCCTACGCCAACGCCGGCGCCGACTGTCTGTACGCTCCGGGCATCCGCACTGCGGAGCACATCGAAGCCATCGTCGCGGGTGTCGCACCGAAGCCCGTGAATCTGCTGATGGGCTGGCCCGGAAAACTCACGGTTCATGAAATCGCGGGGCTCGGAGTACGACGGATCAGTGTCGGGGGCGGGCTCGCGCGCGCGGCGTGGGGCGCCTTCATCCGCGCGGCCAAGCTCATACTCGACGAAGGTAAATTCGCCGGCTTCGCCGACGCGGCGCCCGGGGTCGACTTGGATAAGTTTTTCGGCGGCGGTTGAGCGGCTAGTGTAGCCCCACCCCTTCGGCTCGCACCACGCCCGCTGGCAGGGCCGCGCCGTGGTGGCCGCGGAACAGTCGGCCCTTTTCGGCGAGGAGCACGAACAAGAGACTCGCCAGGCCGCAACCGAGCGATCCCACCGCCAGCGGCACCATCGTGCCGTTGAATTGACGCCCGATGAGCGCGCCGACGAGTGCGCCCAGCAATGTCGAGGTGAACCCCTGCAACGAGGCGCCGATCCCCGCCACCGCGGCGACGGGTTCCATGGCCATTGCACCGAAATTGGAGATCGACAGGGCGAAACACGCCATGGTCGCGGACTGGAATGCGACGAACATCCACAGTTGGTCCCAGCCCAGGAGGGCGATGATCGAATGCAGGCTGTTGATGCCGATGTAGAGAAGGAGTGCGGCGTGGGAAATCCGCCGCATCCCGAGGCGCTCCACGATCCTCGAGTTCAGATAGGCCGCGACTCCCATGGTGGTCGCGCACAGTGCGAACATGGTCGGCATCAGACTGGCGCGGTGAAACACCTCGCCGAAGATCTGTTGCACCATGGCTACATAGGCCATGATGCCGCCGAACATCACCGACATCGCCAAAGTGTAGAACAGCGAGCTGCGGTTTTGCACCACCAGCTTGAACGCCTTGGCGATGTGCGAGCCATCCAAGGTCAGTCGATACTCCGGGTGCAAGGTCTCCGGCAGCCGCAGCGCCACCCAGACCCACACGACCGCGGTGAAGGCACCGCAGACGATGAATATCGAGCGCCAGGATGCCACCCACAGGATGAGCTGCCCCAGGCTCGGCGCTATGATCGGCACGGTGAGGAACACCATGAAAGTCAGCGACATCACCCGCGCCATGTTGCGGCCCGAGTAAAGGTCGCGAATCACCGAACGCGCCACGACCACGCTCGCGGCCGCAAGTCCATGCACGAAACGCCACGCCAGGAGCGCGTGAAAGTTGCCGGCGAGGCCGCACAAAAGCGCCGCCACCACATACAAGCTGAGTCCGCCCAACAAGATCCGCCGCCGGCCGAAGCGGTCCGATATCAATCCCCAAAAGAGCTGCCCGCATCCCAATCCCGCCATGTAGGCGGTGACTATCCACTGCACATGATTTTCATTGGCGATGTGCAGCGCCTGCACGATCACCGGAAAGGCCGGCAGCATGGCGTCGATGGCAATGGCCTGTGTGGACATCATCGCCGCCGCCAGCACCACGAATTCCAGGAAGCCGATGCTCACGGCCTCATGCTTATCCGACATCCTAGCCGCCCGGCGCCGGGCTCGCGGGAGCCTTCCTTGCGATGCTGGTGGCCATGGTCACGACCGAGGCCAGATCGGTCAAGTTGGCCGGCACCACCAAGGTGGTTCCGGCCTGCGCCAGCTTGCCGAATTGCTTCACGTATTCCTCGCCGATGCGCAGCTGCATGGCTTCGATGCCGCCGCGGTCCGAGAGCGCGATGCCGACCTGCCGCAGCCCTTCCGCCGTCGCGGTGGCGACGGCCAGAATCGCCTGCGCCTGGCCCTCGGCTTCGTTGATCTGCTGCTGCTTGTTGGCCTCCGACTGCTTGATCACGCGCTGCTTGTCGCCTTCGGCGGCGTTGATTTTGGCGTCGCGCTCGCCTTCGGAAGTCAGCACCACCGCGCGCTTCTCGCGCTCGGCGCGCATTTGCTTCTCCATCGCCGACAACACATCTTTCGGCGGCGTGATGTTCTTGATCTCGTAGCGCAGCACCTTGACGCCCCAGGGGGCCGACGCCTTGTCAAGTTCGCTCACGACGTTGGTGTTGATCTGGCCGCGGGCCTCGAAGGTACGGTCGAGCTCGATCTTGCCGATTTCGCTGCGCAGCGTGGTTTGCGCCAATTGCGAAATGGCGAAGCCGTAGTTCGCGATGCCATAAGAGGCCAGATGCGGGTCGAGCACTTGCATGTAGAGCACAGCGTCCACGCCCACCTGCACGTTGTCGCGTGTGATGCAGATCTGTTCTGCGATGTCGATGGCGATCTCCTTCAAGCTATGCTTGTAGGCAATCCGCTCCATGAACGGCACGAGAATGTGAAAGCCCGCCGACAGGGTGCGGCTGTACTTGCCCAGGTGTTCGATGACATAGGCGCTTTGCTGAGGCACCACGGTCGCGGTTTTGAATAGAACCACCGCAACGACCGCCACGACCAGAATGATGGCGCTCAGGCCCAAGGACATATCCAAAAATCTCTCCTGCTTGCAACGCTCAAGGCTCGCCGCGCACCACCAAGGTCAGCCCGTCGACCCGATCGATGCGCGCACGGGCACCGGCCTCGATGGGTGATCCTCCGCCGTTGATGGCACTCCAAGAACTGCCGCAGTATTCGATCCGGCAAGACTGGCCGGGCCGCAGTTCAGCGGGCAGCACGACGGTCTGGCCGGCGGGCCCGGCGTTCACGGCAGGCAGTTTGCGGCGCAGCCGATCATAGACCCAGCGCCGGAACGTCACCATCGAAAAGGCGGCCAGTGCGGCGAACACCAGCCACTGCAGCCAGACGGCGATGCTGAATCCCGCCAGGTTCAAAATTCCCATGACGAGAGCCGCTACCCCGAGAAACACCAGGTAAAAATCGGCGCTGATCAGTGTCAACTCCAATCCCAGGAGCAGCGCGCCGACTGCAATCCATGCCCACCACTGCATGACCGCTCCTAGTGGCTCGAAGCCCCCTACCGTTTCATCGCGTCGAAGAAGTCCGTGTTGGTCTTGGTATCTTTCATCTTGTCGAGCAGAAATTCGATCGCGGCCAATTCATCCATGGGATGCAGGAGCTTGCGCAGGATCCACATCTTGGACAGTTCCGACGGCTCCGTGATGAGCTCTTCCTTGCGTGTCCCTGAACGATTGATATTGATCGACGGGAAGGTGCGCTTCTCGGAGATGCGGCGATCCAGATGGATTTCCGAATTGCCGGTGCCTTTGAATTCCTCGAAAATCACATCGTCCATCTTCGAACCGGTGTCGACCAGCGCGGTGGCCAGAATCGTCAGGCTCCCGCCCTCCTCGATATTGCGCGCCGCGCCGAAAAACCGCTTCGGCCGCTGCAACGCATTGGCATCGACGCCGCCGGTGAGCACCTTGCCCGAACTCGGCACCACGGTATTGTAGGCGCGCGCCAGGCGCGTGATCGAATCGAGCAGAATGACCACGTCCTTCTTGTGCTCGACCAGACGTTTGGCTTTCTCGATCACCATTTCGGCGACCTGCACGTGGCGGCTGGCAGGTTCGTCGAACGTCGACGACACCACCTCGCCTTTGACGGTGCGCGCCATCTCGGTGACTTCCTCGGGCCGCTCGTCGATCAACAAGACGATGAGGTACACCTCAGGATGATTGGCGGTGATCGCCGTCGCAATGTTCTGCAGCAGCATGGTCTTGCCGGCCTTGGGCGGCGAGACGATCAGGCCGCGCTGCCCCTTGCCGATCGGCGCGACCAGGTCGATGGCGCGGGCGGTCAGGTCCTCGGTCGACCCGTTGCCCCGCTCGAGCTTCAGCCGTTCGGTGGGATGCAGCGGCGTCAAGTTCTCGAACAGCACCTTGCCGCGCGAACTCTCCGGCGAATCAAAATTGATCTCGCCGACTTTCAGGAGCGCAAAATAGCGTTCACCGTCTTTCGGCGGACGAATCAAGCCGGAGATGGAGTCGCCGGTGCGCAGATTGAAGCGCCGGATCTGGCTGGGGCTGACATAGATGTCGTCGGGACCCGCCAGGTAGCTCGAGTCGGACGAGCGCAGAAAGCCGAATCCGTCCTGCAATATCTCGAGCACGCCGTCGCCGTAGATGTCCTCGCCCTTGCGGGCATGCGCCTTCAGCACGCCGAAGATGATGTCCTGCTTGCGCGAGCGGCCCATGTTCTCGAGACCCATGGTCTCGGCCAGCTTCACGAGATCGCTGATCGGCCGCTTCTTGAGCTCGGTCAGATTCATCGAGCTGCGGCTGCGCGCGAGGTCGGTTGGGGCAATGATCTCTAGATCATCGCCGCCCTCCGGCAGATCGCCGTAATCTTCCTGCGGGGGACGGCCGCCATTGGTATTGCCATTGCGGTTGTCGTTGCGCGGTCCGCGATTGGAGCGGTTCGAGCGGCCGCCGCCGCCCTGGCCGCCGCCTTGCTGGCCGCCCTGGCCGCCGCCACGCGATTGGTTTCCCAGGTAGCCCCTCACAGGTTGCTGTCCAGAAAGGCGGCGAGCTGCGATTTGGTCACTGCTCCCACTTTCTGGGCCTCCACGGTGCCGTTCTTGAAAAGAATCAATGTTGGAATGCCGCGGATGTTGAACTTGGGCGGCGTTGCCGGATTGTCGTCGATATTGAGCTTCGCGATCCGGATCTTGTCTTTGTACTGATCGGCAATCTCATCGAGGATGGGTGCGATCATCTTGCAAGGTCCGCACCATTCCGCCCAAAAATCGAGCAGTACAGGTTTATCGGACTTGAGAACGTCCTTGTCGAACGTGGCGTCGCTGGTGTGGACGATACTGGGGTTACTCACTGAAGGGTCAACTCCTTTTGGAGATTCATTAGTTGGGAGCGAGGGTTGTTTATGGGAAAGTACAGCCCGAACTTCACGCGAAGTGACGATGCGCGGCCGTTCGGGCACAATACAGCGGGTTTAGCGGTCTTGATTACCTTAAAAGGGTACCGATGATACGGTTGAT
>Ga0181537_10003131_pt1 | contig 14281 bp, 10 predicted proteins | sample PEATcosm2014_Bin_39_FD_119765 | JGI IMG/M metagenome (GOLD analysis project Ga0181537, IMG submission 119765) | Peatland microbial communities from MTU Mesocosm Facility, Houghton, MI, USA - PEATcosm2014_Bin23_10_metaG | ecosystem: Environmental > Terrestrial > Soil > Wetlands > Peat | place... | reverse complement strand
TCGGCGCGGGCGCGAAGTGCGTCGACCGCCCTCTTCACGGCGGCCGGGTCGCTGACGGTGCGGATGCGCGGGTCGAAGTTTGCGACGTAGGTGCGCAAGCGCTCGGCCGTATCCCGCTCCGGGTCGATCGTGACGAAGATCGGCACCACCTGCGCAGCACGTGCCCCGAGCTGCTCGAGCGAGTGGTGCACCGCAAGCAGCGTGGTGGGGCACACGTCGGGGCAGAACGTATAGCCGAACGCGACCAGGAGGAAATGATCGTCGGGTGCCTGTGCGCCGGGCGGGGCGGCGGGGTCGAGCCCGCGGGTAAAGGCGGTGTCAACATAATCGCCGCGGCGCAGCGTCAGTGCATCGGCGCCCGAGGTGCGCAGCCAGACCGCGAGCAAGGCCCCCGTCGCGATGCCGACCGGCACGCCCAGATACCACCACCAGCGCATCGGTCGGATGCTCAGCAACGTGTCCCGGAAATTCATGCGCGTCGCGCGATTCGGACTAGTATGACACGGGGGGTTGCCGGTCGAGTTGCGGGCCGGCGGCGGCCACCCCGGCGGATTTAGCTGATCCGCACAAGCTGCGAGACCGAGCCTCCGTTACTGTCCCGGGTCGGACCCGTGTCGATAAGGTGCCTCCATGCAGATTCAGGCCGCCGTTTGCCGCGAGAAGGGCTCCTTCACGATCGAGCCGGTCGACCTCAGCGAGCCGCAGGCGGATGAAGTGATCGTCAAGATCGTCGCTTCCGGCATGTGCCATACGGACCTGGCGGTCCGGGATCAGCATTTACCGCTGCCATTGCCGGCGGTGCTCGGCCACGAAGGCGCCGGCATCGTGGTGAAAGCCGGTTCCGGAGTGTCGAAGGTGAAAGCGGGCGACCATGTGGTGCTGAGCTACGGATCCTGCGGCAAGTGTGCCAATTGTCTCTGTGGCCGGCCCGCCTACTGCGCCGAGTTCCTCGCCTACAACGTGGGCACGCGCCGGCCCGATGGATCGTGCACGCACCAGCAGCACGGCAAGGCGATCACCGGCGCCTTCTTCTACCAGTCCTCGTTCGCCACTCACGCGCTCACCCACGTGCGCAATGTCGTGAAGGTGTCCGAGGATTTGCCGCTCGAAGTGCTCGCGCCCCTCGGATGCGGTATTCAGACCGGGGCGGGTGCGGTGTTCAACTGCCTGCGACCCCAGGCGGGCAGCTCGATCGCCATCTTCGGTGCGGGGGCGGTTGGACTCTCGGCCGTCATGGCCGCCAAGGTCGCAGGCTGCGCGATCATCGCCGTCGTCGATGTGCAGGCGGGGCGACTCGAGCTGGCACGCGAGTTCGGCGCGACCAGCGTCATCAATCCGAAGACGGCCGACCCCGTCGCGACGATCCGCGAGATCTCCGGCGGGGGTGTCGACTCGGCGGTGGAGGCGACGGGAATTCCAGCGGTGATGACGCAGGCCTTCGACTCGCTGAACGGTACCGGCACCGTGATCGTGCTCGGCGTCGCACCAGCCGGTGCCACGGTCAGCGTCGATGCCGGAGCTCTGCTCGGCGGCAAGAAGCTGCGTGGTGCGATCGAGGGCGAGAGCGTGCCGGAGGTGTTCATTCCCCAGCTCATCGCACTGTGGAAGGCTGGAAAATTCCCGTTCGACCGGCTCGCGAAATTCTATTCGTTCGGCGAGATCAACGAGGCGGCGCATGATTCGGAGCGCGGACTCGCGATCAAGCCCATCATCCGGATGCCCGCGTAAGGAGAGCTTTATGAGCGCCACCATCCTCGAACAAGATGTCGAGAACATCGTGCCGGTCGGGTCGAAGGGGCCGGTGACGGCGCGCCTTCACCGCCGCAACGCCCTGCTGTACGCGCTGCTCTGTCTCGTGGCCTACACGCCGGGCTGGCTGCACCTCGGCGCGGGATGGCAGGCCGCAGGGTTGGGGCTGCTGATGCCGGGCGTGGGATTCGTCGCCGCCGGCGGCTGGTGGGTGCTTCTATTCCCGGTAACGCTCGGCGTGTTCTGGCTCTCCATCGTGGTGTGGTTCTGGTGCGGCATGGTGGTCGCACCGCTCACGATCTGGTTGGGCTCGGCGGCCCTCGCGGGCGCAGCGACCGGCGCGGCGATTTGGCCGCCCGCCGTGTATGTCGTGCCGGCCTGTGCGTTCGCGATCTTCATGGTGTTTCAGTACCGCGGCCTCAAGCGGCGTCAGCGCGACCGCGCCTCGTACGCGCTGCGCCAGACCTTCTTCGCCGATTCGCTCGCCGAAGTGAAGCAAAAAGTGGTGTCGGAGCCAACACCGGGCGAACGCGAGCTCGATCCGGAGCAGATCGCCGCGGTCCGCTATGTACTCGAGCGCGCACTTCAGCCGATCGACGGCTTCAAGGGCTTCACGATCATCGATCAATTCCAGCCCGCGGCGCTGCGCTACCAGATCAATCACATGGGTTTCGCCCTGGGATTGGTTCAGGCGCACTACACGCCGAATTTCCACGGCTACCTGGCCGAGGCGCAGCGCAATCTCATCGAGAAATACCGCGTGCCCCGCGTCTGGAAGTACTGGGTGTACGAGTCGATGTGGGGTCACTTCAACTTCACCCGACATGATCCGGTGGTCCGCGACAACATCATGCTCTCCGGCTGGTACGGCATGCATGTGGGGCAGTACACGCTCAACACGGGCGATCGGCGCTATGCCGAGCCGGGCAGCCTCACCTTCAAACTCAACGATCGCAAGGTCTACCCGCACGATCTACACACGGTCGAGAGCGCCGTGGTCAAGAACTTCGAGCACAACCGCTTCACGCTCTTCCCCTGTGAGCCGAACTGGGTCTATCCGATCTGCAACATGTACGGACTCTCCTGTCTCGCGGCTCACGACGCGGCCTTCGGCACGCAGCACACCGCGAAGATCTACCCGAAGTGGCGCGAGAAGCTGCGCACGGAATTCACCGACCTGAAGGGCAGCATCGTGGGCCTGCGCTCGAAATGGACGGGGCTCGAGATGCCCTTCTACACCGGCGAAGCCGGTTTCGCCTTCTTCGCCAACATCTTCTCCCGCCCGTTCGCGCAGCGGCTCTGGGCCGTCGGCCGCAAGGAACTCGGTTTCTGTCTTGCGACGGACGAGGAGGGCAAGCCGCGCCTGTCGCTGCCCACCGATCTGCTGCCGTTTCTCGACAAGATCGACCCGGGCCATTACAAGCCTGGCGTGCTGTTTGCGTACGTCGCGGTCATCATGTGCGCGCGCGAGTTCGGCGACGACGATCTGGCCGAGGCGACGCTGCGTTCGATGGAGCAGGATTGCGGCCGTACGATGGAGAACGGGGTGTTGAGCTATCGCAAGGGGTCATGCCTCGCGAATGTCTGGGGCGTCGAGGCGCGCCTCATGCGTACCGGGGATTTTCGCAACAGCTTCGTCAAGGGTCCGCCTGCCTCGGCGCTCGCGGGGCCGATCCTCGCTGCAGCGAGCTACCCGGACGTGCTCGTCGCCAAGGCGTTCAGCCGGGGCGAGGATCTCGAGCTCGTCCTCTACAACGGCACGGCGCCCGCTGCGCAGACGCTCGGGATCGAGCGGCTGAAGGCCGGCGCCACCTATCGCGTCAGCGGAGCCGAGTCCTCGACCCTGACCGCCGATGCACAAGGCCGCGCCACACTGCTCGCTCGAATCGATGGACGAACGGCCATCCGGCTCGATCCGGTGGAGCTGCACTGAGGTGCGAAGTGCTCGCGCCGCTGCCGACGCGGGCGGCACAGACGCACTCGAGGGCAGCCGGTCGCTGGCCGATCTGATCCGACGACGCGCCGCGCAGTACCCGGAACGCATCGCGTTCGTCAGCCCGGCGCGCACCTGGACCTTCGGCGAACTCGATGCGCAGTCGAACCGCATTGCCCAGGGTTTCATCGCAGCCGGGCTCGGGGCGGGGGATTGCGTCGCAAGCCTCACGAAACATGCCGCCGAGTGCATTCTTCTGTTGCTCGCGGCCAGCAAGATCGAGGCGGTTCTCGCGCCGCTCAACTGGCGCCTGTCGGTGCGGGAACTCGAGTATGTGCTCGGGGTCGCGCGGCCGAAGGTCCTCATGACGGACGCCGCGCTCCTGGGCACGGCGGGCGAGGTTCGCGTGGTCGACATTCCCTGCCGGCTCGTAACCGACGAGCCGGACGATCCAGCGCTCTTGAGCACGTGGGCGTCGCGTTATCCGGCGCTCGACCCGGGGGGCGAGCCGCGGCTCGACTCGGTGACCGCGCGGCTGTTTTCATCAGGTACCACGGGATTCCCCAAGGCTGCCGACCTCTCGCATCGCGGCATCCTCACGCATTGCATCGAGTGGACCGGCCCGTTCCGCTACGTTCAGGGCGGGACGACTCATTTGAACGTGCTGCCGACATTCCACGTCTCGGGGATCGTCAACGCCGTGTGGATGCTGGCGCTCGCGGGGACCGCGGTCTTCCAGCCGGAGTTCAACCCGCAGCGCTACCTGGCCGCGATCGAGCGTCATCGCGTCACCGATGCCTTTGCCGTGCCGGCGATGCTGCGCGCCCTCGTCGAATGCCCGGAGATCCGTACCACCGACTTATCAACCCTACGCTGCATCGCCTATGGCGGAGCTCCGATCGACGAAGTGCTCCTCAGCCGGTGCATCAAGGAGCTCGGTTGCGGCTTTCTGCAGGTCTATGGAATGACCGAGGCCAGCGGCACGCTGACCGCCCTGTACCCGGAGGAGCACGATCCGGGCGGCCCGAGGGCCAGCCTGTTGCGCTCCGTCGGCAAACCCGGCGCGCACGTCGAGCTTCGCATCGTGAGTCCTGGCGACCGGCACGACTGCGTCGAAGGAGAAGTCGGCGAGGTGTGGGTCCGGTCCGCGCAGCTGATGCTCGGCTATCACGGCGATGCGGCTGCGACCGCGGCCGCTTTTCCGGAGGGCCGTGATCCGCCCGGCGGTTGGCTTCGGTCGGGCGATGCGGGCTATCTCGAAGCGGGGTACCTGTTTCTCCATGATCGCATCAAGGACATGATCATCACGGGCGGCGAGAACGTCTATCCGGCCGAGGTCGAGATGACGCTCGCCGCGCACCCCGCGGTCGCCGAGAGTGCCGTGATCGGGGTGCCGGATGAGAAATGGGGCGAGACCGTGAAGGCCTGCATCGTGCTGCGGGGCGGGGCCACCACGACCGCGAGCGAGCTGATCGGCTTTGCCCGCAGTCGGCTTGCGCATTACAAGTGTCCGACGTCGGTCGATTTCCTCGAGAGCCTGCCTCGCAATCCGAGCGGCAAGATCTTGAAGCGCGTGCTGCGCGAGCCCTACTGGTCCGGCCGTACACGGAACATCGCGTGAAGCGGCGCCATCCGTGGCAGTCAAGGAGTTTCGCATGACTACGATCGAACGCGTGTTCGCCCTGCAGCGAGCGCACAAGTGGACCGTCAAGAACTCCACGGCTGCCGAGCGCAAGGCCAAGCTCGAGCGCCTCAAGGGGGCGGTGCTCGCGAATGCCGAGGCGATCCGGCGCGCGCTGCACGCGGACCTGCGCAAGCCCGAGGCCGAGGCGTCGGGGGAAATCGGCAGCGTCGAGAATGACATCAACGATGCTCTCGAGCACCTCGACTCGTGGATGGCACCGTTGGAGATCACCCCCTCGCCGGCGTTCGCGGGCGCCCGAGCACGGATCATCTACGAAGCGCGCGGCATCTGCTTGATCTTCGGTCCCTGGAATTTTCCCTTTCAGCTGCTCTTCGAGCCGCTGGTGCCGGTGATTGCCGCCGGCAACACGGCGATCATGAAGCCCAATGAGCTTGCACCGGCGACCAGCCGGATCTCCGCCGAGATCATCCGCGCGGTGTTCGATGAGCGTGAGGTGGCCGTGTTCGAGGGCGGAATCGACCTGGCGAATGAGCTTCTCGCGTTGCCCGTGGATCACGTCTTCTTCACCGGCAGTCCGAAGGTGGGCCGCGCGGTCATGGGTGCCGCGGCGCGCCATCTAGCCTCGGTCACGCTCGAACTCGGCGGCAAGTGCCCCGTAATTCTCGACGAGTCGACGGACCTCGCCGCGGCCGCCGCGACCATCGCCGCAGCGCGTTGCTACAACAGTGGGCAGGTGTGCCTGTGCCCGGACATCGCATGGGTGCCGGCGTCGAAGCGCGACGCGTTCGTCGCCCACCTCGAGACTGCGATCCGATCCATGCTTTACCAAGACGGCGAGCTCAACAAGAGCGCTTTTGGGCGCATGGTCGATCGCCGCAACTTCGACCGCGTCAAAGGCTATCTCGACGATGCGCTCGAGCGCGGCGCCATGCTCGCCTTCGGCGGCACGACCGAGGCAGACGACCTCACGATTCACCCCACGGTGCTGCTCGACGTTCCCGCCAACGCGCGCATCATGCAGGAGGAAATCTTCGGGCCGATTCTGCCGATCCAGAGTTACCGCACGCCGCAGGATGTCTGCGCCGCGGTGCAGGGCGGCGGCAAGCCGCTGGCGATGTACATTTACAGCAATGACCCCGGGTTCATCGAGACCGTGATGAACAATACCTCCTCGGGCGGGGTGACCGTGAACGGATGGGCGATGCATTGGTTCGAGCCACAGCTGCCGTTCGGCGGCGTCAACGAGAGCGGGATCGGCCGCTACCATGGCCTGCACGGATTCCGTGAGGTCTCTCATGAGCGGTCCGTATTCCTGCAGCCATGAAGGCGTTGTGTGACGACCTGCTCGCCGAGTGCACGGCGCTCGAGGCCCTGACGGCGCCGCTCGATGCTGCGGGCTGGCGGACACGCACGCGTTTCTACGAGTGGGCCATCTACGATGAGATCGCTCACCTGTGCCTGTTCGACGAGATGGCGGTGCTCGCCGCCGAGAACGGCGAGCGGTTCCGCGCCGAACAGGCCGCGCTCGAGGGGACGTTGGCCGCGGGAATGGAAGTGAGCGAATTCGCGCGACGCCGGTATGCGCACCTCGACGGCGCGGGTCTCGCGGCGTTCTGGCGCGCACGCTACCAGATGCTCGCCGGCCAACTGTCGATGCTCTCGCCGAAGGCACGCCTCCCCTGGTTCGGACCGGACATGAGTGCGCGCTCGTTCGTCACGGCGCGGCTCATGGAGACTTGGGCACATGGCCAGGACGTCTACGATGCCCTGCACCGCACCCATTCCGCGACCTCGCGTCTCAAGCACATTGCGCATCTGGGCGTCATCACATTCGGCTGGTCCTTCAGCAACCGCGGCTTCGATGTCCCCGCAGTCAGCCCGTTCGTCGAGCTCACGGGTCCCGGCGATGAGCGGTGGACGTGGGGAGAGCACTCGGAGAGGGAGTCGGTGCGCGGCAGCGCATTCGATTTCTGCCTCGTGGTCACGCAGCGACGCCACTACCTCGATACCCGCCTCGAGGTGACCGGCGCCACCGCGCAGGAGTGGATGCGGCTCGCGCAGTGTTTTGCAGGTCCGGCGGCGATGGGCCCCGCGGCGGGAGCCTTCCCGGCGTGAATCCCGACGCTCGCGCCGGACAGCCTGGGCTGCCCCTCACGCACGAGCACGCCAGGACCATCGAAGCGCGCCTCGCCGCGCTTCGAGCCCCGCTCGCCGAGCGTGCCCTGTCCGACGGCACGTTCTGCAACCTGCACCTGTTTCGTGAGGCGCACGCGTATCGGTACCTGCCGGGTCCGTGGCCCGTCATCGCCGGCCGCACCTACGATGACGCCGAGATTCTGATCCCGCTGTTTGACATCGCGGCCGCGCCGCTCGAGGTGCTGCGCGAGTTGCAGGGCACACAGGCCTGGTTCTATCCGCTTGCCGAGGAGGTGATTGCGCGACTGGATCCCACCCGCTTCGAGCATCACGCGCTGCGCGACGACGCCGACTATCTGTACCCCGCGACCGCGTTCGCCGGCTATGAAGGGCGGGGCCTCGGGCCGAAGCGCCACGCGGTCGCGCGTCTCCTGGCGTCACGGGATATCAAGGTGAGCCCGCTCGGGCGCGAGAATGGCGCCGCTGCACAGGAGGTGCTGGAGGGATGGTGCGCGGACAAGGGACGGGGTCCCGATGAGGCCGATTGCCCCGCGTGCCGCGAGGCGCTGGCGGAATTGCTGCTCGGCGGGCCGTTGGCGGGGTTTCTGCACATGGCCGACGGTGCACCCGCCGGGTTCGTCATCGTCGAGACCCTCAATCCCGGCGTGCTCGCCGTGCGCTTCGCAAAAGGCAGGGCGCAGTATGACGGGATCGTTGCGTATTTGTTCCAGGATCTCGTGCGCCGGTTTATGCCGCAGCCGCGCTGGCTCAACTTCGAGCAGGATCTTGGTAAAGCCAATTTCCGGCGAACGAAGCGCTCGTTCCGACCCGTGGCGCTGCTCGCCAAGCACCGTGTGCGGATCCGCGGCGCCTAACGGTTTTCCCGCGCACCGTGTTCGGGCTCGAGCACCAGGTCCTCGAGGATGCGAGCGTAGTCATCGACCGACAGCTTGCCGTCCGGCTTGAACCAGGTGCTTGCCCAGTTGATTGCGCCATGCAGAACGAATTGCATCGTGTGCGGATCGCCGCGCAGCACGCCGGCGCGGGCGCATTCATCGAGTATCGCGTGCCAGATCGCCGAATACTGGTTGCGCCGTAAGGTGAGGTGCTTCTTGGCCGGGGCGTCGAGCTCGCGCCATTCGGCAATCATGACGGCGTAGTAATCGCGCGTTGCCGCTCCGATCAGGCAGTCGAGCTGCAGGCGGATGAGCGCCCGAAGCCGGTCGCGAGGAGAGCTGACGGCCGCGATGGCCGCTTCCGCCTTGTCGCAGAGCTGAGTCGCCGCTTCGCGCATGACCTCGAACAGCATCTGCTCCTTCGAGCGAAAGTAATGGAAGAGGCTCCCGGACAGGATGCCGACGATCTCGGAGATCGCGCGGATCGTGGTGCCGTGGAAGCCGCGCTCGCGGAACAGATGCGCCGCCGCATCGAGGATGCGCTGCCGAGTGGTGATTGGATCGGCGGCCACGCTCAATGGAGGGTCAGAGCGAAGTGGAAACGGCGCGCTGGCTCTGTGGATACGCCGCCGCGGCGTCGCGCCCGCATGCGCGGGCATTCAGAGACGCCCGGTAGGCATCGGGGCAGTGCAGCGACAGCCTGCGGGAACCCGCGAGGATGTCGCGCGGGCATAGGCCAAAGATGCGGCGGATCGAGTGACTGAAGTGCGTCGAGTCCGGATAGCCTGCTTCGAGCGCGAGCTGAGTCAAATTGCAGGGTCCCGTCATCGACGGCAGCACAGAGCGTGCGCGTTTCCAGGCGCAGAACGCGCGCACCGTCATGCCGATTTCCTTCTTGAACAGGTGCACGAAGCGCGAGAACGAGAGGCTCGTCAGGCGGGCGAATTCCCTTGCGGAGATCTGCTCGTGGGGCCTCGCGCCGATCCGCGCGACGACGCGCTCGATGCGCGGGTCGAGCGATCGCCGCACGAGTTTCCGGCCGAAGAAGAATCGATCGAGCTCCGATGCGTTCGGATCGGAGCGCTCGTGACCCGCAAGCCACTCATCGAACGCAGTGTCGAGTTTCAAGTACTCCGCGGTTCGAGACGGCGCCATGATGCGTGTGTCCCAAGGTGCGAGTTCGGCGAACAGTGCGGACTCAGGCTCGATCAGGATATCGCGCATGATCCGGTCCGATGAAGTGATCCTGTGGACGACATTGGCAGGGACCAGCGCGAGCCACGCGCGCGTGGGTGCCGTGCCGTCGACGGAAATCTCAAAGGGAGTCTCTTGCGCAACGTAGACGGTGTGCGCGCCGAAGCGCCGCGCGGAGGGGATGCCGAGCAGGCCCGAATACACGATCCTGTCCGGCGTGAGCATCATCGAATGATGACCGCTCTGGCCGCGGGCTCGCTCCTGGCGGAGCACTGGCGCGCATTGGGCTTGCATGCATTTCCCCCGTCGAATCGGAGGTCAAAAGCCCCCTGTTGAGCCCGATATTAAGGGTATTGCCCTGCACCAAGCAAGCGCTTGTTTGGTGGGGTTTGCTCAGCGGGTTGAGCCGGCAGAGCCGCACCCTGACCGTTGCTCGCAAGACCTGCCGGGACCGCGGAAGTAGGATCGGCATCGAATGCGAGAAGAAAATCCCGATCCGGCCGCCCTGTACCCCTGGTTGGAAGAACATATCCCGGGGCTGCGCGGTCCGTTGACAGTGGAGCGCTTGAAGGGAGGCCAGTCGAATCCGACATTCCGGCTCTCCACACCCAGCGCGGCTTATGTGCTGCGTCGCAAACCCTTCGGCATCTTGTTGCCGAGCGCGCACGCGGTGGAGCGCGAATATCGGGTGATGCGCGCGTTGCACGGCTTGGCCGTGCCGGTCCCGCGCGTGCACGGGTTGTGCGAGGACGCCTCGATCGCGGGTACGACGTTCTTCGTCATGGACTACGTCGCCGGCCGGATATTCGAGGATTCGCGCATGCCGACCCTTGCAAGGGAGGAGCGCAATGCGCACTTCGATGCGATGAACGGTGTCATCGCGGCCCTGCACACGATCGATCCCGGGTCCGTCGATCTCGCGGAGTTCGGCCGGCCCGGCAATTACATCGAGCGCCAGGTCGCGCGCTGGACCAAGCAGTACCGTGCTTCGATGATGGAGCCGATCGAGGAGATGGAGCGGATCATCGAATGGCTCCCTCTGCATCTGCCACCGGAGCATGGCGGTCGCATCGTGCACGGCGACTACAAGGTCGACAACATCGTCTTCCATCCCACCGAGGCGTGCGTCGTGGCCCTGCTCGACTGGGAACTCGCAACCATCGGCGATCCCCTGGCCGACTTCGCATTCCACTTGATGGCCTGGCATCTCGAGCCGACCTTGTTCAGGGGTTGGGCCGGCGAGGATCTGGCCGGCCTCGGAATCCCGAGCGAGCGGGCCTACGCGGAAGCGTATGCACGCCGCACCGGCATCGCCGTGGCGACCGACTGGCGTTTCTACCTGGTCTTCAGCATGTTTCGACTGGCGGCGATCCTTACGGGGATCAGCAAGCGCGCCGAGTCCGGCAACGCGTCGGATGCGCATGCCGCGGAAGTCGGACGCCAGGCTCGCCCGGTGGCGCAAAAGGCCTGGGCCCTCGTGAACGCCCCAAAGAACTCGCCGTGATTGCATCGCACAAGTCATCGGCGTCATTCGACGACGCGGGCCGCGTGATCACCTTAGTTAGCTGATCCGCGCAAGAATTCAGAATCATCTCCGTCCTAGTCTGCGACGGGCAAGAAGTACTTACCAGCCTTCTGACCGTCGGTCATATGGGGAGTTGACAATGAAGCAGAGGTACATGGCCAGCTTGGCGGTCGCGACAACGATCGGTCTGTCACTTGCCTCGACGATGGCCCTGGCGGATGCGGATACGGCCCCGGCCGCGGACCAGGGTATTGGGGAGATCGTAGTCACCGCACAGCGGCGCGCGGAGTCGGTCATGACGGTCCCGATCGCGGTCACCGCGATCTCGCAGGAGGAACTCGAGTCCCGCGGGGTGGACTCGGTGAGCGAGATGAGCAATCTCGTCCCGACTCTGCAGGTCAACAGCGCCTTCGGCGATACGCAGCCCAACTTCACCCTGCGCGGCGTCGGCATGGCGAACGAGCATAATCCGAACCAAGCCTCGCCCATCGGCATCTATTTCGACGATGCCTATATTGCCGCGCGCGCGGATCAAGGCATGCAGCTTTTTGATCTGCAGCGCGTCGAGGTGCTCGAAGGACCGCAGGGCACCCTGTATGGGCGCAACACGACGGGCGGCGCGATCAACTTCATCTCGCGGGTGCCGAGCCTTCACGAAGGATCGGACGGCTATGTCGAGGCGGGCTATGCCACCTACAACACGTTCAGCGCGCGAGGCGCTTTCGAAACGACGCTCGTGGATGGGATCGCGGGCGTGCGTATCTCGTTCGCCTCGGCTCACGGGGATGGCTTCGTCAAAGATGTGTACCCGAGCGAGCCGGCGGCCGACTCGACCGACAACGATGCCGTGCGACTGATCTTCAAAGTGAAGCCTGACGAGCGCTGGGACATCACGTTCAAGCTGACGGCAGGTAATGCCAATCCGACGCAGGCGGGCGTGTACGATCTCGGCACCGGACCCAATGGGGCCAATACGACGCTCAACACCAGCCGCCAGGCTGAGGGCTTGAGCTTCTGGCAGATCGACAGCCCCCGGTTGGGCTACAACACCGTGCAGAACTGGGGATCCGAGCTCGTCACCAAGTTCGCCATCAATGAAAGTACGGCATTGACTTGGCTGCAATCCTACGACACCGCCAATGCGCAGTTCACACAGGAAGGCACCGGCGAGGCCTCGGCCGTCTTCGAGCAGGCACTCGACACGTTGTACGGCAACAGATTCATCATGATGAATGAGGAGCTGCGCCTGAGCTACGAGGGGGATCGGACCAAGGCTCAAGGGGGCGTCTACTACGGTTTCGACGAGGACAAATCGAACAGCTATTACTGGCTGCTCGACGGCGCCGCGGATATTCACCAGGCGTTCGACCAGGTAAGAAACTCTCACGCGGTTTTCGGACAAGTCGACCAGACGCTCGTTTCGACGCTGGTCGCGACGCTGGGTGTGCGCTATACGCGGGAAGACGAGGAGTACAAGAACTACTATTCCTATGTCGAGCCGGCCGCGGTGAGCTATACCGGCCAGCGCAATACGGCCCCGCAGTACTGGGTTCCGTCACAGGGCGGCTTCGTGCTCGGCAGCTACGATGCCGGGACGGGCCAGATCGTCTCAGGAAGCCCGTACACGCTCAATAGCGATGCGGTCACCGGCCGGGCCGCGCTTTCATATACGTTGAGCAACGGCGAGCTCGTCTACGCGAGTTTCGGGCGCGGCTATCGCCCGGGAGCGTTCTGCGGGCAGTGCTTCCTGAACAACCCGATCAACACCACATCTCCAGAGACGGATGATGCGTACGAGCTCGGGACCAAGGGTGTATTTTTCGACCGCAAATTCTCCTTCACCGGGGACATATTCTGGATCAACTACAAGAATCAGCAAACCGATGAGCAGATCGGGCTGCAGACCATCCTGCATAATGTGCCGAAATCGAGAATGCGGGGTGTGGAGTTCGAGGCGACGTTCCATCCCATCCCGGAGTTTCGGGCGGGAATCTCGGCAGCCTATATCGACGCCATCTATGAGGATCTGACCCTGGCGCTAAGCACCGTGAACGGCGTGCAACAACCTTACGTGCCGAGGAACAGCGGTTCGGTATGGGCCGACTGGCAATTCGCGCATTACCAGTCGGGCACGTTCACTTTCACGCCGAACGTCTCCTACCAGAGCCACGTGTTCTTCTCGCCGTACAATGCCCTCGACGGCAACGGGCCGCTCTCGAATCCGGAGAACACCAAAGTCAACGCGGAAGTGGCCTACGCGACGGATAAATACTCGGTCAAATTCTGGGGCAAGAACTTGACGGACCGTCAGACCTTTGCCGACGGTCTCGACCTGCGCAGCTTCGGCTTCTACTACCTGGTGCAGGCCCCGCCGCGGACGTATGGTGTGACGTTCGGCGTGAAGTTCTGAGGGCCGCCTCAAAGGCAATGACATGGAATTTGGATACGGCGAGCGTGTCCAGCACTACCAGACGAAGCTGCTCGACTTCATGGCCGAGCATGTCTATCCGAACGAGGCGCGCTATTACTCGGAGGCGGCAACGCTCGGTCCGTGGAGCGTTTATCCGGTCGTGGAGGACCTGAAGCCGCTCGCGCGACAGGCGGGCCTGTGGAACTTGTTCATGCCGGACAGCCGCTTCGGCGCAGGGCTGTCGAATCTCGAATATGCGCCGCTCTGCGAAATCATGGGCCGCTCGCATCTGGCGCCGGAGGTCTTCAACTGCTCGGCGCCCGACACCGGCAATATGGAGGTGCTGGCGCGCTATGGGGCGCCCGATCAGCAGAGGCGCTGGCTCGAGCCGTTGCTCGCGGGCGAGATCCGCTCGGCGTTCGCGATGACAGAGCCGCTGGTGGCTTCCTCGGATGCGACCAACATCACGAGTTCGATCACTCGCGACGGCGAGGAGTACGTGCTCAACGGACGAAAGTGGTACACGACCGGTGCGACCGATCCGCGCTGCAAGATCATCATCTTCATGGGCAAAACCGATCCGGAGAGCCCTGACAAGTACCGGCAGCAGTCGATGGTGCTCGTTCCCAAGGATACACCGGGCGTCCGCGTGCTTCGCCCGCTGCCCGTGTTCGGTTACTACGGTGTACCCGACCGGGCCTCGGAGGTCCTGTTCGAAGACGTCCGCATTCCGGTCGCGAACATCCTTCTCGGTGAAGGCCGCGGCTTCGAGATCGCGCAGGGACGTCTTGGT
>Ga0181537_10003130_pt1 | contig 14283 bp, 18 predicted proteins | sample PEATcosm2014_Bin_39_FD_119765 | JGI IMG/M metagenome (GOLD analysis project Ga0181537, IMG submission 119765) | Peatland microbial communities from MTU Mesocosm Facility, Houghton, MI, USA - PEATcosm2014_Bin23_10_metaG | ecosystem: Environmental > Terrestrial > Soil > Wetlands > Peat | place... | reverse complement strand
CCCTGGGGCGACGTTTGGACGCCGCTCCCCGACCGCAATTAACTCTTTGCTTCCCCGAGCTTAACACCGTGAAATTGCAGCCGGTGCACGGGACCGCGATCGGGTAGCCGAGCGACAACAGATCGAATGTTTACATCGCCAGGGCGCCAGATGCTGTAGTTTTCAACTTGCAGGCCCGCATCGGGCGCACTGACGGAGACTGCCTATGACGCCCGAGAAAATCGAACCCGCACGCATCGAGGCCGCGGTAGCCAGGACGCTGCAGGCGCACTGGAAGCTGTTTCTGATCGAGGGCGCAGTGCTGCTGTTCCTTGGCCTGCTCGCGATCATCGTACCGCGCGTCGCCACGGTTGCGGTTGAACTGCTGTTGGGCTGGCTGCTGCTGATCAGCGGCGTGATCGGCCTGATTACCACCTTGAGGATGCGTAGCGCCCCCGGTGTCGGCTGGGCCATGGTCTCGGCATTCCTCGCGATCGCGGTAGGTCTGATCCTGCTGTGGTGGCCGCTCAGCGGCGCCATCACGATGACGCTGATCCTCACGGTGTTCTTTGTGATCGAGGGCATCGCCTCGATCCTGTACGCGCGCGATCACCGGCGTGAGCTCAGCGCACGCTGGGGTTGGATGCTCGCCAGCGGTGTCATTGACCTGGTACTGGCCGGGCTCATTTTTTTCGGTCTGCCCGATACCGCGGCCTGGGCGATCGGACTGCTGGTCGGTATCAACATGATTTTCGGCGGCACGGCGCTGATCGCCATGGCCTTGAGGGCACGGAGCACCGCGCCGCTGCGGTAACCGCCGCTACGCGTCGCTGGACAAGCGCGCCCAGCCCATGGAAGATAAATCCGCCCGCAGGCGTGGCCGCCGCGCAGACTTCTGTAACACGGTAGAGCCTCCACGATGGATCCGAAACTCGTTACTCCCTGGGTCATAGCCGCATTTGTAGTCTTCGTGGTGTATCGACGCGCGCGCCGCAATTTCGGCCGTCAGCGCGTCAGTGAAGGGCGCCTGAAATTCCGCATCATTCTGCTGGGCGTGATCGGTGCGCTGATTCTTGTCGCCTCGATACGTCATCCGCTGATGATCGGTGCACTGGCCGGCGGGGTCGTCGTCGGCATCGCGCTGGCGATGATTGGTCTACAGCACACACAGTTTGAAGCGACCGGCGAAGGGCGCTTCTATGTTCCGCATACCTACACCGGCCTGGTGGTCATGGCGCTGTTCCTTGGACGCCTGTGTTACCGGCTGATGGTGAATTACCCGCAGATGCAGGCGGCGGCGCAGGAGGATCAGAACCCTTTCGCGAACCTGCAGCGCACCCCACTGACAGTGGTCATGTTCGGGTTGCTGATCGGCTACTACATTTACTTCAACCTGGGCGTCCTGAGACGCAGTCAGCGACTCATCGTGCCGCCGACGGCAACGCCGGGTCCCGCGCCGACAGCCACGCCTGCGCCTTAGGCTTTGCGCCGCTGCGCCGCGATCGCGCGGGCGACTTTCGAATAACTGGCGATTTGCGGTAGATTTGCCGCTACGCCCGGCCAGCTGTTTCGATGGATGCTCTGCCCCTGCATTAGGCACAACAGGAGAGCATCGTGAGCAGTGTAACGACCCTCGGGAGCCACGCGCCGGCTTACGTCCAGGCGTTCGATCCACCCCTGTCCCTGGATGAATTGCGCCGGCGTACGCCGGCAGTATTTGCCGCCGGCGCCTCGGCACGCACCCGGAGCAGCTACCGTTTCATCAATACGGCCGCGGTGCTGGGCGCACTGCTGGAGGCGGGCTTTCGTCCCTCGGCCGCCCAGCAGACCCGGAGCCGGGCGGGAACCGATCCGGCCTATGCCCGACACATGATCAGGCTGAGACCGGTGCGTGAGCAGGTGACGCTGCTCGATTGCATACCTGAAATCTGTCTGGTCAACGCACATGACGGCACCAGTGCCTACCAGCTGCTGGCGGGGTTGTACCGGCCACTGTGCGCCAATGGACTGTTGTGCCGGCTGGGAGATTTCGCCGTCATCCGCATACCGCATCGTGCGAGCATGGTTGCCGATGTGGTCGCGGGCGCGATCGAGGTCTGCGCCCAGTTTGGGCGGTTACGCTCACGCGTCGAGGCGATGGCCGAGCGGTTGCTCAGCCCGGCTGAACAGCTGGAGCTGGCGCATACCGCCTTCCACCTGCGCTGGGCGCGCAGCGACGCACTGCCGCCCTTTGCGCCGGCGCGACTGCTCGAGCCGCGCCGGCCGGCCGATAATCATCCGACGCTGTGGCACACGTTCAACCGTTGCCAGGAAGCGGCCCTCGCAGGTGGCATCCACTACCACAGCCCCACCGAGCGCCTCGTGACCACACGTCGAATTCGCAACATCCGCGAGGAAGTGCGGATCAACACGACGCTGTGGGCAGCAGCCGAGCGGATGCTCGCAGCCTGAGGACCCGGGGCCTCAGCTCTTGCCGGGCTTGGGTCCGAACAACACTGTGCCAGTCTCGATCAGTGACTTGAGATTCGAGAGAATCTTTGGCCAGCCGCCTGACACAGCATCTATGAGCTTCGCCTTGGGCTTGTCGATTGAGTGTTCGACTGTAAGCTTGACGTTGTCGCTGACTGGCTCGAGGGTCATCGTACAGCGTGAGTAGCCTTCGGCGTTGATCTCCGGATTCCATTGATTCAGCCACTTGATCACCAGACGGCGTGGCGGATCGCTCTCAAGGATTTCGCCGCTGTCGGCCAGCCGGCCGTCATCGAACACCAGTTTCCATGGAGAGCCGACTTTGAAGTCGCACTCGACGCTCGCGCCCAGCCAGTATTTCTTGGTGATGTCGGCTTGCGTCAGCGCCTGCCAGAGTTTTTCCGGCGTGGTGCGGATGTAGGTGACATAGACAAATTTGCTTGTAGCGCTTTCACTCATGATCTTCTCCTTCCAGCATGTCCTTCAGGTCCGATAACGCCCGCAGCTGCGGACGTTCAAATTTCCCGATCCAGCGCTCCGCGATCGCGTTGATCGGCACCGGATTGATAAAATGCAACTTCGCGCGGCCGTGACGCTGCGTCGACACCAGGTTGGCCTCTTCCAGTATGGCCAGGTGCTTGGTCACTGCCTGGCGCGACATGTCGATGCCCCGGCACAGCGAACCCAGGGTCTGCGCATTCCGGCGATGCAGCCGATCGAGCAGTTGGCGCCGGCTGCCATCGGCCAACGCCCGAAACACCCGGTCATCACTCATGCGGATATTATGCAACCATTTGGTTGCATGTCAAGCGGCGCTGAGATGCGGCGGTCCGCTGGAGATTTTCGGCGCCTGGGGTGGGCGCTGCGGGCTCACGCGGTAAAAGCAATCTGCGCAATGTCTGAAACTTATCGGCAGGCTCCCGGGTATTAGAGTCAAGACAGCAGGCAACAACATCGCTGCTGCCAATACTGAACACTGAAATCCAGGAGGCTTTATGAATCGTTCCACTGCCACGCGCGCCGGCGTTGCCGTCGCACTGCTCGCGGCCGCTGCACTGATCCCCGCACTGGCCAATGCAACCACCAGCTCGCCGACCGATCAGATCTCGACCGAGATCGTAAAATTCGGCGACCTTGATCTTAGTCGCCCCGCGGATACCAAGGTCCTGATCAAGCGCATCCGTGTAGCGGCCCATAATGTCTGCAGCGTGAACGGCTACGCCCCCGCTCAGCAGCTGTGCTACCAGAAGGCGGTGCGCGACGCGCTCAATCAGGTCAACACGCGCCAGCTCAACGCCAGCGCGCGGCCGATCAGCTCCGCGATGCTGTAGTCGATGGCAGCGAGCGACACTGAAGCCAGGAGGCTGGATCCCCGAGGAGCTCTCCAGCTTCCTGGCTTGCCAGGAGCGCTAAGCGCACGAACTTGAGCCTCTAGGGTATTTCGGGCGTGTGCCCGTGATCGAGCGCAGCCCGCACGCCCTCGGGATTCATCGCGGTCTTGAGCGCTGCGGCTTCAGGATCGTGGCGGTTCTTGACGTTCGGCAGATCACGGCGCAGTTCCTCAAGCAGATCAATCAGCTTCGCGGTCTTCTGCTCGGTCAGCATCGTGACCTTCAAATCCAGGTGGGCGCGTTTTTCGGACAGCCGGGCCAGGCGGTTCTGGCGGCTCAGCACCGCAATCGTGGTCAGCAGCGCGCACAGACTGACAATGAACTGCAGCATGGAGTACGGCGCCGGATCAAACTGCGTGCGACCGAACTCGTGCAGTATCGTGTTGGCGCCAATCCATAGCGCCACAAACAACAGGATCAGCGCGAGGAAGATGGGCTGGCCCACCAGGTGGCTGGCAAGCTCGAGCATCCGCTGTGAAGAGCTGATCTTCTGTGACTCGCTAGAATAGAACTCCAGCACCGCACGGATGTTCTCTTCAATCGGATCGCCTCCCGGTTCCATCGGCCGTGCCCTCGCAAAATCTCCGCTCTGCCCGCTCACCGGGGCAACGCCCTTAGTCTACGGCCGTGTCCGGCTGCCGGGCCACTTGGTGCTAAACTTGCGCAATCGTGCAAGGCCTGCACCGGCGCTCACCCCGTGGTTGCCGCGATATGCTGGCGTGCATCTGAGCGCTCACTCACCCTCCGAGGCTGCACACCGTGAAATTCAAGTTGCTCGTCGCCGGCTGCTGCGTGTTCCTGGCACTTTGGGCCGATGCGCAGGCACCGGTCGCTGACAAGGCCCCGGCGACTTCGGCCATTGCGCCCGCGGCGCTGCGCTATCCGCTGCAGCACGGATTTCATATTGCCCGCAGCTTCAAGGCGGTGTCCGGTCTGACCGGCTGGGTGCTCAAGGATCCGGCCGGTGAATATCGGGTCTACTATTCCACCGCCGATGGCCGCACGCTGATCGCCGGTTCGCTCTACGCCAGCAATGGCGATGAGCTCTCGGAGCAATACAACGCGCAGTACCTGCCGCAGCCGGACCTGAGCGCGCTCTGGTCGCAGCTCGAGAAGGCGCAGACCATCAGCGCCGGTGCGATGGACAATCCAAAGAGCCTGATCTACGTGATCATGGATCCGAACTGCATCTACTGCCATCTGCTGTGGAAGGCCCTGAAGCCCTACCAGGCGGCCGGCCTGCAGGTGAAGTGGATCCCGGTCGGATTTCTGCACGAGGATTCCGAGGACAAGGCCGCGACGCTGCTCAAGGGTGGCAGTGCGGCGTTCGAGCAATCGCAGCAGGCCTTCGATGAAAAAACCGAGAGCGGTGGCGTCGTCGGGATCAAGCCGACACCGGAGCAGCACACCGAGCTCGAGGCGAACCTGCAACTGATGAAAGATGCCAACTTCCAGGGCACCCCGGGCATCTTCTACAAGGACCACGCCGGCAAAGTCGTGCGCAAGGATGGCATGCCGCTGATGGGCGAACTGCCTGGCATCACCGGGCTCCCGGCGCAGCCGGAGACCGATCCGGAGCTCAAGCCGTTCGGGAATTAGTCGGGAAACGCCTGTTTTCGAACCCGGGCCGGGTCTGCGGCAGCCACACCCGGCCGCGAATTCGGCCGCCGGCCGTTGCAATTGCCGCCCTGATGCCCAATCTAGCCCTGAGGGCGTTGCATGGAGCCACCTGAAGACCTGCCCGGCCAGCGCGTGCGCGGCGCGGCCAATAAATCCTGAACCGGAGCGTCTTCGCTGATATGGACCAGGCCCTGCCACTGCCGACACACAGCAGCGAGGACAACGCGCGTATCAGCGCCGCGGTCGCGGCGCACAAGCCGCGCCTGCAGGCCTTTGTGCGCCGGCAGCTGGGGGACTGGAGCGAAGTCGATGACATCGTGCAGGAGACCTTTCTTGAACTGGTCACTGCTTACCGGCTGATGGAGCCGATCGAGCACCTGATGGCGTGGCTGATGCGCGTGGCACGCAACCGCATCATTGATCGGTTTCGCAGCCGCTCGCGCGCGATGCTGGTCAGCGCCGATCCGCGACCCGATGCCGGCTCGCAGGATGAGCCGGCGACGATTCTGGATTCGCTGCTGGCGCCGGAAGCTTCCGGTCCCGAATCCAACTATCTGCGCGGCGTGCTGGCCGATGAGCTCATCGCCGCAGTCGAAGAACTGCCAGCGGCACAGCGCGAGGTGTTCATCGCGCATGAATTGCACGGCCGCAGTTTTCGCGAGCTCGCGGCAGCCTCCGGGGTCAGCCTCAATACGCTGCTGGGGCGAAAACACGACGCCGTGCGCTTCCTGCGCACGCGGCTCAAGGCCATTGAATCTGAATTTAACTGAAGGATTAGCAGCATGAAACGCTTCTGGGTATTGAAGGGATTGAAGATCCTGGTGTTCGTGGCGCTCGCCGCGCTGGCGCTGGGCTACCTCGTGATGACGTTGTGGAACTGGCTGATTCCCTCGATCACCGGATTCCATGCCATCAGTTTTGCGCAAGGCCTCGCGCTCCTGGTGCTGTGCCGCGTGCTCTTCGGAGGCCTGCGTGGCCATCACGGTCACTGGGGCTGGCGCCATCGCATGCACCGGCGCTGGGAGCAGATGAGTCCCGAGGATCGCGAGCGTTTCCGCGGCATGGTGCAGTCGCGCCACTGGTGTGGTGCGCCTCGCGGCGGCGACACGCCGGCGCCGACTCCCTAGCTGCCGGTTGCCACCCTATAGAGCAGAAGCCGGGTCTGCTCCAGCAGGCGCCGCAAGCGTGTCGGCCCCATCGATCCGATTTCGATCAGGTCAATTGGACGCGCCAGCAGCGTACCCAGCGCAGTGCTGAATTTCGCGTAGGCCCGGGCGAGTGCTTCGCCGCCCACCTCACCCAGGTGCACGGCGAACTCAAGCGGCTGGGTGATCGGCCCGGTGCTGTCTCGCGTCGAGGCACCTACGAGTGCCAGCTCCCGCACCGCATGCTCCCGGCACAGTGTCTCGATTGCTGCGCGATGGGGCTCAAGGCCCGCCGGCCAGAGGATCGCAGCCGGAGAGGATGTGGCCCCGATCAATCGCCGTGCTTCGGCACGCAGCTGGCTCCAGAAAGCCGGGTTCGTCGGATGCGAATCCGCGCCGAGCCCCGCACATAGCTGTGCATCGAGACGCTGGCCGGCCTCGCGCGCCTGCGCTTCCCGCAGCAGGGAACGGAAATACTCGCTGACATTCCCATAGCCCTGGGTCGCGACCTGCTGCTCGACGAAGGCTTTCAACGACTGCGGTAACGAGATCGTGAGTGTCCTCATGGCGCCCCGGATAGCCAGGTAACTGGTTGTTTCAAAATGTATTAGTAATAGATCTTATCTAATCTTATTATTATCAACAAGGTATCGCGCGGGTATTGTGGTCAGCAAATGTCTCCAGCCGCTACGACGAATGCGGTAGCGTTCGTTGCTGCGGTGCGAATCGATGCGGGGCTGAGCCTTGGCTTCGCTGGCAAACCAGGAGAGAAATAACATGGGCCTGAGATCCCGCGCCTCCCACACTTTGTGGCTGGCGGCGCTGTGCGCCGGCTTTTGCTCCGTGATGGCGCAGACACCAGCGGCCTACGGACCCCTGAGTGTGAATCTGCCCCGGGGCGCCGATTTCTACATCGCGCAGGACGGCGCCTTTGTGCCGGTGGTGATTCAGGATGGCACCCTGGTGGTTCATCTGAAGCCGGCGCCGTTCCAGATCGGTACCAATGCCGCGCAGATCAACCTGTGCCTGAGTACCAGCCAGGCGCCGGAGGTTCAGGCCGACCCGTCGGGATACAAGGACTCGTGCCTCTCCGATGCCAAGAGCGGCGCCCGCTTCCCGAACAGCGACGCACTGATCGTCTACAGCGGCAAGCTCTGGAGCGATGGCAACAGCAGCCTGCGCGAGTCGACCAGCAAGATGACCACGCCGCTGCCGGGATATCAGTACAGCTACCTCATCAATGAGCTGACGTTCGTCGGCCACCACGAGCTCAACCTCGGCAACGCGCACGGCACGTTGTACGGATTCATCGGGGTATTCAAGCAATCGAAGCTGACACCGCAGCAGATCATGCCGCTGCAGCTGGTGTTCGGGGGCTGAGGCGCTCGCCCCTTGACGCTCAGTCGGTGATGATGGCGGCGGCCCCGGCGGGAATATTGAATTGCGCGCGGCACTGGCTATCGCTGCGCGCCTGAGCTTGCTGTGCTTCAGCATCATCGGGCGCGTGGCCCAGCGCGTTACTCCAGTCCTCATAGGTCTTGCTGCGGCACGAATAGTAACTGCTCCAGCGCGCAGCCTCCTGCGGCTGCCGTGAGCGCGAGACCTGTAGCGGGCCGCCGGCACCCGCTGGCGCACTCGCCGCGCCGGCGCTTCCGCCGACTGGCTGCGGCGCCTTGTGAATCACCGTCTTGATGACCGGGTTTACAGTGACGTTCTCCTGCGCGCTCACCAGATTTGTCGCAAGCCAGCAGGCATCGACAATCTGGCTCATCTTCAGATCACTCACCTCGCGCGTGGGCTTTGGGTTCTGCGCCTGATACCAGGCGCCAAACTCACGGGCCTGACACTTGAGCGCCTCGGTACTGCGCGCCGCATCCTGTGCGGTACTGGAAGTGCTGCTCTTGCCGCGGTTCGTCGTGCCAGTGGCGGAACGCCTGGCCGCTGGAGTGGTGTTCGACAGCGGTGGCTGGGGCCGCACGATGATCTCCTTGGCATCGGCACCGCATGGCGAATCCGAGAACACCGTGCTGCCATCGGGACCCTTGCACTGATAGACGGCGCTCCACAGCGGCGGCGGGCTCGCCAGCAACAACAGCGCGAACCCGGCCGACAAGCCAGATGCCAGCTGAGTACCGCTCCGTTCGTAATGCACGCGCTGAACCCCCAACGCTCAGGACGGCGATGAGACTGCCCTAGGATACCTAGACCAGGGCGTCCGCGGGTAATTCTATTTATGATGATTGACATCTATTTTAGATGGCCGCTATGATCCGCTCACTCCCGCGTTCCCGGCCAGGTGTAGCGCATGCCCCGTGTTTCCCGCCAGCAGACTGATGCCAACCGCGCCACGATCGCCGAGGCTGCTGCGCGCCTGATCCGCGAACGCGGCATCGATGGCCTGAGTGTCGCCGACCTGATGGCATCGGCCGGCCTGACCCATGGTGGCTTCTATGGCCATTTCGAATCGAAGCAGGCGCTCGCCGCGAGCGCCTGCCGCACGGCCTTCGAGCAATCGGTGCAGCGCTGGCAGCGGCGCGTTGCCAGTGCGGCGGATGCACCGGCTGCGCGCACAGCGCTGATCGAAGCCTTTCTTTCCAGAGCTTCGCGCAACAGCCCTGGAAGCTCCTGCCCGGCCACCGCACTCGCGGCCGATGTCGCCCGCCAGAGTCCGCAGGCGCCGGTGCGCGCGGCGTATCTGGAAGGCACCGAGGCGCTGCTTGGCATCCTCAGCGCGCTCGAGCCCGGCGAGGATGCTGCACACGCGCGCCGCACGGCCGTGGCCGAGTTCTCGCTGCTGCTCGGCGCGCTGCTGCTCGCGCGCGCCACCGCCGGTCATGATCTGTCGGAGGAGTTTCTCGCCGCAGCCCACGAACAGTTGCTCCCGGCGCCGCGCCGCAGCCGCGCGCGTGTCCGCGCGCGCCGCGCGGCGGCCTGACATGCTGGCCCAGCCGTTCGCGCGCTGGTGTGCACGCCGCGGGATCCATTACGCCTGGGTCGTGATGGCGGTCGTGTTCCTGACGATGCTGATCAGTGCCGCGGCGCTCGGTCTGCCAGGCGTGTTCCTGCGCCCCTTGAGCCATGAATTTGGCTGGAGCACCGGGCAGATCTCCTCGGCGCTGGCGGTGCGCTTCGTGCTCTACGGTCTGCTCGGGCCGTTCGCCGCGATCCTGATCGAGCGCCTGGGGCTGCGCCGCGTGGTCTGCAGCGCGCTGCTGCTGATTGCACTGGGTCTGCTGCTCGCCACGCGCATGGGCGCACTGTGGCAGCTGTTCGCACTCTGGGGCGTGTCACTCGGTGTCGGCTCGGGGCTGATCGCACTGGTCCTCGGTGCGACGGTCGCGAACCGCTGGTTCGAGCGGCGCCGCGGCCTGGTGCTTGGCATGCTCACCGCCAGTTCCGCCACCGGCCAGCTGCTCTTTCTGCGGCCGGTGGCCGCGCTGATCGAGCATCACGGCTGGCGCATCGCCGTTACGCCAATTGTCATTGGCTGTCTCGCGGTGGCGCTGATCGCCTTGCTGCTGTTGCGCGATCGCCCGCAGGCTCTGGGTTTGCTTCCCTACGGCGCCGACCCGCGCACCCCGCAGAGCAGCGCGCCACCGTGGCGGCCGGGATTTGGCGAGCCGCTGCGGGTCCTCGCAAGCGTGTCGGGAAGCCCCACGTTCTGGGTGCTGCTCGGCACCTTCTTTGTGTGCGGCTTAAGTACCAGCGGCCTGATCCAGACCCATCTGGTCTCACTGTGCGGCGACTATGGCATGGCCGCCATCCCGGCGGCGACGGTACTGACGATGATCGGCTTTTTTGATTTCTTCGGCACGATCGGCTCGGGCTGGCTCTCGGACCGCTTTGATAACCGCAAGCTCCTGTTCTGGTACTACGGACTGCGGGGCCTGTCGCTGCTGTGGCTCCCGCACTCGGATTTCACACTCTATGGACTGTCGCTGTTCGCCATCTTCTACGGCCTCGACTGGGTCGCGACGGTCCCGCCGACCGTCAAGCTCACCAGCGCGGCCTTTGACAAGACGCGCTCGGCGATGATCTTCGGCTGGATCTTCGCCGGCCACCAGCTCGGCGGGGCGGCGGCCGCCTACGGTGCGGGCCTCACGCGTACGCTGCTGCTGACCTACAGTCCGGCGATCTATGCCGCCGGTGTGGCCTGCCTGATCGCTGCGGTCGCGATTCTCTCCGTGCAGCACACGGGGCGCGCCGCAGCGGCCGCGCCGCGCGTCACGGCGGGTGCACGTAGCTGATTTTTTCGGCGGCTATTCCGAACGCGCCGCGCGCGGATCTGCGCACGACTCAGGCAAGATTTTTTCAATTGCGCGCCACTTGAAAAATCCCTACGCTGGATCCCGCTTCAGGTGCCGGCCCCGGTCGATGGGCTCGGAGAATTGGGAAGTCGGTGTGAGGCCGACGCTGCCCCTGCAACGGTAGTGGAGTGCTGAGCACGGCGTGAGCCACTGGACTGCCTGTCAGTCCGGGAAGGTGCCGTGTCGATCCGGAGGGAAATTCCGGATCGCTCCAGAGTCCGGAAACCAGCCTGAGGCGTTGAGCCCGACAGATCGCGGTGGGCGATCGGCGGCGGATCCTCGATGGGCTGCGCAGCATCTGCTGTGCGCCTGATCTGCATGCTGAACTACCCCTTGCGCGCTCCATCGGTCATGCCGCGTTTCTACAGGAGAGTTCGATGCACGCGTCCCGTCCCTGGCTGGATCGGCTGGAGGCATCCGCACCTGGCTTCGGCCTCGCGCGCGAGTTCTATGGCGATCCGGCGCTGTTCGATCTGGAACTGCAGGCACTCCATTACCGCGACTGGCTGTTCGTCGCTCACAGCTGCGAACTGCCCAAGCCGGGTGCTTTCATCACGGTGCAGATCGGCGCCTATCCGATCCTGCTGGTGCGCGATGCCGAGCAGCAGATCCATGCCTTCCACAACGCCTGCCGTCACCGCGGTTCGCGCGTGTGCACGGCCGCGCGCGGTTCGGCCCCGCGCCTTGTGTGTCCCTATCACCAGTGGTCCTACGGCCTCGATGGACACCTGATTGCCGCGCGCCAGATGCCCCCGGGCATCGACCGCACGCGCCTGGGCCTCAAGCCCGTGCACTGTGAGAACGTTGCCGGCTACCTGTTCGTGTGCCTTGCCGAGCAGGCCCCGGACTTTGCGCCGTTTCGCGCTCTGATCGGCCCCGCCTTCGGCCCGCACCGGCTCGAGGAAGCGAAGGTCGCCTTCGAGACCACGATTATCGAGCGCGGCAACTGGAAGCTGGTGTGGGAGAACAACCGCGAGTGCTATCACTGCCGGCCCAACCATCCCGAGCTGTGCCGCAGCTTCTCGGATGCCCCAAGCGTCACCGGCGTGCAGGGTGCCAGCGATGATCCGGTACTGGCCGAGCACTGGCGACGCCTCGAGGCGCTCGGACTGCCCAGCAGCCTGCGCCTCTCCGAGAACGGCCAGTGCCGCACCACACGCGTGCCACTCGCCAGCGAAGCCCTGAGCTACACGCTCTCGGGCCACCCGGCGGTGCGCCGGCCGCTGTGCCCGGGCCTGCCGGCCAGCGACTTTGGGGCGCTGCTGTGCTTTCACTACCCCAGCACCTGGAACCATGTGCTCGCCGATCACGCGGTCTCGTTCCGCGTACTACCGATCAGCCCGACCGAGACCGAGCTCACGACCAAATGGCTGGTTCATCGCGATGCGATCGAGGGCGAGGACTATGACCTTCGCGAACTGACCGCGGTCTGGCAGGCCACCAACGCACAGGATCAGCGCATCGTCGAGGAGAACCAGCGCGGCGTGAGCTCGCCCGCCTACGAACCCGGTCCGTTCTCGCCCGAGCACGAGGGTGGCGTACGCCAGTTCCTCGACTGGTATCGCGGCGCGATGCGGCGTGGCCTGGCCGCTGACCCGCGCGGAGCATTGACGCATGTCGCGTGAAGCCGCGCGTCTTCGCGCCCGCAGCATCGCGCAGTCCGTGGCGCAGCTTCCGGGGCAGCTCGCCGATCCGGCACTGATGGGCTACCCGGTAGCCCTGCTGTGCAATCCGCTGCAACGTCCGGCGCTGCCGTGCGAGGATTTGCCCGCACCGGCAGGCGCCGCGGCCACGGCGCCTGCGGTTGAAGCACGCGGCGGTTCAAACTATAAGGAGTGATGCGCCGACTGCCTGACCCGCCGCATTGAACCCGCGCCCGGAGCTGATCCGCGGCCTGACGCTGACCGGCGCGATCGCCATCAACGTGGGTGACATGGTCGGCACCGGGGTGTTTCTCAAGGCCCGGGTCATGACCTGCAACGTCGGCAGCGCGCGCAGCGTGCTGCTGGTGTGGGTCGCAGCCGGTCTGCTGACGCTGGCCGGCAGCCTGGCCTACGCGGAGCTCGCGGCGATGATGCCCGAGGCTGGCGGTTCCTACCTGTACCTGCGCCGCGCCTTCGGCCGCCTGTTCGGCTTTCTCTATGGCTGGACCTTCGTGCTGCTCGGAACCGCGGGGGCCCAGGCCGCTCTCGCGGTCGGCTTTGCGATCTTCCTCAACGTGCTGAGCGGCGGCGCACTCGCACAGTGGCACGCAGGCTTCTCGCTGGCCGGACACCCGCTCGCGCTGAGCGGCCTGACACTGCTGGCCCTGGCCGTGCTGTGGGTCGTGGCGCTGATCAATTGCGTGTCGGTGACTGGTGGCGGGCGCATCGCCGTGGTGCTGTTCTGGATCAAGGTGCTGATCGTACTGCTGATCGGCGTCGCCGGATTCTCGCTGGCGCGCGGCAGTTTCGCGCATCTGGGTCAGAGTGCGGTGGGAGGCAGCTGCGAAGGTGTCGCGGCCAGCGCGCGCGGCGGCGTTGCCGGGTTCGGTGCTGCGATGCTCGGGGCGCTGTGGGCCTATGATGGCTGGAACAACGTCGCGCCGCTGGTGGGTGAGCTCAAGGACCCGGAGCGCAACGTGCCGCGTGCCTTCATCATCAGCACGCTGCTGGTGGCCGGCCTGTACCTGTTCGTCAATGTCGCCTACTTCTATGTGCTCACGCCGACCCAGATCGCGAGCGTCGCGGCGCAGTCGGCGGTAGCCACCGAAGTCATGCGCCGCTTCCTCGGGCCGCTCTCCGTGGCCTGCACGGCGACGGCACTGGCGGTGTGCTCCTTCGGTGCGCTCTATGCCAGCACGCTTGCCAACTCGCGCGTACCGTTCGCGATGGCCCGCGGCGGCTTGTTTTTCCGCGCACTGGGCAAGCTGAGCGTGCGCAGCCACGTGCCCGTACGCTCGCTCCTCGCCCAGTGCGGCTGGGCGAGCCTGCTGGCACTGAGCGGCACCTATGACACACTGACCGACTCACTGATCTTCGCCGAGTGGCTGTTCTATGGCCTGACCGTGGCCGCGCTGCTGCGGCTGCGGCGCAGCGAGCCGGCCATCGAACGGCCGTTTCGCGCGCCAGGTCAGCCCACGCTGTCGCTGATCTTTCTCGCAGTCACCGCGGCGTTGATTCTCAACGCCTTCATCGCCACGCCTCATCAGGCCCTGCAGGGCGTGATCATCGTGCTGGCCGGCTTGCCGTTCTATGGGTATTGGTCCCGGCGCAGAGCAGCGCTGTGATTGGAATTCGCGGCTGACACCAGCCGCTGGCGGTCCTCCGCCAGCGGTCAGTTGCGTCGATTCGCAGTTCCTCCTGGCGCACCGGGTAAGCCCATGCCGACCCT
>Ga0181537_10003129_pt1 | contig 14285 bp, 14 predicted proteins | sample PEATcosm2014_Bin_39_FD_119765 | JGI IMG/M metagenome (GOLD analysis project Ga0181537, IMG submission 119765) | Peatland microbial communities from MTU Mesocosm Facility, Houghton, MI, USA - PEATcosm2014_Bin23_10_metaG | ecosystem: Environmental > Terrestrial > Soil > Wetlands > Peat | place... | reverse complement strand
GCGATTGCCACTGCGGAATTGGCGCTGCCCCCGCCATCTAACGCGGATGACAACGCGGTCGGCCAAATCGAACTGCACGCGATCGGGGACGATCCGCGCATCGGCTTCATCACCAAATTCTTCTACCGGCACTTTCCCAGCGTAGCGAACTGGTCTTTTGCCTCACAGCGCCGGACCCAAGAGAACTGGACGGCGATCGTCCGTCACGACGCCTATGTCGGCGACGTCGATCTGGGCACGCCGGGCTCGCCCGAGCTCGTGGTCGTGATCGACAACCCCAACTGGTGCTACGAGATTGGCTGCCTGGGAGTCATTTTCCGCAAGGCTGGCAGCGGATACGAGTATATCTGCCAGGCGCCGCTGCCCGGCCACGACCAGCCCAAAGCGAAAATGTCGCGCACGATCGATGACGGCTATCGCCGGATCCTGACGCCGACGCATGTGATCGAGTGGAATGCGCAGCAGGAATTCGACACCGGAAATCTTTGCGCCGTGGAAAACAGCGAGTAGCGGTCAGCCGCGCGACGGCGCTTCACACCTTGGTGTCGATTCCCGCGGCCCCGGGCTGCAAGCCGTTGGCGCCGCTCTTGGCGATACTCACCAGCGCCGGGCGCAAGAGCCGGTCGTGAATGGTGTAGCCGGCCTGCATCTCGTGCACCACCGTACCCGGTGCCGCCTGATCGGTTTCCACTTCCATCATCGCCTGATGGAAATGCGGATCGAATCGCTGCCCCACCGCGGCGACGCGTTTGATGCCGAACCGCTCGAGCGCCGTGATCAGCCCGCGTTCGGTAAGCTCGACGCCTTCGGCCAGCTTCTTGGCGAGATCGTCGGCCGCCAGCTTGTCGGCCGGGATATTGTCGATCGCGCGCCTCAGATTGTCGGCCACCGCCAGCATGTCCTTGGCGAAACCCGACACGGCGTAGCGACCCCGCTCCTCGGCCTGCTGTTCGAGGCGTCGACGAACGTTCTCGGTTTCGGCCAACGCGCGCAGCAACTGATCCTTGAGTTTGGCAACTTCATCCTTGAGTTGCGCGATCTCGGCACCGGACTCGGACTCCTGCGTCGCAAACGCGTGCTCGTCCGCGCGGCCCAAATCCGTTGCCTCGCCGCCATCCGACTGTCCGAAGGTTGGCCCCAGGGGATCGATCCGTTCGTCGCTCATGAAGTTTATCCGATGATCCGCCCGACCACTTTGGCGGTGTAATCCACCAGCGGAATGATGCGGGCGTAATTGATGCGCGTAGGGCCGATGACGCCGATCGCGCCGACGATCTGCTCCTCGGCGTTGTGATAAGGCGCCACCACCAGCGAGCAACCGGACAGGCTGAACAGCTCGTTCTCGGCACCGATGAAAATCTGCACGCCATCGGCCGAGTTGGTCAGATCGAGCAGCCGCAGCATGGTCTCCTTGGTCTCCAGCGCCTCGAACAGCGACCGGATGCGTTCGAGATCGTTGAGGCCAGTGACGTCGTCGAGCAGGTGCGATTGACCGCGCACGATCAGATTCCCTCCGCGCCCGGTGCCAGCCCAGGTGGCCAGCCCGGCCTCGACCACCTTCTTGGTAAGCGCATCGAGCTGATTGCGCTGGCTCTCAAGCTCGGTGGTGACCATTTCGCGCGCTTCCTCGAGCGTGCGGCCGGCCAGCCTGGTATTGAGGAAATTGCTGGCTTCGGTCAGCGCCGAAGGCGGCACGTCGCGGGGCAGATCGAGCACCCGGTTTTCCACCAGCCCATCGCCGCTAACCAGCACCACCAGTGCCTTGCCCGGCGAGAGCGGCACGAATTCGATGTGCTTCAGGGCGCGCTGGGCTTTGGGCGCCAGCACCATGCCGGCGCAGCGCGCCAGGCCCGAGAGCGTTGAGGTCGCCTGTTCGAGAACCTGCTCGATGCTCTTGCCTGCCGCCCGGCATTGTTCGTCGATATTTTCGCGCTCGGTGGCCGGCAGCGCGCCGACTTCGAGCAGGCCGGAGACGAACATGCGCATCCCGGCCTCGGTCGGGAGCCGGCCGGCGGAGGTATGTGGCGCATAAAGCAGCCCGCAATCTTCGAGGTCGGCCATCACATTGCGTATGGTCGCCGGCGACAAAGCCGCTGGCAGCCGGCGCGACAGGGTGCGCGATCCCACCGGCTCGCCGGTTTCGACATAGGCGTCGACGATTTGGCGGAAAATATCGCGCGACCGCTCGCCCAATTCGATCACAGGCGAAGTCCTGGCGCGGGCGGCGGCGGCGAGATCGATGATGGTCTTGTTGCGGGACATGCCTGAGTTTGAACCAAAAACCACGATCCGTGCGATATTTAATGAGGCGAAGCCAAGGCGTCAACGTGCCCAGGTCATAAGGTCGAGGCCCGCACCACATGGGCCCCGCCGCGCCACGGTCCGCCGAGCATGGCTGCGAAGCGTTCAGTAATCTCGGCGGCACCCCAATCCTCGACGGTACGGAAACCCAGGCGGAGTAGCCGGTCCCGCATCGGTTGCGGCTCGAAATGGCTGATGATCGGCTCGCCCGCCGCCGCAGTCCGCGCCGCCAAAGCCTCGCGGGACGCCCGCGCCTTCGGATCCTTCACCAGGTGGATCGGTTCGGGATAGTCGAATACGATCTCGGCGCCGGCCGCGAGTCCGGCCGCGAATCCAAGCGTCGCCTCGATCGCCGCTTCGGAAAGATAGGGCACGGTGCCAAGCCAGACGAAGAAGCTCGGTTGCGTGGCGTCGAACCCCGCGCCGTTCAATTTGACGGGCAACGTCTCGCGCTCGAAGTCGATCGGCGCGAAGGTGAGCGAAGCGGGCACTTGGATTGCCGCTTCGGCCAGGCGAGCGCGCTTCCAGGCCTGGGTGGCGGGATGGTCGACCTCGAAGATGCGCACGCGGTCGCGCAACGCGCCGCGATAGGCGTAGGTGTCGAGCCCGGCGCCCAGGATCACCAGCTGCCGCACGCCCCGCGCGACAGCGGCGGCCAGCGAGTCCTCGGCGATGCGCGCGCGGATGGCCACGAACAGACGCAGGCCGCGCTTTGCGGGATTGGTTCGCGCATCGTCTATCTGCGCCCCGGCGTCGGGGCCGAGGATCGGGACGGCCAGCGGATCGGAAAAGATCGCGCCCTGCTCCAGCACCTGGTGGGCGGCGCGGTGGCCGGCGGCGCCGAGCGCGGTGCGACTGGGTTGGCCGGGTTGCATCAGGTGATTCTAGGCGAGCGCATGGCCGGCGTCCATCTAGGCCGGACAACCATCGGTCGTCGTCACCGACTCAAGCGTACGCCTGGGACTGGCCGGCGCCGGGCGCACCGGCCAGCCCAGCCTGAACGCGAAGGTTGGATGCCAGTCGGCGTCACCGACGAGATTCGCCAGGGTATTCGCCGTTCCGGCCGGCTTGCCGGTCTGGCGTTCGCGATCGACCATTTCGGGTAGCTGATTGAGCGGCTGCATGCCGAGGCCCAGCAGCGTCCCCTGGAGATGGAGCCGCTGCCACAACCGCCCGGCGCGCATCGACTGCGGGCGATCGTAAAGGTCGCGCACGGCGATCAGTCCGAAAACCGAGCCCGTGGCGAGCTGGGTGTCGCGTGTCAGGCCAAGCCAGTAGTCGTGGTTCTGGTCAGCCGACGGCGCCGGCAGGATGCCGGCCATGAATTCGCGGAACGGCGACAGGCCGGCGGCATAGATGGTCGGCCCGTCGCGATGCTTGTCGATCTCGGCGTCGCTGCCCCGGAACCAGGAATCGCTGTCGCCGATCATCTCTTTGTCGGCGATGATCGCCTGGGTGGCGGCGATGGTGGCCGTGGCGAAGTCGCGGCGCTGGGCATCCTCGACCAGCAGGATCAGGCGCACCGTGTCGTCCGCGCCGACTTGTCGGCGGAGCGTGTCGAGCGTGTCCGCGGAAACCGGACGATCGCGATCGTAGGAGCCGCGATTGGTGTGGCGACGCGGGATCGCTTCGAACAATGGCGTGATTTCCGGCGCAACCTTGGAGAGCATCACCCGAGCGGCATGACGTAATTTCTTGTCCGATGCGTTGGGCGTGACGACGCCGGGCTCCATGGCGATGTCGGCCGCGAGCCCTTGGGCCCGCGCCGCCAGCGCCAAATTCTCGAGCGCGCAGCCGAGGCTGATATGCATCTCGCGCCGAAACGGGTCCATGGCGCCGAGATTGCGGCTCTCGTCGGCCAACAGGTCGATCCGGTCGGGCGTTGAGCAGAACTGCCAGGGCTGGGTGTCGTGGGCATTGGCGGCGAGGATGGCGGAGTGCACCAGCGGCACGTCGGGACGCCAATCGCGCCACGGTCGATATGCGTCGCTCGAAGTCGGCAACTCGGCCGCCGCGGCGGCCGACCGGAACGGCGGGACACCGAGTCCAAGCGCCGCGCCGGCGATGCCGGCACGGGTGAAACCGCGTCGCGAAATCATTCGGTCGAATCCATCGGGTCGGACGATACGCCCGCTTGCGGTTGCCGACCATGACAGTTCTATGCTGGACCGACCGCATGCGCGGCGCTAGCTTGTCGCCGCCATCGCTCCCCCCACCGTGCAGGAACCCATGCGACCCTCGGGCCGCGCACCCAATCAACTTCGCCCCGTCACGCTCGAACCCGGCGCCAGCAAATATGCCGAAGGCTCATGCCTGGTGGCGTTCGGCGACACAAGAGTCCTGTGCACCGCCTCGCTCGACGACCGCGTGCCGCCGTTTCTGCGCAATTCGGGCAAGGGCTGGGTGACCGCCGAGTACGGCATGCTGCCGCGCTCGACCCACACGCGCACCGATCGCGAGGCCGCCAAGGGCCGCCAATCGGGCCGCACCCAGGAGATCCAGCGGCTGATCGGCCGCAGCTTGCGTGCCGTGACCGACCTGGTGAAATTGGGCGAGCGGCAGGTCAAGATCGACTGCGACGTGATCCAGGCCGATGGCGGAACGCGCACCGCGGCGATCACGGGCGCCTATGTCGCGCTGGCGCTTGCCTTCGAGAAACTGGCCAAGGATGGTCTGATCGCGGCATCGCCGCTGTGCGGGGCGGTGGCGGCCGTATCCTGCGGCCTTTACGAAGGCACGGCCGTGCTCGATCTCGACTATGCCGAGGATTCGACCTGCCAGGCCGACGCCAATTTCGTGCTCACCGCGGCGGGCGGCATCGTCGAAATCCAAGGCACGGCCGAGAAGGAGCCCTTCAGCGAGGCCCAGTTCATCGGGCTGCTGGGGCTGGCGCGCGGCGGCGCCGCCGAGCTGTTCGCCTTGCAAAAGCGGGCGCTGGGGCGGTGAATCATCGGAGGCTGGAACCGGGGCGGGTGGTGATCGCCACTCACAACCAGGGAAAATTGCGCGAAATCGCCGCGTTTCTCGCGCCCTTCGGACTCGATGCGGTTTCGGCGGGCCAACTGGGATTGCCCGAGCCCGAGGAGACCGGCACCACCTTCCGCGCCAATGCCGAGCTCAAGGCCCTGGCCGCCGCGCATGCGGCCAAGGTGCCGGCCTTGGCCGACGATTCGGGCGTGGCAATTACGGCGCTCAATGGCGCGCCGGGCATCTACACCGCGCGCTGGGCCGGGCCGACCAAGGATTTTCGCATCGCCATGGAACGCGCCAACCGCGAGATCGGCGCCAATCCCGACCGTTCGGCCAAGTTCATCAGCGCGCTCACGCTCGCCTGGCCGGATGGCCATGTCGAGACCTTCCAGGGCGAGATCGGGGGTGTCTTGATTTGGCCGCCGCGCGGCGAACGGGGCTTCGGCTACGATCCGATGTTCGTGCCCGAAGGCTATGCCGAGACCTTCGGCGAGATGGACCCTGCCATCAAACACGCCATCAGCCACCGCGCGCGGTCGTTCCGCATGCTGCGCGAGGCCTGTCTTGAGTAATCCGTCGAGGCTCGCGCCGCCTGTATCTCAGGACGTGGAATCCAGCGGTTTCGGCATCTATGTGCATTGGCCGTTCTGCCTGTCGAAATGCCCCTATTGCGACTTCAACAGCCACGTCGCCACCGCGATCGACGATGCGGACTGGCGCGCCGCCTACCGCACCGAGCTCGACCATTTCGCCCGCGACACCGGCGGCCGCGAGGTGACCTCGGTATTCTTCGGCGGCGGCACGCCGTCGCTGATGGAGCCCGCCACCGTGGGTGCGGTCTTGGACCGCATCCGCGCGCATTGGCGCTTGCCCGACGGGGCCGAGATCACCCTCGAGGCCAATCCCGGCGCGGTCGATGCCGGCCGTTTCGCCGGATTCCGCGCCGCCGGGGTCAACCGGCTGTCGATCGGCATTCAGGCGCTCGACGAGGCCGCGCTCAAGTTCCTTGGCCGCCGGCACGATCAGGGCGAGGCGCTAAGGGCGGTCGATTTGGCGCTTGAGCATTTCGACCGCGTCTCGTTCGACCTGATCTATGCCAGGCCCGGCCAGACCGTCGATGCATGGGAGGCCGAGCTGGCCCGCGCGCTCGCCATGGGCACCAAGCATATGTCGCTCTATCAACTGACCATCGAGGATTCGACGCCCTTCGCCGGCGCCTATCGTCGCGGCGAATTCGTGCTGCCCAACGACGACCAGGCGGCCGATCAGTTCGCGGTCACGAGGAGCCTTTGCGCCGCCGCGGGCCTACCCGCCTACGAGGTTTCCAACCACGCCGCGCCGGGTGAGGAAAGCCGACACAATCTACTTTACTGGCAAGGCGCCGAGTGGCTGGGCGTGGGACCCGGCGCGCACGGACGGTTGCTCAAAAACGGATCCGTCCGCGCGCTGCGCCAGGTTCGCGCCCCGACGCGCTGGCTCGAAGCCGTGGCCGCCCGAGGCCATGGCACCGAAGAGGAAACCCCGGTCGCGCCCGAGGATCACGAAACCGAGTTGGTGATGATGGGACTGCGGCTCGACCGCGGCATTTCGGCCGAGCGGTTCGCGCGTCAGGCGGGCCGGCCTCTCGACCAGGCGCTCGATCCTTACGGGCTTCGCACGCTGATTGAGTTCGGCATGGTGGAATGGCGCGATGGTTATTTGCGCGCCACCGAGGCCGGCATGCCCATCCTCAATGCCGTGATCGCCAGGCTGCTGGGCTAGCCCGCTCACCTGACCTCGTGTCGCCCGAACCTCTACCGCCCGTTTCCATGTTGGGCGTGACCCGGCGGACTAGCGTACCTCCGTTTATCGCATGGTGACGCCGGTGCGCGGTGGCGGGCGACCGGTTAGCCGGTGGCCCGCTTGGCCTGGGTCGATCCGTCGCGTTCGGACATCTCGGCCTGCTGCGCCAGTTCCAACGCGCGTTCGAGGAAGATGCGCTTGGCGTTGGCATCTTTCGTGTTGTGCGCGATCTTTCGACAGAGGCCGGCTTGCTGACGCAAATCCTGCGCGTGTGTCATGGCGATCCCGGGGTCTCCCTGTGACCGGGGTCACCATGGGCTCATTCGTGCCCCGAGTCCCGCCCTAAGTCGGAATTCGACAGACAGGCACCCCTGCCAAATTGGCATGGCGGGCCAATAGGTAGATTCCGAGACTGTGCCTGGGCCCGACCTCGGCGCTTGATAGTTCGCGCGTCAATCCAGCGAAAGCGGGTGAGCCGGCATTGCGGTCGCCACGCCTGCCGCTCCATCGTCGCAATCGATCATTCCCGGTGAGAATTATGTTCAGATCGATCCTCGCGGCGGCGGCTCTCGCCGCCGTTCTGCCCGTCGGACTGTTGCCCGTCCCTGCCGCTTCGGCGCAGTCGCCCGCTCCAGCCGCGGTTCCGGCCGACGCCAAGACCTACACCCATGGCGCGGCCTGGCTGTGCCGGCCGGGCCGCCATGATGCCTGCGCGGTCGACCTCGGTGCGACATCGGTGGCCGCCGACGGCTCGCTGACGGTCCAGCGTTTCCATGCCGACGCGCATGCGCCGATCGACTGTTTCTATGTCTATCCCACCGTTTCCACCGAGCCGGGCGGCAATGCCGACATGGCGATCGGGCCGGAGGAAAAGCGCGCCGTCGGCCAGCAATTCGCGCGCTTCGCGGCCACGTGCCGACTGTTCGCGCCGATGTACCGGCAATTCACCCTGAAGACGCTTGGCGCGGCCATGGGACCCCATCCCGTGCCGTTCGACCGCGCGCTGGGCTATGCCGACGTGCTGGCGGCCTGGAACGATTATCTTGCGCACGACAATCATGGTCGGGGCTTCGTGCTGATCGGCCACAGCCAGGGGTCGAGCGTGCTGGCCCAGCTGATCGCCAACGAGATCGACGGCAAGCCGATCCAAGACAAAATGGTGTCGGCGATCCTGATGGGCATCAGCCTGCCGGTGCCCAAGGGCGCCGAGGTCGGCGGTGCGTTCAAACACATTCCGGTCTGCCAAGCGAACGGCCAAACCGGCTGCGTCATCGCCTTCTCGGATTTCCGGGCGGCCAGCCCACCGCCGGCCGGCAGCCTGTTCGTCAAAACGGCCGATGGCATGCAGTCGGTGTGCGCCAATCCCGCATCGCTGCAAGGCGGATCGGGCGTGCTCGACGCTTACCTCTCGACCAAAGGCACAACCGTGCTGGGCGATGTCGGGCCACCGCCGGCCTGGACCAGCCCGGCGCGGACGATCGATACGCCGTTCGTGAAAGTGCCGGGCTTGCTGAGCGCCGCATGCGTGAGCGACGAGCACGGCACCTACCTTGCCGTCACCCTCCATCCGACGCCGGGCGGCGAGCGCGTCGGCGACATCGGCGGCGACATCGTCTATGGCGGCAAGGTTCAGCCCGATTGGGGCCTGCACCTGATCGACGCCAACCTCACCATGGGCAATCTGATCGCCATCGTCGGCGACGAAGCCAAGGCCTATCGCGCCAAGCGGTCGTAGGACGACCGCACCCCTCCCACCGCAGCGAGCAGCAGCTTCCCCGCATGGACTTGGGCGGCGTGCCGCGCCACACTCGCCCCCGACAGGGGAGCGCGAGCATGGACAGCTACACCGACATCCACCACGCCCACCGCGGCAAGGTCAGCGACAAATGGTCGAGCTATCTGCCGGTTTATGACCGGCTCTATCGCGATATCCGGATGAACCCGGTGCGCATCGTGGAAATCGGCGTGCAGAACGGCGGCTCGCTCGAAGTGCTGGCCAAATACTTCCCCAATGCCGCCAAGATCGTCGGCTGCGACATCGTGCCGGCCTGCGGCGCGTTGCGCTTCGAAAACCCTTCCGTCTCGGTGATCGTGGGCAATGTCAACGCGGCCGAAGTGCATGGGCGCATTGCAAGCGAGGTGGCGCCGCTCGATGTGCTGATCGATGACGGCTCGCACCAGTCGAACGACATCCTGAGCGCCTTCGTGAACTACTTCCCGCTGATCGCGCCGGGCGGCATCTACCTGATCGAGGACACCGCCACGCTCTATGCCGAGGCCTGGGGCGGCGGCGTGCTCAATCAGCGCTCGGCGCAGTATCTGTTCAAGCTGCTGATCGACGTGATCAACTACGAGCACTGGCACAAGGACGCCACCTTGGGCGCCTGGCTGGCCACCTTCTTCCCGCAAAGCGGAGTGCCGCCGTTCATCCTGGAAGGATGGGTGGAGAGCGTCGAGTTCCTGAATTCGATGATCGTGATCCGCAAGGCGCGCGCGGCCAGCCACTACAAGCTGGGCCAGCGGGTGATCATGGGAACCGAGGCCCGGGTAGCCAAGCTGGTGGTGCAGGACGCGGCTGCCGTGATCAACCCGGGGGGAGCGGCCTAGCCGGGCGGCCCCACCAGCAGGCCGAGGATGGTCTGCGCGTAGAGGCGATGGCCGAAATCGTTGGGGTGACTGAGCCCGTTGGCGATGGTGTCGAGCGGGTGCTTGCGGGCGGCGAGGCCCTGCCACACGGCGGTGAGGTCGGCCAGCGCGACGCCCATGCCGACGAGACCCCCGAGCGCGTCGCGATAGAGCGGATAGAGATCGGCCGGATAATTCTCGATCGCCGGATTGCCGAACATCGAGGACACCAGGATGAATTCGGCCTCGGGCGCATCGTGGCGGATGGCGGCGAGAATCGCCGCGATGTTGGCGACGTAGGTCTGCGTTCCGCGCGCGCCGTCGGCGCGGCCGACGGTGACGTCGTTCATGCCGAAGGCGACGATGACCAGATCGGGCCGGCGCGACCCCAGCCGCTCGCGCATCGCCTGCTCGACGCCCATGCGCGACGACCAGCCGGCTTGGGCGACATTCTCGAGCACGACCGGTGCGCCATAGACGCGTTCGAGCGCACCCGCCACCTGCGCGCCGAAGGCGGGCAGATGCGGCGCGACGTTCATATATCCGGACGCATCGCCGCCGGCAGCGATGCTGTCGCCGACGATGAGAAGCTTGAGTGGCGTGCGGGCGCGCAACGTGGCCAGGGTGCGTGGCAGCGCGGATGCGGCTAAGGCCGGCGTGTAGCCGATCCACTGGCCTTGTGCGTGCGCATAGGCGATCTCGACCTGGTTGAAGCGAAACGCGATCAGCTCGGCCAGATGATTCGCATCGCGCGGCAGCGCCAGCGCGGCGAGCTGCGCTTGGGTCATGAACGGAATGCGGCTCTCGGGCGGTCGCGTGAGCGTGCCGGAGGCGGCGTCGACGGCGAAGTCGCGGCCCGGCTCGTAATGCACCGCGCGGGTGGCGCTGGTAACGCGCGGCACCGTGTCAGGGCGGAACATGAGTCGGGCTTGCGCCGGCGCGCCATCGGCCGCGGCGATGAACAAGGCTGACTCGATCGTGTCGGTCGCACGCCAGAAGGGCGCCAGCGCCGCCGCGACGGGATCGTCGACGATCGGCACGGACGCTAGCCCCGCGGCTGGTCGGCTTCTTGCAGCTTTTCCCATACGCGTTCGGCAATGCGGCGATAGGCCTCGGCATGCTTGCCCTTGGGCTGGCTGACGACGATCGGCGTGCCCGCGTCCGAGGTGGTGCGGATGGCGATGTCGAGCGGCAGCTCGCCCAGGAATTCGCAGGCGAGCCTGGTGGCTTCGAGCCGCGCGCCGCCATGGCCGAAGATGTGCTCCTCGTGGCCGCAATTGGGGCAGATGTAGGTGCTCATATTCTCGATGATGCCGAGAATGGGCACGTTGACCTTCTTGAACATCGCGAGTCCCTTGCGCGCGTCGATCAGCGCGATGTCCTGGGGCGTGGACACGATGACCGCGCCCGACAGCGGCACCCGCTGGGTCATGGTCAGCTGGGTGTCGCCGGTGCCGGGCGGCATGTCGACCACCATGACGTCGATCTCGCCCCAGCGGACATCGCGCATCATCTGTTCGAGCGCGCCCATCACCATCGGGCCGCGCCACACCACGGGGTCCTCCTCGTTCATCATGAAACCGATCGACATCACCTTCATGCCGAACGCGGCGATGGGTTCGATGATCTTGCCGTCCTCGGAGGTGGGGCGTTTGCCGGCGACGCCCAGCATGCGCGGCTGGCTGGGTCCGAAAATGTCGGCGTCGAAGATCGCCACCTTGAGGCCAAGTCCCTTGAGCGCGAGCGCCAGATTGGTGGCGGTGGTGGATTTGCCCACGCCGCCCTTGCCCGAGGCCACGGCGATGATGTGCTTCACGCCCGGCATCAGCGGCTTTTCCGGACGCAGATGCGCGGTGCCGCGCTGGCCCGGGGGCGGCAGGCCGCCATGCGGCCGCTCGGCGGGACCGTGATCGTGCCCATCGCCCGGGCCATGCGTGTGGGCGTGTCCGTGCGGCGCGCCGCGCGAGGGCATGGTGGGCGGCGGCCCCTTCGGCGCACTCTTTCCTTTGGTCTGGGCGGTGAGAACGGCAGTCACGCTGAGCACGCCCGGCAGCGCGAATACGGTCCGCTCGGCGGCCGCGCGCAAGGGTTCGGCCTTTTCTCCCCGGGCGGGGTCGACCTCGATGGCGAAGGCGACATGACCGTCTTTCAGCACCAAGCCGGAGACCATGCCGAGCGAGACCAGATCGCCGCCATTTTGGTCGTCGCGCACCCCGGCCAGCGCCTTGATGATGGTGGCTTCGTCGATGCTGGCCATGGGCGATTTCCCTCCTTGATGCGGCATTGATGGGGCACCGTGCCCGCCGGCGGCGGCAGACCCGGCCGGGCGGCGAGGTTGCGCGCGGATGGGCTTGTGTCATATAAGCGCGGTGCCTTGCCAGGGGAAGCGCCGTTCGCTCGGTCGGCCTGGGCGGGCAGAGGAGTGTTTGGTTCAGATGTCGTGGAAAGAGCCTGGTAGCGGCGGTCCCTGGGGCGGCGGTCAAGGCCCTTGGGGACGTGGACCGGGCAAGCCCGGCGGTCCCACGCCACCCGATTTCGACGAATTGTTCAAGCGCGGCCGCGACCGCTTCCGGCGTTTCTGGCCCGGCGGACCGGGCGGCGGCACGACGCGGTGGATCGTGCTGGCGGCCGGCGTGCTGGTGGCCTGGTGGATCGCCGATGGCTTCTTTACCGTGGCGCCCGACGAGGTGGGCGTGGTGCTGCGCTTCGGCCGCTTCGACCGGATCGTGCAGCCCGGCCTCAACTATCGCCTGCCGGTGCCGTTCGAGTCCGCGCGCAAAGTGCCGGTGACGCGCATCAACCGGATCGAGATCGGCTTCCGTTCGCCCAATCCCGACGGAATGCGCGTGTCCAACGCCGAGCTGGGCAACGAGAACCTGATGCTGACCGGCGACGAAAACATCGTCGACATCAATTTCTCGGTGTTCTGGCAGATCAAGGATCCCGAACAGTACCTGTTCGACATCCGCGACCCCGAGGGCACGGTCAAGGTGGTGGCCGAATCGGCGATGCGCGAGGTGATCGGCCAGCTGCCGATCCGCGCGCCGCTGTCGGAAAGCCGCACCGTGATCGCCCAGCGCACCCGCGATCGCATGCAGGAACTGCTCGACGCCTACAAGTCGGGCATCTCGGTGGTGCAGGTGCAGCTGCTCAAGGCGGACCCGCCGGCCGAGGTGATCGACGCCTTCAACGACGTGCAGCGGGCCAAGGCCGACCAGGAGCGCGCCGGCAACGAGGCCGAGGCCTATCGCAACGGCATCATCCCGGTGGCGCGCGGCGACGCCGAGCGCATCGTGCAGGAGGCCGAGGCCTACAAGGAGCAGACCGTCGACCTGGCCCAGGGCGACGCGCAGCGCTTCCTGTCGGTGCTGAAGGCCTATCAGGCCTCGCCCGACGTGACCGAGCGGCGGCTTTACATCGAGACCATGGAATCGGTGTTCAAGAACGCCGAGAAGATCGTGGTCGACCCGGCGGTCAAGGGCGTCGTGCCCTACTTGCCGCTGCCCGAGCTGGGCAAGAACAAACCCGTGCAGGCGCCGGCCGCGCCGGTCTCGTCGGCGCAGCCGGTGACGCCCTCGGGAGCCGGCAAATGAACCGGAACAATCTCGTGATCGCGGCGATCGTCGTCGTCATCGTGGCGATCCTGATCAATGCGACTTTCTTCATCGTCAATCAGGCCGAGCAGGCGCTGGTGCTGCGCTTCGGCGCCGTGCGCCAGACCATCACCGCGCCGGGCCTGCACATCAAGGCGCCGTTCATCGATGCGGTGGCGATCTACGACGCGCGGCTGCTGGCGGTCGATCCGCCACCCGAGGAAGTGATCCTGGGCGACCAGAAGCGCATCGTCGTCGATACCTACACGCGCTATCGGATCAGCGATCCGCTGCAGTTCTACCAGGCGGTGCGCAACGAGGATGGCGCGGCGGCACGCCTGCGCGAGATCGTCAACAACGCGCTCCGGAAAGTGCTGGGCAACGAGATGCTGCCGTCGGTGCTGTCGCCCGAGCGCGAAACCATCATGCAGAACATCGAGCAGCAGGTGGCCCTGGCCTCGAAACCGTTCGGCATCGCCGTGGTCGATGTGCGCATCCGCCGCGCCGACCTGCCGCCCGAGACCAGCCAGGCGATCTTCAAGCGCATGCAGTCGGAGCGCCAGCGCGAGGCGGCCGAGGCGCGCGCCGAGGGCCAGGAGAAGGCCCAGGAGATCAGGGCCCGGGCGGAGCGCGAAAAGACCGTGATCCTGGCCGAGGCCCAGCGCCAATCCGAGATTCTGCGCGGCGAGGGCGATGCCGCCTCGACCAAGGCCTTCGCCGACGCCTTCTCGCAGGATCCGCAGTTCTTCGCCTTCTACCGCTCGATGCAGGCCTACAAACTGTCGCTGAGCGGCGGCGACACCACCTTCCTGCTGTCGCCCGATTCCGATTTCTTCAAGTATTTCAGCAACGCGCCGACCCCGGGGGGGAAATAACGAGGCGGACCGCCTACGTGAGCCGCCTTGTAAATGCCGCTTGAAGCCTGAACAATCCGAACCAAATGATTAGATCGGGTGCTGGTGTGCCTGCTACCCCTACCGTTCAGCCCGGAGTAAGTCCCGTGATGGTCAGTAT
>Ga0181537_10003128_pt1 | contig 14286 bp, 17 predicted proteins | sample PEATcosm2014_Bin_39_FD_119765 | JGI IMG/M metagenome (GOLD analysis project Ga0181537, IMG submission 119765) | Peatland microbial communities from MTU Mesocosm Facility, Houghton, MI, USA - PEATcosm2014_Bin23_10_metaG | ecosystem: Environmental > Terrestrial > Soil > Wetlands > Peat | place... | reverse complement strand
CTTAGTATAAGATCAATCCATTTAGGCACTAATGGTGGGAGACCTTTGAACCAATGACAACCACCAATCAGGGATTTGATTGCGGGCACCTTATTGAGTTTGATTTTGTGATGTTTTCCAGCAGTTACTGGAGAGTGACAAATTGTCTTGACATCAAATCTATAATGTCAATTCTCACACATCTTTGCTGGTTTATTTAATGCAGATTTCAAATGTAGCTGACGATCACATTTCAAAGCTGGAAAAGAAGTATGCAGTGGGAAAGAAAGTGCGAGCTCGCGTCATAGGCTTCCGAGTTATGGATGCTCTCGCTATAGTGTCTCTGAAGGTTTGTTTCCACTTTTTACTCATTGCACCTTTTTTAACTGCAGCAGGATATCTACATAGTGATAATCTCTTCTTCATACCAAGCCTGTGTTTGGCATAAACTGTTATGAGCTTGTCAAACTAGTGCAGCATATCTGTTCTCAATCAGAAAGCATGGCTTATCCTAATTCTGTGAGAATTGTAAAATGCAGGAATCTGTGGTAGAGCAACTCCTACTAAGTCATGCAGATGTGACACCAGGGATGATTGTTCGAGGCACTGTGGCTCTAGTTGAATCATTTGGGGCCTTAATACAATTGGCGGAGGGTGTGAGGGGTTTGTGCCCCCTCCAGCACATGTCTGAATTTGAACGCACTACTCCAAGTGCCAAGTTCCAGGTTTGTCATCATGACTGGATGGGATCTTCAATGCATTGGTTATGGTGAAGTATATGGTTTTCACATTGCTTAAGATCCTCTTTTGAATCAACAATATATGAGATGAAAAGTTTCGGTATGGTAAGTGATTGATGTGTCAATAGAGATGAGCGCTACATTCATTTTCTTAAACTACATGCCTTCTGCTGTCTGGAAATTGAGCTTTGTGGTTGGTTGCTCAGGTTGGAGCTAAACTGAAGTTTCGGGTGCTGACATGTGATCATCAAACAAAGAAGATCACTCTTACTCACAAGAAGACCATGGTTGGTTCTTTTCTATCTCATAACCTTGTTTACATGTGTTATGTAAACACATGACTACTGATCATTCTTTTCTTCCCTGGTCACTGATAAGTGTCGTCTACAGCACGTCACCCACAATGATATTGTTTACAATGATAACTGTAGATGGCATGGGATGCCTTCAGTCCTGATTTGTGAGTGGTTATTATAGAGGTTGCTCATTCTGTCTTTATATCAACCACATTGTTCATTGCTTGTCATTTGAGGTCTTCCTTTCTTCAGTGTTTGAGTGAATTAAATAATGAGCAACTCACGACATAGTTTCCATGAGGAACTAAATGCACGTTGATGGTGGTGTTGACTTGTACACGTTGAATAATGTGGAGGTTTGTGCAGGTAACATCAAAGCTAAGTCCAATAACAAGCTATGAAGATGCAGTGGAAGGTCTAGTGACGCATGGATGCATTACAGGCGTTGAGGAGTTTGGCTGTTTTGTCAGCTTTTATAATGAAGTGAAAGGGCTTGCTCACAAGTACGGTTTCAGAGCATTTGGTCAATAGATTGTTCCCTTCATGTGCTTTTAACCTTTTTTGAAATCTATCAGTGTAGTTTGGATTGGAGCATTCCTAGAGTTTCTACAATAAGGTTCAGATCAATGTTCTTCCATTGATCACATTAGAATTGCCGGTGTCCATTGATACAGGTCAGAGCTTGGGCTCGAAGCAGGTGTAAAAGCCGACACTGTATATCAGGTTGGTCAGAGCATCAAGTGCCGTGTTCTTCGCTCTGATCCTTCATCTCGCCGCCTCTCCATCAGCTTTGTCACAACTTCTACTAGGTTTATATCTATCCAATTTTTGATTTTAAAAGTCTCTATGAGTTGCTTTTGTCAAAGTAGAAAAGAATGTTGGTTTCTTTCTTCCTTTCGACCTCTTTGGATGTGTCAACTGGGGTTGGATGTATTGAAGAAGTTTTACCAATTCAATATTGATAGTCTCTCTGCCATTATGAGGATAATCTCCACACCCTGTGTTTTGAACTTATTTATGGCATGAATAGCAGCCTTTCTGCAAATTGGAGACGTTCAATGAAGATTATCAAAGAACGGTTATTGTCCTATATTGTGGGTGCGAGTGGTCTTAACTGTTTGCACATTTGTGCAATGGAAAGACATTAGTGTACTCATATATAGGACAAGTATAGGAACGAGGACATGAACATTGTTTTTCTCAAATTTGTGATTATGTGATTCAGGGACAATGGTGTTGAGGGTGAAGGAATGGGTATCAAACCTGGAGAGATTGTTTCTGGAACTGTTGCCCATATTGGAGATAATGCCATTGTAGTAGACATACCAACAGCAAAAGGGTTGGTGAAGGGATACCTGACATTTCCGCACCTCTCTGATAATCTAGGTGAGGCTATGGAAAGTCTCTCACACTGTCTTCAGTCTCAAATTAAAAACCTGGTGTTTATTATTGTTGTTGTTGAGAGTTGAGGCACCTCGAGTGATGATGATGATTATTATTTTTTGGAATTTACAATTATTTAATTTGTGTGTGTTTTAACAGGTCACATTGACCAGATCAAGGCTATCCTTAAAGTGGGTGCAGATTTTGATCGACTTCTCGTTCTTGGTATGGCTCTTATTTCTTTTGAAAGTATGTGAAGTAGGATCTAATTACTACAAAATAGATCTTCAACATCAATATTGGGTGCCGCCTCATGTATCTGGGGACTTGATGTTATCCAAAGTCGCCTTGGAACTTTATGCAGCTGTAAGAGGTCTTTTAGTCAAATTAGTTCTGGACTAAGTATTTGAAATGCTATGGCTAGAGAAGTACCTTGTACCATTTGGTCAGACTCATCTATGGCTGACATATCTGCTTTGCTTTGTGTGTGGAATTTTGCAGAGGTCACAGACAAGCAGAAGCTGATTGTATCAGCCAAGTTATCCCTCATACTTGCAGCTGCAGAACTTCCTTCAGACATCTCACAAGTCCGAGTTCAGTCTGTTGTTCCAGTAATAATACTTTGCCCTCTATAGTAGTCACTATCGTCCTTGATCCTTAGGATTTTGAAGGTCCTTTCTTGTTTTCAGTGGAGTTGGTCGAGCATGAAGGGACCAATCTAAAATACAGCCGGAGAATCGTCTTTCCTCCTTTCACCACAAGAATCAGCAGAGATTACAAAGTAGGAATTAACTGAACATCACATCTGTAGTAAGTGGCATTATAGTTGAGGATAGAAATATCACACAAGAATAGATCAGTAGATGGTGCTGATCCATATATGCAGCCTTATCAAATCTGAGTTTGTGGAATATGGAATTTGAGAGTCATCCTTTGTTGAGAAACTACTCTGTTTTCTGTGCAGGGCTTCATTGCAAACATCACAGAGAGGGGTTGCTTTGTCCGATTTCTGGGAAGATTAACTGGTCTTGCAAGCGTTCCTCAGGTAGAAGCCTTCCCTATGCTTTAATTTGCAGTAGAACTCAACGATGGTTTTGTGAAATGTCTCTGTTCACCTATATTATGTTGTTGTTTATTATTTTGTGTTTGCATGTAGGTGGCGGATGAATTTGTCAGTGACCCAAGTAACCACTTCAGTATTGGACAGTCTGTGCGCGCACAAGTGCTGGAGGTAATAAAGAGCTATACTTGGTCATTTCTACTTTTTATGAGTAGCACTTGGCATTAGACCCTCTTCAGTCTAGAAGAGCATGATAACATCCTTTAATGATAGGTAGTTTTAAGAATTGTGGAATTTTGATGTTCTTTAGTGCACTTGAATCAACATTAATTGTGCAAGGTCACTGGGCAAATTTACTCCCATCATGTTCAAGTTACATACTCTGGCGAGTCATAATCTCAAATATTTCATATTTCCTTGTTATCAATCAATAAACTATTCTGGATGATGGTTATATGTAGGTTGATGACATCCTTCTGATGAATTGCCTTGTGGTCACCATATTGTTTAGTCAAAGATATTCTGCTGCATTGGCATAAACCATTACTTGACTGTTTGTGGGTCGTCAGATAAACATGACTTCATGTGCTGTTGCAGTATCAATTTGTGCTAAATGTTAACATATTGATTCAGGTCCATGTGGAGACAGGCAAATTCAGTCTTTGTTTGAAGCAATCAGTATGCTTTTCAACAGATGCGTCACTGATCCATGGGTACTTCTTGGACGAGGAAAAGGTATGCAATTCTCAGAGTGATATTCTTTTGCATATCTTAGTGAGAACTGTGCAGTCATATTAAAGACTTTGTATCTCTTGTAGCTAATATCTTCTCGTTTGCTTGGTACAGATCGTTGAAGCGAGTGGACCATCAAACGTAGAATGGACAGAGAGCCTGGCTATTGGGAGCTCTGTTGCTGGAGAAGTACAGGAAATTAAAGACTATGGTGTGATCATCAATATGCCAAGTCACAACGATGTTGTGGGGTTTGTCACACACTATCAATGTACCGTACTCTTGACACCCATTTTCAGCCTTATTAGGCTAGTTCTTTTTTATATTGGTGGCCAGCTGTACTTGTGAAAGTTTTATGAGGTCTTCTCACTGGGTATATCAGTTTGTACTTCATGTAGAAAGGGAATCCTTTCCTTGTGTTTGTGCGTGTTTTTGTTTCTTCTTTATTGTCATTCCGTTCCTCATGGCATGTGGACAACCTGAAGTAGGGCTTGGATCACCAGATTACAGAGACGTTTTTGCAATCTTAATGAGACAAGTGTCTGAACATCCATTAATGTAACTTATCAATTTCAAGTGTGAATGGTTTCTTAGGAGTTCTCTGCTGCCCAACTTTATGTGGTTCATGCAAGGATCTTAGCCATTTTCTCTGCCTGTGCAAGCATCCATTAGGCTCTAAATTCAATCAATTGCTGCTTCTTTCAATGAATAGTTTACAGCAAACAAATTTAGAGTGTGAAATTTGACTGAATTGTTATAATTTTCAGTGGGAGGGCCAGTGGAAGTGGGTAAGTCGGTACAAGCACGAGTGTTGGATATTGTAAAGGCAGATGGTATTGTGGACCTTACTCTTCGGCCTGAACTGCTTCAACTCACCAAACAAGAGACATCCACAAGCGAATCTGGAAGGAAAAAGGTGTGTACTAAACCTGATGGATCTGCACGTACTTCTTGCAGGTTTTCTGTTTCCTCATTAAAAATGAACTTGATGTGATGTGGGTGTCCTAGAGTTACCTTGATTTAAGTGTCAGAGCATGATGGAAGGTGTAGGGTTGCAAGTGAACGATCTTGTGCTGATTTTAGGATTATCTGTAAGTTGGAAATAATTCTCTCGTTGTTACAATCAACTTGAGGAACACCAGACTGACAAAAACATCAACAAAGAGAACTGTGATTTTGCAATAGAGTTTGCACATTCCCATGAAAATAGGGATTTGCTGACTTGTTATGATGCACAACATATGACAATTGACTGATGGCAAGCCTTTTCCCTTCATTCGGTAGACTCTGAGGAACAGTTGCTGGTTCTTGTAACCACCAACTGCCTCTAGATGTCTGAATGTGGATGTAGGTGCCAATGTATCAACATTCAGCGAACTATGTATTGTACCTGATTATGTATACACTCTGCAACACTTTGAGCAACTTGGCTGATTATTGCATTGAGCATGGGACTTAGTTCTGTCCAATCCTGAATGGGTCTTCCTGATACCTCTAAATGTGTTAGACCTTGAAGACAAGGATCCATTGTCCAGAACTGATGAAGTGAGTGGGGATGTTGTGGAAGTTGGCTTCTTCCATGCAGATTGTTGTGTGCGGCCCCTGGGCAAATGGCTTGCCACCATTTGGCTATTGCCACATGTGTGATATGTTCTATATTCCATTCTAATTTCTGTTTACTTCCTTTTAATTGCTGTTGTATTCTGTATGGAACTGTAAAAGCTCTGGATTAATCATCTCTCTTGATTTTACTTTATGATATACTGGTCACCTTCATATGTAAGTGTTGTATGAACATCAATAACTACAAGGATATAAAATTGATCTCGTCATTCTCATATGTTGGTTCGATATGTGTAGAGCAATCTTTTCTCAACCATGTAGGCTTTCAGAGGTTGAGGGTTTTAATTGACAAATTTTATGTTTCTGAGTAAGGAGAGGGTGGTAAACAAATTTGTTCCTGTATCAACATGTGTTAAGATTTCTGTAGAGTTAGAATCCAGTAAGCTTAGCTGTGTTCCTATGAACATGTTGAGAACTTGTGTTGACAAACCTGGTAATTTCTCTCGGAAAGCAGAGGGCAAGCCCGTCTGGGACTCTGGAGCTTCAACAGAAGGTTACTGCTGTTGTTGAACTTGTCAAGGATGATTACCTGGTACATGTTTGAGAAACCCATCTGCAGAAAGTGGATTACTCAGATTTCTGTATTTGTGGAACTTGTGCTCATCTTGGCAACATTTCATATATTAGTGAATTTCTATCATGAATGTTCCATAGTATATTACAGCTGATACCTTGGTTGTTGTAGTGGAGAAGACTTTAGTTGCACAGAATTGACTAGAGTGTGTGGTTGTCCCTAGGTTTTGTCTCTTCCTGAACAAGGGAACACTATAGGCTTTGCTGCTACAGGTGACTACAACCTTCGACTGAAGGATTCGCACCAGCGTTACAGACCTGGGCAAAAGTAAGCATTTGTACTGTGCCCATATTAGTAGGATACTAGAAATTGTAGATAATGGAACTCACACTAATTCTTGATGAATTCTAAGCATAAAATAATACCGATTGCAATGCTAATATTAGTACAAACTGATGGAGGAGTGCCATATTAAGGCTACCTGTTGTATGTGAACAGATTGATAGCCACAGTGCAACATTTGGGAGAGAAGGCTACTGGTATGAGAGTTCTTCTCCTACCAAGCAGTTCCTGTGATTCTCGAGTGATCCCCCAGACTGTGAAGAAGGCTCGCAAAGAATCCAAGTACGAGATTGGTTCTGTTGTTGCAGCAGAGGTATTTTTTAAAAATTTTAAATGTTTTTTAAATGTTTTTTAATTAATTTTTCTATCCCTCTACTTAATAATTGTCTCTGGAATAGGAGCTGTTTCTTGAATATATTTGGCGCTTCCTAGTTTCTAGTAGCGACAATGAAGATTGACCAATGTTAGCTTCCCAAATCAATGCACAAGAGGTGTGTTTTGACATAGTAGACATTTGCCAAGATTGTCGGTCCAATTGAAACAGCCTGAATTGTTGATCATTCTTGTGCATTGGTTTATAGTAATGCTAATAAGTTCGTATGTGTGGTGTTTTGGAGTAGGTGGTGGCCATAGAGCAGCTTTACTTGATTCTTCAAGTTGGAACAAATATGGGAGGTCGTGTTCACATCACTGAGGTGAGGGCCTCCCTAGTAGGAAATGAAATCCAGAATTTAAAGTAGAAACTGATAGTTTCACGAGTGCTTTCACTAAGATTTCGACAGGTTATGGTTTACCGGATTACTTACACACCAGACCCTGCATGTCAAACCAAGAGCTATTTGGAGATCAGGGCCTCCAATGGAGCCTTGCACCTGCATTCCTTCACATCTCGAGATATTCTAGAGCAGATTTTATGAAATTCTTGGATAGACGTTGTGCATGTTCACTGAGAAGGGCTTGTAATGAGAACCTTTGGGAAAATCTCAATTATAAACTGTCAATAACCAAGAATAGTCATCTTCTTTGAAAATCCTTCTGGCTGTAGTCTGCTTCAAACCACATATTAATTGTATAGTTGGCAATGTTGAACCAAATCAGATCCAGGATGATTATGAGGAAGGAAATCCTCTCAGCTCCTTCACAGTGGGGCAGAAGGTGAAGGGAAAAGTGCTTCAGAAGATACGTGTGAAGAAAACCCCTGGTGGTCCAGAACATGTTCATATGCTGGAAATGTCCATGCGGCCATCTCAGCTATCAGGTTTTCATTTCTCCTGATTTTGACTGTTTTCAAGAATTTATGTGACTATTGATGAAGAAGCAAAGGTGCCTTTTTGTTAAGCTTGAAAGTGAATGTGGCTATAGGAGATGTAGATGAATAAGTTTGTTCTTTGTGTTTTATTTTAACACAAGTCTGACATAATATGCTGCTTGAATTTTTGGGTTTGAAGATTTATAGAGCCTCTGAAATTTTGAATGCTCTACTTTTAATTCTCAATGTTGTTAGATAGCTAAACAACAAAAAGGAGAACCATTGGGAAAGCTCAGGTGTAAACTTTAGGTGATCACCATGACCTAAATGTATGTTATGGAGATCACTTTCTTGACATCCTTAAATTGGCCTGTGATCACTCACAGATATTTTGGAGGCGGACATGGGAACAGCAAAATCTAGAAACCTTCCGATTCTCACTGAACTCACAACAGGTCAAGTTTTGACAGCTTATGTGCAAGAGGTTACTGAGGAATGGGCTTGGCTGTTGGTGGCGCCCCATCTTCGAGGGCGCTTGTTTGTTCTGGACTCCTCGACAAATCCTAAGGAATTAGCAAAGTTCCAGGATAGGTTCAAAGTTGGCACAGCTGTGAGCTGCAGGGTGAAATCTATAGATCTTGAGAAAGGGGCATTAGATTTGACTTTGAAGTCCACAGCTACAAATACTAACAAGGCAGAATTTGAAGTTCCTCAGATAGACAATCAGCACTTGTTGACTGGTGTGGCCAGTGCAATAGGAGTTGAAATTGAGAAAGGAGATATTTTGGGTGGGCGAGTTGCACGTGTGAATCCTGGTGTTGGAGGCCTCAGTGTGCAAATTGCACCATCTTTGTTTGGGAGAGTTCATGTCACTCACCTCAGTGACTTCTGGCAAGATTACCCAGCAACAGGTTTCAAGGAAGGCCAGTTTGTAACATGTGTGGTTTTGGAAGTTGGCAAATCCTTAAGTGGGAGGCCACAGGTGGACTTAACACTGAGGCCAACTCTAGGTGGATCACCAGGAACAGTTTTCGACGGAAGCGACAAAATTACTTCAAGGTTTGCAGACCACACTCAAACTCTTCATCAAGAGTTGGTTTGCTATGATTTTCCATTGGTTATTTTGCATACAGTTTCACTATTTTATCTACACTTGTTGTGCATGCTTGAGGTTGGTTGTTTTGCGTACAACACCTTACTTCCTTGGTAAGTTTTCTGTGCATCCTTGGTGGTATTGTGAAGGTTCGAATGAAAGGTTCTGTATTGGGTCATTGAGGGTTAGACTCCATTTTGCCATAACCAGAGGTGATAAAACGAGTTTGACCGTCAATGAACCAAATTAGCTTGCTCTTCATTCAATTTCAAACACTACCTCCTAGCATGCACCACGAGTAGAAAGAAAATTTTGATTTTGTAACTAAAACATCCAATCGGAGATCAAGGGGACCAACTCATGACAAAAACTCCCATTGAATTAAAGGATAACTCCAATGTTTTTTGGTTATTTTGTGACACTCCTAGAATTTGTGTATTATTCTAAGCACTGCATGTACATCACAAGGAATGGATGTGCATTTTTTATTTTCCCATGATACCTTTGGATGTCTCAATAGAATCATTTTACACAACTTCTGTTATGTTCGTAAACAACTATTGCACGTAGACATCTATTGCACTTTGATTTATTCATGCTCTGATTAATCTTAAACAGGGCGGTTCCACCTGTCATCAACAGCATAGAAGATCTGAAGGTTGGATCACAAGCTCAGGTTAGACACTCCTCCTTGTAGACTATGTGTGTCTACCAAGTAATGACTTGATAATTTGTTTGGTCGCTAATCCTTTTAGATAATTCAAATGACTATCTTAGGTAGCTATTAGTGCTTAGTACTGAGTATTCTCCTGTGTGACTGTTTGCATCTCTCAAGGTGATATTGGCACATTCAAGCCAAAGTATAGCAGTGTGGCAGATAGTAAGCAGTCAAGTAATGATTGTATTGCAGAATGCATTGAAAATCATAGCATTGTTGCTCCGTTAAAACTTCCAATAGAAGGCATATTGCCATTGGTAGTCAATAGAGTTGACATGTACCTTCACACATTAATACAAAACTTGGGCTTGTAGCTACTATTTTAGGAGCTTGTGGTTCAAGATTCGACATAAATTATTTCTAAACCAGAATTCCTCTTTATCATACAAGTTAACCGATCTCCTTGATCTTGTACCTTTCTGTGTAGGGGTTTGTGAAGAGTGCCACGAGCAAAGGATGCTTTGTTACTCTGGCACCTCATGTGGATGCAAGAATCCTTGTATCAAATTTATCTGACACATTTGTTCAAGATATCTCTGAAAAGTTTCCTCCTGGCAAGCTTGTTACAGGGAGGTGTGCATCTACTTCAAACCTGACAGCAGAGTCATTTTCCTTTTCTTTGGGGAATCTGTGGTGCTCTTTTGCAAATTTTCACATTTCACGTCTGGAAAGATATGTAATGATCATCTGGAGAAATTTGTAGCATACTGTGGTTTTGTTGAGTCCAATATATTTAAGGTATTGGACCTCACTCAGTTGTTTGAATTGCAGGATTTTGAGTGTGGATAGAGCATCAAACCGAGTAGATATGACTCTGAAGAGCATGGATGGTCCAAAAATAACAATTACTAGTGTATTAGGCCGGCGATTTGAAGACTTTAAGGAGGGTGACATAGTTATTTGCACTGTCAAGCGAATTGAGAAATTTGGCCTCTTTCTGTCAATTGACAAGAGCAGTGTGGTGAGTAATTGTCTTTTTTGCACAAGATATTCTTGCACGAAGGGGGGATGAAATGCAAGAAGTCTTAATTTCATTCCTAGTTAGGTCAACTCTAAGTAATCCAATTGATGAACAGATCAAGTTCTGACTACTGTTTTCAAAGCTGGTTGACATTTCTAATGGCACGTTAGACAGTAATGCTGCTCTTATTGTAAACGATGCTGCAAATAGGATTGAAGCAGTGACTTACCGTATTGGTGCTACGTGATTTGACTACAAGAAATTGCAAGTCCTTGGCCTTTCTAGCCATTGAAAGGTATTATGCCACTTAATGAGTGATGTGCTTTGGAACAGGTTGGTATGTGTCATGTTTCAGAGATTGCTGATCACTATGTCAAGGACATTAATAGGCATTACAAAACGGGGGACAAAGTTCGGGCTCGTGTTGTGAAGGTAACTATACGTTCTTGGAAAATGTATCCTTAAATGTACAGATATCGGGAGGGATGGCAGGGTGATTACTTAGTGGTTCTCATCTTCTGTATGACAAATTTATGAACTGGTTTTGTCATCATATGATGATATCTCAGTGAGCTTTTTATATGATTTGTTATCAGATTGGAGCTCAAGTACAAGAGTTCCTTACGCTGTTGAAATGTCTATCTGAAACTAAATAGTTGGAATTTGTAAAATAAATGGCTAATTATCTTATAATCTGCAATGACTGTGTACTAAGTACTATCAACAGCATAAGAGTGGCATTATGAAGTATATATCCGTTTTGGTGAGAATATGATGCTCTACTTGGGTCACCAAGATGACATTCCGACATATGTTTCCAGATTGATACAGCAAATGAGCGAATCTCTCTTGGTCTGAAAGAGTCATACTTCTCAGAGGCAGATATGCATGTAACTGTTGAGCCAGAGGAGGAACCATCAGTCAAAGAGGCCAAGGATTCAGAAGATATAGAGGATGACAGTGAAGTTGAAAAGTTGGAAGACAATGAAGTTGAGAAGTTGGAAGAAATGAATGCTGACCTACAGAATGATTCAGGTAATTTTGACCACCAATCCTGCCTCACTTACACATGTCTCTGCTCTGGAGTTGTTTCTATCCATGTATTGGCTAAGAGGTTCTAAATGTCCACGTCATTTTTATTGTCCTTGGGATGGTTATGCTGGTTTTGACACTGTTTCTTTGGCGATAAGAAGGTAAGTCTCTTCTTAGTCATCTAATGCAGTGGATTATCAATATGTAATTACTCAACGGAAACCCATGAGTTTTTTTTTAACATGCATTTGTAAATCTGAAGCATGGTGCTCCTGTTGTATTAACCTAACTTAGTTGTCTTTAAATTAATAGATAAGGTCATTATTAGGCCACTGCTAAAAGGAAAGTCATTATTAATAGACTCAGTTAATCCTGAACTTAATTGAGTCAAAGGAAGACAACCTCAAGATTAGACATGTTTGGTTAGTTGGTTTGTTGGATCCTACATTCATGGCCTCAAGGTGTCACAGGGAGGGTTTGAAATTAGTCCCTGATGCTTTTAGTTAAAATTGCCAAAATTGACCCTATCGAAAACTTGCCCATTTATCATAAGCATAATTATGATCAGGGGATACATATATGTAAATTGAATTATAGGGAGCTTTGAGCTCCTATGAATGACCTACACTTGAATATGTACCACATATATATTTCAACTGTTGTCACATATGACTTTATATCCACTTCCTCCTTTTAATAGGGTGTACCAAATTTGGATTAAATACCATGGACCAAATAAAATATCATTTCATCACTTGTTGGGGGTTTGTACAAATCATCGCATATACCATATAAACAGAGGAGGGTGTGAAGTATCTTCAAGTATCGTAGAGGAGGAATGTTTCATTGCAAATATACTGAGAAACTAATGATACAGATGAGGGTGATGAGGACTCTGAGGAAGGTGAAGAATTGAATTTGGATGATGAGGATGATGAGGAAGATGAGGAAGATGAGGATGAGGATGAGGATGAGGATGAAGAAAATGAGCCTCACAAAACTCAACTAGACAATCAGACAAGCACTTTGGATGCACCACCCTTGGAGGTTCAGTTGGATGAAGACATGACGCCAGGAGGCAGAGTTGATGAGAATGACGAGGAAGAGAATGCAGAAGATGAAGCGTCTGAGGATGCCAAAAAAATCACAAAGCGGGCCAAGAAGCGGGTGAAGGAAGAGAGGTCAGTTCCCTTATATAGATTTTCTGGAACCAGTGAGATCCATTCAACTTTATGAGTTTCCTTTGCTCATCTCTGTAATCTCCATGCTTTTTGATTCATTAACCTAATATTCCATCTATATTGACTACTTTCACTTGTCTGTGCACACTTGACTACTGGCTGCAGGGAGTTGGAAATCAGAGCAGCAGAAGAAAAGCGACTCAAGGGTGATCAGGCTCCTGAAACTATGGATGAATTTGAAGCTCTTGTTCGAACATCTCCCAACAGCAGCTTTGTCTGGATCAAATATATGGCCTTTATGTTACAGCTTGCAGATGTTGAGAAAGCAAGGGCCATTGCTGAAAGGTTTGTTTTCCACCATTTTTTAGCGGTAGTTTAATCCATTTGTAAAGTTTATGGGTATGTGTCTCACTCAGCAATGGGCTCAAGGTTTCAAAGTTATATGTACTGGTAGTCTCTAGAATTTAGTGTTACCAGTGGTGATACATTGATATAGAGGGAAATGATCTCCAAAGGCTGAATAATCATTGATATAGAGACAATTTTGTTACTCAAATTGTGTGTTGTGACGGTGTATAAGTGGTTGAGGCAGCTTAGTTTGTTACAACTGATTCCTTGGGATCCAATTCTGGCATTTTTGGATTTACATTTCTGTCTACTACATACTTGTGAACTGCTGAGCTTGCTCTCTGATAAGAATTTCTTGGAACTTGAACTTTCAAAAGTAACTTACATTTAAGTTCAGAGTTAAAAGAGTTTGGATGGATTATCAAATTGACATCCATGTTTCAATGGTTCAGGGCGTTGCAGACTATAAATTACAGAGAGGAGTCTGAGGAGTTCAACGTGTGGATAGCCTATTTGAACCTCGAGAATGTCTACGGAAAACCTCCCAAGGTTCTTTGTTCTGTACCAGTACCTACTGATCACAACATGTCCCTGAGATTGACTTATATATACCTTATGACACTTTGAACTTGGATTTGAAATTGCAGAATAGGACTTCTCTTTTGTTGGTGCATATTTGGTCGTAATCGTAAGGCTTACTAACTAAAGTTGGTGTCAAGTAGGAGGCTGTGTTGGAGCTTTTTCAAAAGGCTTTGCTTTACAATGACACGAAGAAACTCTACTTTGCACTATTGGGTATATATGAGAACCCAAAGCAGCCTCAGGGTGTTCAACATGACATGGCTGACCAGTTGCTGAAGACTATGACACGCAAATTTAACACATCTGCCAAGGTGACATTCTTTGCTGCAGATTGGCATTTAGATCGGTCAGTAAATAAATGTTTACTTAGATGTAACATTGTTTGTTGTAAATCAGGCTGCAATAAAGTGGGTTACAGTTGTGGTAGCTTGTTGTCCAAGAATATCATTGAGT
>Ga0181537_10003127_pt1 | contig 14286 bp, 15 predicted proteins | sample PEATcosm2014_Bin_39_FD_119765 | JGI IMG/M metagenome (GOLD analysis project Ga0181537, IMG submission 119765) | Peatland microbial communities from MTU Mesocosm Facility, Houghton, MI, USA - PEATcosm2014_Bin23_10_metaG | ecosystem: Environmental > Terrestrial > Soil > Wetlands > Peat | place... | reverse complement strand
TCGCTTCCTACCCGATCGTCGCCGCGACCAGCGCGCAGGATGGCGAATGGGCGGCGATCGTCGCCTGGACGATCGACACGCTGGTGCAGGCCGAGACCCCGGAGACGGAATGGACGCTCGGCGGCCTCAATTCCCTGCGCGTCAACGCGCCCGAACTCGGCCTCGGCGCGGGATGGCAGAAGCGTCTCGTCGATCTGATCGGCACTTACGCCGACCTCTACGCGCGCAATCTCGGCGACAAGTCGGAGCTGAAGCTGCCGCGCGGCGTCAACGCGCCGGTCGCGCTGGGAGGCGCGCTGTCCTCGCCCTACACCGAGTAGCGACTCGCGGGCGCGGGGCCGGCTAAAGCCGCGCCGTTCCCCGCCAATCCGCGATCGCGGCGGCGAACCGTCACGAGTGTGACAGCCAAAGCCTGTTACGCCTGTGCGGCAATGAGGTCGAACGCGCTCTCGAGTCCGATGCCGAGAAGAGACGATCGCGGATTCACCGTCGTCGAAGTCCTGGTCGCGCTCGCGGCGGCGGCGATGACTCTCGCCGCCATCGCCAATCTCACCTACGGCTCGGCGCGAACGGGGTTTCGCGCTGCGGAACGGCTCGCCGAGGTCGCTCTCGGCCGGACGCTGCTGTCGTTCCCGGTCGATCGCGCCGGCGCCGCCGAACCGTTGAGCGGCGAAGCCGTCGGGGGCCTTCGCTGGACCCTCGCGATGTCGCAACCGACCGACGAGACGATCGCGGGCGCGCCCGGCGGCGGCTGGACGCCGGCGATCGTTCGCCTCGACGTGCGCCAGGCCGGCGGCGCCGATTGGAGCGTGGAAACCGTTCGCCTGGTGAAGGCCGTCGCGAAATGACGGCGCTTCGCGGATCGGGCCGACGCGCATTGGGCTTCAGCCTCGTCGAATCGCTGGTGACGCTGGCGCTGACGGGCGTGCTGTTGGCGGCGATCGGAGCGCTGACGGGCCAATGGTTGCCCGCCTGGCGCCAAGGCCTCGCCGGCGTGCAGCGGCTCGAAGCGCTCGATCTCGCGACCCAGCGTCTCGCCGCCGACATCGCCGCGGCCAAGCCGGTGACGGCGAGCGGCACCTACGCGCCGCCATTGTTCACAGGCGGTCCGGACGCGATCGTGTTCGTCCGCCAGGCGATCGGCCCCGGCGCCGGAGATCGGCTCGAATGGGTTCGTGTCGCCGAGCAGGATAGCGTCTTCACCCGCACGCGCGGGCCCTATGCGCCCACCGCGGACGACCCTGCTCAGCCGGTCTTCGCCGATCCGATCGCGCTCGTGCGCAACCCCTACCGATTCCGCTTTTCTTACGCCGGCCCCGACCACGTCTGGGCGACCGACTGGGTTGGTCGAGCGACGCTGCCGGCCGCGGTGCGGATCGATGTCTTGGACGCCGGGGCGGGCGGGCCGCTCCCGCCGTCGACTATTGTCGCCCTTCGCGTCGACGCGCCCGCCTCCTGCGCCGGACAGGCGTCGGTCGAAACCTGCCTCGCTCGACTCTCGGGAGCGCGATGAGCATGGCGGCGCGACGAGAAAGAGGCTTCGTTCTCGTCGCGACGCTTTGGCTGCTGGCGGCGCTGGCGACGCTGGCGTCGATCCTGGCGGTCTACATGCGCGACGTCGCGGTCGCCGGATCGTTGCGCGAGGACGAGCTGAGAATCGAGGCCGCCGAGCGATCGGCCGTCGAACTGACCGCGCTGCGCCTCGCCGGCTCAGGGTCGGAAGCGGCGCCGGCGCGCGGCGCCTTCCGCTTCGGATTGCGCGACGCGCAGGTCGACGTCGCGTTCGTTTCCGAAGGCGCCCGTGTCGATCTCAACGGCGCGCCGCAAGCGATGTTGGCGAAATTGTTCGCCGCGCTCGGAACCGACGCCGACGAAGCGGCGGCGATCGCCGGCAATGTCGTCGCTTGGCGCAAGCGGGCGCCCGACGGCGCCGACGCCGACGCCTATCAGGCCGCGGGTCGCCCCTATGCGCCGCGCCATGCGCCGTTTCAGGACGTTCTCGAATTCTCCCTTGTGCTCGGCGTCACGCCGGAGCTGATGCGCCGCGCGCTTCCCTATTTGACCGTCTACAATCCGGGCGGCCAGATCGACGTGCGCGCGGCCGATCCGTTGGTGCTGTCCGCCCTGCCGAACCTCGACCCCGAACGCAAGTCGAGCTTTTTGGCGGCCCGCAGCGGCGCAAACTTCGACGCCGCCGCCGCCCTCGGCGGGCTCGGCGCGGCCCGCAGTTTCGCCACCGCTTCCGCTCTCGGGGCGACGCGCGTCTTCGTCTCGGTGGCGCTCGGCGACCGCCGGCGCGCCGGGGCCGAGATCGTCATGCTGGCGACGCCGCGCGAGGCTCAGCCTTATCGCGTCGTCGCGTGGAGCGACGAATGACGGCAAGGCGACGCGATTGCACACGGCTGTCACATCTGCGGCGCAAAGCAACGGTTTGCTGACTCCGCGCGACAAAGGATGCGACGCTGACACAGCCTTGGACGGCGACCCTAGCCGAGGCGCTCGACCAGCCGGCCGAGGGCGCGATGTTGGTCGTCGCCAAACTGCAGCCGCGGAGGCGTCTGCGGCTGGTCGAGCAGGCGAGCGACCTCTTTCTCCTCGCCCGCGGCGACGGCCGTATCTCCGATCCGCAGACGCGATTTCGCTTCGCCGCCGGCGCTTTCGTCGACGAAAGGCGCGGGCCGGCGACCGGCGATTGGAGGCGCGCGGAACTCGAGCTGGTTCTGTCGGACGGGCGATTCCTATTTCCGCAATTTGAGGCGCCGCGCAAGGCCTCTGAATTCCTCGATGCGATCGTGCGCTCGCAGATCGACAGGTTGACCCCATGGACGCGCGCGCAAGCGGAGGCGGGCTTCGCAACCGAACCTTCGGCAAGCGACAAAACGACGGTTACGCTGGCGGCGGCGTCGAAGGCGGCGCTCGACCCCTATGTTGAAGCGGCGCGCGCGCGCGGCGCAGAGTCGGTGATCATATACGCCGCCAGGCCCGACGACGCGCCGATTCGGGTTTGCGCCCGCGAGGTTAACCTGGACGCCCGCGCGCGAAACTATCGGCGCGTTCTCGTCGCCTCGCTGGCCGCGGCGGCGCTGTTCGCGCTGGGTTCGTTCGCGCTCGCGAGTTGGCTGTCCGACCAGCGCGAGACTGCGGCGGCCGAAATCGCTCAGCGCGTCGCGGCGATTCGGGCGACCGCCGACAACGCGGCGCAGGACCCGCAACTGGCGGCCCTGCTTCAACGCAAGCGCGACATCCCGCCCGCGGTCGAGATTCTTGAGGCGCTTTCGCGTGCGCTGCCCGACGATTCTTATCTGACGCAGCTGCGGATTTCGGGCGCAAGGCTCGAGATCGACGGCGTTTCGCGCTCGGCGTCGAGTCTCGTCGCGTTGCTCGAACAGACCGAGCCGTTCCGGCGTGCGCAATTCTCGGCGCCGACGACCCCCGCCGTCGCGGAGGGCGCGGAGGCGTTCCACATCGCGGCGGACATCGCGGCCGCCACGGCGCCGCGCCGATGACGGCGCTGCCGGAACGGCTCGGCTTCAAGCCCCGCAGCGCGCATCGGCGTCCATTCCTCGCTTTCAGCCTCTACGCAGTCGCAGCCCTGACGCTGGTCGGGATCGGAACGATGTCGCTATCGGCGGCCGTCGACGACTACGCCTGGCTCCGCGACAATCAGGATCGCTCGTCGACGCTCTCGCCGCGACCGGCGGCGCCATCGCCAGGCGCCGGCGTCGCGTCGGCCCGCAGCGCGCTGTTGTGGGCGAAGACGATCGGCGTCGCCGCCGCCGACCTCCAGCAGCGCGTGGAAGCCGCGGCGCACGACGTCGGCGCGAAAGCGCTTTCTTCGCGCGTCGACCTGCCCGACGGGTCGGCAGCGACCGGCGCGCTCGCCTATTTCGGCGAAATCGAGCTCGATGCGACGAGTCTTCAGCCGCTGCTCTACAATCTGGAAGCCGGAACGCCGTTTCTCGAAGTCGCCGATCTCTCGATCCGGCCTTCGCAAGAAACGGGGGCAGGGGGACGCCTGCGCGTTTCGCTGGCTGTGACCGCTTCGTGGCGTCCGGAGCCATGAGGACCGCTGCCGCCGTCGTTCTATCGCTTGGTCTGGCTGCGCTGTCGGCGTCTTGGGCGCATGCCGGGCCGACGGAGGGCGGCGGCAATCCGGTCGCGGCGATTCCGCTGGCGAACCTTTCGGCAACGCGCGAACGCCCGCTTTTCGCGCCTTCTCGCCGTCCCCCGCCTGTCGCTGTCGACGCTCCCGCAGTCGAAGCGGCGACGCCGCAGCTCTCGCCAAGGCCGGCGCCGAGACTGCTCGGAACGGTCATCGGTCCGTCCGATCGCGTCGCCGTGGTTGTCGAAGGCGAGAATCCGCCGGCCTCGCTGCGAGTCGGCGAGACGGCCCTGGGCTGGAAGCTTCGCGCCGTCGGTCCCCGCGCGGCGACGTTCGAGGGACCAGGCGGAACGCTGACGCTGGAACTGCCCTCCGCGGTTCCCTCGCCGGTCGAAGTCTTGCGCCCGTTGTCGATGAATAGCGCAACAGACGAGAAGTCCTCCGCTAAGGGCTCACCATGAAGACGCTGCGGTCGCCGGAGCCGAATTACGACGCTGGCTCTCGATCCGAATAGTGTCAACGAGCACTCAATCGGGACCCCGGATTTTCAGCGAATAGGGACCCCGGTGTGATGGGTGCGGATGACAGCGGTCGCCCCGGCGGAGTTGGCTCGGGTTGCGCAGCCGGGGCGAGCGCGGGTCAGTAAGGCGCGGTTGTTTCGAGGTGAGGCGCGGTGCTTGAAGCGCCAGCATTCGTTGCCGGTTTCGACGATGTCACAGTGGTGCGTGAGTCGGTCGAGTCGCGCGGTCGTCATCTTCGGGTCGCCGAACACGGCCGGCCATTCGCCAAAGGCGAGGTTGGTCGTGACGATGATTGAGGTTCGCTCGTAGAGCCGGCTGACGGGGTGGAAGAGCAACTGACCGCTGGCTTGGGCGAAGGGGAGATAACCGAGTTCGTCGAGGATGACGAAGTCCATGCGGGGTCAGATAATCGGCAATGCGGCCCTGGCGACCGGCGCGGGTCTCTGCTTCAAGTCGGTTGACGAGATCGACGGTGGTGAAGAAGCGGCCGCGCGATCCGGATCGGATGCAGCTTCGGGCGATGGCGATGGCGAGATGGGTCTTGCCGGTTCCGGTTCCGCCGACCAGGACGACGTTGCGCTGCTGGGCGAGGAAGCCGCCGCCAGCGAGATCGCGGACGAGGGTCTCGTTGATCGGCGTGTCGTTGAAGACAAAGTCGTCGGCGTCCTTGGCGAGGGGCGAATTTTCGATCCGCATCGCGTGTCGATCGATCACCTCGATCGCGTCTGGATCGTCGATCGTGAGGCGCATCAAGTTCTTTGCCTCTCTAGCACTGGCGAATTCCTTTTGTCACTTGGCGAGCGTCACGCGCCGTGGTGGCGCGCTCCTTTCAGTCACCCAACGAAAGTCGCCGTCACCGCCGATGGAGAAATCTATATCGGCCACCGGCCCGGCGCGTTCATGACGCCTCATTCGCTGCTCATCGACCACGACGACCGCGTAATCGTGTGCGACCGCGAACCGATCGCGTTCAAGTTTTTAGCCGCGACGGAGTATGGCTGGCGACCTGGGACGGTCTTAGTCGGCCCATGGATATGTTCGAGCAGGAAGATGGAAAGGTTCTCATCACGGATCGCGTGCCGAGTCTCACCCGCTTCGCGCCGAATGGCGATCGACTGGGCCGACATCGTCCCTCGTTGAATGGCGCTCATGGCGTCGCCGGCGATCGCCACGGAGATCAGTATCTCGCCGAAACCGAGCCGTCGTCGGTGACCCGCATGAGACTCCTGGCAAATCACGGGCAATCACAGTCTGACGGATTGTTGACGCCAATACTCGACCGTTCGCGGGACGCGAATAGTCGGCCGACCGGAGCGCCCGTTTTCCGAACGTTAACTTTTCGCCAGTGTCGCCTGTGATCAGACGTTCCGGTCTCTGCCAGCTCCGGGCATAAGCAGACAGCCTGTCTTGCGTCCATCCTTGCCGGTCAGCCGAAAATTATAGCGCCTCTGAAGCGGACGTCGAGGCGACGGCCCCCGGCTGCTGCGGCGGGAAGCGGATGAGGTCTTCCCTAACGTCGGTTCGATTCTTCGAGATTTACCTCCGCTTCGATAACCGCGTTCCGCACACGCCGCAGCGACTCTAGAAATTGCCCACGTGAGGAGCCTAAGACGTCGAAGATCTTCGTGGCGTTGCCGGCGAGCTGTTCATAGATCCGCGCCAGCGTGCGCCGACCTTTCGCCGTCAAGACAAGCTGCACCTGGCGGCGATTTTCAGTATCCCTATTCTGGACGAGGAGCCCCTTTGTCAGCAGAGCGGAGACGCGCTGACTGACGAGCGACTTGCTCATGTCGAGCAGTTCGCCCACCTCCCCCTGGGTCGGCCGCTGCATTTCGTTGACCGCCATCGCCACGAGAAACTCGGCGTAGCTGAGGCCCATCGCATCGAGTACGCGCTCACGCGCGAGTCGATCGAGACGAGCGACGATCTCATGCAGCAGGAAGACTTCGGTTTCGGTGAACCAGGAGTTTCTTGGCGCGGGTTGAGTGTCAGCCATTCAGAAGAGTTCGCTCAGGATTCGCTTCGCGCCGGCGCGCTCGAGAATCGTCCGGCAATCAGCAACCATAGCGGCCGAGCCGCAAACATAGAAATCGGTCGTCGCCGCTTCGAAGGCGAGACCCGCGAGCGCTTGCGTCACGCGTCCATGAAAAACGCCGTCGGCCACGGGCTCGCGGCTGGCGCAGACGGTCGTGCGTGGCGGCAATGGGGCGAGCGTGCGGGTCATGTCGTCCGACGCGGTTCGGCAGCCGAAATACAATTCGACATCCTCGATCTCGCCGGCCTCGGCCATCTCGCCGAACATCGGCAGGAACGGCGCTAGCCCCGTTCCCGTCGCGACAAACACTTGGCGATGGGCGTTGCGCTCCAGACGATAGCCCCCGAATGGCCCTTCGAGTTCGGTTGCTTCGCCCGGCTTGACGGCGGCGGCGTAGAGCGAGCCGTCGCCGCCTGTGCGGGTGCTGACCAGCAGCGTAAGGCGCTTGCCGGCGGCCGCGGCGATTGAATAGTCGCGCCATTCGAACGGCGCTACGCGCAGTTTGACATATTGGCCGGGAATGAAGTGGATCGGCTCGTCGAGTTCGAACTCCAGCCGCCAAATCGACGGCGTGAGCGAAGTCTTGGTGACAAGCGTCGCGAGAATCTTCTCTTGCGAGCGCATCGGCGTGGGCGCTGCGGTGGCCTTCCTCGTCCGCTGGACTTTGGCCATAATGCGCAGGAGGCCGGCGGGCCCGAGAACCTGGCTCGCGGCGGCGAGGCCGCCCGACAGGGCGCCGGGCACGCCGAGGCTCGCAGCATCGCAGCCCGCAAGATAGAGGCCGGGAATCGGCGTGCGTGCGCCGAGCGGCGAGGATCGGTAGCGCAGTGGCGTTCCCCGCAGGCCATAGAAGAGGCCGGCCGGGTGCGAGGTGAAATGTTCGACGGTGAGCGGAGTCGACAGTTCGCTGTAAGTGACCAGGTCGGAAAAGCCGGGGACCGCGCGATCGGCGGCGCGCAGCAGGCCCCCGGCGAGCTGTCGCTTGAGTTCCGTGTAGCCGGGCTCGCGTTCGCCATGCGTTGTGTCGCGCCAGGTTTCGAACGCCTCGGGGCGCACGAAGGTGATGATCTCGGCGGTGTGGAACCGATCGTCGCCCGACTTCGCCGATGGAAACGAAAGATAGACATGGCGCGGTTCGCCGGCGGGGGTCGCGGTGGCGCGCTCGTCGACGTCCTCGTGATCGAGCGTGGCGTTGATCCAATAGTTTTCGCCCATGATCCCAAGGGTCGAGATCGGCGCCTTTAGGCGAACATAGAGAGTGACCGCCGACAGGCCGCCTTTCAGAGCGGCGACGGCGGCGCGCTGTTTGGCGGTTCGCCGTCCGATCGCTCCGTCGGTCGGCAGCAGCCGCTCGTAGGTGAGCTGCGCGCCGACGTCGGAGATGACGACGGGAGCGCTGTAGGCGACCGCGATCGGCTCCCCGCTCCGCCGGTCGATCGCCTGCACCCCCGCGGCGCGGCCGTTCTCGACGAGGATAGCGGTCGCCTCCTGGCAGACGCGGATTGAGCCGCCTGCGGCCTCGATTCCCGTCTCGATCGTGCGCGCGATGCGTCCGGCGCCGCCTTGGGGAAACCAGCCGCCATTGAAGTAGCTGTCGACGACGAGGGCGTGAAGAGCGAACGCGCTCTGTTTTGGCGGCAAGCCGTAGTCGCCCCATTGGGTGGCGAGCAGGGCTTTGAGCTCGCGAGAGCGGAAGTGATGTTCGAGGTACGCTGCGGTTGTCTGTGTAGCCTGCGCGGCGCCGAAGCGCCGGAACTGGGCGAGGAGCAGGGCGACCGGCGCCGGCGCCATCTGCTGCTGAATGCCCAGGACGCTCCAGCGCGCGACCGCGCGGATATCGCTGAAATAGTGGCGGATCGCGTCGGCCTCCTTGGGGAAGCGCTCGATGAGCCGGGCCTGGTAGCGGCGCGGGTCGGAGGGGACGGCGAACGCAAAATCCGGGTAGACAAACCGCTCGAAATCGTCCGGCATTCGGTTCCACCGGAGCTCCCCGCCCGAGAGGAAATCGAACAGGCTGCGCATGAACGTCCCTGGTTGCAGGTCGCCAAGATAATGCAGCCCGACATCCCAGGAGGCGCCGTCGCGGCGGAATACGTGCGTCTGGCCGCCGCGCTCCGAGTGCTTCTCCAACACCAGGACTTTCATCCCACCGACTTTGGCGAGAAAGCCGGCGGCGGACAAACCGCCCATTCCCGATCCGATGACGATCGCGTCCCAAGCCGGTTTCATCTCCCGTTCTCCATGAGAGTTCACTATGCAAACTGTTTAACATATAAACTGTTGTGAGTCAATGCCAGGATCCGTTGGATCCGCGCTCGGCTACCAACGAGCGGGTGCGCCTGAGCGGGTTGATCGGCGCGCGTGGGTTCAATCGCCGAGAGCGTCCCCGACCTCGGGAAATGGCGCTTGACGGCGGCAACCCGCAGCACTCAGCTCAGCCGCCGAGCGGAAATCTCTGGTCGATGATGAACTCGCCGTCGGGCTTCTGGACGAACAGCGCCAGTGCGTCGACCCAAAGCTCCGCATCGGCGACACAGCTGGCGAATTCGCGCGCGAGTGTCGCGGCAATGTGTTTCGCGCCGTCAATCGAATTGGTCAGGGTGAAATGCAGGCGGAAATCGGCGAGCGCGTAGGGGTATCCCCAGCGTTCGAAGGTCTCACGCTGGCGCGCGGTGAGCCGTGCCGGATCGCGCCGCGAGCGTTCGGTTTCGTTCAGTGGAGCGCGGAATGGGTCGAGGCCACGCACGATCCGCTCCTCGAGCCGCGTGGTCTCCGGCGAAGGCGCCGGCGGCGTCAGCGCGACAAAGGCGCCCGCTTCGCCAAGCGCCAGGGTGGAGACGGCGAGTCGCCCGGTGGCAAAAGGACGCGATTGCTGTGCGAGCTGGGCGAGCGCATCGCTCAGTTCAGAGCGGTTCGCGCCGTCAGCGAGGCGGAACGGCGCCTTGATCGTCGCATGGAAGCCGTAGCGACGCGGCTCGGTGGTCATGGCGCGCCACGCCTCGGCGTCGAATCCGTCCGGAGCGAAGCCCAATTGCGCCTCGCCGCTCGCCGCGTCGCGGCCGACGACCGCGCTGCCGAAGCGCCACAACGCGCTTTCGGGCGGGGGCGCGAGATAGACGGCATAGCGAAGCGGCGTCATCACGAACCAACACTCCGCAGCCCGCTGACAACGACGTCGCGCAGTTGCGCCACAGCGTCGTCAAGCGCGCCGTCATTGTCGATCGTCGCGTCAGGCTCGAAGGCGACCGCGGCGACGGCGCTGCGTGCGAGCCGTTCGCGCCGGCTCGCGCCGTCGTCGCGGCCGCGCGCGGCGAGTCGCGCCGCCAGCGTTTGCGGCCGCGCGGTGACGAGCACGACTAGGCTCGGGCGATAAAGCCGGCGCACATCGGCGACGGCGGCGCGCGATACGTTGCAGACGACCGCATCGCCGGCTGCGAGCCGCGTCTCGATCTCGCGCGGCACGCCGTAATGGAGCCCATGCGCGCTCCAGGCGAGCGCGAAGCGGCCTTGCGCGTGCGCCGTTGCGAATTCCTCTTCCGCCAGCGTGTCGTGGTCCTCGAACGCGTCGGCGCGGCGGGTGACGACGCGTCGGACGTAGAAGACACCCTCGTTTTCGCCGAGCTGCCTCGCGAGGCCGCGGATCAGCGCGTCCTTGCCGGCGCCGCTCGGGCCGACGATGGCGACGAACAGGCCCGTCCCAGGCGAGGCTTTGGCCAGAGCCGCCATGGTCTCACGCGACCCTCTGGCCCTCGCGCCACACCGCTCGCACCACCGGCTCGCCGTGATGGACGCGCACTCGCACGAGGTCGGCGCGGCGGCCGAGCGCGATTTCGCCGCGATCGGCGAGGCCCGCCGCCTCGGCGGGGTTCTTGGTCACCATCCGCACCGCGCCGGCGAGGTCGCCGACGTTGTGCGCGTCGGCGAGGTGGAACGCCGCCATCAGCAGCGCCGCCGGCACATAATCGGAAGAAAGAATGTCGAGCAGGCCCGCTTCGGCGAAGTCGCGCGCCGATGCGTTGCCCGAATGCGAGCCGCCGCGCACGACGTTCGGCGCGCCCATCACCGTCGCCATGCCGGCCTCGCGCGAAGCGGCGGCGGCCTCGCGGGTTGTTGGGAATTCGGCGATACGAACGCGCTCGCGCTTCGCCAGTTCGACGTCCTCGATCGTCGTATCGTCGTGGCTCGCCAGCGTCAGGCCGTGAGCGTGGGCGAGGGCGACGACGCGTGGGCGGTTCGCTTCGGCGCGCTCTCGCCCGACGCGCTGGCGCTCGCGCACGACTTCCGTGAGCTCATGCTCCGATTTTCCGGTCTTGCCCTGGTAGTAGATGAAATATTTCTCGAGATCGCGGAACTGCCGCTGGCCAGGGGTGTGGTCCATCAACGAAACCAGTCGCACAGGATGACGGGTGAGGAAGTCCGCGAAAGATTCGACGACATTTGGCGAGGGGACCTCGCAGCGCAGATGGGTCTGGTGGTCGGCGCGCAGCAGATCTGCGGCGCGCGCGCGCTCGATCGCGTCGGCAAGCGAAACGACCTGTTCGCCGGCGCCGCTGCGCCAGTCCTCATGTTCGTCCACGCCGACGCGAAAGGAATCGAATACGGTGGTGATTCCGGCGGCGGCGATCTGCGCGTCATAGGCCATCACCGCGCTGCCTGCGTGCCAGAACACCCGCGGCCGCGGCATGAAATGCGCCTCGAGATGGTCGGTGTGCAGTTCTACCAGGCCCGGCAGCAGAAAATCGCCCTGGCAGTCGATCTCGCCTTCCGGACCGCGGCCTTCGCCGATCTCGACGATACGGCCGTCATCGACCGCAACCCATCCCGGGAAGACGCGGTCGGCGGCGACGATCTTGGCGTTGGCCAGGACGAGGGTGTCGGCGGCGTGGAATTCCATGCCTCAGGCTCCGTACTTATTGAGGAACGCCTCGGCCGACAGACGGCGGAAGTCTGCGAGCGCAGCGCGCAGCGTGGCGTGCGGCCAGTCCCACCAGGCGAGTGCGTCCATGCGCGCGCCAACGCCTTCCGGGAAGCGGGGCCTCAGCGGTCGCGCCGGTACGCCGACGACGATCGTGTAGGGCGCGACGTTGCGGGTCACCACGGCGCCGGCGCCGACCACCGCGCCGTTGCCGACCGTGACGCCGGCGGCGATCGTCGCGCCGTGGCCGATCCAGACGTCGTGGCCGATGACGACCGCATTGCCGCGCCGCCACTCGAAGAACTCTTCCTCGCGCTCAGCGTCGGGCCAGTAGTCGTTGGCGCGATAGGTGAAATGATGAAGCGTCGCGCGCCAGGTCGGGTGGTTGGTCGCGTTGACGCGCACGTGCGAGGCGACATTGACGAACTTACCGATCCGCGCCGCCCAGGTCTCACAATCCTGCATCAGATAGGAATAATCGCCGACATGGGTCTCGGCGACGATGCTGCGTTCGCCGATCTCGACATAGCGGCCGAGCGCGCTGTCCCGGATGATCGCGGTCGGATGGACCAGCGGCGTTTCGGAAAGGCGCGGCGCGGGCGCGATGGGGGCGGAGAGGGCGCTCATGCCGCCTCGCGGTCGGAGAAGCGCGACACGTCGACGATCCGATCGGCGACGCGCGCCCGCACGTCGTCGTCGTGGAAGATGGCGAGGAAGCCCACGCCGTCGGCCTTGCGCTCGGCGATCAGTGCGATCACCGCCTCGCGATTGTCGGCGTCGAGCGAGGCGGTCGGCTCGTCGAGCACCAGCAGTCGGTGCGCGCCGGCGAAGCCGCGGGCGATGTTGACCCGCTGCTGTTCGCCGCCGGAGAAGGTCGCCGGCGGCAGGCGCCACAAGGCCTCGGGAAGGCGCAGGCGCGCGAGCAGGCCAGCGGCGCGCGTACGCGACGCTCCGCGGTCGAGCCCCGCCTCCTGCGCCGCCGCGGCGACGATGTCGAGCGCGGCGACGCGCGGGATCACGCGCAGGAATTGGCTGACGCTGCCGATGACGCGCCGCCGGAGATCGAGGATCTCGCGCGGCGCGGCGCGGGCGACGTCAACCGCACGCTCACCGTCTGCGACGAGAATGCGCCCCTCGCCAGCAAGATAATTGCCGCAGACCATCTTGAGGATCGACGACTTGCCGACGCCGGACGGGCCGCCGAGCACCACGCATTCGCCGGCCGCGACGCTGAACGAGACCGCGTGGACGACCGGCAGCCGCGCGCCGCCGTGGAGGTGCAGGGTGAAAGTCTTGGCGAGCCCTTCGACCCGCAGCAGCTCGTTGGCGGACAGCGCGCTCATGCGGCGAGCACCGAAGAGACGAGAAGCTGCGTGTAGGGCGCCTGCGGGTCGTCGAGCACGCGGTCGGTGAGGCCGCTCTCGATCACTTCGCCCTGCTTCATGACGAGAATGCGATGCGACAGCAGCCGCGCCACCGCGAGGTCGTGGGTGACGAGGATGACGGCGAGCCCCATGTCGGCGATCAGGCCGCGCAACAGATCGAGCAGCCGCGCCTGGACCGAAACGTCCAGGCCGCCGGTCGGCTCGTCCATGAACACGAGACGCGGTCCGGTGACGAGATTGCGGGCGATCTGCAGCCGCTGGCGCATGCCGCCGGAATAGGTCGACGGCGGATCGTCGAGGCGCGCCGCGGCGATCTCGACCCGCGCCAGCCAGTCGAGCGCGGCGGCGCGGATGCGGCCGTAATGGCGGTCGCCGACCGCCATCAGCCGCTCGCCGATATTGCCGCCGGCGGAGACATTCATCCTGAGGCCGCGCGAGCTGTCCTGGTGGACGAAGCCCCAATCGGTGCGCGTTAGCGCCCGCCGCTCCGCTTCCGACAGCGAAGACAGCGCACGCGCTCCGCCGTCTCGCATGCGGTAGACGACTTCGCCGGAATCGGCGTGAAGCGCGCCGGCGACGAGATTGAGCAGCGTCGTCTTGCCCGAGCCGGACTCGCCGACGATCGCCAACGCCTCGCCCTCTTCGAGCTCGAACGAGATGTCGCGGCAGGCGTCGATCGCGCCGTATTGCTTGCATAGCCCTCGAGCGGAAAGCAGCGGCTCGATCATTCCGCGGCGTCCTTCTTGGTAGCGGCGCGGCGCTTCTCGCAATAGTCGGTGTCGGAGCAAACGAACATCCTTCCGCCTTTGTCGTCGATCACCACCTCGTCGAGGAACGAGTCGGTCGCGCCGCAGAATTCGCAGGCGTAGTCGAACTTGGTCCGCTCGAACGGGTGGTCCTCGAAGTCGAGCGAGACGACGCGCGTAAACGGCGGGATGGCGTAGATGCGTTTCTCGCGTCCGGCGCCAAACAATTGCAGCGCCGGGCAATCGTCGAGCTTGGGATTGTCAAATTTGGGGATCGGCGACGGGTCCATGATGTAGCGGCCCGCGACGCGCGCCGGATAAGCGTAGGTGGTCGCAATATGGCCGTGCCGGGCGATATCCTCGTAGAGCTTGACGTGCATCACGCCATATTCGGCAAGCGCGTGCATGATGCGGGTCTCGGTTTCGCGCGGTTCGAGAAAGCGCAACGGCTCCGGGATCGGCACCTGGTAGACGAGGATCTGTTCGTCGGTCAGCGGCGTCTCGGGCACGCGGTGCCGGGTCTGAATGATCGTCGCTTCGGTCGTGTCGGTCGTCGTCGCAACGTCGGCGGTCTTGGCGAAG
>Ga0181537_10003126_pt1 | contig 14291 bp, 9 predicted proteins | sample PEATcosm2014_Bin_39_FD_119765 | JGI IMG/M metagenome (GOLD analysis project Ga0181537, IMG submission 119765) | Peatland microbial communities from MTU Mesocosm Facility, Houghton, MI, USA - PEATcosm2014_Bin23_10_metaG | ecosystem: Environmental > Terrestrial > Soil > Wetlands > Peat | place... | reverse complement strand
TCGCTTGCTGCGGTTGAAATCGATTGAATCCTGGCAGAGGTATCCTTGGGAATAGAACTGTGAACTGTGAGTCGGCAAATCTCATCAGCGGCTGAAATCGACACGTGGCTGCGCGACGGCGGGTTGGTGGTTACAGCCAGCGAACGCGCGGCTCGATCCCTCACCTTGGCGTTCCATCGCGCCCGGCGTGCCGGAGGTCTTTCGGCTTGGCCCGCGCCCAACATTCAGGATTGGCAAACCTTCGTACGCAGTGCGTGGAATGAGCGCAGTTTCGACGGCCGCTTCGTTCTGAATGCGTTGCAGGAGCAGTCGCTGTGGGCCGGAATTGCGGCTGCCGGTGGGCAAACCGCCGCGCTGCTCGAGGGTCCGCGCCACAGGCTGGCTGCTCTCGCTATGGATGCTCACAGTTTGCTTTGCGCATATTCCCCAAAATTGCTGAAGCAATCCGCGCGCAGTGGATGGGACAGCGATGCAGCGGCATTCAGCGCGTGGCTCACGGTCTTCGAAGATGCATGCCGTTCCGGCAATATGGTCAGCGCCGCGCGGCTTCCGCTCGAGTTGATCAATGTGCTTGAAGCGGAGACGGCAGCGCGCCCGCCATTGTTGTTGGCCGGTTTCGACCGCATTCTGCACACACAGCGCAAACTCTTCGATGTGTGGGGGAGTCGCCGCGAGGCACCAATCGGCGAGCCCGCACCGGAAATTCAATTTCATTCCACAGGCGACCCTGCAACGGAGCTGGCTGCCTGCGCCGATTGGTGCATGCGTCACCTCACGGTAAATGCCAACGCGAGATTACTTGTCGTTACGCAAGACGCATCCCAACGCCGCGGCGAGATCGAGCGCGAATTTCTGCGATCCGTGCCTATAGAACTGAGCAGACCCAGCGCAGCAAACCTCTTCGAGTTTTCGCTTGGTGTTCCGCTCAACCAGGTTGCATTGGCGCGCAGCGCCGGCCTGGTGCTTCGCTGGCTCGCCGGCTCAATCGAAGAGCACGAGCTCGACTGGCTTTTTTCAACAGGACACACCGCTGCCGACGCGGACGAATCGCGCGCTTTAACCGCGTTGATGCGTGCATTGCGCCGCCGCGGTTTGCAGCGTACCCGCTGGACGCTTGCGGAGTTTCTACGTCAGACTCCGTACGGACAATTGCCCGACGGCTGGGTAGCTCGCATGAAGCAAGCCCAGCGCAGCCTTGATGATTTTTCGCGTAGCCCGCAATCTCCGCTCGCGTGGGCAGAGCTTGTGCCGAAACTGCTTGAACGGGCGGGTTGGCCCGGCGGACGCCCGCTCGTGAGCGCAGAATTTCAGGCTCACCGTCGCTGGCAGCAAACCGTTGATTTGAGCGCTGGGCTCGGATTCGAGGGCCGCCGCATGAATTGGCGCGAATATTTGGCGGCGCTCGATCGCACGGTCAGCGAGACACTTTATGCTCCCGAATCGCAGGATGCGCCAATTCTGATTGCGGGTCCAGCCGAGTCTGCGGGACTGTTCGCCGATGCAATTTGGTTCCTGGGCGCCAGCGAGGACGCTTGGCCTGCGAGCGGCTCGACGCATCCTTTGCTTCCTTTAGCCGTACAGCGTGAGGCTCGGATGCCGCATGCTTCGGCGCAAGTGGATTGGGATGTGGCCGCGGCCCTGACGCGCCGCTTGCTCGCATCCGCGCCCGAAATCCACTTCAGTTATGCGCGGCAGACTGACGGCGTAGACGCGCGCCCGTCAAGGCTCGTGACTCAATTGGCGGGTGCCGCGCAGCCGCTGGCCTCTGAGTTTTTTGCGCAGCCAGTTTCGGATCCGCTTGCGGTTCCGTTCTTCGACGCGAGCCGGGTTCCCTTCCCTGCCGGCACAGCTTTGGGCGGCTCCAGTATTCTCACGGCGCAGTCGCAATGCGGTTTCAAAGCCTTCGCAACGGCGCGCCTCGGCGCACAGGATTGGGAACCGGCCGAAGCAGGCCTCACCGCATCGGAGCGAGGCCTGCTGCTGCATGAGGTTCTGCATTCCATTTGGGCCGGGCCACCCGACGGGATCCGCACACACCATGAGCTGGTTGCCCTGATCGAATCAAACGATCTCGCGTCCTTCGTCGAGCGCCACGTAGTACGCGCACAACAAAAGAAGATGCCTGCGCGCGCTGGCGAGCAAATGCCTCAGCAGTACCTTGACCTCGAACGCGAGCGGCTTCGTGAGCTGGTCACAGAATGGTTACAGTATGAATCTGCACGTGTGCCATTCACGGTCGTTGAAACGGAGCTTGACACGAACATTTCAATCGATGGCCTCGCGCTGGATTTGCGCCTCGATCGCGTTGACCGCCTGAACGACGAAACGTTGCTCGTGGTGGATTACAAGACCGGCGATGTCTCGCCCAGGGCGTGGGACCTGCCGCGCCCTGATGACATCCAGCTGCCTCTCTATGCGGGCTTCGCGATCGCGCCTGATGCGGGTGCGGTTGGGGGGCTCGTCTTCGCCAAAATCCGCGCAGGAGATCGCAAGGAATTTGCCGGCCGCGTTACCAATGCATGCTCGACTTTGAAAAGCGATCTGCATCGAAGCTCTGGTCTGGTGCGAAATCCGCTTGCGCGCGAAGATCTGGCCCGTTGGCGCAGGTATATCGAGCAGATGGCGCGAAATTTCCTTTCCGGCCGCGCCGATGTTGACCCGCGCGAGTATCCCGAAACCTGTGAGCGATGCGGTCTGCAGGCCATTTGCCGCATTCAGGAGAATCAACCACTATCGGATGCCGACGAAGGTGATACAGGCGAGGAGGCGGTCGATGGCTAAGGATAGGCCCAGAACTCTCCCTCCCGATCAGCCTGAGCGCGAGCGCGCGCTGGATGCCGGCCGCTCTGTGATTGTCGGAGCACCTGCGGGCTCCGGAAAAACCGACCTGTTAACGCGAAGATTTCTGAAACTCCTTGGCGAAGTTGAAGATCCTGGCCAGATTGTCGCGATTACCTTCACAAAAGCGGCCGCGGCTGAGATGCGACACCGCATTTTGTCAGAGTTGGAAAAGGCCGCGAGCGATTTCGATCCGGTCAGCGATCCAATCTCGATGCGAGCCCTGGCGCAGCGCGCGCTCGCCCGTTCCCAGGAATGCGGCTGGAATCTTCTCGATCTTCCCGCGCAACTGCGCATTTCCACGATCGACGCTTTTTGCCGTGACCTCGCGCTGCAACAACCGCTGCTTTCGGGGCTCGGTGGAGGCCTTGAGATCAACGAGCAACCGGCTGAGCTCTACCGCCGCGCGGCGCGCCGCACGCTGGAACAAATCGGTGGAAGTGATGCGGCGCTGAGCGAAGCCATTCGGGCGCTGCTCCTGTGGCGCGACAACAGTTGGAACGATGTGGAAACGCTGCTTGTCGAAATGCTGGCGAAGCGCGATCGCTGGATGCATGATTTCGTACTCGGCCTCGAGCCCGACTGGGAGCGGCTACACGAAAAGCTGGAAGCGCCCTTCGCGCGCGCCGCCCGCCAGGTTCTTGCCGCGTTATGCGGGCTTCTTGACAGTGCACCCGACGCCTGCGCTGAAGCGCATCGACTCGTGCAATTTGCGTGCGGGCAGAGTAGCGGCGCACTCTATCGGGTGCTGGCTGAGTTAGCGGAACCTCCGGCGGCGCCTTTCACTACAGCGGAGCAAATTGCAGATGCGCAGGCGGCCTATGCTTGTCTGGCGGAGCTGTTGCTCACCGGCGATGGTAGTTTTCGCAAGCAAGTAAATGTCAATCAGGGCTTTCCGAAAGAAAACAAAATTGAGAAGGCACAATTCGCTAACCTGGTTGCTTGCCTCTCTGCAATATCGGGACTCGAGTCTGCGCTCGCCGCCGTTCGCGATCTCCCGCCGATTCGATACACCGAGGAGGAGTGGCAAATTGTCCGCGCCTGCTTTGTGTTGCTGCGTCATGCCGCCGGCCAACTGCAAGTCGTGTTTGCTGAAACCGGCACTGCGGACTACATTCAGGTGGCGCAGATCGCGCAGGATGTGCTTAAGGGTGACGACGGATTTCCGAGCGATGCCGCTCTTGCCGTTGCCGATGGCATTCGCCATTTGCTGGTCGATGAGTTCCAGGACACCAGCCGTCGCCAGCACCAATTGCTCGCGTGCCTGATTGCGGCATGGCCTGAGCGCGAAGGCCGCACGTGTTTCGTTGTCGGCGATCCCATGCAGTCCATTTACTTTTTCCGTGACGCCGATGCCGAGCTCTTCCCGCGCGTCCAGCAGCTCGGTCTGGAAATTCTCGGCGACGAGCCCCAGCGCTTCGACCCCGTGCAACTCAAAGCCAACTTCCGCACAGCAACTCAGTTGGTCAATCGCATCAATGCGGCATTTGCCCTGGTTTTTGCCGCCAATGACGGCAGCGAGGTCACATTCACTGAAGCATTGCCCGCGCGGGATCGCGACACGCAGCCCGGCCCGCATCTTATCGCCGAACCAGCCGACCGCATGCAGCTTCACCTTGAATTCGTCCCGGCGGTGGACCGAGGCAACGCGCGTGGAACGAGCCAGGATCGCAGAGAAACGATCGCTGCAGAACGCGATGCGGCCCGCCAATCGCAAACCGATGAAATCGTCGCGCTGATTTCGAGCCACATGACCCGCGTCGAACAGGCGCGCACGGCAGGCGAAAAGTATCGCATTGCCGTGCTTGGCAGAACGAAAAAGGCGCTCGCGCCGATTGCGGTGGCCCTGCGCGAAGCAGGAATTCCCTTCCGCGCAGTGGAGCTTGAGGAGCTGAAGCAGCGCCCGGAGATTATGGATGCGTTAGCTCTCGCACGCGCGCTGCTTAATCCTGAGGACCGCGTGGCGTGGCTGGGTGTTCTGCGCGCCCCGTGGTGCGGCCTGTCGCTGGCTGATCTGCATGCACTCACCAGCGCCGACGATCCAGAGCTGCTGGCTCTTCCAGTTCCAGAACTCATGGCAAATCGCCTGAATCTGCTGAGTGGCGACGGCCGCATCGCGGTGTTACGAGTGCTCGAAGCAATTCAGTCCGCAGAACGTCTCCGCTATGCTCAGCCTGCGGCCGCTCTGGGAACCTGGCTTGAGCAAGTCTGGTTGCGCCTGGGCGGCGCGGACTGCGTCGATCGAACTTCGCGCGCCAATCTCGATCTGCTTTGGAGCAGTCTCGACAGTTTGGCGGACGGCGAACCGGATCTGCTCGGAACGGCGCTTGGAGCCGCGCTCGATAAACTGACCGCCCAGCCGGACCCTGCCGCCGACAGCGAGCATGGAGTGCAGTTGATGACCATCCATAAATCGAAGGGGCTGGAGTTCGAAGTTGTCATCGTGCCTGAGCTGCAGGCTGGCGCCAACGGCGGCAACCGCGATCTGCTTTCCTGGCTCGAACGCGGGCTCTTGCCCGAATCCGGCCAGGACGAGCCGTCCGATTCTGGCGAGATCACAGAAATTCTTGTTGCTCCGTTGCCGCCGAAGGGCGTTGAGCGCGGCCATGCCAAGCAATGGGTCGACCGCGTCCGGCGCGAGCGCGAGTCGCAGGAGATGCGCCGAATCCTCTATGTAGCAGCCACGCGCGCCCGCGAGGAGCTTCATCTATTCGCGCGCCCTGAGTTCAAGACGGAGAAAGATGGTTCGTTGGTTCTTTCGGAGTCGAAGAACAGCCTGCTCGCGACGATCTGGCCTGCATTCGAGGCCGAAATTCAAGCGCGCTTTAGCGCATGGCAGGAATTGACAGCCGAATCGTCAACGATTGAGACAATTGCTGCCGAGGCCGACGATTCACCTGTTGTAATCTCCCCGCCAGCCTCCGCAACGCGAATTCGCCGATTGCCGCCGGACTATCGCGCTGGACACGGTGAATTCGCCGGCGGCAGCCAAGACGAGTCGCTTGTCGGCGCTGGCCGCCTCTACGAGCGGCACGAAGGCGGTTTGCTCTCGCGCGCGCTCGGCAATGCCGTCCACATGCTGCTGCAGCAGTTGGCGCAACTCGCATCCTGGCAGCCATTAACCGACGCGCTCGCCGCACTGCCGCAACTGCAGCCTCGCGCCGCTGCCGAAGTACGCGCCATCGGTGTCGATGCGCAACTCGCCAACCGCGTCGCCGCACAGGCGCTCCAGATTGCGCTGCAAGCAGCTACCGATCCCGTGGGTCGGTGGATTCTCGCGCCGCACGAAGATGCTGCAAACGAGATTCGCTGGACCGGTGTCGTGAACGGCAACCTGCGCACCGTGCAGGTGGATCGTATCTTTCGCGCCGGCGCCGCGCCGCAAGCATCGGGCGAATCCGGCGATCGCAATATCTGGTGGATCATCGATTACAAGACGTCGCACGAAGATGGGCTCGACCCGGCGGCGGCACTGCCCGAACTGCGCCGCGACTTCGCTCCCCAGCTCGAGGCCTACGCGCAGGTCCTGCGCAACTTGCGCGGTATAGACGCGAATGTGCAGGCCGGCATCTACTATCCGCGCATGAAGCTCCTGGATTCGTGGGAACTGTAGCCTGCCGCGAAACCGCCGCTAAACCTTGCAGAGCTCTTCTGAAAGCACGTCGCGGTGCGTAAGGATGAGTTGTTCGACATTACGCAACAGAAACGCGTAGGTAATGACCGCGGCGACGGCGAGAGGCCCAAAGATCATGGTTCCAAGCCAGGGCATGTGAAAGTAGCGGCCCAGGTACACCACCGGAACCTGCAGAATTAAGCTGCCGAACATGACGACAAGAATGAGCAGGCTGCTGGTGCGATTGGTGGGCGTGCCGCGCCGCTGGCGGGTCTGCCCTGGAACGAACTTGCGCGGCGCCTGAATCGACCGCAAGGTGCCGAGAGCAAGGTTTGTAGCGATTACGAAAATGGTCCAGAGGGCTGTGGATACTTGCGATGAAAGTGGGATCGGAGTTCGCGAAAGGATCGAAACCAGCATCCATGCAAGCCCCGCTTCGATAACGATCAGTGTTAGTCCGGCAAGATTTTTCGCCACCACTACGTCGCGCAGGCGAACTGGCGCCAGCAGATAAATCTGCACACCAAGTCCATCTGCTCCGAAGATGTTGTAAAGGGCGGCGACCATACCAAGCAGAACATACGCAATTGCGCCGGGAAGAAAGTAGGCAGGATGCTGAGCGATGGGTCCGCGGTTCAGGATTACGATGAAGACCAGCGGTGTGATCAATCCAATGAACTGCGTTGTGTTGCCGCGAAACGTAAGCCACTCCTTGCGCAGGCAGGCGGCAAGAACCGGCGGCATGGTCGCGCGCGGGCGCTCACCCGGCCGCGCCACAATGGCAGAAGCTTGCTGCACCGGCGGCTTTGCGCGTGGCGCGGCACTATGAGACGTGCGCCGAGGTGCGCCGTCGCTCAGGTACTCGCCGAGAAACTGCTTGCGCAGGCGAATGGCAAAAATCGCCAGAAACAGCGCGGTGATTGCCAACAGGGCGGCGAATTGCATTAACGCATCGAACGGGTGAGAGGCGCGAAGAATTGCGTTGGCCGCAAAACCGGGCGGCAGCCAGCGCAGGGTTGACGATTGGCCAAGCACCAACCTGGCCAGCCAACTGTTCGGCACGCCATGCGCATGCATGGGAGCACGCTGCAAGTTAAGAATCTGGACCCCGATAGCAAACGCAGCCATCAGCATGCCAAATATTTCACGGAAGCGGCGATTCGCCAGCCAGCGCTCCATCCACGCGCCAATCATGCGCGTCAGAAAAATATTCATCAAGGCGTAGACGGCCATAACCAGCAAGGCAGGCAACGTCAGCGCAGGCTTCGCAATACCGATCCCAATGGCCGCGGAGAGCAAAGCAAGGCAGCCAACAACTGTGCTCGGAGTCATCAGGCCGAGCATGGTCCGCAAGACCAGATAGCGGCCAAATCGCAGCGGATAGCGCACCAGCGATGCAGGGTCGAAGCTGGAGACCGAAGCAGAGATGCTAAGCCCATTAATGCTGATGAACTGCCAGAGCAAAGCGATTCCGGCCAAGAGTGAAAGCAGATTTTGCGGACGATTGCGGGCGATCGCTGCCCAAGCCAAAAAACCGCTACCCGCCACGGGGCCAACAACCAATAGGGCCATGAAAGGCCATACGATGATGCGCAGCAGGATGCCACCGACAAGTCCGGCCGCGCGGCGCTTTGTGCCCGAGCGCCGATTGAATGTGCTGTTAACGAAGATGCGCCAGCGGAGCCACGCAACCGCGAGCAACTGAGTGCTCGCGGGAATGCGAAATTCGGAAGCAGGCACCTTCTGCCCGGGCGTTAACTCAGCCACGAGAGCTCCTGCTCAGGTGCCGCGGCTGCAGGATTCCCATCGCGGTCGGTTCCCACAATCTGAAGAAAAATTTGCTCCAGGCTGCGATTTTCACCGGTCGATAAGCTGGCTGCATCCGCCGAACCCGCTTGTCCCACGCGCCCAGCGCCAGCGCGTAGCTCGGCCAGCGAACCCTGGGCAACAAGCTGGCCGCGGTGAATGATTGCAACATCCGTACAAAGACGCTCCACGATTTCCAGCACATGCGAAGTGAGAAATACGGTTGCGCCACGGGCGATCATTCGCTGTAGCATCGATTTGAGCGTGCCTGCGGCAACTGCGTCCACGCCTTCGAACGGCTCATCTAGAAAAAGAACCTTCGGGCCGTGAATGACCGCAGCCGCCAGAGCCAGCTTTTTTTGCATGCCGTGAGAAAAGTCGGCGATGAGTTTCTTCTGCTCGTCGGCCAGTTGCATAAATTCAAGCAGTTCCTGGGTGCGCTGCAGAGTGGTCGCGCGATCGAGACCATACATGCGGCCGACAAACCGCAGATACTCGTCAGCCGTCAGGCGGCCAAAGAGCGCCATCCCTTCCGGCACAACGCCGATCTGCCGCTTGATCTCCGCAGAGTTGGCCGTGAGATCCATTCCAAGAATGCGAATCGAACCGGAAGTGGGCGCCAGCAGGCCGGTCAACATCTTGATGGTGGTGGATTTGCCTGCGCCGTTGGGGCCAAGAAAGCCGAAGAACTGCCCTGAGGCAACGCGGAGATTCACATCCTGGACGGCAGTGAATTCGCCAAAGCGGCGAGTGAGCGCAGTGGTATCAATCGCAGGCGTTGTCATGGTTACAACTACTAGATTCCACGATACACGCCTCAGCTGCTCGGTCACGCATCCAATACCAATGTGCGATAGGCCGCGCAACTCGCGGTCATCCGCCTGAATTAAATGAGCGTTTATAGCATTGGCGTTTACAACGATGATTCTGTACCGCGTTTCCCACCGGAACGATCATCGATTTCCGCTATCATAAAGAGGACGGCTTGCTCAATGGCCCTTGAGCATTTCACGGAATATGTGGATTCCAGCTTTCGTCGCTCCGTCGTCTCGGCCGCCCAGGGCGCGATGTCGTTGCACGAAGCTAAAACTTCGCACGATTTCATGAAACGCAATGATTCCCCCCAAGGAGGATACTTCCATGGCAGAGGACGTCAAGAAAGTTAAACCCCAACCGAAAGCAACCAGCAAAGCAAAGGCTCCGGCCACGCCGAGCACGAAGAAGACATCGGCAAAAGCCGCTGCAACAAACGGAGCCGGCAAGACGAACGGCGTTCCGTCAAAGACGAACGGAGCTCCGTCAAATTTGACTCAGATGAAGGTTCCTCACGAACGGGTCGCGCAGCTCGCGCACCAGTTCTGGGCAGAACGTGGCCATCAGCATGGACATCATGAAGATGATTGGTTCCGGGCTGAGCAGGAACTTAGGGGAAAGGCGTCCTGAGAGGACGCCTTTTCTTTCCCGAGCTAATTCTGCGCACTTTTCGGTCGATGGGGTCGGCGGTCGAATCGGATCAGGGACTTTAAGCTATTGCAGATTCGCCATCAAGCTATCGAGAGCCGACTTCGGCGGCCGAGTCACTGACTCCGGTAAAGTCGAGAGTGGTTCGTCGACCATGCCCAGCTGATCGATGAAGGTTGGCTTTTCCGTATTGATATAGAAGACACCGGTGAGGATCTCTTCCTTCTCGTGCGCCTCCATCAGCGTACGCACCGCATTGGCCTTATCCGTGGGGTCGTAATCCTCGAGCAGCTTACGCAGGCGCAATTGCGATCCGTCATGCATTTCCACGTCGTATACCTCGCCGGAATCGTAATCGACCTCGATGTCGTCGAAGCTGGCTACGAATCCGATCTCGTTGATCGGCTCGTCGTTCTCCTGCAGGAACTTGTAACTCTTTGTCGAGCCTTCGTGGTCATTGAACGTGACGCACGGGCTGATCACATCGAGCATCACGGTTCCCTTGTGTGCTATGGCTGCCTTGAGCATCGCGAGCAACTGCTTCTTGTCGCCAGAGAAGGAGCGTCCAACAAAGGTAGCGCCAAGCTGGATGGCCAGCGCGCAGGTATCGATGGCCGGAAGATCGTTGATCACTCCGGTCTTCAACTTCGAGCCGATGTCGGCCGTTGCCGAGAACTGGCCTTTGGTCAACCCGTAAACGCCGTTGTCTTCAATGATGTAGATCATCGGCAGATTGCGGCGCATAAGGTGAACAAACTGCCCCATGCCGATCGACGCCGTATCTCCGTCGCCTGAGACGCCCAGCGCGTTCATGGTGCTGTTGGCAAGCAGTGCGCCGGTGGTGACCGACGGCATGCGCCCGTGCACGCTGTTGAATGAGAACGAGCGATTCATGAAGTACGCGGGGCTCTTTGATGAGCAGCCGATACCGCTCATCTTCATCACGCGCTCAGGTTGAACGCCCATCTCGAACATTGCGTCGATAATGCGCTCGGAGATTGCGTTGTGGCCGCAGCCGGCGCACAGCGTCGACTTACCGCCGCGATACTCGAGTACCGGGAGGCCGATGTGATTGACTTTGGGACTTGGGGTTGCGGTTGCCATCTAGAGGCCCTCCTTGGTCGCAAACTCTTCAGTAATGGTGCGGGCGTCGAGAGGCAGACCGTTGTAATGCAAAATGCAGCGCAGCTTCGTCACCTGATCGGCAGGCAGGTCGAGTTTCAGCAGGCTGGCGAGTTGCGCGTCGCGATCCTGCTCCACCACGTAGACACGCTCGTGACCGGCAACAAAGTCGTGAATCTCGTGCGCAAACGGATAAGCCCGGATGCGCATGTAGTCCACGTCCAGCTTGTACTCTTTCTTGATCTGATCGAGGCTCTCGCGCAATGCGAAGTCCGTGGTGCCAAAAGCGAGGAACCCGATCTTCGATGTTCCATTCTTAATAGCGATGGGCGCCGGAACCAGCTTGCGCGCATTCTCAAACTTGCGCAACAACCTGTCCATCACCGCCTGGTACTCATCCGGCTTCTCAGTATATTGTGCGTTTTCGTTGTGCCCCGAACCGCGGGTGAAGTAGGCCGCCTTGGGGTGGTCGGTGCCGGGCAGTGTGCGCCATCCGATGCCATCGCCATCAACATCGCGGTAACGCGCGAAGCTTCCCAACTCTTTGAGCTGCTCCGTGGTAAGCACCTTGCCGCGATCTTGCGGCTTTTCTGGATAGACGAACGGATCCGACATCCAGTTATTCATGCCCAGATCGAGATCGGAAAGCACAAACACAGGCGTTTGCAGCCGCTCCGCCAGGTCGAAGGCCGAATAGCCGAATTCGAAACACTCTTTTACTGAACCAGGCAACAGCACGATATGCTTCGTATCGCCGTGCGAAAGAAACGCCACCGAGAGCAGATCGGACTGCTGCGTACGCGTCGGCATTCCCGTCGCCGGCCCCGTGCGCTGCACGTCGAAGATCACACCGGGAATCTCAGCGTAGTAGCCCAACCCGGTGAATTCTGCCATCAGCGAGATGCCCGGCCCTGAGGTCGACGTCATGGAACGCGCGCCTGCCCAGCCTGCGCCAAGCACCATGCCGATGGCGGCCAGTTCGTCCTCGGCTTGCACGACGGCGAAAGTCGCCTTGCCCTCGGGCGTTACGCGAAATTTCTTCAGCAGATCGGCCGTGGCTTCAACTAGCGAAGTCGACGGTGTGATGGGATACCATGCAACCACCGTGACCCCCGCAAACACAGCACCCATTCCACAGGCCGCGTTCCCGTCAATGATGATTTTGCCGGCCGTCGAATTCATGCGCTCAATAAAGTACGGATCCTGCTTGGTGAATGTGGTCTGGGCATAGTCGAAACCGGCCTTCACCGCACCGAAGTTGAGATCGAATACCTTTTGCTTCTTGGCAAACTGCCGCTGCAGCGACTTCTCAACGATGGCGAGATCGATATTCAGGATCTGGGCCACGACGCCCACGTAGACCATGTTCTTGACCAGCTTGCGCAGCTTGGCCTCAGGACAGATGGCAGCCGTGATCTTGTCGAAAGGAACGGGATAACACACCACATCGGTGCGATACTGCTTCAGGTTCATGTTCTCTTCAAAGATCGCAATGCCGCCGGGAGGCACGGCAAGAATGTCTTCGCGAGCCGTCTCGGGATTCAGTGCCACAAGCACTTCGGATTCACGCTTGCGCGCGACATAACCGTCTTTGCTGGCGCGGATGGTGTACCAGGTGGGGAGTCCGGCGATATTAGATGGAAATAGGTTCTTCCCGCTGACGGGAACACCCATTCCAAAAATGCTTTTCAGCAGAACGCTATTGGCGGATTGCGAGCCGGACCCGTTCACCGTTGCTACGTTGATGCTGAAGTCGTTGATAACGCGCTGGCGCGCGTTGAGAGCGCCCTGTTCTTGACCCAGGGCCAGGTCGCCTGTCGCCATCTGGCGGGGTTCCCTTCCGGTGGATTCTGAGGGTTAAGTGTGCACCACCAAACGACACACCAAATGTGATTATAGTCACTTCCAGGAGATAACGTCTCATTCGGGACACCTATGGTAACTCCCCTGGAAGTGGGAATGATTGACAGCCCTGAAAGGCGGTGCAGCATCTTCCTTAAATTCTTTTTTTTCAGTGCGTAACAGCGACCCGTGTCGAGTCGCGCCGCCACCGGGCCAGCAGTGTTGTCGCAATCACCACCAGCGCCAGAGTGAGGCCAACCCACAGCCCATAAATCCCCCACGTCAAGGCGAAGCAAAGGAAAAAGCCGAGAGGCAATCCCAGCACCCAATAACCGACAAAATTCGCCAGCATTGGCACGCGCGTTTCTCCCAGTCCGCGCAGTGAGCCAGTCGAGACAATCTGGATGCCGTCGAAGATCTGAAACGCCGCCACCCACCCTAGCAACGCCGATCCCACACTCAAAACGCGGGGATCGCTGGTATAGAGCGCGATAAGCGGTTTTGGAAACGACACCAGAGTTGCGGCCGCCAGCGTCATGAAACCCGTTCCCAGGCCCAGTGCCAGCCAACCCGCGCGCCGCGCTCGCGCTACATCTCCAGCGCCCACGGCATGCGCCACGCTCACTGCAGCGGCTGCCGAAATTCCCAGCGGCACCATATAGGTGACGCTTGCGTAGTTCAGCACAATCTGATGCGTGGCAAGCGCGACAGGCGTCAGATACCCCGCAGAAAATGTCGCAAGATTCCATGCGCCGACCTCAAGCAGAATCTGTCCCGCTGCCGGAGCGCCCAGTCGCATCAGTTTCTTCAGCCGGACAATTTGCGGTCCCGCCCAATGCAGAAAGAGTGGATGCCCCCGGCTGCGCTCATAGCGCCATGCAAATCCCATCAGCGCGACTGCCATGGTGATGCGCGCGAACACTGTTGAGATGGCCGATCCGTTCACGCCCAGCGCCGGCATGCCAAATTTGCCGTAGATCAGCACCCAGTTCAGGAACCAATTCACAAGATTCGCGAGCACGTAAGTGAAGGTAACCACGCGCACCTGGCCCACTGCCTGCAAATACCGGCGCGTCGCTGCGTAGAGCAGAAGCGGCAGTGTTCCCCAAAGCAGGCGCCGCAGATATCCGGCAGCCGGCGCGGCCACTTCTGCGGTAATTCCGAACCGCGTGAAAGCAAAGCTCGCAATACCGATCGCAATCATGAGCGGAATTGCGGCGAAGATCGCAAGATACACGCCCTGCGCCAGCCAGCGATGGCATTCGTCGTGGTCGTTGCGCCCGTAGGCTTGTGCCACCAGCGTGTCGAGGCCCAACAAGAGCCCCACGCCAAACAAGGAGGGCGTATAGCAAACGGCATTGCCCAGTGCCACGGCGCCAATCGCAGCCGGTCCCAGACTGCCCACCATGATGGTGTCGACCACGCCCTGGGCCATCCAGCCGAGCTCGCTGAAGACGACGGGGATCGCCAGCGCCAGCAAGTTGCGGAGTTCGCGTCTCCAGTTGGCGCCGGGCAAGGTCATTTTCCTAATCTAAACGGGCTGGTTCCCTGCCCTGTGGTGGTGGTTTGTTTCCTCGCGCCCCTCCGGGGCGCGGAGGCGATTGGTTCG
>Ga0181537_10003125_pt1 | contig 14299 bp, 10 predicted proteins | sample PEATcosm2014_Bin_39_FD_119765 | JGI IMG/M metagenome (GOLD analysis project Ga0181537, IMG submission 119765) | Peatland microbial communities from MTU Mesocosm Facility, Houghton, MI, USA - PEATcosm2014_Bin23_10_metaG | ecosystem: Environmental > Terrestrial > Soil > Wetlands > Peat | place... | reverse complement strand
CAAGGGGCGCAGGCGGGCGATGAGCTGGCAGGCCTGGTCCGCATCGCAACTGGGCAGGACGAGCGTGAATTCCTCGCCGCCGTAACGCACGAGCGTATCGGTGGGGCGCAACTGCTTGCGCCAGGCCTGCGCCGCGATGCGCAGCAGCGAGTCGCCGCCGGCGTGGCCGCGACGGCTGTTGTAGCGCTTGAAGTAATCCAGATCGATCATGGCGACCGAAAGCGTCGAGCCCGTTCGTTTCGCGCGCCCGATCTCGACCGGGAGGTTTTCGTCGAGGCCGCGGCGGTTGGTGATGCCGGTCAGCGGGTCGGTGCGCAGAAGTTCGCCCATGACGCCGATCGTGGCGCGACTTTCGTGCTGCGTGTGGTGGACCATTGCCGCCAGCACGCCGCCCAACACGAGAGCAACCAGCGTCGAGCCTGCAACGACCGCCGAAGCGATTTCGCCGGCCGTGTACCCCGCGATTGTCGTGCGTTCGCCACCGCTTCGAAAGGAAGCGAGCAGTGCGGCCTGCGCCGCCTCCACCGCGGCTAGATAGCGGCGGTCGAGTTCCTCCTTGCTCGGACGCGAAGCGTCCTGGGCGTCCGCGGTGGTCGCCGGGCCTGCCGTTTGTCCCTCGCCGGCTGGTGCAGGCTCGGCGCCCGCAGCGGGACTCGCATCGGGCGTCGAAGGCGCCGTATGCAGATCCGCGCGCATCGTTTCGATGGCCCTTTGCAACTGGCCCCAGATCACCTGCGCATCCGAAGGCACATCCTTGCCGACCGCGTCTTTCGTGCGCCGTCCCCATTCCGCTGCGTCGATGTCCACCGCGCGCACGGCGCTGCGCAGGACTTCCGTCGATGTGCCCGCCTGTTGCGCCTCCATCTCCTCGAGCGACCGCATGCGCGAGGCGAGGCTTTCGGCGTCGAACGCGAGGTTGGTCAGCGTCAGGGTTTGCTGATAGTTGTGCTGGATGTCACGGTCGTGGCGCAGTGCGAACAGCGATGCGCCAATGGCCAGCAGCACCGCGAACAGCGTGAGGCCTCCCGTGAACACTAGGCCGCGTCCGCGTGGAAGCCGCGGCGTTTCGATCGGGGTGCCGAGGGCTGGCATGGGCGGGCCTTAGATGCCCCAGGTCACGTCGACGCCCTGTTTGTGGGCGGCACGCAGCATTTCCAGCAAGGGATAGGCGCGTTGGCGCAAGCTCACGGGGTGCGTCCCCGGCGGGTCGTCATCGTTGGAGCGAGGCGCGTCGGATTTCTTTTCCTGTTCCACGGCTTCTTGCAGGCGGGTGAGTGCATCGTTGATCTGGCCGTGGGTGATCACCCCGCGTTCGGCCATGGACCTGCCCATAAGTTCTAGCAGGCGCTGCGCCGTATCGGGGAGCATGACGATTTCACTCGCCGCACGTGAACGGAAGACGACCAGTGCCATGAGTGGAACCTGAAACTATCTCGAATAAATCGCCACGGATTCTGGCCTAGCCATGACATTGTAGTGGTCAAACGGACCGACGCTCACCAAGGGGAGGAAAATGCTCCGGACGGGCGAAGGAATACAATCACCCATTCGGCTAATGGTCTGATTCGGGGGAAATGATGGGCAAGGGCGACGTGCGTACACGCAAGGGAAAGATCTACAACGGCAGCTATGGAAAGACCCGGCCGCACAAGCTGAAGAAGAAGCCGGCAGGGCCCGCGACGGGCGCCGCCAAGCGCTGATCATTAGCGCGGAATACGCAAGCGGCCTCGGAAGGTAAGGGTGGGGCGCTTGGAGCATTTTCAAGATTTGCAAGGTTGACAGGCAGGACGGCAGCTGTGAATACCGGACATTGGATCAACGGTCGCGTCGACGAGCCGCAAGGCGAACGGCGCATGGAATTGTTCAACCCGGCAACGGGGGCGGGCGGCGCAACGGTGTCGCTGGCGTCGACGCAAACCGTCGCGCGGGCCGTGCACGCCGCGCACGAAGCCTGGCCCGCATGGGCCGATACGGCGCCCGTGCGACGCGCCAGGGTGATCTCCAAGTTCAAGGAGCTGGTCGAGGCGCGCATGGACGACCTCGCGGCCATCATCACGCGCGAGCAGGGCAAAGTGCTTGCCGACGCGCGTGGCGAAGTGATGCGCGGCTTCGAGATCGTCGAGTTCGCCGCCGGCATTCCGCATCTGCTCAAGGGCGACTACTCCGACCAGGTGGCGACGGGCATCGACCAGTTCTCGCTGCGCCAGCCGCTGGGCGTGGTTGCCGGAATCACGCCGTTCAATTTCCCGGTGATGGTGCCGATGTGGATGTTTCCGCTGGCGCTCGCGTGCGGCAATACCTTCGTGCTCAAGCCCTCGGAGCGCGACCCGTCGGCCTCGCTGCTGATGGCCGAATTGCTCAAGCAGGCCGGCCTCCCTGATGGCTGCTTCCAGGTGGTGCAGGGCGATAAATCGGCAGTCGATGCCTTGATCGCCGCGCCCGAGATCGAAGCGATGAGCTTTGTCGGCTCGACGCCGATTGCCGAATCCATCTACACGCAAGGCTGCGCGCGCGGCAAGCGCGTGCAGGCGCTGGGCGGCGCCAAGAACCACCTCGTGGTCATGCCCGATGCGGACCTGGAGCAGGTCGAGGACGCCCTCATCGGCGCTGCCTACGGCGCTGCCGGCGAACGCTGCATGGCGATTTCGGTGGCGATCGTCGTCGGCAATGTCGCCGACACGCTGGTGGCACGCCTGCAAAAGCGTCTGGCGCAACTGCGCGTCGGCGATGGCTCGGATCCGGCCAGTGAAATGGGTCCCCTGGTCACGGCGGCGCACCGCCAGCGCGTGCTGGACTATGTGAATGTCGGCGTTGCCGAGGGCGCAAAGCTCGCGGTCGATGGCCGTGAACTGAAGATCGCGGGGCGCGAGCAAGGGTTCTTCCTGGGGCCGTGCCTGTTCGACCACGTGCAGCCGAACATGCGCATCTACAAGGAAGAAATCTTCGGACCGGTCCTGTCGATCGTGCGCGTACCGACGGCGGAAAAGGCGCTCGAGCTCGTCAATGCGCACGAATTCGGCAACGGCGTCGCGTTGTTCACGGCCAATGGCGCGAGCGCGCGTGAATTCACGCGGCGCGTGAAGATCGGCATGGTCGGTATCAACGTGCCCCTGCCGGTACCGACCGCGTACTTCTCCTTCGGCGGCTGGAAGCGCAGCCTGTTCGGCGATACGCACATCTACGGCATGGAAGGCGTGCGTTTCTATACGCGCTACAAGGCGGTCATGCAACGCTGGGGGGATGGTTCGCGGGCGGGCGCGCAGTTCGCGATGCCGACTTCGCGCTAGCAAGGTTCGAGGTCCGCTGCCTGCCCTGCGCGATTCGAGGCTCGTGGACCCTAGTTCGGATTTCCGCCCTGGTTTTCCATGCGCTCGCGCGCAGCGGCCGCTTCCTCGGCCATCTTTTCAAGCTCCAGGTAGCGTTTCTTTTCGGCGTCGTAGCGCTGATTGATCGCTTCCATTTCCTTGAGCGCCTTGGTCCGCGCGTCTTCCTGGGTCTCGGTCAGCGCCTTGTTCGATGCAAATGCGTCCTTCAGCTTGGGCGGCATTTCGCGCTTCTCGTAGAACTCCGCCTCGTCGTCCAGGCGCTTCTTTTCCTTTTGGTACTGCTTGATTCGATCGTCTGCGCGCGCAAGCAGGGTCTTCTGGCCTGACAAGGAGCGCTGGCGCGCGGCCTCGATCTCGTCCACGCTGCCGTAGGTCTCGAGCAGGGAACGGTCGCGGCTTTCCTGCTTGCGTTCCTTTTCCTCGTCCAGGATCTTCTGGTGTTCCTCCGCGTCGCGCGCGGCGCGTTGCGCCCTGGTGAGCGGCGCCGCAATCACCCGGCGCACGGATCCATCGGGGTTCATTTCACGCACGTCGACGTCCCGGCAGGCGGCGGGCGGCTCGGCTTCCATGTGCGCGTGACCGTTTCTATCCGTGCAGGCGTACAGGAACGACTGCTGCGCCCGGGCGCCCGGCACGGCCGCGGCGCACAGCAGCGCAGCCAGCATGGGAAATGCCCTATGTGCGAGCCTGCGCGGGAAGCTAGGCACCATAACGCTCCCGATACGCCTCCACCGCGGCCAGTTGCGGGCGCAGCGCGCCGGCCTGCGCCGAGTCCGAGCGCAGGAAGCGCAAAAGACGCTCGAGGTCCGTAATACTGACCACCGGCGTTTGCGTTGCGCGTTCGAAGGCCTGGACCGCCGATTCGCGGGACAGCTCGCCTTCGGACCCGATGCGTTCCATCCGGTCCAGCATGATGACGACCCCGGCCGGCTCGGCACCGTGGGCGCGGATCAGCGCCACGGACTCGCGCTTGGCCGCACCATCGGTGATCACGTCGTCGATGATGAGCACGCGGCCCTTCAAGGGGGCGCCGACCAGCACGCCACCTTCCCCGTGGTCCTTGGCCTCCTTGCGGTTGTAGGAGTACGGCACATCGAGGCCGCGTTCCGCGAGCGCCATCGCAGTTGCGGCAGCCAGGGCGATTCCCTTGTAGGCGGGCCCGAAGAGCATGTCGAAGCGGATCTTGCCGGCATCGCGGGCCGCGAGGATGGTCTGCGCATAGAATCCGGCGAGCCGAAGCAGGGCGCCGCCGCGGTCGAAGCGTCCGGCATTGAAGAAATACGGCGTCTTACGGCCGCTCTTGGTCGTGAAATCGCCGAACGCGAGCACGCCTGTCTCGAGCGCGAATTCGACGAATTGTTCCGAGTTCTGGTTCACTCTGTCAGTTCGAGCTTTGAGTGGACTCGCGCGAGCCTGCGATATCGGGACGGGATTATCGCCGATCGCGACGCGAGCGTACCGCAAGCCGGTCTTTCGATTAACGGACGATTTGGGGGACGAAATTTCATGTTTCGCATCGTGACGCTTAACGCGAACGGTATCCGCTCGGCTGACCGCAAGGGGCTGATGCCCTGGATCACGCGCAGCGAGGCCGACGTCGTCTGCCTGCAGGAGGTCAAGGCGCACGAGGCGGACCTCCCGGACAAGCTGCTGCGTCCTCCCAAGTGGAACGCGTATTACCACTGCGCCCAGACCAAGGGGTATAGCGGCACGGCGCTTTTGTGCAAGACCAGGCCCAGGAAGGTCGAGACGGGTTTCGGCAACAAGGAATTCGACGCGGAAGGACGCTTCGTCTCGGCCGAATTCGCGCAGACCGTGGTGGTCAGCGTTTATTTTCCGTCGGGCTCCAGTTCACCGGAGCGACAGCAGGCCAAGTTCCGCTTTCTCGACGCCTTCTGGCCGTATCTCGACAAGCTGCGCACGTGCGGCAAGGAAGTGATCCTGTGCGGCGACGTGAATATTGCGCACAAGCAGATCGACCTGAAGAACTGGCGCTCGAACCAGAAGAATTCCGGCTTCCTGCCCGAGGAGCGCGCCTGGCTCGATCGCCTGTTCACGGAGCAGGGATGGGTCGACGTGTTCCGCCGCGTCGACCAGCGTGCCGAGCAGTACACGTGGTGGAGCAGCCGCGGCCGGGCGTGGGACAACAACGTCGGGTGGCGCATCGACTATCACCTCGCAACGCCGGGCATCGGCGCCAAGGCCAAGCGCGTCGAGATCTTCAAGAAGAAGCGCTTCAGCGACCACGCGCCGCTGATCATCGATTACACGGGGCGTCTGTAGGGCAAAGGCGAATGGTGGACAATAGGGCACCTTCGAATCTTCGGACGGGGTCGCAATTGCGCAAACAAGAACGCACGTGCGCGGAACTGGCCGCATTGCCCGACGACGAACTGCTCGAGGCAATTCAGCGGCAAACCTTTCGATTCTTCTGGGAAGGTGCGCATCCCGCAACGGGACTGGCACCGGACCGGCGCAGCACGCGCGACGAACCGGTCGATGACCTGGCGGCCGTGGGAGGCACCGGATTCGGCGTCATGGCCCTGCTGGTCGCGGCCGAACGCGGATGGGTCACGCGCGATGCTGCGATCGAGCGCCTGGGGAAAATGCTCGACGCCCTGCTGCGCGCCGATTGCTATCACGGCGTGCTGCCGCATTTCCTGAATGCCGCAACGGGCGCGACGATCCGCTTCGGGCGCAAGGACGATGGCGGCGACCTGGTCGAGACTTCGTTCCTGTGCATGGGCCTGCTGGCGGCACGCGAGTATTTCGCACGGGACGTCCAAGCCGAACGCGCGATCCGCGACCGCATCAACGCGCTGTGGCTGGACGTGGAGTGGAACTGGCATACGCAGGGCGGCCGCAAGCTGCTGTACTGGCATTGGAGTCCCAACCACGGCTGGGCGCTCGACCATGAAATCCACGGCTGGAACGAGTGCCTCATCACCTACGTGCTGGCGGCCGGCTCGCCGCGCTATCCGATCGACTCGATGGTCTACCACCGCGGCTATGCCGGCGGACGCGACTTCCTCAACGGCAAGTCGTATTACGGCATCGACCTGCCGCTGGGCATGCCGTTCGGCGGCCCGCTCTTCTTCGCGCACTACTCCTTTTGCGGCCTCGATCCCCGCGGCCTGCGCGACATCTATGCGGACTACGGCGAACTGAACACGCACCACGTGCGCATCAATCGGGCGCACTGCATCGCCAATCCGCACGGCCATGCGGGCTACGGGCCGATGAACTGGGGCCTGACGGCGAGCGACGACCCGGACGGTTACGCGGCGCACGCGCCGGACAACGACAACGGCACGATCTCGCCGACCGCCGCGCTGGCCAGCATGCCGTACGCGCCTCACGAAGTTCTTCAGACCGCACGTCATTGGTTGACCCGCCTGGGCGAGCGGGTCTGGCAGCGCTACGGTTTTGTCGATGCGTTCAATGAAAGTCGCAACTGGTTCGCGGAGACCTTTCTCGCCATCGACCAGGGCCCGATCGTCGTGATGATCGAGAACCACCGCAGCGGGCTTCTCTGGGACCTGTTCATGCGGGCTCCGGAGGTGCGCGTGGGGCTGCAGACGCTGGGCTTTCGCAGCCCCCGGATGGAGAGCGGCGCGGCTCCACGGAAGTAGCGACGGTTGCGCATGGAGACGCTCGCCGCGTGGATCGATGCGCAATACGGCCGCGCAGCGCGCCTGATGCGCGCGAGCATTTCCGCCGTCGACGTCGTCAAGGCCCGCCCCGGATTCGGCCAGGAGATCCGGGCTGCGCGCGGCTCGGTCATCGCGACCCGTGTGCTCGCTTCCTGGGATCCCGAACCGGACTATTTTTTCCATTGGTTCCGGGATTCGTCGGTCGTCATGGATGCGCTGCGCGTCCTGTACTTGGACGGCGTGGCGGGCGACGAAGCGCTGGTGGATTTCGAGGACTTTCTACGGTTCAGTCTTTCCCTGCATCGACTCGACGGCAGGCGCCTGGTCGAGGACCCGAAATGGCGTCGCCGCATTGCCGCCGACTTCGAGAAATTCGTGCGGGGGCCGGACGAGCTGGCAAACGTGCGCGGCGCCAGTGTCGTCGCGGAGACCCGGGTCAATCCCGATGGCACCTTGGACATTTCCCGCTGGGCGCGACCCCAGCACGATGGGCCGGCCACCCGTGCGCTTGCCGTGTTGCGCTGGGTGCGCGATGTGGCGCTCAACCAGCCGAGCAGGACGCTGGCCGGCGAGCTGCTGCGCGTCGACCTCGCCTTCCTGTGCAGCCATTGGCATATCCCGAGCTTCGATATCTGGGAAGAGGATGCCGGCGAGCACTATTACACGCTGCGCCTCACGGCCGCGGCCCTGCGCGAAGGCGGCGGCTGGCTGCAAACGCAAGGCGAGGACGCGCTGGCGCGCGAATGCGAAGTCGCCGCCCAGGCGATCGCGCCGCGCCTGGACGCGTTCTGGGACGCGCACGATGCAATCTACCGCTCGCGCACGCTTGCCTCGGGCGCGCCTTCGACCAAGGAACTCGATATCTCGGTGATTCTTGCGGCCATCCATGCGGGCGGCCACGACACCGCGCATACTGTGGACGACGAGCGCATGCAGTCCACCCTCGCGCGCCTCGAAGCCTTCTTCGACAGGCAATACCCCATCAACCGGATGCGCGATCCGCGCTTCGGCCCCGCACTCGGCCGCTATCCCGGCGACGTCTACTTTTCTGGCGGTGCGTATTTCTTTTCGACCCTGGGCGCGGCCGAATTCTGCTTTCGCGCGGGCTTGCAGGGGGACCGTGGATCCTGGATCGCGCATGGCGATGCCTACCTGGAAACCGTGCGCAAATACACGCTGCCGGACGGTGCGATGTCCGAACAATTCGACCAGCGCACCGGGGAACAAACCTCGGCACGACACCTCGCCTGGAGCTATGCCGGTTTCATTACTTGCGTCGCGGCGCGCCGCGCAGCAACCAACGGATCTTGACCCGGGACCAGAGCATTTCGGCGCATGCCGTTCCTGCGTGCCGCTTCCCGGCGCACAGGAACGCATGAGTCAGCGGCACGTCATTCACCCGCTCTTTAGGGGCAAACCATGGCGGCAATCCTAGAAAAGCAGCCTATCGCGGCCGGAGCGCAAGTTCCCGCCGGTACCGGCGATCCGCCGGCCGGCGATGCGCTCGCGCAAAACCGGCTGATTCCCCAGTTGCGACTGATCCTGCAGCCCTTGCGGGGCGCACGGGTGCGCAAGACCTTGATCGTGCTCTCCTGGACGATTGCGGTGGTCATTGCCCTCACGGCATACGGGCAGATCCTGCTCAATCGCTGGAACAAACCGTTCTTCGATGCGCTCTCGCGTCGCGACATGCAGGATTTCCTGTTCCAGCTCGGCGTGTTTTTCCTGATCGGCATGTTCCTGTTGACGCTCAACGTCGCCCAGCGCTGGCTCGTCGAAATGCTCAAGCTCAAGTTGCGCGAAGGCCTTGTCGGGGATCTGCTGGCGACCTGGCTGCAGCCGCGGCGCGCATTTCACCTTGCCAATTCGGGCCAGATAGGCGTCAATCCGGACCAGCGCCTGCACGAAGACGCGCGCAAGCTGTGCGAGCTTTCGTGCGATCTGGCGGCGGGCCTGCTCCAGTCGTCCATCCTTTTCCTCACCTTCGCCGGCGTGCTCTGGGTGCTGTCGCGCGACTTTTCCATCCGCATTCTCGGCCAGGACTGGGTCATACCCGGCTTCATGCTCTGGGCGGCCATCGCCTACGCCGGCGCGGGTTCGCTGCTCAGCTACTGGGTCGGGGGCAGCCTCATCGAACGCAATGCCGAGCGCTATGGAGCCGAGGCGGAATTGCGCGCATCCTTGGTACGCATCAACGACCGGGTCGATGGCATCGCCTTGGCCGCCGGTGAAAGCAACGAGCTCAAGCGCGTCGACCTCGACCTCGCCGCCGTGCTCAAGGCGATCCGCCGGCTGGTCACCGGCCTGACGAACCTCACCTGGGTCACGGCCGGCTTCGGCTGGTTCACGACGGTGGCGCCGATTCTTGTCGCCGTGCCTTTGTACTTCGACGGCCGCATCTCGTTTGGCGGCCTGATGATGGCGGCCGCGGCGTTCACCCAGACGCAAAGCTCGCTGCGCTGGTTCGTCGATAACTTCAGCGTCATTGCCGATTGGCGCGCAACGCTGCTGCGCGTGGCGAGCTTCCGCCTCGCCCTGCGTTTCGATGTCGAGACGCGCGAGTACGACACGCGCATTCGCTTCGAGGACGGCGAGCCGGGCCAGATCTCGATCGATGGCCTCGAGGTGTTTTCCGCCGGCGGACGCGACGCGATGAAGGAAACGCAGGTCACGGTGACGCAAGGCGAGCGCGTGTTGATCATCGGCGCACCCGGCACGCGCAAGACGCTGCTGTTTCGCGCGCTTGCGGGCTTGTGGCCGTGGGGCAAGGGGCAGGTCACCCTTCCGGCCGGAGAGGCGGTGCATTACCTGCCGCGCGGGGCGCCATACCTGCCCCGAGGCACCGTGCGCGAATTGCTTGCCTATCCGCAAAGCGCGGAAACCTTCCAGACCGACGGCTATCGCCGTGCGCTCGAGCGCCTGGGCCTGCAGCGGCTCGTGCCCTTGCTCGACGCGGACCGGCGCTGGGAGTCGGAACTTGCGCTCGACGAACAGATTGAACTGGCGCTGGCACGGGTGGTCCTGCACGCGCCCCCGTGGTTGCTCGTCGACGACACATTCAGCGGTCTGGAGGACGACGCGCTCGAGCGCGTGCAGGACGTCTTTCGCAATGAATTGCGCGGTACCGGCCTGCTGTACATCGGGCACGCAGCGCAGTCGCACGATCCCTTGTTCTCGCGCGTGCTGCACCTGGTGCATGCCGATTCCAGCGATGCGCGCGCCAGCCGGGCGGTGCAGTCATGATCCGTGCCCTGCGAAGCTTCGTCCTGGCACCCGCCCCCGCCGCGGTCGTCGCCGTCGTTTTCGTCGCGGCGGCGGGCCTGTTCCTCGCGCCGGCGCACGCGGACGACCCGCTGCTGGACTTCCAGCCGCCCACCCGGGAATTCGGACCGGAAATGGAAGCGCGCATGCGCGACCTTGCCGCGCGCATCCTGCCCGTGTACCAGGAGAAGGATCAGCCGCGCTTCCTCAATCGGCTGTCCGCGTTCCAGGCGGTGGCGGGCAACTGGGAAGCCGCGGAATCCACGCGCAACACGTTGCGCGACCGGCGCCGCGCGGCCACCCCGGTGCAGCCGGTGCTCGACGCACATGGGGAAGCCGATCTGTTCGATATCTACGTGCACGCGCGCGCCGCGGAAATCGCGCAGAAACTCACTTTCGCGCACGCCTTCACGCAGACCTTCCGCGACACGATCGGCCGCATGGGCGACCGCGAGGCCTACGCGCTGACCAGCGTGCATGCGCCTTTCCCGGTGGCCCAGATGCACGAACTCCAGTACGCCTTCGAACGCATGCGCGCTGCCCCCCGCATCTCGCTCGCGGACGCGCAGCAGGTCGTCTGGAATTACTTTTCGTACGAGGCCCACCGGCGCATGGCGGCGCTGCTGCCTTCGCTTGCGGAAGAGGACGAGGAGCGCCGCTACCTGATGGAGAGCAAGGTGCAAATTCGTACCGTGGGGCATGCCTACGTCGACGCGGTCATCGTGCGTCCGCGCGCGGCGGCGACGCCCTTGCCTGCCCTGCTCGAGTTCTCGATCGACCCGGCATCGCATGCGGCGGCTATGGAGAGCGCGGCCCACGGCTACGTCGGCATCGTCGCCTTTACGCGCGGCCGCACGCAGGTCCCGTCCGAAACCGTGCCGTTTCGCTTCGATGGCGAAGATGCGCGCGCGGTGATCGAATGGATCGCCAAGCAGCCGTGGAGTGACGGACGCGTGGGCATGCAAGGCGATCGATACAGCGGCTTTGCCGCGTGGGCCGCGACGCGGGCGCTGCCGGCCGCGTTGCAGGCGATCGCCACCAGCGATCCGATCGCGCCGGGCATCGATTTTCCGATGCAGGGCAACATCTTCTGGCCCGAGTCGTATCGCTGGCTGGTCGACTGGTTGTCGTGGCCCGGGGCGCCACATGCCCTGGACGATGCCGGCTGGCGTTCCTTGGAGCGCGCCTGGTACCACACCGGCTCGCAGTGCGCAGCGCTGGGGGAAATGAACGAGTGGCCGATCCCCACCTTCGACAACTGGCTCAATCATCCCGCCTACGACGCGTACTGGCAGGAAATGGCACCCTCGAGCGAGCAGTTCGCGAAGATCCAGATTCCGGTGCTCACCATGACGGGTTACTTTGCCGATGGTGCGCCGGGCGCGCTGTTCTACCTTTCCCGCCACGAGAATTTCGACGCCACCGCCAACCACACGCTGGTCGTTGCCCCCTACGACGATTGGGCCCTCGCGCACGGGCCGGTCGAAGCGGTACGTGGCTATCGCGTCGATCCCGCGGCCTACGTGGACCCGCGCGAGCTGCGCTACGCATGGTTCGATCACATCTTCAAGTCGCTCGCGCTTCCCGCAGTGCTGTCGGATCGCGTCAACTATGCCGTGATGGGCCCGGGAGAATGGCGCCACGCGCCATCGATCGCCGCGATGGCCAACGACAACCTGCGGCTGTACATCAGCACGGACGCGCAAGGCCGCGGCGCGCTGACGCCGCAGATTGCCACGGCCGGCCAGAACTTCATTCCACAAACGGTGTATCTGGCCGACGATCGGGAAGAGGCCTGGATGCGCCCGGACACGATGATCCTGGACGACGCCCCGTTTCGCGACAACGTGGTCTTCTTCAGCGCACCGCTGGAACAACCGCTGGAGATCAGCGGCATCGTCACGGGCGATCTCAACATCCTCTTCAACAAGCGCGACGCCGATTTCCATATTGCCCTGTATGAATTCCGCAGCGACCGCAGCTACGTGCCGCTGTTCGACCCGCCCATCGAGTTTCGGGCGAGCTACGGTGAGGATCGGGCGCATCGCCATCTCCTGCACCCGGGCATACGCCTGAACGTGCCCTTCCGCGCCGAGCGTCTCACCAGCCGGCGCCTGGACACGGGCAGCCGGCTCGTCGTCGCCATCGGAGTGAACAAGTCACCCGATCGCGAGACGAACTACGGCAGCGGCAAGGACGTGCGGGTGGAAACCGCGGGCGACGACGGCACTGTCCCCTTGAACATCCGCTGGTACCGCGAAACGTATGTTGACTTGCCGGTGCGCAAATGAGGCGCTCGCACGCCACTATGATGTTCGGGATGCCAAGCAAGGAATCACTGGGATGAGTCGAATCGACGATTTGATCGGACGCATGACGCTCGCCGAAAAGCTCGGCCAGCTGACCATGACGGCGGCGGGACATACCGTGACGGGCCCGGTCATTGCCGGGGACTCGACCGACTCCATCAAGGACGGCACGATCGGCAACCTGCTCAACCTCATCGGAGCGGGTCCCGTGCACGACATGCAGCGCCTGGCCGTCGAGCAGTCGCGACTCGGCATTCCGCTGTTGATCGGGCTGGACATCATTCACGGGCATCGCAGCCTCTTCCCGATTCCATTGGGCGAGGCGGCGCTCTTCGACCCGAAGGCCTGGGAAGCCAGTGCACGCGAAGCAGCCAAGGAGGCGGCGGCGGACGGCTTGCACATGACCTTCGCACCGATGCTCGATGTTTCGCGCGACCCGCGCTGGGGCCGTACGGCAGAGGGAGCGGGTGAAGATCCCTGGATGGCGGTGGAAGTCGCGCGCGCGAAAGTCCGCGGTTTCCAGGGGCCGGACCTGGCGGCCGCGGATTCGCTTGCCGCCTGTGCAAAGCACTTTTGCGCCTATGGCGCCGTGACGGCGGGGCGCGAATACGCTCCGGTGGACATCTCGGACCGCACCGTCCATGAGGTCCACCTGCCTGCATTTGCGGCGGCGGTGGCGGCGGGCGTCGCTACGTTCATGCCGTCGTTCACCGATCTGGCGGGTATTCCGATGACCGTGCATGTCCCTCTGCTTCGACACTGGTTGCGCGACGAGCAGGGCTTCAACGGGGTGATCGTCAGCGACTACAACGCCATCCGCGAATTGCTCAAGCATGGGGTCGCGGCGGACATTCCGGAGGCGGCGGCACTTTCGCTCAAGGCCGGCGTGGACATCGACATGATGGCCGACGCCTATCGCCACGGATTGCCGGTGGCTCTGGAGCGCGGGCTCGTGACGATGGATGACATCGACACCTCGGTGCGCCGCGTCCTCGCCTTGAAGGAGGCCTTGGGCCTGTTCGACGATCCGTATCGGCGTGGCGCGCGTGCGGAAGCCCCGGAGGCAATTGCCAGCCGGCGCAAGCTGGCGCGCGCGATCGGCGCCCGCTCGCTCGTTTTGTTGAAGAACGAGAACAATGCGCTGCCGCTGCGCAAGGATGCGCGGCGCGTTGCGCTCATCGGCCCGCTGGGCGATGCGCCGGCCGAAATGCGCGGCACCTGGTGGGCGGCCGGCGTGGCCGAAAATCACGTAAGCGTCCTTCAGGGCATGCGCGCGGGCTTGCCCAACGCCGAAGTCCGTCACGCCCTGGGCACGCCGATCGACGGCGACGACGAATCGGGAATTCCGGCGGTCTTCGAGCTGTGCTCCTGGGCCGACACGGTCGTCCTGTGCCTGGGCGAAAAGGCGACAATGTCCGGCGAAGCCGCAAGCCGCGCCGACCCGGATCTGCCGGGCAGGCAGCGGGTACTCGCCCAGGCCGTGTTCTCGGCCGTGCACGCACGCGACCTGCCCGTCACCGCCGTGCTGTTTTCCGGGCGTCCGTTGATTGAGCCGCACCTTTTCGAGAAGGCCGATGCCGTTGTCGCCGCCTGGGCGCCGGGTTGCGAGGCGGGCAACGCGGTTGCCGACGTGTTGACCGGCCGTGTTTCGCCGAGCGGGCGCACGCCGATTTCGTGGCCGCGCACGGTCGGCCAGGTGCCGGTCTTTTACGGCGAGCGCCCGACCGGCCGGCCGCAGAATCCCAAGGAT